>Ga0105048_10001863_pt1 | contig 34099 bp, 33 predicted proteins | sample MAT05_FD_78382 | JGI IMG/M metagenome (GOLD analysis project Ga0105048, IMG submission 78382) | Freshwater microbial communities from Lake Fryxell liftoff mats and glacier meltwater in Antarctica - MAT-05 | ecosystem: Environmental > Aquatic > Freshwater > Ice > Liftoff microbial mat | place... | reverse complement strand
CTGGGAGTGGCGAGACGACCCGGCCGGCGTCCTCAGGCCGGCTGCAATGCCGGCCGGCGCAGGTTCAGCGCCACCAGCGTGGCCGACGCTACGCCCAGGCCGAGCGCCAGCGCGCTGCCGCCGAAGACCGCGTTCGGCTGACCATGGTCGAGCAGCCAGCCGAAGACGGGCGCGGCCAGCGCAAAGCCGATGTCAAGCCCTGAGTACACCGTGCCGTAGACGCGCCCGGTGGCGCCGGGTGGCGCCGCGCGTTTGATCAACATGTCGCGCGAAGGCCCGGCCAGACCAGTGCCGAAGCCGGCGAGCGAGACCACGGCCAACGCCATCAGCGGCGGCAACCAGCCGCTGGCCACCAGCAGCAGCAGCGCGGCGGCGAGGGCCATGGCCAGGGCGATGCCGGCCTCCAGCCGCTGCACCCGGGACACCAGAAAGCCGCCGGCCAACATGCCCGCAGCGCCGCACAGCATGTAGCCGGTGACGACGAAGCCGGCGGTCGTCAGCGGCAGACCGTAGATCTGGTGCAGTGCCGGGCCGGCAAAGCTCTGGATGGCCCCCAGGGCGACGGTGGTCCAGAAGAAGAACGAGAAGCACATCCACACGGACGGCAGGCGCAGGAAGGCCAAAGGATGTTCACCGGCGGCGGCGGCCACCGCCCGCGCGCCGGCCGCGGCACCGGCGTCAAGGCGGTCGTCCAGGGCGTCGCGGTTGATCACCAGCAGCAGCAGCACCAGCGCCGCCAGCAGCGCGACGCCCAGGTAGGCGCCGCGCCAGCTGCCCAGCAGCCCGCTCAGGCCCAGCAGCAGCAGCGGTGCCGCGGCCCAGCCCAGATTGCCGCTGATGCCGTGCGCCGAGTAGGCATGGCCCAGCCGGGGTGCCGAGACGCGCTTGTTGAGGATCGTGAAATCCACCGGGTGAAAGGGTGCGTTGCCCAGGCCCGCCAGCATCGCCGCCAGCAGCAGCCCGCCAAAGCCCTGCGCCGCCGAAGCGGCCAGCGCGGCCACGACAAAGCACGACAGCGCCGCGAAGAGCACCGGCCTGGCACCGACCCGATCGACCAGAAAGCCAGCCAGGGCCTGCCCGACACCCGAGACGACGAAGAACACCGTTACCAGCAGGCCCAGTTCAGACCAGCTGAGCCCGAAGTCGCGGATGAACATCGGAAACAGCGGCGGCAGCAGCATGTGGAAGAAGTGCGAGGTGCCATGCGCCAGTCCGACCAGACTGATGGTGCGGACATCGCTCGCGGCGGCAGGCAGGGGCTGGCTGAGACTGGGCATCAGGCCACTGTAGACGGTGGCGCAGGGGCAGGGTTACGATACAAGGACAAGTTCTGTCGAATTCGTGCCAACCCCCCTTCCCCCCTCCCTGGCGCATGTGCTGCCTCTCGATCCGCTGCGTTACGCGCCGACGGATGAGCGCCCGCTGCGCGCCAAGGTGCGCCGGCTGCGTGCTGACACGCGCGTGGTGCCGCATGCGCACCCGTGGGCGCAGGTGGCCTTCTCCACTGCCGGCGTATGCCGGGTGACGGCCGATGACCACACCTGCATCGCGCCGCCTTCGCGTGCGGTGTGGATTCCGCCCGGCATGACGCATGCGGTGACGGTGGTCGAGGACGCAGAACTGCGCACGCTGTACCTGCTGACGGCCGCACCGCAGGCGCTGGGCGGCGCCACGCCAACGCCAGACGCCACCGACTGGCAGCGTTGCCGCGTGCTGGAGGTCTCGCCGCTGCTGCGCGAGCTTGTCCAGCAGCTTGCCGTCGAACCCGGCCGGCAGGCGGCCACGGCACGCGAACGCCACATCGCCGCGCTGGTGCAGGACGAACTGGCGCAGGCGCGTCCGGTGGCGCTGGGCATCCGGCTGCCGCGCGACAAACGCCTGCGCGCACTGTGCGAGGCGGTGCTCGACGACCCGGCGCGCCATGCCACGCTGGCGGGCTGGGCCGGTGATGCCGGCGCCAGCACGCGCACCGTGGCGCGGCTGTTCCGTGAGCAACTGGACACCAGCTTCGCCCAGTGGCGGCAGCAGGTGCTGCTGGCCAAGGCGGTGTCGATGAGCGCCAGCAAGCGTCCGATGAACCATATCGCCGCCGAACTAGGCTACGCCAGCGCCAGCGCCTTCAGCGCGATGGTGCGGCGCTCTGTCGGCATGTCGCCGACGCGGCTGCTGGCCGCCGGCCCCCACACCACGGTAAACAATGCGGCCCGCACCGCCGCCAAGGCATTCACATGACCGAACAGGTTCTGGTCGACTTCATCCGGCAGGACGCCCAAGGCACCTGCAGCACCGCGCAGGCCTGGGCCAAGGCGCCGCCGCAGCTGGGCCCGGCCGCGCGCGAGGCGGCCAAGGCGCGCGCCGCACGACTGCTGCACGAACATCAGGCGGTGCTGGTGGCCCACTACTACGTGGACGGCGATCTGCAGGATCTGGCGCTCGCGACAGGGGGCTGTGTCGCCGATTCGCTGGAGATGGCGCGCTTCGGCCGCGCGCATGCCGCGCGCACGCTGGTGGTGGCCGGAGTGCGCTTCATGGGCGAGACGGCCAAGATCCTGTCGCCCGACAAGCGGGTGCTGATGCCTGATCTGGAGGCCACCTGCTCGCTCGACCTGGGCTGCCCGCCCGAGGCCTTCTCGGCCTTCTGCGATGCCCACCCCGAGCGCACCGTCGTCGTCTACGCCAACACCAGCGCGGCAGTCAAGGCGCGCGCAGACTGGATGGTCACCAGTTCCTGCGCGCTGCCCATCGTGCGTGCGCTGCATGCCCAGGGCCGCAAGATCCTGTGGGCACCGGACCGCCATCTGGGCCACTGGATCGAACAGCAGACCGGCGCCGACATGCTGATGTGGAACGGTGCGTGCATCGTGCACGACGAGTTCAAGGCGATCGAGCTGCAGCTGCTGAAGGCGCAACACCCGCAGGCGCTGGTGCTGGTGCACCCCGAGTCGCCGGCGGGCGTGGTGGCACTGGCCGATGTGGTGGGTTCGACCACCCAGCTGCTCAACGCCGTGGTGCAAGGCGACGCGCCGGCCTACATCGTGGCCACCGACAACGGCCTGATGCACCGCATGCGTCAGCTGGCGCCGGGCAAGACGCTGATCGAGGCGCCGACCGCCGGCAGCGGCGCCACCTGCAAGAGCTGCGCGCATTGCCCGTGGATGGCGATGAACGGCCTGCAGGGCGTGATCGATGCGTTGCAGACCGGCGTCGGCGAGGTGCGCGTGGACGAACCGGTGCGCCTGAAGGCGCTGGGCTGCATCGAGCGCATGCTGGACTTCACTGCCACCCACCGAGACCAGCTTCAACAGGCCGCGGGCGGCTTCGTGCCGCACCTGGGCGCAACCTGATCCACCGCGCGCGGCTTCAGTGAGGCGCCCAGGCGCCGATATCCGATGCAGCAACGCAGCGCGCAAGGATGACGGCCATGGCGATCGACTTCAGCTCAGTGCACAACCACACCGAGGCCGCCGTGTTCGAGCGCGTGCAGGCCATCGGTGCGAACTACCCCGGGCTGGCCGATCGTCCTGAACTGATGGTGGACGTGGCGTGTGTAGCCCTGAACCGGCTGCAGCCACGCTACATCCGCCACAGCGTGGACATGGCCTTCTACCTGAGCGACAAGGAGCGGTCGCAGACCGAGCGTGCGGTGGCCGACGCGGTCGAGTCGGCCTTCGGCTATGTGCAGGCGCGCAGTGCGATGCGCGCCCGCGGCTGAGCCGCCTGGCGCGTCAGCTGCGCGCCGTGCTGCGCGCGCGCCGGGTCAGCACGGTCGGGAAACTGACCGGCAAGGCGGCGGGAAAGTCGCGGCTGTAGTGCAGCCCGCGGCTCTCGTGACGGTGCAGCGCCGAGCGCACGATGAGTTCGGCGCAGGCCACCAGGTTGCGCAGTTCCAGCAGGTCCCGCGTGACGCGGAAGTTCGCGTAGTACTCGTCGATCTCGTCGCGCAGCAGCTTGATGCGGTGCAGCGCACGCTCCAGCCGTTTGGTCGTGCGCACGATGCCGACGTAGTTCCACATCAGCAGGCGCAGCTCGTCCCAGTTGTGTGCGATGACCACCTGCTCGTCGGCGTCCTCGACCTTGCTCTCGTCCCAGTCGGGCAACGTCGGCGAGGCAGGCAGCGGATCGGCCAGGATGCGCTCGGCGCAGGTGCGGCCCAGCACCACGCATTCCAGCAGCGAATTGCTGGCCAGCCGGTTGGCGCCGTGCAGCCCGGTGTAACTGGTCTCGCCCACCGCGAACAGGCCCGGCAGGTCGGCTCGGCCGTCCAGGTCGGTGACCACGCCGCCGCAGGTGTAGTGGGCAGCGGGTACCACCGGGATCGGCTGGCGTGTGATGTCGATGCCCAGCGCCAGGCAGCGTTCATGGATGGTCGGGAAGTGCTTTTTCAGAAAGACCTCGCCCTTCTCGCGCACGATCGGCGTGGCGTCCAGCCAGACATGGTCCAGGCCGTGCTTCTTCATCTCGAAGTCGATCGCGCGGGCGACGATATCGCGCGGTGCCAACTCGCCACGCTCGTCGTGCGCCGGCATGAAGCGCGTGCCGCCCGGGTCGGTCGGGCCGGTGCTGGGCAGCGTGAGCACCGCGCCCTCGCCGCGCAGCGCCTCGGTGATCAGCAGGCTGCGTTCCTGCGGGTGGTACAGGCAGGTCGGGTGGAACTGGATGAACTCCATGTTCGCCACCCGGCAGCCTGCGCGCCAGGCCATCGCGATGCCGTCGCCGGTGGCGGTGTCGGGGTTGCTGGTGTAGCGGTACACCTTGCCCACGCCGCCGGTGGCCAGCACCACGGCACTGGCGGCCAGCGTGCGCACGCGCCGATGGTCGATGTCCAGCGCATACAGCCCCAGACAACGCGCGGTCTCGTGCTGCCGGAGCTGGCGCGGCGTGATCAGGTCCAGCGCCATCCAGCGCTCGTGCAGCGTGATGTCCGGGTGCGCCACGGCACGGGCCAGCAGCGCTTCGTGGATCGCCCGGCCGGTGGCGTCGGCGGCATGGGCGATGCGGCGCACCGCATGGCCAGCCTCGCGCGTGAGGTGCAGACCCAGCGGGCCGGCGGGGTCGACCGAAAAGGGCACGCCGCGCTCGACCAGCCACTCGATCGCCGCCGCGCTGTGCTCGGCGATGAAGCGCGCTGCATGTTCGTCGACCAGCCCGGCACCGGCATCCTGGGTGTCGCGCACGTGGGATTCGATGCTGTCGTCCTGGCCGAGCACGCCGACAATGCCGCCCTGCGCCCAGGCCGTAGCACCCTCCGACATCGAGCGCTTGGCCAGCACCACCACCTGGCGCCCACGGTCAGCCAGTTGCAGCGCAACCACCAGCCCGGCCAGACCCGCGCCGACCACGACGACCGGTGCGACGGACAAGGAACTCTGACTCATGGGCGTTGCCGGTGGCATGGGGTCGGGGATTCTACGGACGGCTGGCGCCGGTCGATGGGCGATAGTCAGTCATGAGCTCGCTGCACGATGACGAAGCGGCAGACGCTGTCGAGGCCGTGCACCGCCACTTCGCGCGTGCGCCGCGCTTGTGCATCGCGCTGCACGACATCGGTGGCGAGGCCGGCATCGGCCTGCTGACCGCGCTGGCGCGCGGCGCCGAGCCGCAGCGCGAGCCGGTCCCCGGGCGCAACGGGCACGCCGGGCCGGCCTCACTGCCCTACACCGAGCTGCCGCGCGGCCTGCGGCTGTACGCCAGCGACGCCCGCGCACCGGCGGCGCCGCTGCTGGCCCACAGCCGGCTGGGCGTGCTGCTGATCGGCACCTCGTCGCTGGAAGTGATCGAAAAGGCTCTGCAGCCGCTGCGCGAGGCGATGCGCGAGCGCGAACGCTGGCCCAACCGGGCCCTGCTGCTGGTGCCCATGGTGCCGACGCCACCTCTGGCCACGCTGGCCAGCGCGCTGGCCGGCCGCACCGGGGTGGAGGTGCGCGTCACGCCGACCGCGCCCGGCCGCGACGCCGCCTGGCGGTATGTGAGCGGCGCCTGGAACCGCCTGCGTGATCAAGGCGGCGAGTCTCCGCCCCCGGTGCCCCGGCCGGCCGCGGCTGCGCCATCCGCCACGGACGACGACAGCGCCCCCGAGGACCCGGTCTGGGCCACGTGGCTGGGCTCCTGCCTGGCACTCAACGGACTGCTGCACGGCTGCGTCTTCAGCCGACAACCGCTGCGGCTGCTGGCGGTACACGGCTCGCCGCAGGCCGGCGAGCGGCTGGGGCGCCAGGGCGCGGCGCTGGCCGATGCCGTAGGCACGGCCGGCTCGCAGCTGGGGCTGGATCCGGCCGCGCCGGATATGGCGATCACGCTCGGCGGCCATCACCTGCTGCTGGCTGCGCTGCCGGGGCGCAAGGGCCATTTCGTGCACCTGATGCTTGACGCGCGGCAGGCCAACCTGCCGCTGGCGCGCCTGCAACTCGGGCGGCTCGTGGCCGCCGCGCCGCAGCGCTGACGGAGCCCGGCGGGACGTTGCCGACGCCTCATCCGCGCTTGGCCACCAGCGTCAGGATGTCGTAGCTGGCCACCACGGCGCCGTCCTGATTGCTCACCTCCACATCCCACGCCACCACGCCCTGCCCCACGCCATCGGCGCCCTTCTTCTGCCGGTCGGTCTTTCGCTTGCAGGTCAGACGCGCTCGGATGGTGTCGCCGATGGCCACCGGCTTGACGAAGCGCAGCGTGTCGAGGCCGTAGTTGGCCAGCACCGGCCCCGGCGCCGGGCTGACGAACAGGCCCGCCGCCGCCGAGAGCACGAAGTAGCCATGTGCGATGCGCTGGCCGAACGCGCTCTCGCCCGCCGCGATGGCGTCGAAGTGCATGTAGAAGTAGTCGCCCGAGATGCCACCGAAGGCCACGATGTCGGCCTCGCTGACGGTGCGCCGGTGCGTCAGCAGCGAGTCGCCCACCTCCAGGTCTTCGAAGTGCTTGCGGAAAGGATGCAGCTCGGATTCGCGCACGCGCGCGCCGCGCACAAACTCGCCCGTGATGGCCGCCAGCATCGTGGGCGACCCCTGCACGGCGGCGCGCTGCAGGTAGTGCGCGACGGCGCGCAGGCCGCCCAGTTCCTCGCCGCCACCAGCGCGGCCGGGGCCGCCGTGCTTGAGCTGCGGCAGCGGCGAGCCGTGCCCGGTGGACTCGACCGCCGCCTCGCGCTCGAGCACCAGCAGACGGCCGTGGTGCGCCGCCGCCAGGGGCACGGCGTAGGCGGCGATGGCCGCATCCCGCGTCACCAGCGTGCCGACCAGGCTGCCGCGGCCGCGCGCGGCCAGCGCCAGCGCTTCGTCCAGATCGTCATAAGGCATCAGCGTGCTGACGGGTCCGAAGGCTTCGATGTCGTGCACCTGTTCGTTGTGCAGCGGGGCTTCGCACAGCAGCAGCGTGGGCGCGAAGAAGGCGCCCTCGGCCGTGCCCTCGCCCAGCGGCGCGAAGCCGTCGCCGGCGCCGATCACCTGTTCGGCACTGCGGCGCAACATCGCCACCCGCTCGGCCACGTCGGCCTGCTGCGCGCGCGAGGCCAGTGCGCCCATGCGCACGCCCTCCAGCGCAGGGTCGCCGACGACCACTTTTGCCAGGCGCGCACGCAGCCGCTGAACCACTGCCTCCAGGTGCAGGCGCGGCACGATGGCGCGGCGGATGGCGGTGCACTTCTGACCCGCCTTGACGGTCATCTCGCGCGCGACCTCCTTCACGAAGAGCTCGAACTCCTCGTCGTCGGGGCCGATGTCGGGCGCCAGGATGGCGCAGTTCAGGCTGTCGGCCTCGGCGTTGAAGGGCACCGACTGGCGTACCAGGTTCGGCTGCACGCGCAGCCTGGCAGCCGTGTCGGCGCTGCCGGTGAAGGTGACGACGTCCTGCCCATCCAGCCGCTCGAGCAGGTCGCCGGTGCCGCCGATCACCAGTTGCAAGGCGCCCTCGGGCAGCACACCGGCCTGCAGCATCAGCCGCACGCAGGCCTCGGTCAGGTAGCTGGTGGCGCTGGCGGGCTTGACGATGCACGGCATGCCGGCCAGGAAGCTGGGCGCGAACTTCTCCAGCATCCCCCAGACGGGGAAGTTGAAGGCGTTGATGTGCACCGCCAGCCCACGCCGCGGCACCAGGATGTGCGTGCCGGCGAAGCCACCCTGCTTGGACAGGGAGAAGGCCGGGCCCTCGTGCACCACGTTGCCCGAGGGCAACTCGTTGCTGCCGATGCCGGCATAGGCCGACAGCGTGGCGCTGCCGCCTTCGATGTCGATCCAGCCGTCGGCGCGGGTGGCGCCGGTGTGGGCGGATACCGCGTACAGCGTCTCCTTGTGCTCTTGCAGGAAGCGCCCAAGGGCACGGAGGCGCTGCGCGCGCTGCTGGAAATCGAGCTTCAGCAGCGCGGGCAGGCCGACGCTGCGCGCGTGCTGCACCGCCTCGGCGAAATCGACCGCCTCGGCATGCAGAGCGTAGGCCGGGCGGCCATTCACCGCGCTGCACAGCACCTGGGCCGCGGTGGCGCCGAGCCAGCGCCCGGCGATGTGGCTTTGCAGAACGGGGTTCATGTCGGGGTCTCCGCGAGGTTTTCGGTACGCCGGGCAGTGGCCGTTGGCAGGCTGACGGCCGGCAGCCCGCCCAGGAAGAGGTCGGCCACCAGTGGCGCCAGCGCCGCGTGGTCCAGCGGCCCTTCAGGCCGCATCCAGGTGAACATCCAGTTGATCATGCCGAAGAGCAGCATCGTCATCGGCTTGGCCAACTGCGCGGCGGCCAGGTCCGGGCGCAGTTCGACCATCACGCCGGCGAAGCCGCTGACCAACTCGCGCTCGATGGCCAGCACGCGCTCGCGCTCTGCATTGCCGAGGAACTTGACGTCCTCGGTCAGCACCCGGTGGGCGTGCTGCGCGCCGGCGTATTCGTGCACGAAGCGGGCGATCAGCTCGCGCAGCCGCGCCTGCGGCGGCCCGCCCAGGGCATCCACCTCCGCCAGCACCGCATGCAGCCGCAGCACGTGCGCCTCAGCGATGCGCGCGAGCATCGATTCCTTGTCGCGGAAGTAGTGGTAGAGCGTCGCCTTGGACAAGCCGCAGGCCGCAGCGATCTGCTTCATCGAGGTCGCGCTGGACCCCTGCTGCGCGAACAGCTCGGCGGCGCGGGCCAGGATGGTGTCGCGCTGCTCGTCGTAGCCTGGGGCGCGCCCGCGTGCCACGCGCCTATCGCTCGTCGAAGCTGAGCACGACACGCTCGCTGGTCGGATGCGACTGACAGGTGAGCACGAAGCCGGCCGCGACCTCGGATTTCTCGAGCGCGAAGTTGCGCTCCATGCGCACCTGCCCTTCCAGCAGCCGGGCGCGGCAGGTGCCGCAGACGCCGGAGGTGCAGGAGAACGGCATCTCCAGCCCGGCCGCGGTGGCCGCATCCAGGATGCTCGGCTGGTCACGGTGAAAGATGATCTCGCGGCTGAAGCCGTCACGCACGATGACCACGCGCGCCTGTTCAGCGTCGCCAGGCTGCGCCTGGTGGATGACGGCGCCGCCGGCCTGCGGCGCGATGCCGAAGCGCTCGATGTGGATGCGCTGCTCGGGCACGCCGGCCGCCAGCAACGCCGCCTCGGCCTCGTCGTTCATCTGGAACGGCCCGCAGATGTAGCTTTCGTCGATGCCTTCGGCCGGCAGCACGCTGGCCAGGAACTCGGCGATCTTCGTGCGGTCGAGCAGCCCCATGTGCAGCGGCGCATCGGACGGCTCGTCGCTGAAGACATGGTGCAGCACCAGCCGCGTCAGGTAGCGGTTCTTCAGGTCTTCGAGTTCTTCCTTGAACATCGTCGACTGCAGCCTCCGGTTGCCGTAAAGCAGCGTGAAGCGCGACAGCGGCTCGCGCGCCAGCACCGTCTTCATGATCGACAGGATCGGCGTGATGCCGCTGCCTCCGGCAAAGCCCACGTGGTGACGGCGCGCGTGCGGCTGCAGCGGCACGAAGAAGCGGCCCTGCGGCGCCATCACCGCCATCGTGTCGCCGGCCTGCAGCCGGAGGTTGATCCACTGGCTGAACACCCCACCGGCCACCTGGCGCACGCCGACGCGCAACTCGCCGTCGTCGACCCCGGCGCAGATCGAGTACGAGCGGCGCAGGTCCTGGCCGTCGATGGTCTTGCGCAAGGTCAGGTACTGGCCCTGCGTGAAGGCGAAGGTGCTGCGCAGATCATCGGGCACGTCGAAGCTGACGATCACCGCCTCGGCCGTGTCGGGCTCGATGCGCCGCACGCGCAGCGGGTGGAACAGCGTGCTCATATCGGCTTGAAGTATTCGAAGGGTTCGCGGCAGGCCCGGCAGCGGTACAGCGACTTGCAGGCGGTGGCGCCGAAAGCGCTGAGCTGCTCGGTGTCGGCACTGGCGCAGCGCGGGCAGGCGACACGCTCGGGCCGGCGCATGAAGCGCATCGGCTGCGCGCCCGCCGCCCACGACAGTGCCGGCCCCGGCGGCGCGATGCCGTAGTCGTGCAGCTTGCGCCGGCCTTCGGCGCTGATCCAGTCGGTGGTCCAGGCCGGGGCGCGCTGCAGGCGCACCTGCGCCGGGCCAAGGCCGGCGGCATCCAGCGCCTCGAGCACGCTGCGTTCGATCACCTCGGTGGCGGGGCAGCCGGAATAGGTGGGCGTCAACACCACTTCCAGGCCGTCGTCGGTGACGCGCACATCACGCACGATGCCGAGTTCACGCACCGACAGCGCAGGCACTTCGGGGTCGAGCACCGTGTCGAGCGTGGCCCACGCGCGCTCGACATCGGCGGCGGTCACCACACGCCGCCCGGGTAGGCGCGCTGCAGATGCTGCAGCGTGGCCAGCAGATGGCCCATGTGTTCGGTGTGCATGCCGCGCTTGGCGTGGCTGCGAAAGCCGCCCTCGCGCGGCAGGGCCAGCGTGGCCTCGGCCAGGATCTCGCCCATCTGGGCCAGCCACGGCGCCTTCAGCGTGTGCGCCTGCGGGTCCACCGCGTCGCTGTCGAACAGCTCGGCCGTGTAGGGCCACAGATGCGCCAGTGCGGCGTCGATGCGGCGGCGCGACTCCTCGGTGCCGTCGGCCAGCCGCACCACCCAGTCGACGGCGTGCTGCTGGTGGTAGCGCGCTTCCTTGACCGCCTTGCCTGCGATGGCCGCGAGTTCGGCGTCTTCGCCGGCGGTCAACTGCGCCCAGCGCAGCTGCAGCCAGGTAGCGACGATCGCATTGCGCATCACGGTGAAGGCGAAGTCGCCGCGCGGCAGCTCGGCCAGCGTCATGTTGCGGTAGTCGCGCTCGTCGCGCAGGAAGGCGAGCTGGTCCTCGTCGTGCCCGGACACCCGGCCGGCGTGGCTGAGCAGCGCACGCGCCTGGCCGATCAGGTCGAGCGCCATGTTGGCCAGTGCGATGTCTTCTTCCAGCACCGGGGCATGGCCGCACCACTCGGCCAGGCGCTGGCCAAGCACCAGGCAGGTGTCGCCCAGTCGCAGCACAGCTTGCTGCGCGGGGTCGTCCTTCAATGCGATCGAGGCCTGCATGGTGTGGCTCACATGTGGTCGACTTCGACCGGCAGCTTGTAGAAGGTCGGATGGCGGTAGACCTTGTCCTCCATCGGGTCGAACAAGCTGCTCTTCTCGGCCGGGTCGCTCGCGACAATCTGCTCGCTCTTCACGACCCAGATGCTGGTGCCTTCCTGGCGCCGCGTGTACACGTCGCGGGCCATCTGCAACGCCATCGCGGCGTCGGTAGCGTGCAGGCTGCCGCAGTGCTTGTGGTCCAGGCCCGCCTTGCTGCGCACGAACACCTCCCACAGCGGCCATTCCGTGCCCGGCGCGCTCATGCCGCCTCCAGCCGCGCCGCGCGCTTGCGTTCGTGCGCAAGGGCCGCCTCACGCACCCAGGCGCCTTCGTCCCAAGCCGCCACGCGGCCGGCCAGCCGGTCGCGGTTGCACGGGCCTTCGCCGCCGACCACACGCCAGAACTCGGCCCAGTCGATCGGGCCGAAGTCGTGGTGCTGGCGCTCTTCGTTCCACATCAGCAAGGGGTCAGGCAGCGTGACGCCCAACACGCGCGCCTGTTCGGCCGCTGCATCGACGAACTTCTGCCGCAGCTCGTCGTTGCTGTTGCGCTTGATGCCCCAGCGCATGCTCTGCGCGCTGTTCGGACTCTGGTCGTCGGGCGGGCCGAACATCATCAGGCAGGGCCACCACCAGCGGTTCACGGCGTCCTGCACCATCGCGCGTTGCGCCTCGGTGCCTTCGCGCATCATCACGAGCAGGCTGTCATAGCCCTGGCGCTGATGGAAGCTCTCTTCGCGGCAGATGCGGACCATCGCCCGCGCATAGGGCGCATAGCTGCAGCGGCACAGCGGCACCTGGTTCATGATCGCCGCACCGTCGACCAGCCAGCCGACGGTGCCGATGTCGGCCCAGCTCAGCGTCGGGTAGTTGAAGATGCTGCTGTACTTGGCCTTGCCGCTGTGCAGCGCGTCGATCATCTGGTCGCGGCTGGTGCCCAGGGTCTCCGCCGCGGCGTAGAGATACAGGCCGTGGCCGCCTTCGTCCTGCACCTTGGCCAGCAGGATGGCCTTGCGCTTGAGCGTGGGCGCGCGGCTGATCCAGTTGCCCTCGGGCAGCATGCCGACGATCTCTGAGTGCGCATGCTGGCTGATCTGCCGCACCAGCGTCTTGCGGTAGTGCTCGGGCATCCAGTCCTTGGCCTCGACGAACTCGCCCGCGCCCACCCGCTCTTCGAAGCGCGCCTCCAACCCGGCCTCGGCCAACGAGCGCACGGCCTTGCGCTCTTCCTTCGGGGCCGTGTCCATCGCCTGCGTATACATGCTCGTGGCTCCTATCTGGGTCGTTGGTCGAGCACCCGGCGGGCCTTGCCCACCAACGTGCGTTCGATGCTGTCGGGTGCGCCCACGTCGACGCGGGCACTGACGCCGATCAGGCTCTTGATGTGGTGCTGCAGTTCGGCGGCCAGCGCGGCGCGGTCGGCGCCGATGTGCGTGGGCAGCAGTTCAACGCGCACCAGCAGCTGGTCGAGCAGCCCGTCGCGCGTCACCACCAACTGGTACTGGCCCGACAGCCCACCAATCTTCAGCACCAGCTCCTCGACCTGGGTCGGGAACAGGTTGACGCCACGGATGATCAGCATGTCGTCGCTGCGGCCGACGATCTTGCCCATGCGGCGCATGCTGCGCGCGGTGGGCGGCAGCAGGCGCGTCAGGTCACGCGTGCGGTAGCGGACCACCGGCAGCGCTTCCTTGGTCAAGGTGGTGATGACCAGTTCACCTTCGGCACCGTCAGGCAGCACCAGGCCGGTCTCGGGGTCGATGATCTCCGGGTAGAAATGGTCTTCCCAGATCACCGGGCCGTCCTTGCTCTCGATGCACTCGTTGGCGACGCCCGGGCCCATCACCTCGGACAGGCCGTAGATGTCCACCGCGTCGATGTTCGCGCTCGCCTCGATGTCCTTGCGCATCGCCTCGGTCCACGGCTCGGCGCCGAAGATGCCCACCTTGAGCGAGCTGTTGCGCGGGTCCAGCCCCTGGCGGCGCATCTCCTCGACGATCACCTGCATGTAGCTGGGTGTGACCATGATGATGTCGGGCCGGAAGTCGGTGATCAGCTGCACCTGCTTTTCGGTGTTGCCCCCGCTCATCGGCACCACCGTGCAGCCGAGTCGTTCGGCGCCATAGTGCGCGCCCAGACCGCCGGTGAACAGGCCGTAGCCGTAGGCGATGTGCACCATGTCGCCGGCGCGGCCGCCGCTGGCGCGGATCGAGCGGGCCACCAAGTGGGCCCAGGTGTCGATGTCCGCCTGCGTGTAGCCCACCACTGTCGGCTTGCCGGTGGTGCCCGACGACGCGTGAATGCGCACCACCTGCTCCCGCGGCACCGCGAACATGCCGAAGGGGTAGTGCGCGCGCAGGTCATGCTTGGTGGTGAGCGGGAAACGCGCCAGATCGGCCAGCGTCTTCAGGTCCGATGGGTGAACGCCGTGGGCATCGAAGGCCTGCCTGTAGTGCGGCACATGTTCATAGGCGTGGCGCAGTGACCACTGCATGCGCTGCAACTGCAGGGCCTGCAGCTCGTCGCGGCTGGCGCGCTCGATCGGCTCCAGGTCACCGGCGGCGGGGCTTTTGACGGGCATGGCGGCGGCTTCCTCGTCGGTCAGATCAGCTCAGAGGGCGACGAGCGGCTTGCCCTTGAACGTGTACGAGCGCCCGCGAAAGACCGCGATGCGCTCGCCACGCTGGTTGGTGACCAGCGCGTCGTAAAGCCCGGTTCGGCCCCCCTTGGACAACTCGGTGCAGGTGGCGGTCAGTACATCGCCCAAGCGCCCAGGAGCCAGCAGGTCACAGCTGAAACCGGCCGCGACGCTGACCTCGTTGTAGGAGTTGCAGGCGAACGCGAAAGCCGAGTCGGCCAGCGTGGTGATCAGCCCACCGTGGCAGATGTCGTGTCCGTTGAGCATGTCCTCGCGCACCGTCATCGACAGCACGGCGCGGCCCGGCCCGACCTCCAGCACCTGCATGCCGAGGCCGCGCGACGCACGGTCGCCAGCCCACATCGCATCACGCACGCGTTCTGCAAGTTGCTGCGCTTCGGGCATCGGCATCGGCATCGGCATCCTCGGGTGACGGTGAGATGGTCGGGAAGGCTTCGGCGGCGACGAAGCTTGCAGCCCGCTCACAGCGTAACCGCATTCCCGACCGATCGGTCGATCTATTTTACGGGCAGGTCCGTGCAGAACGCAAGACAGGTTCCAGACGCGCGCCAGACAGGCGATTGACGATTGACAAGTTCTAAATGCATGCGCGAGCCGACCTGGGGACTACAGTGCACCATGAACGACCCACACCACCCGGCCGCCAACGCCGCCTTCGCCTTCGAGGCGGGCAACGACGCTCCAGCATCAGCGCGCCTCAAGCCGGGGAGCCTGATGGCGACGGTCACACCGAAGATCGCGGCCCTGCTGTCGCTGCTGCTGGCCGGCGGCGCCACGGCTCAGGGCGTCGCCGCGCCGGCTTCCGAGGACGCCGCCGACCAGGCCCGCCGCACCGTGCGCGCCACTGCCGAGTGGCTGGCCAGCGGGGTCGACAGCTGGTTCGGCGACAAGCCCTTCTCCGACGGCGGCAAGGTCAGCGAGGGCCGCTTCAGCGTCGACCTGCTGCACCGCGACGACTCCGGCACCGATGTCAACGTGCGCTTCAACGCGCGCTTCAGGCTGCCCAACCTGTCGGAGAAGAGCTACTTCTACTTCGGCCGCGACAACCGGCGCGACCTCGTCACCGACCGGCCTGCGGCCTTCACGCGTCAGCAGCGGCTGCTGCCGGAGAGCGCGCGAGACCGCAGCTTCTTCGCCGGCGTCGGGCGCGAACTGCGCGACGACGTCGACTTCCGGCTCGGCTTTCGCGGCGGCATCAAGCCCTATGCCCAGGTTCGCTATCGCAAACCCTGGCTCATCAGCGAGCATGCGCAGGCGGAGTTCCGGCAGACCATCTTCTGGTCAGTCGACGACCGGCTCGGCTCGACCACCGCGCTGTCCTACGACCAGGCGCTGACGTCGCGCCTGGCGCTGCGCTGGGTCGGGACGGCAACGCTGACACAGGATTCGCGCAACTTGGAGTGGGGCAGCGTGCTCGGTGCATACCGCGACTTCAGCGGGTCGCGCCTGCTGTCTCTGGAGGCGCTGTTCAATGACCGCGAAGGTTCGGGCGTCACCTTTACCGATTACGGCGCTCAGCTGAAGTGGCAGCAACCGCTGCACCGCAAGTGGCTGCTCGGCCAGGTCGTCGTCGGACATTTCTGGCCGCGCCCCGACGACAGCGCGCCACGCGGCCGCACCTGGGCGCTGGGGGCCGGCCTGGAGATCCGCTTCTAGCCGCGGCCTAGTGCACCACCCGCTCGAAGCGGAACTCTCCGTCCTCGAAATCCACCGGGATCACATCCTTCGGCCCGAAGCGGCCCTGCAGGATCAGCTTGGACACCGGGTTTTCGATGCGCTGCTGGATCGCTCGCTTGAGCGGCCGCGCGCCGAACACCGGGTCGAAGCCCACCAGAGCCAGCGCTGCCAGCGCCGCGGGGCTGACGTCGAGCTTCATCTCCAGCTTCTCCAAGCGACTCTGGAGCCGGCGCAGCTGGATCTTCGCGATGCTCTCGATGTTCCTCGCATCCAGCGCGTGGAACACGACGGTTTCGTCGATGCGGTTCAGGAACTCGGGCCTGAAGTGGTTCTTGACCTCCACCCACACGGCGTCGCGGATCTCCTCGCTGCTGCGCCCGGCCATCTGCATGATCAGATGGCTGCCCAGGTTGCTGGTCATCACGATGACTGTGTTCTTGAAGTCCACGGTGCGGCCCTGGCCGTCGGTCAGGCGGCCGTCGTCCAGCACTTGCAGCAGCACGTTGAAGACGTCCGGGTGCGCCTTCTCCACCTCGTCGAGCAACAGCACGCTGTAGGGCTTGCGCCGCACGGCCTCGGTCAGTGCCCCGCCCTCGTCGTAGCCCACGTAGCCGGGCGGCGCGCCGATCAGCCGGCTGACCGAATGCTTCTCCATGTACTCGCTCATGTCGACGCGGATCATGTGATCCTCGCTGTCGAAGAGGAAGCCGGCCAGCGCTTTGCACAGCTCGGTCTTGCCCACGCCCGTGGGGCCGAGGAAGAGGAAGCTCCCCAGCGGCCGACTCGGGTCGGACAGGCCGGCGCGGCTGCGCCGGATGGCGTCGGCCACCGCCGTGATGGCCTCGTCCTGGCCGACCACGCGCTCGTGCAGCTTGTCTTCCATCGTCAGAAGCTTGTCGCGCTCGCCCTGCATCAGCTTGGCCACCGGGATGCCTGTGGCGCGCGAGACCACCTCGGCGATCTCTTCGGCGCCGACCATCGTGCGCAGCAGCTGCGGGCCCTTGCCTTCCTTGGCGCCCTTGGCCTTGCCGGTTTCGGTGGCCTGCGCCTCCTTGAGCCGTTTCTCCAGCTCGGGCAGCTTGCCGTACTGCAACTCGGCCACCTTGTTGAAGTCGCCCTTGCGCTTGAACTCCTCGATCTGGTGGCGGCTGCGGTCGATCTCTTCCTTCACCTGGGCCGAGCCCTGCGCGGCCGCCTTCTCGGCCTTCCAGATTTCTTCCAGATCACGGTTCTCGCGCTCCAGACGGGCGATCTCTTCTTCGATCAGCGCCATGCGCCTGATCGAGGCCTCGTCCTTCTCCTTGCGCACCGCCTCGCGCTCGATCTTCAGCTGGATCAGCCGGCGGTCGAGCTTGTCGATCGCCTCGGGCTTGGAGTCGATCTCGATCTTGATCCGCGCCGCCGCCTCGTCGATCAGGTCGATCGCCTTGTCGGGCAGGAAGCGGTCGGTGATGTAGCGGTGGCTCAATTCGGCCGCGGCGACGATCGCCGGGTCGGTGATCTCCACCCCGTGGTGCACCTCGTAGCGCTCTTGCAGGCCACGCAGGATGGCGACCGTGGCCTCCACGCTGGGCTCGTCGACCAGCACCTTCTGGAAGCGCCGCTCGAGCGCGGCATCCTTCTCCACGTACTTGCGGTACTCGTTGAGCGTGGTGGCGCCGATGCAGTGCAGCTCGCCGCGCGCCAGCGCGGGCTTGAGCATGTTGCCGGCGTCGATCGCGCCCTCGGCCTTGCCCGCGCCGACCATCGTATGCAGCTCATCGATGAACAGGATGATGCGGCCCTCGTCGGCAGCCACCTCCTTGAGCACGGACTTCAGCCGCTCCTCGAACTCGCCGCGGTACTTGGCGCCGGCCAGCAGTCCGGCCATGTCGAGCACCAGCACGCGCTTGTCCTTCAGGCTCTCCGGCACTTCACCGTTGACGATGCGCTGGGCCAGTCCTTCGACGATGGCGGTCTTGCCCACGCCGGGCTCGCCGATCAGCACCGGGTTGTTCTTGCTGCGCCGCTGCAGCACCTGGATCGCGCGGCGGATCTCGTCATCGCGGCCGATCACCGGGTCGAGCTTGCCCTGGCGGGCGCGCTCGGTCAGGTCGAGCGTGAACTTCTTGAGCGCCTCGCGCTGGCCTTCGGCTTCAGCCGAATCAACCTTCTGGCCGCCGCGCACCGCGTCCACCGCAGCCTGCAGCGCCTTGCGGCTCAAGCCGTGGCCGCGCACGACGCCGCCGATGTCGGTCTTGGCGTCAGCCAGCGCCAGCAGGAACATCTCGCTGCTGACGAACTGGTCGCCGCCCTTGGTGGCCTCCTTGTCGGCCGCCTGCAGCAACTGCGTCAGCTCGCGCCCGGGCTGCACCGGCTGGCCGCCGCCCTGCACCTGCGGCAGGTTGCGGATGGCGGTCTCCATCGCCGTCGCCAGCGCCGCGGTGTTGGCACCGGCGCGATCGAGCAGCGCCTTCGGGCCGTCGGCCTGCACCAGCATCGCCGCCAGCAGGTGCGCTGGCTCGACGTAAGGGTTGTCGCGGGAGACCGCGGCGCTCTGGGCATCGCCCAGCGCCTGCTGGAACGCGGTAGTCAGCTTGTCGAATCGCATGTTCGGGGTCCTCTGCGGGTTGCCACGGGGGCTCGACCGGCACTTTGGGTGAACCGGCAGCATTTCAAGGCACGCGCGGCTTCCTAGAATGCGCGAGTGGATATTCATCAGATTCAGGTCAAGTACGAGATCGTTCCCGACCGCCTGCTGATGCAGGTGCGCACGCGCCAGGGCGAACTTTTCTCCGCCTGGTTGACGCGGCGCATGGTGCAGCGGCTGCGTTCTCCGTTCCGCCAGGCGGTCAGCCGGCTGGGTATCGCGCGCGCTGCGCCGCAGTCGATCGCTGTGCCCGAGGCGCGCGCGATGCTCGAGCAGGCGGCGCGAGAACGCCCTTTGCCCAACGCCGATTTCGGCAAGCCCTTCGAGGCCGACGGCAGCAGCCATCCGCTGGGGCCCGAGCCGCTGTTGCCTGCAGAGATCGACATCCGCGTCGGACCGCAGGGCGGGCTGCTGGTCAGCCTGCGCGAGGCACGCGGGCGGCGGCTTGATCTGCGCCTGGGCGACGATCTGGCCACCGCCTTGCTGCGCCTGCTCGATCAGGCGCTCATCAGCGCCGAATGGACGCTGGCCGAAGAGTCGTCCACCGCCGAGCCGCAGCCACCGGGAACGCCAACGGTCCTCAACTGAGGTGACCAGCGCTCCTCGAGATCAAGAGGCCATCGATCCGGCCTTGCTGTCCAAGCCGTTGACCAGCTGGCCGCGCGCCTTGATGTCCGGCACTGTGGGTGCCGTGGTGACGCTGGCGGTGGTGCTCACGCTGGGCGTGCTGGCCTTCGCGGCACTCGGCCCGCAGGCAGTGGAGATCGGCATCCCCGCAGCCTTCGCGACGGTGGTCGTCGGCGCCTTGGTCTATGCGCTGGCCGGCCGCAGCGCGCTGCCCGCGGGCGGCCCGAGCTCGACCACCGCGCTGATCCTGGCCGGGCTGGTGAGCATCCTGGTGGCCGACCCGGCGCTCGGGCTGCCCTCGGTGCAAGGCGTCCGGCTGGTGCTGGCGGCCACCGGTGCCGCAGTGGTGCTCGGCGGTGTGCTGATAATGGTGATGGCCGGCATCGGTCTGGCGCGCCTGTCGCGCTTCGTGCCGCAGCCCGTGCTGTCGGGCTTCATGAACGGGGTCGCGCTTCTGGTGGTGGCGTCTCAGGTGCCAGCGCTTCTGGGCGTTGCGCCGGCCGCGCTGCGTGAAGGGGTCGTGTCGGTCGCAGGCGCATTTGCGCCCGGCGCCCTGGTGCTCGGGCTGGCGACGGCAGGCTGCGTCTGGCTGGTGGCGTGGCGCGCGCCGCGCGTACCCGCAGCACTCGCCGGGCTGGCGTTCGGGCTCGGTGCCTACGCCCTGGGGCGATGGCTGCTGCCCGGCTTGCCCCTGGGCGCGCCGCTCGGGCCGATGCCCGACGGCAGCCTGTGGCCTGATGCGCTGCTGCCGCTGCTGGGCCCCGACGGGTTCGACTTCATGCGCCGCCACGTGCTGTCGGTGCTGCTGTTCGGCGGTCTGCTGGCGCTGATCGGCACGCTCGAATCGATGCTCTCGCTGCAGGCCTTCGACCAGCGCATGGGTGAGAGCCACAACCCGCAACGTGAGCTCGGCGCACTGGGCCTGGCGAACATCGCCACCGGCCTGTGTGGCGGTCTGCCTTGTGTGATGCTGCGCGCCCGCGCCACCGCCACGCTGCAGGCTGGCGGCCGCGGCGTGCGGCCGTGCATCGTGGCCTCTGTGGCCTTTGCGCTGGTCTTCCTGGTCGGCCGCCCGCTGCTGGAACCGATGCCGATGGCCGTGCTCGCCGGCATCATGCTGACCGTGGCGGTGGCCTTGTCGGACCCGTGGAGCCACCGCCTCCTGCGCCGCGCGCTGGCCGGCGAGAGCAGTCGAAGCACACGCACCAGCCTGGCCATCATGCTGGTGGTCTGCCTGGCCACCGTCTGGCAGGGTGTGGCCGCCGGGGTGGTGCTGGGCGTGCTGCTGGCAACAGCTGTCTTCGTGCACGGCATGAACCGCTCGTTGGTGCGCCAGCGCTTCGACGGCCACAGTCGACCGTCGCGTCGCATCTGGCCGCCCGCCACCGAAGCCAGACTGCAGCCGGCGCGACAGCACATCGTCGGCCTGGAACTCGAAGGCGCGCTGTTCTTCGGCAACGCCGAGCGGGTCTTCGAAGAGGCCGGCACGCTGCCGGCCGATTGCCGAGTACTGGTGATCGACCTGCGCCGCGTCAGCACCATCGACGAGACCGGCGCGCTGATGCTGCAGAAGTTGGACGTGGACCTGGCGCGGCGCGGCGTCACGCTGATCGTGGCTGGCGTGACGGCCGACAACCCGATCGGCCAGCAACTGGCGGCCTACGCGGCACGGGGCGGCCTGGTGGCGGCCTGGACGCGCGACAGCGACCGCGCACTGGAACAAGCCGAGCGCTTGCTGCTGGGCACCGCGGAGCTTCACGAGGTGCCGGTACCGCTGCCGCGCAGCAACCTGTTCGCGGGCCTGACCCCCGAGCAGTCGGCAATGCTGGCGGCCGCGATGCCGGCGCGGCGTCTGGCCGCCGGCGAGTGGGTGTTCCGCGAGGGCGAACCTGCCGATGGCCTTTACGTGCCGACCGAAGGCTCGATCAGCGTGGTCAGCGCGCAAGGCGATCAGCGATTCCTCAGCTTCTCGCCGGGCGTGATGTTCGGCGAACTGGCCATGCTCGACGGCGGCGGGCGCACCGCCGGCGCGCGCGCAGACACCGACGCCGAGGTGCACTGCCTGGCGCAGCACGCGCTGCAGGCGTTGTCGAAGACCGACCCGGAGCTGCATGCACAGATCTACCGCAACATCGCGGCGCATCTGTCGGTGCGGCTGCGCCAGGCCTCGATGGCCTGGCGCGCCGCGGCGCAGTGAGGCGCAGTTCGTTCAGGGCACAAGCGGCAAAGCCGTGGATTCAAGCGCAGCGCCCAACTGCGCCCGCTGCACCTTGCCCAGCGCGGTCTTCGGCAAGGCTTCGAGTACCTCGATGCGCCGGGGCCGCTTGAAGCCGGCCAGTTTGTCGGTCAGCAGCGCCTGAAGCGCCGGCAGATCGGCTTCACAACCCGCGCGCAGCACCAGCGCCAGCACCGGCACCTCGCCCCAGCGCGCGTCGGGCCGGCCGACCACCGCGCACTCCGCCACCCAGGGCAGACTGCCGACCAGGTTCTCGATCTCGGCCGGATGGATGTTCTCGCCGCCCGAGATGATCAGCTCCTTCAGCCGCCCGACCACCTCGTAGAAGCCATCGTCGTGAAGACGCGCCAGATCACCGGTGTGAAACCAGCCATCGGCGTCGAAGGCTGACGCGGTGTCGCGGTGGTAGCCGCGCATCAGGTTCTGCGCTTGCAGCAGCACTTCGCCATTGGCCGCCAGCCGCACCTGCACGCCCAGCGCGGAGCGGCCTGCGCGGCCGGCATGCGCGATCGCCTCGTGCGGTGGCAGCACGATCGAGACCGGCCCGGTCTCGGTGGCGCCATAGACCTGCGCCACCGGTACCCCGCGTCGGTGGAAGGCCTCGATCAGCGGCAGCGGCACGATCTGCGAGCCGCTGTTGACGAAGGCCAGCGAGGAGAAGGTCGCAGGCCGGCCAGTCGGCATGCTCGACCAAAGCGCGCATCACTGCCGGCGCCAGCAGGCTGGTGGTCGGCCGCCAGCCGGCGACATCGTTCAGCCAGGCAGAAGGGTCGAAGCGCGTATGCAGCCGCACCACACCGCCGGCGGCCAGTGCAGGCAGCACCTGGATCGCCAGCCCGCCCATGTGGAAAAGCGGCAGCATGGCCAGCACGCGCGAGCCGCTGTTCACGCCCTGCGCGTCGATGGCGGCGTCCAGGTTGGCGGACAGGCCGGCCTCAGTGTGCAGGGCGCCCTTGGGTGCGCCGGTCTTCGGCCATGCCGGTGCCGGCTGGCTGCTGGCCGACGCCACGCCCAGGGCCTGCAGCCGCGCCGTGGCGGCCTGCACCTCGGCGGCGAACCCGCCGCGCGTCCAGGATCGACCCTCGGCCTCGAGCATCGGCGCATCGACAAGCCCGCCCTGCTACCAGCGATCGCTCATTGCCGCTGCTCTGGTCGCTGACGCGGCCTTACTCGATCGCCTCGTCACGCTCGCCCGCTTCGTACAGGCACTCGCGGCCCAGGCGGTCGATGCACAACTCGGCGGTCCACGGCAGCATCAGGCTGCCGCAGCGGCTGTCGCGGTACAGCCGCTCCAGCGGCAGGCTCTTGAGCATGCCCTGTCCGCCGCAGCTGCGCAGGGCCAGCCGCGCCAGGTCGTTGGCGTTCTCCATGATCGTGTAGTGCGCCGCCAGCAGCCGCATGCGCGTGTCCTTGTCGGGGTCGACGCGGGCATCGCGCGCGTTCTGCAGGAACAGCGCGCGGGTCTGCTCGAGCTTGATGCGCATCTCGGCCACCGCCACCTGCTTGGTCGGGTACATGCGGCGCAGCACCGGCGGCGTGCCGGGCACCTCGCCGCGCAGGTAGCTGACGGTGAAGTCATAGGCCGCCTGCGCGATGCCCATGTAGGTGGGCGAAAGCGTGGCGAACATGTGCGGGAATCGGCTGGCCGCCTGGTAGTACAGGCCCTCGGGCATCAGCCGCTCGGATTCGGCCACGAAGACATCCTTGAACAGCAAGGTGCGGCTGACGGTGCCGCGCATGCCCATCGGGTCCCAGTCGCCGGTGACGCTGACACCGGCGGCATCGGCCGGCACCGCGAGGTACAGCGAATCACGCTGGTTGGCGTCCGGACGGTCGACGGTGCACAGCACGCCGTAGTAGTCGGCAGCGCCGGCCAGCGAGGCAAAGATCTTGCGACCGTTGACCACGTAGCCCGCCACACCGCCCTGCACCGCCGGGCGCGCCAGCGTGCCGAAGGGCGCCTTGCCGGCGGCGGCGGCGCCGCCTTCGCTGAAGGGCTGCGCATAGACCTTGCCCTGCACCGCGATACGGTGAAAGTGAAGCGTGCGGTGGCGTTCATGATCGGCGCGCTGCTCGGGCGTCATGTCCAGCGCGTCGGCGATGAAGCCGGCCCACATCGACGAGCACACGTGCATGTTCCAGGTGAGTGCGGTGGCGCCGCACCAGCGGCCGATCTCGGCGGCCACCATGACGTAAGTGGCGAAGTCGGCACCCTGCCCGCCGTGCTCGCGCGGCACGCAGATCGCCAGCAGCCCGGCGGCGCGCAGGTCGGCATAGTTGTCGAATGGGAAGCTCGCCTCGGCGTCGTGCCTGGCAGCGCGTGGCGCGAACTTCTCACGCCCGAGCGCTGCCGCGATGGCGATCAGCTCACGCTGCGCCGCCGTCAACACCCCGGCGTTGCCGGCGATGTGCGAAGGCTGGTAGCGCGACGCCGCAGCGCGCGCGGGTTCAGTTGGGCTGGCGGACATCGACGGAGCTCCCATGATGGTCGGCAGTCGGGAAGCGGCGCGCGAGAAACGACAACAACGCGCGGTGGACGGGCTCGGGTGCTTCCATCTGGGCCAGATGGCCGACGCCGGGCAGCAGCACGAATTCGGCATCGGCGATGCGTTGCGCCATCGCCTGCATCACTGCCGGCGGGGCGTTGCGGTCGTGCTCGCCGGCCAGCAGCAGCACCGGCACAGTCAGCCGCGCGAGATCGGCGCGGCGGTCGAAACCGACGATCGCCTGCAACGCCGCGCGGTAGGTGGCTTCGCTGACCTGCGCCATCACTTCGACGCAGCGCGCCACCGCCTCGGGTGGCGCCAGCGCCGAGGCCATGCCGCGCGCCAGCGCGGGGGCCAGCGCGGCCATGCCCTGCCCGGCGTCCAGCGGCGCGAGCCGCTCGTGCAGGAACTTCTGCTGCCAATCCCCGCCGGGCTTGCCGAAGGCCGGCGAGGTGCCGCTGAGCACCAGCCCGGACACACGTTCGGGCGCAACGGCGGCCACTTCCTGCGCCACCATGCCGCCCATGCTGTGGCCGACGAGCAGCGCACGCTTGTCCCCCAACTGGTCCAGCGTGGCCAGCACGCTGGCCGCCAGAGCAGCCATGTCGTAGGGATCGATCAACGCCGAGCGGCCATAGCCGGGCAGGTCCACCGCCACCGCACGCCAGCCGGCCTGCGACAGTGCGCGCCCTGTCCCCGAGACCTCATCGCCCCAGGCGAGCCTCGAACCACCTACGCCGTGCAACAGCAATGCCACCGGCGCATCAGGCGCGCCCCAGGCGTCGAAGAGCAGCGCGGCGATCGGTTTCATACCAGTTGCCCGTCGCGCACCACAGCCTCGCCGTCGAGCGTGACCGTGCAGCGGCGCAGCGGCAGATCGAAGTGGCCCGGGGTGTGGCGGCCAGCCACCTCGTTGGCGCCGGTCGAGTAGAGAAAGTTGCCGGCCACCGCGCGCAGCTCGGTGCCGTTGAAGTCGGCCTTGTCGTAGAAGTGCAGCGCGTCCCAGCGTGCGCGGCGGTTCAGGCCCCAGCCGACATGGCTGACGGCGTAGGCGGCGCGGTCACCCCAGGCGGCGAAGTACTCGCGCATGGTCTGCGCATCGGGCGAATCACCGATGACCGCCGCCACATGGTCGTCCTCGATGTCCAGGCTCACCGCATCGGCCAGGTAACGCTTGAAGCTCAGGTTCAGGTCGCCGCGGTCGAGCACCAGCCTCCCGCGCACCGTGCCCGCCGTCGGGAACGCGAGCACCAGCCCGCCGGGCCAGTGCGACAGCGTGCCCGGCTTGCTGGTGAAGCCCCAGACCCCGCCGACGCGCGCGCCCTGAAGGTCGATCTGCAAGTCGCTGCCGGCCGCAGAGCTCACGTGCATGCGGCGCGCGGTCTTCAGCCGCCGCATCGCGTCGCGCACCGGCGCTTCGTCTTCAGCGCGCGGCAAGCAGCGCTCGAGGATCTCCGGGTGCTCGTTGCTGATGACCAGCACGCGCGCGCCGCCGCGCAGGATGGCCGGCAGCTCGGCCGCATGCTGCAAGCCTTCCACCGTGCAGTCGGCGACGAAGACACAGCCGGCCAGCGCCTGCACCACCGGACCCAGGCCGCCGATGGCCTGCGAGGCGCCGGTGGACCGCACCGGCACCGGCGAGGTGTGCGCTTGCGCCGGCAGCACGATGCGAAAGCTGCGCGCGCCCAGCCGCTGCAGCGCCAGCGCGGCATGCTCGACGATCGCGCTGCGGCTGTGCGCCTCGGCCAGCACCGCGCAGGCGTCGCCTGCATTCACGCCGCACAGGCGGAAAGCCTGCTCGAAGGCGTCCAGCCAGGGGGCATGAATGGCCGTGTGGGTCACAGGATCTCACCCAGCAGGTGGTAACGCCCGCCGTGAAAGACCAGCGGCGCGAGCCCGGAGTCTTCCAGCCGCAACACGCGGCCGATGTACAGCACATGGTCACCCGCGTCCTGCTGCGAGAAGCTCTCGCACTCGAACACCGCGGCCGCGCCGATCAGATGCGGCGCGCCCCGCTCGCCGTCGCGCCAGGCGCCTTCGGCAAACTTGTCGGTGATCGAACTGCTGGCAAAGCGCCGCGACAGATCGATCTGCGATTCAGCCAGCACGTTGACGGTGAAGCCGGACGCCTCACCGAAAGCCACCACACTGGGGCTGGCCTTGCGCAGCGACCACAGCACCAGGGGCGGGTCGAGTGACAGCGACGCGAAGGAGTTGGCGGTCAGCCCCACCGCCACGCCCGCCGCATCGCGGCAGGTGATGATGGCCACGCCGGTGGCAAAGCGCCCGAGCGCGGCACGCAGGGCGGAGGTGGAGATCGGCAGGGTGATCGGCGAGGGCTGGGGTTCTGGAGCATTCATGCCGACTTGATCGTACAGGGGCGATTGCACTGCATCGCCGATGGACCGCCGCCCACGCAGCTAGCCGCGCAGTAGCGCGCGGGCCAACATGAACCCGGCGGCAGTGCAGGCCAGCGCACCCAGCACATGGGCCAGCGTGTGCCACGCCGCCAGCGCCCAGGCGCCGCGCTGCAACAGCGAGAGCGACTCGGCAGAGAAGGCCGAAAAGGTGGTGAAGCCGCCGAGAAAGCCGGTCACCAGAAGCAAGCGCCAGAACGCTTCGGGCTCACGCGTGAAGACCTGCATGGCCACGCCCGCCAACAGCCCGCCGAGCAGATTCACGGCCAGCGTGCCCAGCGCAAAGCCGGGCCAGGCGGCATTGAGCCAAAGCCCGGCGCTCCAGCGACCGAGCGCGCCGAGCGCTGCACCACCTGCCACGGCGGTGGCCTGCACGGCCAGCGCCGTCGCGCTCATCGGCCGTCGGCCGGGGGTACGGCGTTATCCGCGGCAATACCCCAGCGGGCCAACGCTGCATCGTCGGCCACGCGGGCGTCGACCCAGCATGCGCCATCAGGCCCGATCTCTTTCTTCCAGAACGGGGCCTGCGTCTTCAGCCAGTCCATCAGGAACTCGCAGGCCGAGAAGGCCATCGCGCGGTGCGCCGAGGCCACCGCCACCAGCACGATCTGCTCGCCCGGCAGCAGCCGGCCGATGCGATGGATGATGCGTACGCCACGAAGGTCGAATCGACGAAGAGCCTCGGCCACCATCGCCTCGATGGCGCGCTCGGTCATGCCGGGGTAGTGCTCGAGTTCCATCGCCTGCAGCACGCCGTCGGTGCTGCGCACGGTGCCAACGAAGCTTGCGACAGCGCCGATGCCAGCGTCGCCGTGGCGCAGCGCGGCCAATTCGGCCGTGAGGTCGAAGTCGGCGCTCTGGATGCTGACGCTGGGCACGGCGCTCAGCCGCCGGTGACCGGCGGGAAGAAAGCCACCTCGGCGCCGTCGTGCAGCACGGCGGATTCGTCGGCCATTACCTGGTCGAGCGCGCAACGCACGGCACGCCCGCGGGCCAGCATCTCGGCATGGCGCCCGCCGCGCGCCAGCAGGTGATTACGCAAGTCAGCCAGCGTGGCGCCCGGCGGCATCTCGACGCGCTCGTCCGCGCCCAGCGCCTCGCGCAGGGCGGCGAAGTAGCGCACCTGCAGTTTCATCGCGGCATTCATCGCGCAATCAGGTCGGCCAGCGGCAGAAAACGCACGCTGTCGCCGGCACGGATCGCCTGCCCGGCCGGGTTGTCCACCAACCCGTCGGCCCACACGGCGCTGCTGAGAACGCCTGAGCCCTGGTTGCCGAACAGGTCAAGGCCACCGCCCGCGTTGACCTGCACGCGCAGGAACTCGCGCCGGCGGTCGGGACGTGGCCAGTCGAAGTCAGCGCGCAACGGCAGACCGGCAGGCAGCACGCCGCTGGCACCCTGCAGTACGCGCAGCACCGGCGCCACCGTCAGCAAGAAGGTGACGAAGCTCGACACCGGGTTCCCGGGCAAGCCGATCAACAGCGCCGCCGTCCCCGGGGCCGCGGCGCGCCGCACCTCGCCAAAGGCCAGTGGCTTGCCCGGCTTGATGGCGATCTGCCACAGCTCCAGCCGCCCCTCGGCCTGCAAGGCCGGGCGCAGGTGGTCCTCCTCGCCCACCGACACGCCGCCGCAGGTGACGATCAGGTCGTTGTCCTGCGCCGCCATGCACAGTGCGTCGCGCGTGGCCTGCAGCTGGTCAGGCACGATGCCGAGGTCGTGAACGCTGCAGCCCGCGGCCTGCAGAAGCCCGCGCAGCGTGAAGCGATTGGAGTTGTAGATGGCGCCCGGCCTGAGCGGGTCGCCGGGCATCATCAGTTCGTCGCCGGTGGAGAACAAGGCCACGCGCGGGCGGCGCACGACAGACAACTCGCCCGCCCCCACCGAAGCGGCCATGCCCAGGGCTTGCGGTGTCAGCCGCGCGCCGCGCCGCAGCACAACGGCACCGCGCGACACGTCTTCACCGCGGCGACGGACCGACTGGCCGGGCTTCGGCACGGCGTTCACGCGCACGGCGCCCAGGCCCTCGCCGGGCTGCGCCTCGCACAGCTCCTGCGGCACTACGGCGTCAGCGCCGGCGGGCACCTGGGCCCCGGTGAAGATGCGCGCGGCCGTGCCCGCCGCCAGGGCGCTGCCGACGCTGCCGGCGGCGATGCGCTGCGACAGCGGCAACACGGCACCAGCAGCCGCCACGTCAGCCGCGCGCAACGCATAACCGTCCATCGCGCTGTTGTCCTCGGGCGGCACGTCGAGCAGACTGCACACGTCGGCGGCCAGCACGCGGCCCAGCGCGTCGAATGTCGAGACGGTCTCGTGCTCGACGATCAGATGCGCGGCGGCGCCGGCCACCAGCCGGGCGAGTGCATCGTCCAGGCTCATCGCGTCCTTGGGCTTGGGCATCGGTGAGCTCATCGGGTGCCCCTCAGGCTTAGCTCGCTTGGGTTTCGATGCAGTGGCGAACGGCCGTCACATCGGCCGGCAGCAGCGCAAAGCGTCGCGGCAACGACTCCAGATCATGCAGCGCGGCCGGCAACGCAGGTTCACACCCCAGCGCTTCGCGGATGGTGGCGGCAAACTTGGCCGGCAGCGCGGTCTCGAGCACGATGGTCGGCACGCCGGCTTCGTGCTGCTGCAGCGCCACCTTCAGGCCGTCGGCGGTGTGCGGGTCGATCACGGTGCCGCAACGTTCGTGCACCAGGCGGATGGTGGCCAGCCGGTCGGCATGCGTGCTGCGGCCCGAGACGAAACCGAAGCCGGCGATGCGCGCCACCTCGGCCGGCGCCAGCTCGAAGCCGCCCTGGCGCGCCAGCGAATCGCCGAACAGCTCGGCGGTACGCGCCGCATCGCGCCCCAGCAGGTCGAAGACGAAGCGCTCGAAGTTGCTCGCCTTGCTGATGTCCATCGACGGGCTGGAGGTCTGGTAGGTCTGCGCGCTGGCGCGAACCCGGTAGCGGCCGCTGCGGAAGAACTCGTCGAGCACGTCGTTCTCGTTGGTGGCCACGATCAGGTGGCGGATCGGCAAGCCCATCATGCGCGCCACATGGCCGGCGCAGACGTTGCCGAAGTTGCCCGAGGGCACGGCGAAGCTCACGACCTGATCTTCGCTGCGGGTGGCCTGGAAGTAGCCGGCGAAGTAGTACACCACCTGCGCCAGCAAACGCGCCCAGTTGATCGAGTTGACGGTGCCGATGTGCCAGCGGCGCTTGAAAGCGAGATCACCGCTGATCGCCTTGACGATGTCCTGGCAGTCGTCGAACACGCCCTCGATCGCCAGGTTGTGGATGTTGGCGTCCTGCAGGCTGAACATCTGCGCCTGCTGGAACGGGCTCATGCGGCCGTGCGGGCTGAGCATGAAGACGCGGATGCCTTGCTTGCCGCGCATCGCGTACTCGGCCGCGCTGCCGGTGTCGCCCGAGGTGGCGCCCAGAATGTTCAGCGTGCGCCCGCGGCGCGCCAGTTCGTACTCGAACAGGCGGCCCAGCAGTTGCATCGCCATGTCCTTGAAGGCCAGCGTCGGCCCGTTGGACAGGGCCTGCAGCCACAGGCCTTCGCCGACACCCGACAGCGGTTTCAGCGGCGTGATCTGCGCCGAGCCGAACACCGCCTCGGTGTAGGTCTGCAGGCACAGACGGCGCAGGTCGGCCGGCGGGATGTCGTCGATGTACAGCGACAGCAGCTCGAAGGCCAGGTCGCCATAAGGCAGCCGGCGCCAGCGCGCCAGCGTAGCGGCATCCACCCGCGGGTAGCGCGTCGGCAGATACAGGCCGCCATCAGGGGCCAGACCTTCCAGCAGGATGTCGCTGAAGCCGCGCGGCAGGGCGTCACCGCGGGTGCTGAGGTACTTCATCGCGCCGACACCCTCAGTTGAGTTCTTCTTTGCGGATGCGCACGATCGGCGCCAGCACGGTGGGCAGCGCCTGCATCTGCGCCAGCGCGGCCTTCATGCGCCCTTCCACCGTGTCGTGCGTCAGGATGATCAGGTCGGTCTGCCGCTCGCCCTCGGCCGATTCGCGCTGGAGCACTGCATCGATCGAGATGTCGTTGTCGGCCAGGATGCCGGTGATGCGCGCCAGCACGCCCTTCTCGTCGGCCACGTGCAGCCGCAGGTAATAGGCTGTGATCACCTGGTCGATCGGCAGGATCGGTGTGTCCTGCATCGCGCCGGGCTGAAAGGCCAGGTGCGGCACGCGGTGGTCGGGGTCGGCGGTGGCCAGCCGGGTGATGTCCACCAGATCGGCGACCACCGCACTGGCAGTCGGCTCGGCGCCCGCCCCCTTGCCGTAGTACAGCGTGGTGCCCACCGCGTCGCCCTGCACCACCACCGCGTTCATCGCCCCCTCGACATTGGCGATCAGCCGCGTGGCCGGGATCAGCGTGGGGTGCACACGCAGCTCGATGCCGGCCGGGCGCAGGTCGTCGCGGCGCCGCGTGATGCCCAGCAGCTTGATGCGGTAGCCCAGTTGCTCGGCGTAGCGGATGTCGGCCGCCTGCAGCCCGGTGATGCCTTCCACGTAGGCCTTGGAGAACTGCACCGGGATGCCGAAGGCGATGGCGCTCATGATGGTCGCCTTGTGCGCCGCGTCCACGCCTTCGATGTCGAACGTCGGGTCGGCCTCGGCATAGCCCAGGCTCTGCGCCTGTTCGAGCGCCACGCCGAAGTCCAGCCCCTTGGCGCGCATCTCCGAGAGGATGAAGTTGGTGGTGCCGTTGATGATGCCGGCGATCCACTCGATGCGGTTGGCCGTCAGCCCCTCGCGCAGCGCCTTGATGATCGGGATGCCGCCGGCGACCGCGGCCTCGAAGGCCACCATCACGCCGCGTACGCGCGCGGCCTCGAAGATCTCGCTGCCGTGAACCGCCAGCAGCGCCTTGTTGGCGGTGACCACATGCTTGCCGGCGGCGATCGCCTGCAGCACCAGCACCTTGGCGATGCCGGTGCCGCCGATGAGCTCGACCACGATGTCGATCGCCGGGTCGGCGATCAGCGCCGCGGCGTCGCTGCTGACGCGGACCTGGTCGCCGACGATCGAACGGGCACGCTCCACGTCGAGGTCGGCGACGGCGACGATGCGGATCTCGCGCCCGGCGCGGCGGCGGATCTCTTCGCTGTTGCGCAGCAGCACGTCGAAGGTGCCGCGGCCGACCGTGCCGATGCCGAGCAGACCGACCTGGATGGGGGGAAGCGTGGTGGCCATGCGGATGCTGCTGAACAAGCGTGAACGGGGCCCGGGTCTCAGGCGAAGTGCCGCCGACGGTAGTTCGCCAGGAAGCGGTCGATGCGGCCGAGGGCCTCGGCAAGGTCGTCGGAGTTGGGCAGGAAAACCAGGCGGAAGTGGTCGGGCTGCGGCCAGTTGAATCCGCTGCCTTGCACCACCAGCACCTTCTCCTCGGCCAGCAACTCGTAGGCGAACTGCTGGTCGTCGGCCACCGGGTAGACCTTGGGGTCCAGCCGCGGAAACATGTACAGCGCCGCCTTCGGCTTGACCACACTGACGCCCGGAATCTGGCTCAGCAGCGTGTACGCCAGATCGCGCTGGCGCGCCAGCCGGCCGCTGGGCGCCACCAGGTCCTTGATGCTCTGGTAACCGCCCAGCGCGGTCTGGATCGCGAGTTGCCCCGGCGTGTTGGCGCACAGGCGCATCGAGGCCAGCATGTTCAGGCCCTCGATGTAGTCGCCGGCGTTGCGCTTGTCGCCGGAGACGATCATCCAGCCGGCGCGGTAGCCGCACGAGCGGTAGTTCTTCGACAGGCCGTTGAGGGTGATGCACAGCAGATCATCGGCGAGCGAGGCGATGCTGGTGTGCGTGTGCTCGTCGTATAGCGTCTTGTCGTAGATCTCGTCGGCGAAGATGATCAGCTGGTGCTGGCGGGCGATCTCGACCATCGCCTCCAGCAGGTCGACCGGGTACAGGGCCCCAGTGGGGTTGTTCGGGTTGATGACCACGATGCCCTTGGTGCGCGGTGTGATCTTGCGCCGGATGTCCTCCAGGTCGGGCAGCCAGCCCGCGCCCTCGTCGCACAGGTAGTGCACCGGGCGCCCGCCAGACAGCGACACGCCGGCGGTCCACAGCGGGTAGTCGGGGGCCGGCACCAGGATCTCGTCGCCGTCGTCGAGCAGCGCGTTCAGGCTCATCACGATCAGCTCCGAGGCGCCGTTGCCCAGGTAGACGTCGTCCACATGCACCCCGGCGATGTGCTTTTCCTGCGCGTAGTGCACCACCGCCTTGCGCGGCGCAAACAGGCCCTTGCTGTCGGTGTAGCCTGCACTGTGCGGCAGGTTGCGAATCATGTCCTGCACGATCTCGTCCGGAGGCTCGAGCCCGAACACAGCCAGGTTGCCGATGTTGAGCTGGATGATCTTGTGGCCCTCTTCCTGCATCTGCCGGGCCTTGTCGAGCACCGGGCCGCGGATGTCGTAGCAGACGTTGGCCAGCTTGGCTGACTTGGTGATCGGCTTGAGGGACAAGGCGCGCTCCAGAGGAACCTAGAATTATCCACGCATGAAGTTCCAGCCCGACACGATGCCTGGCGTCAACGCCATCACGCGCCACGACAGCGGCCGCGTCTGGGTCGGCGCGCAGCCCTTCGAACACAGCCTGCTGGTGCCCTGGCGGGGCGAGGTGCAGCGATGGACACCCGCAAGCTTCGAGGAACTGAGCGCGCTGCACTTCAGCGAGTTGCTCGCGCTGCGCCCGGAACTGGTGATCTTCGGCAGCGGCGCCCGGCTGCGCTTTGTGCGGCCCGCCCTGCTGCGCCCGCTGATCGATGCGCGCATCGGCATCGAGACGATGGACACGGCTGCGGCCTGCCGCACCTACAACGTGCTGGTCCATGAAGGCCGGCTGGTGCTGGCCGCGCTGCTGCAGGCCGGGCCGGAGCGTGCGCCCGGCAGCCTATAATTGGATGTCAGCCGCCAGCGGTGCCGAGCAAGCAGAACATGACACCCGTCGTCAACAAGCCCCTACCGGATTTCGAAGCACTGGCCACCGGCGGCGTGAAGTTCACGCCGCACTCGCACATCGGAAAGGCCGTGGTGCTGTACTTTTATCCGAAAGACGCCACCCCCGGCTGCACCACCGAGGCGATGCAGTTCCGCGACAAGCACAAGGACTTCCTGAAGGCCGGCGCCGTGATCTTCGGCGTCTCGCGTGACAACATGGCCTCGCACGACAAGTTCAAGCAGAACCTCGAACTGCCGTTCGAACTGATCGCCGACACGGAAGAGAAGCTCTGCCACATGTTCGGGGTGGTGAAGAACAAGATCATGTACGGCAAGAAGGTCAAGGGCATCGAGCGCACCACCTTCTTGATGGACGCCGAAGGCGTGATGCGTGCCGAGTGGCGCGGCATCAAGGTGGCCGGGCACGTCGATGAAGTGCTCAAGGCCGTCAAGGCACTGAAGAAATCCGCTTGATTCTGGCTGCGCTCTTGCGCCCGACGCCAAGCCGCACGGCCCGCCGTGCGGCTTTTCTTTTTCTACAGACGCCTCCCGACCATGCCTTTGCCCAAGCCCCCGACCAAGAAGGCTGACCTGCTCGCCGGTGACTTCGAGTCCCAGGCCGCGCCGCGCCGCCCGCGCCGCGCCGCCAAGGCGCCCGCAGCCGATGACGCACAGACCCCGCTGGCGCTGCACGACGGCGGCGGCACGCTGGCCGCGCCGCCCAAGGCCCCAGCGTCGCCCGCGCTGCTGATTACAGCCGCCGTCCCCGAGGCGCCCACGCTGTCGCGCGCAGCCACACCGGCGGCGGCCCGTGCGCCCGCCCCGGCGGTGGCGCCACGTCCACGCGCGCGCAACCCGCGCGGCAGCGGCCCGGCCAAGCTCTTCGTGCTCGACACCAACGTGCTCATGCACGACCCG
>Ga0105048_10001859_pt1 | contig 34143 bp, 21 predicted proteins | sample MAT05_FD_78382 | JGI IMG/M metagenome (GOLD analysis project Ga0105048, IMG submission 78382) | Freshwater microbial communities from Lake Fryxell liftoff mats and glacier meltwater in Antarctica - MAT-05 | ecosystem: Environmental > Aquatic > Freshwater > Ice > Liftoff microbial mat | place... | reverse complement strand
TCAAGCTCTATTCCAATTGAAAGCAGTCCACCGTTGTAATTAAATGAGCCCACACCACCAGAAAATTTTACACTCGTATATTTGGAAAAATAAAAATTTCCTGTCAGTCCAAAGTTACCTACATGAGACTTTGTTCCGGCGCAAAAGCCGAGCAACAAATTCCACCGGGTATAAGGGCCGGCTTGCCCTTTCGCTATTTGTGGCGTACAGAAAACCGTAATTAGCAGAATGATGAATGTGCGTTTGTACATTATTTGTGCTATCAGTGATTGCCCAACAGAAAATTTTATTTCTCAACAAGATATACTAAAGATAGTGAATTAACCAAAACGAATTTTGAAAATAAGAATTCAATAAAATTGTCAATGCAATTATGTCAACTCAATAACTGTAATCTCAGGCCAAATTCCAATCCGTCCTGGATAACCCAGAAAACCATAACCGCGATTTACATAAAGAAACTGATTTCCTTCTTGATAAAGTCCGGCCCATTTTTCGTAACGGAGGGTGATAGGGCTCCATTTAAAACCATGTGTTTCAATTCCCATTTGAGCGCCGTGTGTATGACCGCTTAAGGTTAAATCGATGTCTTGAAAATCTTTTCTTACTTGTTCATCCCAATGTGTTGGATCATGTGAAAGAAGAATTTTTACGAGTGCATCAACACCTTCGTATGCTTTTTTTAAATCTCCTATTTGATGAAAACCAGCACCCCAATTTTCTACACCAATTACGGCGATTTTTTCTTGATTTTTTTCTAGATAAATGTGTTCATCTAATAATAATCTCCAACCTAATTCAGCGTGAATTTCTTTTAACCGGTCAAGATTTTTTTCTTTTTCTTCAGGCGAAGTCCATTGGCGATAATCACCGTAGTCGTGATTCCCAAGTATAGAGAAGACACCCATTGGTGCTTTCACTTTTGAAAAAATATCCATGTACTTGTCCATCTCATCGGCCGAATCATTTACCAAATCACCCGTAAAAAAAACTACATCCGGTTTTTCAGATAGCAACATGTTTATTCCATTTTCTACCGCTTCTTTATCATAAAAACTTCCAGCATGAATATCAGAAATTTGAATAATTTTTAAATTCCGAAATGCCGCTGGTAATTTTGAAAACGAAATTTTTTCTCTTCTGATTTTATAATTGTAAGGACCAATTACCATTCCAAGCGGAAAACTAATTGCTGGAATTGCCGCTGCAACAACAGCGCTTCTAACCAAAAAATCCGAGCGCGATATTTTTTCTCCAGCTAAAATTTTATTTGTTTTTCGAAACCGAGATCGAATGCGAATAAAAATTCGTCTTAAATCATCAACAAAGAAAACGGAGCCTAAGGCAATTTTAACAAACAAATTAATCATCACAAAACCAAAGAAAAAATTCCGAATCCATTTTGGAAAAGACCCACCAAAAATAAAAAAGACAAGCATTGAAATAGCCGATAAAATCAAAAATGAAAAGAAAAAAGATTTTAAAGTGTTGCGATAGATTTTAGAATAATTATTCCATTTTGATTTTAAGCCGCGATAGGTATATAGCTCAAGCGCACCGCCAATAACAACAACTATGAAAAGTACAATTATAACGCGAACCATTTTTTTTGTGTAGACGAATGAGGCGTTAAAATATTTTAAGGCTATTCACAAAGGTAAGGAAAGATTGAGAAGGGTTATGGTCTTGTCAAATTGTGGTAAGATGTTTCGTCCCGCTGGGACTTTGATTCTCGTTGATTGAAAATAAAAAGTCGCATAGCGACGCACCGTATTATAGCCACGGATTTCAATCCGTGGAAAAAGGTGCCGTATATAGCCACGGATTTCAATCCGTGGAAAAAGACGTTTGTTTTAATGTGCCTCCAACCAATTAACCGCAAATTTATAATCAATATCCAACGGCACACCAATTTCAACAGCGTGTTCCATTTTTTCTTTGACTAATTTTTCCATGATTTCTTTTTCAGAAATTACTACATCAAAAACTAACTCATCGTGTACTTGTAAAAGCATTTTTGATTTTAGGTTTTGTTTTTTCATTTCGTTGTAAACATGAATCATCGCAATTTTTACAATGTCGGCTGCGGACCCTTGAATAGGAGCGTTGACCGCATTTCGTTCTGCAAATCCACGAACAATTGCGTTGCCCGAAAGAATGTCTGCTAAATATCTACGACGTTTCATAATAGTTTCAACATAACCATGTTCTCTTGCAAAATTTACACTGTCACTTAAATATTTTTTTATGCTGGGATATTGTAACCAATAACTGTCAATGATTTCTTTTGCTTCTGTTCTTGAGATACCTAAATTTTGTGATAAGCCAAATGCAGATTGGCCATAAATAATTCCAAAGTTGACGGCTTTGGCAGAGCTTCGCTGTTCGCGCGTTACATTTTCAATTTTCTCAACATGAAAAACTTTTGCAGCAGTAGCGGCATGAATATCATGACCTGATTGAAAAGCAGCAATCATATTTTCGTCATTGCTGATTGCCGCAATTACGCGCAACTCAATTTGAGAATAATCGGCTGACAACAAAAGATGATTTTCATCGCGACGGATAAATGCTTTTCGAATCTCTTTTCCTTTTTCTGTGCGAATTGGAATGTTCTGCAAGTTAGGATTGTTAGAACTTAAACGACCAGTAGCAGCAACGGTTTGCATATAACTTGTGTGAATGCGTCCTGTTCTTTTATTAACTAGTTCTGGCAAGGAATCAACGTACGTACTTTTTAATTTTCTAAGCGATCGGTAATTCAAAATTAATTTCATGATGGGATGATTGGCTTCCAATTTGCTTAACGTATCTTCATCCGTTTTGTACTGTCCTGTTTTCGTTTTTTTTGCTTTTGCATCAACCTTTAAATGCTCGAATAAAATTTCGCCCAATTGTTTTGGAGAATCTAAATTAAAATCTTGAACGCCTGCAATTTCTTTAATTTGTTTTTCTAATTCAATGATGTCCGTTTCTAATTCAATGGAAAATTTATTCAGCGCCGGAACATCCAAATTAATTCCTTCTGTTTCCATTTCTTTCAAAACCCTTACCAGCGGTATCTCCATATCATAGAACAAACTTTTTAAATGTTCTTTTTGAATTTCTGGTTCAAATTTTTGTTTTAGTTGATATGTGATATCTGCATCTTCACAAGCGTAATCCGAAATTAATTTTGGATCGATGTCACCCATGGAGCCTTGCGATTTCGCCTGTCCGCCGGACAGACGGGCTTTTTTCCCAATCAATGTTTCAATTGAAATGGGCTTATAATTCAAATACAATTCCGACAAATAGTCCATTCCATGTTTGCCTTCTGGAGTAATTAAATAGTGCGCAATCATTGTGTCAAACAATTGACCTTTTACTTGTACACCGTATTTTTCAATAATTTTTAAATCGTATTTTATGTTGTGCGCAATTTTTTCGATGGATTCATTTTCAAAAAACGGTTTGAAATCCTGAACAATTTTTTCTCTTTCAGCAGCGGGAGTTGAAACATAATATCCAGTATTTGCTTCAAACGAAAATGACATACCCACAACATCAGCATCAACAGCATCTAGCTCTGTAGTCTCTGTGTCAAAACAAACTGATTTTTGTTGCAACAGTAAAACCAATAATTCATCACGCATTTCTTTTGTGTCAATGAATTTATAATTTGGTTTTGTATCTTCTATTGTTTTGAAATTAACTGCTGCGGCATGCACTTCTATTGCATCCGTTTCAATTGCTGGTCCACCAAAAAGATCAAGTTGATCTAATCCACCAATACTTTTTGTTCTTTCGCCAGGATTACTTGCCGATGCATTTTGCGGAATTGAAATTTCGTCTCCCGTAACTCTTTTTGCAAGTGTTTTAAATTCGAGCTGCGTAAAAATCGCATTAACTCTATCAATATTTGGTTCTTCTAATTCTAAACTTTTCGCATCAAATTCAACTGGAACATCCAAGGTAATTGTTGCTAATTTTTTAGAGAGTAAGCCTTGTTCAGCAAATTTGATAACGTTTTCTTTTTGTTTTCCTTTTAGTTCGTTCGCATTGGCAATAAGCCCTTCAACCGAACCATATTTTTTCACTAAAGTCTTCGCTGTTTTTTCACCGATACCTGGAATTCCGGGAATGTTATCAGCAGTATCTCCCCACAATCCTAATACATCAATTACTTGTTCTGGTCGATCAATTTCAAATTTTGCAAGTACTTCAGGAACTCCTAAAATTTCTGCTGGATTTCCACCTTTTGCAGGTTTGTAAATAAAAATATTTTCAGAAACCAGTTGTGCAAAATCTTTATCTGGTGTCATCATATAAGTGACAAATCCATGTTGCTCTGCTTTTTTTGCAATCGTTCCAATGATGTCATCCGCTTCGTGTCCTGCGCTAATTAAAACAGGAATATTAAATGCTTCAATGATTTCTTTAATGGGCTGAATCATTGAACCAATATCTTCAGGCATTGCTTCACGATGAGCTTTGTAATCAGCAAACTCAAGAGCACGATTTGTTTCTTCTGGTCCATCAAAAACAACAGCGATATGAGTCGGTTTTTCTTTTTTGATAACATCTAAAAGTGCATTTGTAAAACCAAAAGCAGCAGATGTATTTTGTCCTTTGCTATTGACGCGCGGATTTTTAATGAACGCATAATAAGCACGATAAATAAGTGCAAAAGCATCAAGCAGAAATAATTTTTTTTCACTTTGAGGAGTCATCTTTATCTAAAATTTAGAAGTGGGGGAGATAAAGATACTCAAACTATCAAAACTACGAAGTACGAGTTGTGAAGTACGAAGTTTTTAATAAGAAGTTCGTGCTAGTGATGGTTTGCTAACAGCGCAATTATTAAGTGATGGAACGCTGATCGCTAAGATTGTTATAATTTAAGATGTTTTCAATTCACCAAAAATCTTGGATGAATTTTTTACTTAACAATAGAAACATATTGTAACCAATCTTTCGCCATTTTTCCTTTTAGCACTCTTGGAAATTTATGTTGTGCTCCATACATGTCTTTAATTTCCATAAAATCGTAGAAAAATTTTGTTGGAAGACAAATTAGTTCAAGTTGATTTAATGCAAATTTTCTCTCCGTTTCATAATCTGCATTTAGCGTACTCAATTTTTCATCTAAACTTTTTAGCAAAGCTTCTTCATCAATTTTTTGGTCTGATGCAATATACCAGTGATGACCATGACCGTAACTATTTGAGAAACCTGTTACCGCAAACTCGCGAATTTCAATTCCTTTTTGAAAAGAAATAGTTGTTAATGCTTCCGTCATATTGTCAACTGATAAATGTTCGCCACATAAACTTAAAAAATGTTTTGTACGTCCGGTAATTTTTATTTTGTATGTCTCTAAACATTTAAAACGAATGGTATCTCCAATTAAATAACGCCAAGCTCCGGAGTTGGTTGTAACAAGTAATGCGTAGTCCACATCTTCTGTTACTTCATTAATAGTTAAAGCTTTTCCAAATTCAATTAAATTTCCATCGCTGTCAAAATGTTCCGAATTAAAAGGAACAAATTCAAAATAAACATCATGGTTTATTAGGAGATGAAGACTGTCAGAATCGGTTGGTTGATAAGCAAAAAATCCTTCTGAAGTGAGATAGGTATCGAGATAAATAACTCGGTTGTCAAAAAGCTGATTGAAACGTAAAATATAAGGATCAAAACTAACACCACCGTGAACAAATATTTTGAGATTAGGCCAAATTTGAAAAATTGAATCTAACCCATAATGATCGACAATTCGTTCAATTAAAATTTCCATCCAAGCCGGCACACCAGAGATTACGCCTATATCCCAACTTGGCGCTTGTTTTACAATTTCTTCAATTTTTTCGTTCCAATTGTGCAGGGCACGAATGCGTTTATCGGGTTTTGAAAATGGACTAAACCACGATGGAACTTTTCCAGTAATAATTCCACTCAAGTCACCTTCAAATTGGTTGTTGATTTTTGTTAATTCAGTACTTCCGCCTAAAAATAAAATGTCTTTTTCGTAAAAAGACGAATCAATTTCTAAATTAGAAAGACTGAGTAATTGTTTGATGCTGGATTTTTTAATTGTCTGAATCATTTGTTTAGAAACAGGAATTCGTTTGCTGGATGCACCGGTGGTTCCTGATGTCAATGCAAAATTAGTGATGCGTCCCGGCCATGTTACGTTTGCTGAACCGTTGAGCGTTTTATGCCAAAAATTTTTGAACATATAATCATAATCAAAAATCGGAACCTGTTCGCGATATGCTTTCATGATATCAGGTGATTTAAGAATCGCAGCGAAATCATATTTAATTCCAAACTCAGTTTTCTTTGCCTTGTTCAATAATTTTCTGAGTTGTTTTTCTTGCGTAATGTTAGTTGTTTGATTTACAAAGTTGGTGAGCTTATAAGCGTACTTTGTTGTACTTTTGAGCATCATTCCTAAAACAGCCATAGTCGTGAATTTTTGTTTTCAAAACAAAATTAACGTGTTGCTATTATGGTAAAAGAAAATCTAAATCAAGATTGAATGAAGGAATTGTGAAGGGGAAAATTCCATAAAGTTAATTAGGAGGTTGTCATTTCAACAAACGAATCCGCCTTGTATGGATGAGAACGGAGAAATCTCTTCACCTTTACCACAGATGTTTTCGAAGCCTTTCTTAACAGTCATGAGATTTCTCTCTTCACTGCTTTACGTTCGAAATTACAAACTGTGAATCGAACTTTTTGGATTTTATTTTTTTGAATTTTGGATTTTTATAAAATTACCCCATAAACTTATACCCAACACCTTTTACAGTGTGAATAATGTTCATTCCAAATTTTTCGCGCAGTTTGCGAATATGTACATCAATTGTTCGATCACCAATATAAGTATCGCCCCAAACGTCATTTAAAATTTCATCTCTTCTAAAAACTTTGTGTGGAACACTCATTAGTAAAGAGAGCAATTCAAATTCTTTTTTTGGAATAATTGTTTCTTTACCTTCCAACGAAATGGAGAATCTTTCTGCGTTAATGCTAATACCTGAACTTGACACGTCAGATAAAGGAACAGCCATTCTATCTAATAAAACTTTTACTTTGTGTTTTAGGATTTTGATGCGGATTGGTTTAACAATATAATCATCAGCGCCAGCTTTATAACCGGCCACTTGAGAGTAATCTTCTCCTCTTGCCGACAAAAATAAAATAAGCGTGTTGTTAAGTGATGGACTTTTTCTTAATGTTTCACAAACAGTTATTCCATCTGTATCCGGTAACATTACGTCTAATAAAATTACATCTGGTCTTACTTTTTCAGCTGTTTCAATTGCTGAGGCTCCGTTATCTGCTTTGTAAACTTTTAAACCTTCTTTGGCAAAATTGTATGCCAACATTTCAAGAATATCCTCCTCGTCGTCTACAATTAATATCTTCTTTCCTTCCATGTTTTTTTTCTGTAAAATTAGGTTGAAGTGCATTAAACAAACATTACGAAGGCATTAACCGTGTGTTAATTTTACCTACTTCTAATATTAATTTAATGTTAAATACAATTAACCTATTGGTAACCTCTTAAATTCTTTATGATGAGTACAGATACCTTAATTTTGTTATCGATTAGAACAAATAAATACGCATTAAGAAGTTAAAAAAAACGGGTTTATAAATTCAGAAAAAATTGAAACGATGTATTTTTTCTTAAATCATACAACCATAATATTTAAATAACAATTACATAAAGTTCAGATTATTTAGGGGTGGTTACTTTGCCTCAGAAATAAATCGAAGAAAAAAAAACAAAAAATTAAATTATGAAAAAAGTACTATTTTACTTTATGATGGCACCGCTAGTATTAGCTACGTCATGTAAAAAAGAAGGTTGCACAGATCCTGCAGCTACAAACTACAATGCTGATATTAAAGAAAAAAATGATGATGGTTCTTGTATCTATCCAACTCCAGTTGTTGACGATTCAATTGTAGAGGTTACAGCAAACATTACCGCTAACACAACTTGGAAAACAGGATATACTTACATCTTAACTACACGTGTTGCAGTTGTTTCTGGAGTAACATTAACAATTCAACCAGGAGTAATTATTAAAGGTGAAGCTGGGACAGGTGCAAATGCAACTTGCTTAATTATTGCACGTGGTGGTAATTTAATGGCAGAAGGAACAGCAGCTCAACCAATTATTTTCACATCAATTGCTGATGAGATTGTACCTGGTCAAATTGCAAGTCCAAACTTGTCAAGCGATCTTGATGGTCTTTGGGGTGGATTAATAGTTTTAGGTTATGCACCAATTTCTGCTGATGCTGAATCTGTACAAATTGAAGGTATTCCTGTATCAGATCAAAATGGTCTTTACGGTGGTACTGATGGTGCTGATAATTCAGGTTCTATTAAGTATGTTTCTATCCGTCACGGTGGTGCAAACATTGGAGAAGGTAACGAAATCAATGGTTTGACATTAGGTGGTGTTGGAACAGGTACTACAATCGAATATGTTGAAATTATTGCAAACCAAGATGATGGTATTGAATTTTTTGGTGGAACAGTAAACGTTACAAATGCACTTGTTATGAATGTTGGTGATGATGCAATTGATACAGACCAATCTTGGGCTGGTACACTTTCTAATTTCATTATTATTAATCCTGGTGATGAGTGTTTTGAATTAGATGGTCCTGAAGGAGCAATGTTAGATAGTCACACAGTTGTTAACGGTTCTGTTTGGGCTGGCGCTGCTTCTGGTTTAGTTGATTTAGATGCTAACTCAATTGTTGACATGACAAATATTTACTTTTTTGGATTGACTGCTGGTCAAAAATTTGATCTTAACCCTGCTGGTTTAACTGCATCAGGTTTACAAGCAACGCTTCCAGGAGTAACTGTATTAACAGATTTCTTTTTAGCAGGAACAGATGCTTATACAACATCAGTAGCAACAGGAGCAAACACTGTTGGCGCAACAGTATCATCTTTTGCAAGTTGGTCTTGGGCTGATTTGGCAGGAGAATTAGTGGACTTTTAATTTGGAGTTCAAATAGAATTATCTATCAAAACTCGCAGACGTGAAAGACCTGCGAGTTTTGATATTTATTGAGAGGTTTTTAAATTGACATATATGCGCTTTATTAAATTATTTTTCTTACAAATATTTTTAATGCTCACTCTTGGATTATCCGCACAAGGATTGTCCGCGCAAGCTGAAACTGAAAATGGCATTATACGTGGCTCAATCGTAGATAGCCTTTCCGGCAGTCCACTTTTTGGAGCTCGAATTTTCTTGTTAAATACTGAAACAGGTGCTGTAACAGATTTAGAAGGAAAATTTAATTTAAGTGTTGCTCCCGGAATTTATGATTTGAGGGTTAGTTATGTTTCGTATGCAACTATTATCATTAGTGAATTAGTTGTTGAAAAAGGCAAAGTTGTGCTTTTGGAAAATGTGCAAATGAAAAGTGCCATTACCGAATTCGAGGTAGTAAATATTACAGTTTTTAAAGTAGTGGCGAACAATGAAAATAGTTTCTTAAAATTAAAACAAGGTTCGGTCAATTTGATTGACGGCATTTCGTCAGGCGCTTTTAGGTCGATTGGTGATTCTGATGCGGCTAGCGCAATGACCAGGGTTTCTGGTGTTTCTGTTACAGGAGGTAAATATGTTTTTGTAAGAGGTTTAGGTGATAGATATAATAAAACAATATTAAATGGTGTAGATATTCCAGGATTAGATCCTGACAGAAATACATTGCAGATGGATATTTTTCCAACTAATTTAATTGACAATATTGTTGTACATAAATCTTTTATTGCTGAATTACCTGCTGATTTTTCAGGTGGTGTAATTGATATTAATTTAAAAAGTTTTCCAGAGTCGCGACGAAGAAGTGTTTTTGTAAGTGCAGGGTACAATCCTTCATTTCATTTTAACAACGACTATCTGACTTATGATGGTGGAAAAACAGATTTTTTAGGATTTGATGATGGAACGAGAGATATTCCGGCGTTAAGTAATATTCCATTTTTTTCTCAAGCAGTTGGAAATCCTGATGGCGAAGCCGGCTTGCGTTATCGACATATTCTAGAAAGTTTTAATCCAACATTGGCGGCTTACAAACAAAAAAGTTTTATGGATTATTCGTTTGGTACATCGCTTGGAAATCAATTTAAATATGAAAAATTTTCATTAGGATATAATTTCGTTTTATCGTATAAAAACAATACGGAATATTATGAAGATGCGCAGTTTTCGCGTTATGGTTTATCAGGTGATGCAAACAACACCGCCATGGAAGTACGTGAATTACAAGTTGGTGATTATGGTGTAAATACTGTTTTGATTACTGGTTTAGCTGGTCTTGCTATCAAAACACAAAACTCAAAATACAGTTTAACAATTTTACATTTACAAAATGGAGAATCTAAAGCAGGTATTTTTGATTATTCGAATGCTGACCAAGGATCAGAGTTCATAGGTTTTCAACACAATTTAGAATACAGTCAACGTACATTAACAAATTTCCATTTAACAGGAAAACATTTTTTCAAAGAGGGTGGATGGGAAGTTGAATGGAAAGTTGCTCCAACATTATCAACTATTAAAGATCCAGACATTCGTTTTACGCGTTATGAAGATAGAGATAGTCTTTTTACAATTAGTACCGAATCAGGTTTTCCTGAAAGAATTTGGAGAGAAATGGAAGAAAAGAATCTAGTTGGATTAATGCATTTCACAAAAGATTATGAGTTTTTAAAAAGAAAAGCTAAATTTAAATTTGGTGGATCTTATACTTATAAACAAAGAGAATTTATTGTGCGATCGTTTGCGCTTAACATTAGAAATATAGATTTAACTGGTGATCCAAACGAACTATTTGCACCAGAAAATATTTGGCCATATAATGGTGATGTAACAACAGGAACAACATACGAAGCTAATTTTGCACCCACTAATCCAAATCAATTTAATTCTAACATCAGAAATATTGCTGGATATCTTGCAACAGAAGTTAGTCTTGCAAAAAAGTTGAAAGCAGTTGTTGGACTGCGAGCAGAATATTATACACAGCGCTATACAGGCCAAGATCAATTAGGAACGAATGTATTATCAAATCAAAAAGTGTTAGACAATGTTGGAATTTTTCCATCACTAAATCTTGTTTATAATCTCAACGAGAAACAAAATTTAAGATTTTCTTATGGTAAAACAATTGCACGACCATCATTCAAAGAATTGTCTTATGCAGAGATTTATGACCCTATTACTGGTCGTACATTTATTGGTGGATTGTTTAGAGATGCGAACGATGCAGCAGGTATTGAATATTGGGATGGTAATTTAAGAAGTACGGACATTCATAATTTCGATTTCCGTTGGGAAGTTTTTCAATCTGCAGGACAAACAATTTCTATCAGTGGATTTTATAAAAAGTTTTATAATCCAATTGAAATCGTTCAGTATTCTGCACAGTCTGGAGCTTTTCAACCAAGAAACGTAGGAGACGGACAAATTGTTGGAGCTGAAATTGAATTGCGTCAAAGCCTAAAACCAATAAGTGCGTCGTTGACGAATTTTAGTTTTTCGTTGAACGTAACTGTTGCTGATTCGCGAATTAAATTGAGTGATACAGAATATCAAAGCCGACTTGCAAATGCAAGAACAGGTCAGGTGATTGATGAATACAGGGACATGGCCGGTCAAGCGCCATTTATAATTAACAGCGGCTTCTCATACAAAGGTGGAGAAAAACAAAAAGGATTTTTGAAAGGATTTGAAGCCGGAGTTTATTACAACGTTCAAGGACCAACATTAGAGTTTGTTGGAATAGTTGACCGTCCGGATATTTACACAAATTCTTTTCATAGCTTAAACTTTAATACAAATAAAACATTTGGTAAAGAAGATCAAATGCAATTTGGAATTAAAGTAGAAAATATTTTAAACGATAAAAAGGAATCTGTCTTTAAATCATTCAACACATCCGACGAATATTTTACAAGATTATCGCCAGGAGTTACGTGTCAAATGAGATTTAGCTATAATTTCTAAAACGTAATAAAAATCACAAAACGATTTGTTAATATCCTTTTCATAATGACATAATTTTTCAGAAAAAATTAATAGCGAATATTGTAAAGCAAATAATGTCATAATAAAAACCTTTCGAGAGAAAGAGGATTCACATGGTGGGTCCTCTTTTTTTTGTGTCTCGTCGTCTGTGAAAAGCAGACTCTGTCGACATGACAATGACGAGTGGGAAAAGCAGACTCAGTCCGTATGAAAATAAAATAAATCGGAAACCGAAAATCAGAAATCGTTAATCGGAAATCTTTTTCACCCTCATGAGATGTCTCGTCGTCTGCGAAAAGCAGACTCTGTCGACATGACATGACAATTTGATGAGCGCAGCCGTTTTGTTAATTGAAAGAAGACGGTTAGGTGATGGAGCTACTTATGCTGAGCTTGTCAAAGTAAGCCGAAGGTGATTAAGCGAAGCCGAAATCACCGGCTCAATACTCAAACTTATACCCAACACCCTTAATAGTAACAATATGTTCATCACCCAATTTTTCGCGGAGTTTTCTAACATGCACATCAATTGTTCTGTCGCCAACAATTACTTCATTTCCCCAAACTGTAGACATAATAACATCTCGATGAAAAACTTTTTCTGGTTTCGACATTAGCAAAGCAAGAAGTTCAAATTCTTTTCGAGGCAGTGTAAATGGTTTTCCATCTTTAATGACCAAATATTTATCATGATCAATTTCAATGTTTTTTTGAGATTCATCGGATATAAATTGTTTAGAAGAGGACTTTGCTTTTCTGCGCAATAGTGCTGAAATACGACTTACTAATAATTTTGGCTTGATTGGTTTGGTGATGTAATCATCAGCGCCAGAATCTAATCCTGCAATTTGAGAATATTCTTCGCTTCGCGCAGTAAGAAAACAAATCATTGTTGAAGCAAGTTCTGGTATTTTTCTGATTCGTTCGCACGTTTCAATTCCGTCCATGACAGGCATCATCACATCCAATAAAATTAAATCAGGTTGATGTATTTTTGCAAGCTCAATACCTTTTTCACCGTTGTCAGTTTCAATGACAGAAAAACCTTCTTTCTCCAAATTGTATTTAATCAGCAAACGGATGTCAGCTTCATCATCTATGATTAAAACGGTGTGAGTCATTTTAGAAATTTAGATAAAAGTAGTTAATTTTTATGAGGATGATTTGACTTAGGTCATCGATCAATATTCCAAAAGGTCGATTTTTGAAATTAGATACCTAATTCTATTTGAAAATACCCGCCTAATTTACTAGTGTTTGTGACTTGTTGGATGTTGCGTTTTGTATTATAGGTTAAATTGAATTGTACTTTTAATCGATGTCCTACAATGTATTTTGTAACACCTAAATGAACATGCTCTTCTCTATTTAAATTAACAGATGGAAAATTTTCATTGGCATAAACTGCTCTAAAAGGACTAATGAAGGCATAGCGAGCAGCGATTTCATAATTGTTTTTAAAAAGATAACTGGCTTGCGTTAAATTCCCATATCCGACATAAACCGCACTTGTTTTTAAACCTGTTGCGTCTACTGTAACTGGTTTATCTGCGATACGTTCACAAAACTCGTTGTAAAATGCAAAGCCTTTGTATTTAAATAAAAAATCCATTTGTAAGTTTTGCATGTTTACACCTTCGTATAAATCGTTGCCAAGTTGGCCGCCTGTTCTAATAGCCAATGCATTATAATTGTAAGTTGCAGCAATTGAGATTTTTGGTTTTTGTTCGCGTGATAAATCACCTTCCACATAATCATTGTTGCCAGTGAATTTTCCAAATGGCAAAATTTCTACACGACCGGTATATGAAAGTCCTTTGTCGCTTTTTAAAACATTTCGACCCTCACCAGTTGTAATAGCTCCTTTAAGTCTAAAATAATTTTGTTCGTATGTTAAAAAAATTCCGCAATCCCGATCTAAGGTAAACGTTGAGTTGACAATTGAACGATCAACAAATTGTTGGTCACCTGAAGAAACAACGCGTTGGCGGTTTCCAGGTAATTTTGTTTGACCCATTGTAATTGAAAATGCTTTTGTCATTTGGTAAGTGATGACAGCATCACGTATGATATTTACACTTGTATTTGAATTAGATGGTTTTGTGCTTTCCCAATCCATATCACCACGAGAAAATGATAATTGAATGTGATACGTCCATTTTGGATTAAAAACAAATCCTTTTAATCTCATTCTTAAACGACGAATACGAAACTCGAAACTCTCCGGAGTAAAATCACTCATGGAGGTTGATTCATATCCAATTCTATTTTGCATTCTGAATTGAAACTGTGTTGAGAATAAAGAATCTTTTGCAACAAACTCAATTCCCTTTTGCGGATTAGTATAAACTTGAACTCCTTTTTGAGCAAATCCAAAATTGAATAAAAGAGAAGACGAAAAAAACAAGAAGGTGATAATTATAGTTAATTGGGTCGGTTTCATAAATTACAAAAATTGGATTGTTTGAATTAATACCGATACGGTATCTGTATTAGTCCAATATCAAAATAGATATTGAACTCAAACAGCTACTCTATCGGCATTTACATTACTAAGCCCAAATTATCCTTTGGACTAATTTGAACTAAGTAATGGTATAATTTGATGAGTGCAAAGTTTGTTCTTAATTAACAATGAATTTACATTAGCAAGCCAATCTTAATGATTTGGTAAATATGAATTCGATTTAGGTTAACACTACTAAAAAGCGCAAGAGCTTGATATTATTAGCTTAGATTGATTTGGATCGATTGATTTGTTTGATTTTTATTCTAAAAAAAAGAAGTGATTTTTGCGAGTTGTCTTAACGTTGTCTTAACACTAGCTTTGGAGTGATATTTTTTTAAAATGAGTTTTGAAAAACAAAACAACCACCGTTTAGGTTATTACAAAATTTTGCAAAAAAAGTCTTGAAAAATTTTGGCAAAAAAAAACACCACTTGAAAATTAATTCCAAATGGTGTTTATAAAATTTTAGAAAAAGTTTAATTGAATCCGAACAAATTCAAAATCCAAAAAGTAAGCGCACCTAATAATGCGCTGATTGGAATAGTTAATATCCAAGCCCAAAGCAAGCTGATAGTAACTCCCCATCTTACTGCAGAAACTCGTTTTGTAATTCCAACTCCGACAATTGATCCGGTGATGGTATGTGTTGTACTTACAGGAATACCTAATGATCCAGTAAGAAATAAAGTTGCTGCACCTGCAGTTTCAGCACTAACACCTTCAAGTGGAGTTACTTTCGTGATTTTTGTTCCCATTGTTTTAATGATTTTCCAACCGCCAAACATGGTTCCGAGTCCAATCGCGGAATAACATGCAATCGGGATCCATTCAGGTAAATGAGTAATAGCCATTTTTCCTTTGTCGTTTAATTCTTGGTGTATATTTGCCCAATCGGGAATTGGTAAACCGGCCGCATTTAATTGTGCCATGTATACCAACAATGCAGCTGCAATAATTCCCATTACTTTTTGCGCATCATTACCACCATGTCCAATACTAAATAATGCAGAAGAAACTAATTGCAATTTTTTAAACCAACGATCAGCTTTGGCGGGATTTGATTTTTTACAAATATTGACAATAATAATAGTGATGATACTTGCCATTACTAAACCAATGATGGGAGCCAAAAATATAAATGCGAAAGTTTTTAAAACGAGTCCGGTGTTGACAACTCCTATCCCAGCATTAGCAACAGCAGCTCCTGCAAATCCACCAATCAATGTATGAGATGAACTAGAAGGAATTCCGAACCACCAAGTAAATAAATTCCAAGCGATAGCGGCTAATAGTCCAGCAGCCACAACAGAAAATGTTACTGATTCAGGATTTACAATTTTTGCAACCGTATCGGCAACTTTTAAATCAAAAATCCAAAAAGCCAGGACGTTAAAAAATGCAGCCCATAACACCGCTTGAAAAGGAGACAATACTTTTGTAGATACGACTGTTGCAATTGAATTTGCTGCATCGTGGAAGCCATTGATCAAGTCAAAGACCAATGCTAAAAATATGATGGTGAGTAGAATTCCCATTTTATAATTTTTTTAATCGCTCGTTAAAGCAGTTGAAAATTCTATGCGTTTTTAATTAAAATAGACGAGATAACATTTGCAGCATCTTCACATTTATCAGTCGCCGTTTCTAATCCTTGTAATACTTCTTTCATTTTAATTAATTCAATCGCATTTTTTTCGTTTTCAAAAAGATCTGCAATTGCTAAATCAAAAATATCATCAGCATGATTTTCGACACTATTAATACGCACACAAGCTTCGCGAATCATTGCAACATTTCGCATGTTTCTTAATTCGGTAACAGCCATGTTTAGCTCTTTGGTACCCGTTTGAACAAGTTCTGCTAATTTGACAATTGAAGTTGTCATTTCGTTGACTTTGTAAAGTTCTATTCGTTTTGCGGAACCATGAACAAAATCAGCCACATCATCTAAAGCAGAAATTAACGCATGAATATCTTCTCTATCAAATGGTGTAATAAAATTTGCACTTAATTCTTTAAATGTTTCATGCGTAATATCATCTCCAACATGCTCTAGTCGTTCAATTTCGCGAATCAATTCTTTTCTTCGATCAGCAGAAGTTGTTGTTACCATCTCAACAAGTGCGTTTGAAATGTCAATTAAATTTGCCGACGCTTTTTCAAACAACGTGTAAAAAATTCTGTTCTTTGGTTGGAAATAGTGGAAGATGTTAAAACCCATGATATTTATTTTTGACGATTGTTAATGACTAAAATCGGGACAAATATAGACAGGTTTAAAACCCAAATTGGTTGAGTAATATTACTATAATGTTAACTTAACATTAACAGAAATTAATTATTTAGTTGTAATATTTTGATTATCAAAATTGTATCAACGAAAAGGATTTGCTGCACGTTAACTCAATATTAAGTAAGACGTTAAGCACAATTTCTATTGGCCAATTAATTTAGAACTGAATTCCTATTTGGCGAATTCTTTCAAAGCTCGTTGCACATCTAAATCATCGTCTAAATAAACGGAATAGTATCCATTATCTTGCCAAATGTGTCGCGCAATTTCTGCTTTGATTCTGTTCTTGATGACATTTTTAGAAATCAAAATATCTTTTGTATTTTGTGGTACGCCAAGTTTTGCTGCATAAGCAATAAATTCATTGAACATACTTTCTGAAATAATATACGAGGACATAAACTTTTCAAAATTTGAAAACGAACTTCTTTTTGTATCCAATATTTTTAAAGCAAAATGATTAAAAATACTTTCATAATAAAGTTCGGTTAAATAGTAAGACGCACCTGCTGTATCGTTTGGTATAAATACATCCGGATAAATTCCACCACCGCCATAAACGGTTCGGCCAGCTGGGGTAGTGTATTTTAATTTTTCGTCAAACTTTATGCTGTCTTCATTCATTAATTCCCCTGATTCAAAACGATTGAAATAATCATTTTCATAATCTTCACGATTATCATAAGGCTTTTGAATACTGCGTCCTGTTGGCGTATAATATCTTGAAATTGTTAAACGCATTGCGCTACCGTCTGTAAATTCTTCTTGGTCTTGTACTAATCCTTTACCAAAAGAACGTCTTCCCATAACAAGTCCACGATCATTGTCCTGTATAGCACCTGCAACAATTTCACTCGCCGAAGCGGATAAGGAATTGATGAGTACAATTAATTCTATTTCTTCTAAAATTCCTTTTGAGGTTGAAAAATATTCGTCTTTCGGACTTTTTCTTCCTTCGGTGTAAACAATTAATTTTCCTGATTCTAAAAATTGGTCAGTGATGTCAGTAGCGGCCGACATATATCCACCGCCATTATTGCGCAAATCAAAAATTAATTTTGTCATTCCTTTTGTTTTCAAATCGGCCGCTGCGGCATTAAATTCGGCCGCTGAATTTGTTGTAAAGCTGTTCAGTTTTATAAATCCAACTTCTTTGTTTAGCATGATAGACGCATCAATACTGCTAACTGGAATGTTGCCCCGAATGATGGCTAAATCTGTAGTTTTTCCTTTTCTAGAAATAGTGACTTTTACTTCAGAGCCTCTTTCTCCTTTTAATAATTCCATAACTCTTTCATTCGTCAAATCAACATTTGCAATAATGGTATCATCTACTGCTATCAAGCGGTCGCCTGGTAACATTCCTGCTTGCTCTGAAGGCGAACCTGGTAAAACATGTGTTGCTACTAATGTGTCATCGTGAATTAAAAAACGAATTCCAACTCCTCCAAAATTTCCATTTAATTGTTCGTTCACAGCACCTAAATCGCGCGCAGGTATGTAAGCACTGTGAGGATCTAATTTTAAAATCATACCCTCAATCGAACTTTCAATTAATAAATTATGGTCAACAGAATCAACATAATTATCTTCAATGTATTCTAAAATAGTGTTGAATTTATTTGTGTTATCCGAAATTGGGTCGGATGACCCACCATCTTTTATAAAAAAAGTACCAAGCCACAAACCTAGTGCCAGTGCTATTCCCATCAAAAGTGGAATTAAATACATTGTATTTTTTTGGCTTGAATTATTTTGTTCTGAACTCATATTAAATATTTTTTACGTGATGCAAAGCAATTCCGTAATCGGCTAAAAAATCAATTCCTGAAGTGTCTTTGTATTGATTGTGATAAACAACACGCTTTATACCGGCTTGTATAATCAATTTGCTGCATTCTTTGCAAGGAGATAAGGTAATATACAATGTTGCTCCGTTTGCACTTTGCGTTGTTTTTGCAACTTTCAAAATTGCATTTGCTTCTGCGTGTAAAACATACCAATGCGTTTCTCCTTTGTCATCTTCGCATGAATTTGTAAAACCTGATGGTGTGCCATTGTAACCATCGGAAATAATCATGTTGTCTTTAACAATTAAAGCGCCTACTTGTTTTCGAGTGCAATGTGATAATTTCCCCCATTCCATTGCCATCCTTAAATAAGCGATGTCGTATTTTTCTTGTTTTGATTCTACTAGAGTCATGCTCATTATAACGTGAAAATCTGAAATAATAAAAAAGTTAATTTTAGTTAATCCAGAACAAATACGGCAATCGTGCTTGGATGCTATTAGTAGTTGCAATAGTTTTGATGTATGAATAAATTTCTAACATTTGCGCTTCGATTTCATTACGAGCAAATGAAGCCTGATCCATGTTTTCAATGTTATCAAGTATTTCAAATAAACCATCTTCTTTTTGTATCGGATAGAATTTTAATTTAATATCTGCCGGCGCAATTCCTGCTTTTTCTGCCGCGAAATTAATTGCACTATAAATGCCACCAAACTCATCCACCAAACCAATTTTTATCGCGTCGGTTCCAGCCCAAACTCTACCTTGCCCAATACTATCAACTTCTGCTTTTGTGATTCCTCTTCCTTCTGCAACTTTAGAAATAAAATCATTGTAAATATCATCAACACCTTCTTGGAAAATGAGCAACTCTGAATCAGTTAATTTGCGGTTAGTAGAAAGCACGGCATGGTCATTTGTTGTTACATGATCGAATGTAATTCCCAATTTATTTTTAAACATATCGCCAGTGAAAGGAACAATTCCAAAAACACCAATAGAACCTGTGATTGTATTTGGTTGTGCATAAATTTTATCGGCAGCACAAGCAATATAATAACCACCGGATGCAGCAACATCTCCCATTGATACAACAATAGGTTTTATTGCTTTTGTTAGTACAACTTCGCGCCAAATAACATCACTTGCCATGGCGCTTCCTCCTGGCGAATTAATTCTCAAAACAACTGCTTTAATTGTTGAATCCATTCGTGCTTCACGAATATCTGCTGCTAACGAATTTCCACCTATTTGACCAACTTCACCATCACCATCAACAATATCACCTTCTGCAAAAATTACTGCAATATTTTTATCATTCATTTTTTTCAAAGTACGCTCATCTTTCGTTTTTTTCAAAGCATATTTTTGAAAATCTAAAAGCGCTAATTCTTCACCAGCTTTTGTTTCTGATTTTTCTTTTAGTAACGTTAAAACTTCATCATAATATTTTACTCCATCCGCCATTTTATAGTCAACGGCATCGCCTGATTTTCTGATATAAACACTGTCGGCAATTTCGTTGAGTTGATCTACAGTAATTCCTCGTGATGCGCTGATTGAATTTAACATCTCAAGCCACAAAGCATCAATATAGGTTTGTGTTTGCAAGCGACTAGCGTCTGACATTTTTTCGTTGATTAAAGGCTCAATGGCGCTTTTAAATTTGTTGTTAGATCCACGAATAATTTGCATTTGAACATCCAATTTTTCTAATGCTCCTTTTACAAACATAATTTCTGCACCCAATCCTAAAAAGTCAATCATCCCAGTTGGAAATACATATAATTCATCTGCAACTGAAGACAAGTAATACGATTTTTTATCATAATTTTCGTTGTACGAAATAATAAATTTTCCGTTGCTTTGAAAATCAATTAATCCATCACGTATTTCTTTTACAGTTGCCATTCCTGCGTCAATGTTGTCGCAGTTCAGAAATATTCCTTTGATTTTTTTATCTTCTTTAGCAGTTTCTAATCCTTCCAAAATTTCCATCAAACCAAATTTTTTGGTCAATGAAAACGAACCTGCATCGAAATTAGCATAAGTATAATCACCAATCTGACCATTCAATTCCATGTGTAAAACAGTATTTTCTTTTACCACCATTTTTTTTGATTCAAATAAATCACTAAAACTGGAAATTATTCCATTTAGAATTAGAAAGAAAATCCCAATTATAATTATTCCTGATACTACACTAGCAAATACACTTGCCCAAAATGTTTTCCAAAAAGTCATATTTCTACTTATTTGTCACAAAGTTAGCAAAGAAGAGCATTGGTTTTACATGTATTTGTATGTGTGGTTGACATTTCTTTCATGAATCGAGTTTCTTCATTGCCATCAGAAGAATACGCCTTTTAGACTGAATTTAGGGAAAGGATTTTCTAACGATTCACTCATCTATTTTAATGGCGAATTTTCGAAAATCCTCTCAGTCCTCTCATAAATCGATGAGCCTGTCATTCTAAATGGACCGCAGTGTAGTGAAGAATCTTGAGAAAACTATCGTAGCCATTTATAACATTCGTGCATTTCGCTCGTTTTTGTACTTTTGAACCACGTGCAAAAATCAAAGGTCATAGTTTCAGTCACCAACGACTTGTTTACCGATAATCGGGTGCGCAAAGTGTGCGAATTTTTGACGAGTCATAATTTTGAGGTGACGTTGGTTGGCAGAAAACTAAAAAACAGTGCTGATTTGCCAAAATTGACTTATAAAACCAAACGCTTTAAATTATTATTTACAAAAGGTGCCTTGTTTTATGCCAACTATAATTTGCGCTTATTTTTTTATTTGCTTTTTCATAAGGCAGATATTTTAGTAGCGAATGATTTAGATACGCTTTATGCAAATCATTGGGCAAAAAAGTTTAAACGAAAATGTAAATTGATGTATGATTCACACGAATATTTTATTGGTGTTCCTGAATTAATTAGTCGTCCACGTGTTCAAAATTTTTGGCGACGTATTGAAAAACGAACCTTACCAAAGGTTGATAAAATGTATACTGTTAACGAATCCATTGCAGAACTTTATAGAAAAGAATACAAGCGAGAAATCTTTGTTGTAAGAAATATTGCTGATGTTTTACCTTCCTATCAAAACAAATCAAGAAAAGAATTAGGATTACCTGAAGACAAAAAAATAGTCATATTTCAAGGTGCAGGAATCAATATTGAAAGAGGCGCTGAAGAACTTATAGATGCGATTCATTTAATAGAAAACTCGGTGCTGATTTTTGTAGGTGGTGGTGATGTAATTGAACAACTCAAACAAAAAGTAAAACAAAATAAACTAGAAGATAAAGTACTTTTTTTTGGCAAAATACCTTATAGTGAGTTAATGAATTTTACACGTGTATCTGACCTTGGTGTTTCACTTGACAAAAACACGAATATTAATTATAGATTTTCATTGCCCAACAAAATCTTCGATTATATAAATGCCGGAATTCCTATGCTGGTATCGGATTTACCTGAGATTAAAAAAATTGTTGAAGGTTATGACATTGGTTTAATTTGTCCAAATCATGAACCAAAAATTATTGCAGAATACCTAAATAAAATTTTAAAAAACGAATTGATTTACAAGCGTCTCAAGAACAACACTCTAAAAGCGTCTCAAGAACTCACTTGGCAAAATGAAAGCACAGTGCTCAAAAAAATTTATCTTTGAGTCATGCAGGAAAAGCAGACAGAACTTCATTTACACATGATCGCTTTTGACGTTCCAAGTCCGCCAAATTATGGTGGAATTGTTGACGTTTTTTACAAACTGAAAACACTTCATGAGCTTGGTGTAAAAATTATTTATCACTGTTTTTATTATCGCGGACATAATAAGCCAACCGATGTTTTGAATCAATATTGCGAAAAAATTTATTACTACAAAAGACACAAGCAAACATTCAAATTGATTTTTAGTCAACTGCCTTACAATGTGTCTAGTCGTAACAACGATGAACTTCTTCAGAATTTAAAAAAAGACAATCACCCAATTTTTTTTGACGGATTACAAACGTGTTTTTTTCTAAATCATCAAGATTTAAAAAAACGAAAAAGATATGTTCGTGGAAATAACATTGAACATTTATATTATGCCGAATTAGCGAAAGTGGAACGTAAATTTTGGAAACGACATTACTTAAATCGCGAAGCAAGAAGACTTGAAAGATTTGAGAAAAATTTACAAGATGTTGACGGAATTTTTGCTGTTGCCAAAATGGATTTGGGGCATTTTTCAACCTATGCAAAAACGTATCATGTTCCACCTTTTTTTAAAACTGATATTGGGCAATACGATGTAAATAAAAGTGGTGTAAATGGTCAATACATTTTGTTTCAAGGAAATTTAGCCGTTAGAGAAAATGAATTAGCAGCAAAATTTATTTTAGATGAAGTGGCTCCGCTACTAAAACACAAAATCATTATTGCCGGTAAATCACCTTCAAATTGGTTAATAAATGAAGTGTCAGTGACGGAGAACGCAAAAATAATTGCATCACCACCAATTGTGCAAATGGATGCATTAATTCAACACGCACACATAAATTTACTCATCACATTTCAACAAACAGGAATTAAGTTGAAACTCCTTCATGCTTTAGAATTTGGCAAACACATTGTCATTAACTCGCTTATGGATGATGCGGGAATTTTCTCTGAAATCTGCCATATAAAAAATGGACCTGAAGACATTGCCAAAAAAATAAATGATTTAATGAAGGTTGATTTTACGCAAGAAGAATTCAAAAAAAGACATGAAGTTTTTTCAACTTATTTTGATAATCGAAAAAATGGAGAGAAGATAATTGAAGTTATCACTCAAACGGTACCTTCGATACGCTAACGCTGCTCAGGCAACGTTTGATAACCATTCATCTCAACACGCTAACGCTGCTCAGGCACCGGATCACTCAAATTTAACCTGCTCAAACGGATTAAAAACGTTCATCGGGTTAAGCTCAACGGCTGTTTGATTTTCTACTTTTATTGTTCGAGAAGGAAATTGCTCCATAATTGACATATCGTGCGTTGCCATTAACACAGATGTACCTTCTTTCGCAATTGCCATTAAAACGGCCATCACTTCGCGCGATGTTTCTGGGTCTAAATTTCCAGTTGGTTCATCGGCAAGAATAAATTTTGGATTGTTGACTAAGGCCCTTGCAATTGCTACGCGTTGTTGTTCGCCACCAGAAAGTTGATGTGGCATTTTTACACCTTGATGATCTAGACCAACTAATCTTAAACATTCTTCAGCACGTTTTGTTATCTCTGGTTTATTTTTCCAACCTGTTGAACGCATTACGAAATAAAGGTTTTCGTAAACATTTCTGTCCGATAATAATTGAAAATCCTGAAATACAATTCCAAGTTGACGTCGCAAAAAAGGAATGTTTTTTCGTTGAATATTCTGTAATTTAAAATCAGCTACTTCTCCTTCTCCTTTTGATAATTTTACTTCGCCGTAAAGTGTTTTTAAAAGACTACTTTTTCCTGCACCAGTCTTACCAATCAGATAAACAAACTCACCTTTTCTGAGGTGAATATTTACATCTTTCAAAACAACATTGTCACCTTGACAAATTTCGCCGTTTTTTATCCAAAAGATATTATTGCCTGATTCCATTTTTTATAAATTCTAAAGTAAAAGTAAAGAAACGAGTTGAACCTTTAGACATAAAGCGTCAATTACTTATTCATAATCTTTCAACGTATTAAACGCCCTCTTTCTTTTTCTTAGTTTCTTTTCCTTTGGGAACTTTGCGTAAAACCTCAGTGCCCTTTGTGGTTAAGAAAACAAATACTAATCACAAAACCACAAAGCAAAAATGTATAAAGTCCGCCAAGGGAGTTAATAAAATGAACGGCGATGACATCAGTGACTTTTTTTCTTATTGACTTTTTGGATGCAATAATGAAATCTAAAAACAAAAATTAATTTTCGAAAATCAGATAAAAACTTAACCTTAAAATAAAATTAAAAACTCAGCTAAAACAATAATCTTAACACGCCTGCGTTTATAACTTTCAAGCACTCTTCTTAATTACCCTCCTCTTCGGGTGTAATTTTACAAGTTGATGCTGTTCGCATTGTTTTACGCCTCGGTAAAAAGTGTCGACAGCAAAATAAAAGACTGTATGTTGAGAGTAGGGATTTATCTTTTATTTTTTCTTTCACTGAGCGTTACTGCTCAGCAAACCGAACGTTATGTCGGTGATTATACTGTCTATTATACTGCCGAAGATCTTTTTGAAAAAGAAAAATACAGTGCCGCACAGCAAGAGTTTAAGGTTTTCATGACTCAAAATGGAGATGCACAAGATCCTCTTTTTATTAAGGCTAAATATTACCACGCGCTTTGTGGACTCTATCTTTTTCATGCTGACGCTGAACAATTGCTACTTGGTTTTTTGAATGAATATCCTGAAAGTATTTACCGACAAGCAATTTATTTTGAACTGGGTAAATTTTACTATCGAAAAAAAGATTATTCAAAATCGATTGAGTGGTTAACAAAAATTGATGTTTTCGATTTGCGCGATGAAGACAAAGGCGAATATTATTTTAAATTAGGCTACGCTTATTTTCAAGAAAACGAGCTAAAAGAAGCGCGCAATGCATTTTACGAAATCATTAATGCAGATACAGAATACCAAGGTCCAGCGCTTTATTATTATTCGCACATTGCCTACACCGAGAAAAGTTATCAAACAGCATTAGAAGGATTTTTAGTACTTGAAAAAAATTCAAGTTTTTCTGAAACTGTTCCTTATTACATTGCTCAAATTTATTATTTACAAGGTCGTTTTGATGAGTTGATTGCTTATGCGCCATCCGTTATGGATTCAGTTGACACAAAAAATTCAGTCGGAATTTCGCACTTGGTTGGAGATGCTTTTTATCAAATGGGAAAATACGATGAAGCTGTTCCGTTTTTAGAAGATTACAACCGAAAAAGTGCAACAACAAGAGATGAAGATTACCAATTGGGTTACGCGTATTTTAAAAGCACAAATTATGAAAGTGCTGTAAAAATGTTTGATAAAGTAGCTAAAGTAAAAGATGAATTGGGACAGATTTCGTTGTACCACATCGGTGAATGTTATTTAAAATTGGAGAATTTATTTTACGCGCGGAATGCTTTTGAACTAGCATCGAATTTACCTTTTGATGCATTGATTGAAGAAGATGCACTTTACAATTACGCATTGCTTTGTTATAAGTTAGATTACAATCCTTTTAATGATGCGGTGGAAGCATTTAATCTTTATTTAAACCGATATCCAAACTCAAAACGAAACGAAGATATTTATTTGTACCTCATCAATATTTATACAACGATGAAAGATTATCCAGCTGCTTTGGCATCGCTCGATAAAATTGAAAACAAAGATTTTAAATTGAAAACGGCTTATCAATTAATGGCCTATAATAATGGGGTAGAATTATTTCAAAATGGAGACATTGAAAAAAGTATTGAAAATTTTAAACTGGTAAAAAAGTATCCAATCGACCCTAAATTAAATGCACTAAGTTATTATTGGTTGGGCGAATTATTTTATCAAAAAAGAGATTTCCCATCTTCAATTTCTTGGTACAGAAAATTTTTAGAAGAGCCCGGTAGTTTTGCTTTAGCACGGCACAATCAAGCATTCTATAATATGGGTTATTGTTATTTTTCGCAAGAGGATTATGCAAATGCGGCAATGTCTTTCAGAACATTTACACAAGGTGTTAATGAACAATCTATTGAAAAATTGGCTGATGCTTATTTGCGAATTGGTGATTGTTATTTTGTACAAAAACCTGCTGATGATAACAATGCAATTATCTTTTATCAAAAGGCAATTGAAATTGGCGGCAATCAAAGTGATTATGCAAAATATCAAATTGGATTGTCTTACGGATATTTAGGAAATTATGATTTGAAAATTAGCACGATGCTCGATATCGTCAACAACCACACTGGCTCTACTTTCTTAGTTCCTGCGCTTTATGAGGTGGCTGAGACATATCGTGTAATGCCTGACAATAACAACGCAAAAAAATATTACAATCAAATTATTTATGATTATCCAAATCATTCTAGAGTTGTTGATGCTGTTTTTCAATTGGGTTCTATTCATTTTACCTCGAAAGAATATTCGCAAGCAGAAACTTATTTTTTACGTGTGCTAAGTGAATTTCCAAATTCATCAAGAAAAAAAGATGCGATAGAACGTTTGCGTGATGTTTATACGGCAATGGGTCAGCCTGAAAAATATTTTGCTTTATTGCAACAATATGACATGCAAATTGATGAATCGGAACAAGATGATTTATTATTTGACGCGGCGATACGACCTTATGAAGACTCATTGTTTAGTGTTGCTGCAAGTGGATTTGAAAAATATTTGGCAAGCTCGGCACATCCGAAAAGAGAACTAGAAGCGCTTTACTATTTAGGAACGTGTCAGTTTCGTTTGGGGAATAAATTGGCGAGTATTGAAACCTACAAAAAAGTACTGTTAAAACCAAAAAGCATTTATACAGAATCAGCCTCATTGATGGTTTCAAAACACGAATACGAATTAAAAAATTATGACGCTGCATTATCAGCCTATAAGCAATTAGAGATGAGCGCCACTTATTCACACAATGCCTTGATTGCTAAAATTGGTTTGATGCGTTGTCATACATTTAAAAAAGAATTTGATTTTGCACGACCTTATGCACATGCAGTTTTAAATGATTCGTTGGCGCTTGACAATGTAAAAATTGAAGCGAATTATGTGATTGGAAAAGCCGAATTTGAAGCAGGAAATTATGCAGGAGCGCTTGATTATTTCTTTTTTGTTGAAGCAAAAAGTACAGGCGCAATTGGCGCAGAATCTCATTACCACATTGCATTAATTTATCATTTGCAAGAAGATTTTTCAGGTTCGGAGGAAGAGGTGAGAGCAATTGTGAAAACAAGAGGTGCTTATAATTATTGGGTTGCAAAGGCATTGATTTTACAAGCAAAAAATTCAATGGCGATTGAAGATTTTGTGCAAGCTGAATATACAATTAACAGTGTTCTCAAAAATTACAAAACAACCGATGACGGAATTTTGGCCGAGGCGCAAGCTGTTTATGATGCATTAATGGGGTTGAAAAATCAACAGAAAGATATTGAGATTGATAACGGAGGAACAATTGAAATAGGAGGTGGAAATGACTAAGTGTAAACAAATAATTTTAGCAATTTTTACGCTGTTCTCACTTGGTGTTAACGCTCAACAGCCATGGACTTATAACACGCTGGGCGAACGTATCATTACACCTGCTTACCGCATCACAGAAAATCCTTCCGTTTTTGATACAATTATTCCAAGCCCAACGGTACAATATCCTTTGTTGAATCGAAATATGAGAACAGAAATTACTGTTACTCCAATCGAACCTTCTAAAATAAAAATTGTTGATCCGCTTGATAAATTATATCCAGGTTATATAAAATTGGGAATTGGAAATTATGCCAGCCCATTAGGTGAATTTTATTTTAACTCTATGCGTAACCGCCGCATGAATTATGGTGTTGCGTTAAAACACAACTCTTCTTTTGGTAATATAAAAGGATACGCACCAAGTTCGTTCGACAACACAACTGGAAGAGTATTTGGAGATTTTTTTGCCGGGCAATTTCGCATTCAGCCAGAATTGAATTATGAAAATCATGGCTATCATTTTTACGGCATTGAAGACACAACAAATTTTTATTCAAAAGACTCCTTAAAGAATCGAGTGCAAGGTTTTGGAGGTGGTGTAAAATTTTCAAATTTCACTGCAAAAGACAGTGCTAGGTTGATGTACATGGTTCATACAAATTATTATTATTTCCACGAATTTTTACAGCCAACCGATACACTGAATTTAAATGCGAAGAATCATAATTTCGTAATTGGAACAGAAATGAAATATCGTTTCAAACGAAATATTTTTAGTGTAGATTTTGATATCAATTACGCTAAATATAATTACAACCTAAAAGACACTTCATTCCTTGTTGGCTTTGACTCGCGCGAACAATACAATTGGCTTTTTCATTTGCGACCAACTATGTCAAGCTATGGCAACAAATGGAAAATTACTTATGGTGTTGATTTGAATTTAGAAACGCCTGTAGATACCGTTTTTAAAGTGATTCCAGTTATTGAAGCGAAATATAGTTTGTTCAATGATATGTTTATCCCGTATGTAGGAATTGATGGTGGTGTTCAACAGCAATCTTTTTATTCATTGAACAGAATGAATCAATACATGCTCTCATCGGCTAATGTACTCAACACAAAAACAACAAATATTTATTACGGTATTAAAGGAACATTATCTAAAAAAATATCGTTCAATGTTCGTGGGTTTTATAAGTTGTATGATAATTTGCCACTGTTCATTAACGATACAAACTATAGCGATATGTATCGTTTCAGAGTTACTTATGATCGTGTAAATGTTTTAGGAGTAAATGCAAGTTTTTCTTTTCAAGCTGCCGAAAAATTTAAACTTGATTTAATGGGTGAATACAATAGTTACAAAACAAATTTTGAATTGTATGCGTGGAATTTACCAGAATACATTTTTACACTACGGGCCAATTATAATTTGTTTGATAAGTTATTTATGAAGGCAGATTTTACATTGCAAGGTGGCAGAAAAAGTACGGGGGGTATTTTTGAAACGGACCAAACAAGTGCGAACTACGATTTAGGAATTTTAGCTGATGCTAATCTTCATTTGGAATATCGCTACAGCAAACGCTTATCGGCTTTTCTTCAATTCAATAATCTCGCAGCACAATCATATCAGCGTTGGTATGGCTATCCTGTTCAGGGCTTTCAGGTGCTGGGTGGATTCACATTTGGGTTTTAGTTTTTTTAAATAGGAAATTCCTTATTTGAAATCATTTCATCTCCAAAATTCTCATAAATTATTGTATTCAAGACTGTTATCTCCTAAAAAAATTGCGCTTAATTTGTTTTGATTATCTTTAGCAAAATTAAACTCAAAATGATGAAAGAAAATTTATTAAAAAGACTCAGTGCTTTAGCGACAATTTTTGTGTTAGCGATAGGTGCTTACGCTCAAGAAGTTGAAATCCAAAATGGCGCTCAATTTGTTGTTGGAAAAAATGAATATGTAGAATCTGTACTTGATGTAAATAGCGATGGAACATCGTTTTTAACAAAAGCAGGATGGCTTGGAAATAAATTCCGTGTTTTAAATTTAAATGCTCAGTTAAATGAGAAATCAAAATTTGATATTGAAATTCCTGAACAAAATGGAAAAAAACTTAAATATTTTTGGTCGTTAAAATTAGGAAACAGCGTTTATTTTATGTCGCGTTATTTTGACAAAAAAGCAAACGACTATTATTTGTATGCTTCTGAATTGGATCCAAAATCTGGAAAATTTGTTCGTCATTTAGAGGCTGTAAAAACCAATAATAAATCATTCCGTTCTTGGACAAATCCATTTTCTGCAGTAAGAAGTATTGATTCATCACAAGTTCTTTTTATTACTGAGTATCCTACATCTGGTAGCGAAAACGCGTCATATGGTTTAAAATGTGTCGATGATAAAATGAATTCTATTTGGTCGAAAGACATTACGTTCCCGCACATGGATAAAGATTTTACTGTTCTAGATTATGATATTGACAGAAAAGGAAATATTCACTTTACAACCGGCATTAGAATGAGCTGGGATGAAAAAGAAGACAAAGATTCTAAAGGAAGATATTATTTAATTATCTATTCTTATTTTCATGAAACAGACGAATTGGTGACGTATGAAATTGGTTTTGTAAATGAATTAATTAGAGCAATAGATCTAGATGTTAATGTGAATGATGAGTTGATTGGCACTGGCTTTTATAGCGAAAAACAATTTGCTGATTCGTATAAAGGGTTTTTCTATATCCGAATTGACCCAAAAACAAAAGATGTAAAAGCAAAAACACTAACTCCTTTCAGCAAAGAATTATTGATTGAGCTGATTGGTGAAAGAAAAGCTGAAAAAGGAAGAGAACTTCCTGCTTATGAAATTAGAGAATCAATTGCCTTACCGAATGGCGGTATGGCTGTTGTTGCAGAGCATTACGTTTATACTTATTCTCAAAGAACTAATCCTCAAACAGGTGAAGTTTCTACTTATGAAACATGGTTATATGGTAATGTTGTCGTAATGTATATTGATGCAGACGGTAAAATGGAATCGGCTGGGGTATTGAAAAAGAAACAGCTTTGTACCGCTAAAAATGGTGCTCCAACCATATGGCAATCATTCGGAATTGGTATTTATCCTGGTGTAAATGAATTGCCTTATTATGGAATTGCAACAATGCTAGTAAATGGTAATATCCATATTTTGTATAATGAGAATCCAAAAAATGCGGAGCGTTTAGCAAGTGATAAAAAACCACTTTCTGTTCGTCAAAAAAATTCTGAAACTATGTTTGTGACTTTCTCGCCAGAAGGTCAAGTAACAACTTCTATCTTATTTAAATCTAAAGATAAAGAAGCCGGATATAATATGCCGTTAATGCCGCGCTCTTCTATTCAATACTCCAAAAATTCAATGATTGTATTTGGAAGAGAAGGTAAAAAAATGCGTGTATCGCGCGTTACAGTAAAATAATTTTCACGATTTATTCGTTGATAGAAAGAGAGGCTTCGGTCTCTCTTTTTTGTTTTTATTCTAGTTGAAAACCGTATTCAATTTTTGTTGGGGTATGAAATTTGCAACAAAAAAATAGAATCAAACTTCTCGTCAAAAATTGATACCTTGTGAAATCATTTAAGAAATGAAAAATAAAATTCTCTTTTTAAGTTTTTTGGCGCTTCCTTTTTTAGGTCTATCTCAAGACTTAAAATTTGTTGCAACGGATTCTGTAATCGGAAATTTTTCTCGTTTTTCAGTTGATAATTTTGGTAGAATTACATTGGTGCATAACGATGTCATCATTAACTTATCAAATCAATTAGACACTTTATTCTCAACATCGTTAAAAGCTGTTCGCCCAACTTCAATTGAAAGTTCAAAATCATTCCGCACATTAATTTTTGATCAAGAACGTAGTGTCATACATTTTTTTGACAATACATTAACCGATATTCATGGTCAAATTGATCTGGTGAATCTCGATATTCAACAACCTTGGTTGGTCTGCGAATCATTTGGTGGTAATACAATATGGGTGCTTGATGCAGCCAATATGAGATTAATTAAACTCAATGAAAATTTAGAACAAATAATAATTACAGAGAATTTAGTCACCATTTTCAGCAATGAAAAATTGCCCGTTCAAATGTTAGAACACAATGATTATTTGTTTGTCTTAATTCCTGGAACCGGTATTGCTATTTTTGACGTGTTTGGTACTTTTCTAAAAATTCAAGAATGCAATGCAACATCTTTTGATGTATTTGATGATTACATATTCATTCAACAAGAAACAAACATCAAAGCCTTTCAATATGCGGTGTTTGATAAGCAAGAATACAGTTTATCTCTTCCAGCAAACACAAAACAATTTAAAATTACCGAAAAAGTTTATTTCTTAACCACCAAAGGCCTTTTCATAGGCGCTTATCAAGAACCTGGAAAATAATGTCATTTTTTTTTGTGTTGCTCCCTTTTTTTCATAGGACGGAGCGAGCTCGTCCTCTACATTAATTTTTTGCTGCTCCCCTTTTTTCAAGAGAAGCTGTCCGCAATAGAACGACAACAATTAAATATAAATGTTGATGGACTGAAGGGTCCAAATTATATCCGCAACCCATCAATTAATAAAGCCATCGCTTAAATCAAAATCAACAATTCATTAATTCCATCGAATAATTATCTTTGTCTTGTCACAGGAAAATTCAGCCTTTTAAAACAATGAAGAAATTTTTTAAGTTTTTTATCAGTAAACAATACATCAAACACATTTTACTAATTGTTGGGGTGTGGATTCTAATAATCGTTTTAGAAGGATGGTATTTAAAAAGTCATACCGATTTTGGTGAAGAGGTTAAAGTACCTTCTTTTTACAAAATGCACATGGATGATTTAGATCAATTCATTGCAGACAAAGACATTAAATACGAAATCAAAGATTCTGTTTATTTAGATGATTGGCCAAAAGGTACCGTTTGTTGGCAATATCCAAAACCTACTGATTCGTGTGGCATGTGCGTTAAACCAGGTCGTGTTATTCAATTATCAGTGGTTCCAATGAGCCCACGAATGTTTGCAATGCCTAAAGTTGTTGATATGTCAAAAAGAATGGCAGAGACAACTTTGACTTCGTTAGGATTAAGAACAACTGTCACTTATAAACCGCATCCTGCAGGAAAAGATTTTGTGATGGAACAATTAGTAAATGGAAAAACAATTGTTCCTGGAACGATGATTCCGAAAGGGACGCGAATAGAACTGGTTGTTGCAAAAGGGAATACAGGACAGTCTACTCCTTTGCCAAGTTTAGTTGGCCTCACAATATTACAAGCACAAGAGCGTTTACAGAGTTTGACCTTGACATTGCATACAGAATGTGAGTCGTGTTTAACAGATGCGGATTTTTCTTCAGCCATCATCAGTTCTCAAAGTCCTGCGGGTGGTGAAGGAATTATTGTTGCGGCAGGGTCAACAATTACTATTTGGGCAACCAAATGATTTTTACTTTGTAGTTAAACTGTAATGAAAATTTTTCTTTCTTCTATTTTGATTTTTTGTAGTGCTTTTCTTGTTGCGCAAGAAGAAGTTATTACGCCTTTATTGCACAACAATTTAATAGCCAAACATGTTGATAAAACTAAAGCTGGCAACTCTATTGATAGCATGTTTGTTTATTTAATCGACACACTTGATGTTCCAATTTTTGATGATTTTTCGTTAAACCGTTTTGAGCAATATGATGCTGATTATAGTGATGGAAATGTAACTTCTCAAACCTATTATCATTTGATGAATGCTACCAATACTATTCCTCAAAATCCAGCTTTAATTTTTTGTGACTCAATGCATGCGCGCATTGATTCTGTTTTTGTTGTGAGTGGATTTGCTACAACATTTTCTCATTATTTTACAGCAAATACGGTTTGGGTAAATGACCTTTCATCCTATCCAGTGCAAGGACAAACAAGAACATTGTTTCAAGAATGTTTTGTAATTAAAGATACTACAGTTGATTTAATTCATCTTTCCAGAGACACAATTTTTTATGATACGGCTCCTGACTTTGTTCAAGATTCCGCTGCAATATTTACGGTTACTATTGATGACACGAATAGAATTTGGGTAGACAATTACGCTTATCACAATTATCGTTACGCATACGCCCCATGGTCATTAGGGGTTGCAACGTTTGATGGTATTGATGAAAACGGTTGGCCTTACGATTGGGGCAATATCAGCGCACACGAAAAGGCAAACCGTTTTCATCAATACCATCAAACGTTGCAACC
>Ga0105048_10001858_pt1 | contig 34150 bp, 26 predicted proteins | sample MAT05_FD_78382 | JGI IMG/M metagenome (GOLD analysis project Ga0105048, IMG submission 78382) | Freshwater microbial communities from Lake Fryxell liftoff mats and glacier meltwater in Antarctica - MAT-05 | ecosystem: Environmental > Aquatic > Freshwater > Ice > Liftoff microbial mat | place... | reverse complement strand
CGCTTCACGAAAAATCAACTTGGATTTCGCGCCTGCCAGACGCCAGGCAACACTTGCAACGAGATTGGCACCCACCATAGTAGCGAGCAGTGCTTTTGGCCGCACCCTACGGAGATAGTTCGACAGAGGCACGGCGAGAAGACTCAATCGAACTGGCGGTAGCCGCACCAGCTTCACGTCTCGGTGCAGCTCGCTCAAATAGCCTGAGGCGCTGCCTCCCACCACGAGCTCCACGGCGTGGCCCCGAGCCGCCAAGCCGCTTGCAAAGTTAACCCAAACACGCTCAGCCCCACCGAGCGTGAGATCAGGCAAGAAGAAAGACAGCGGACCCGAAAAATTCTGCACAAAAGTTGGCGCAACTCCTAACACGGCCCGGAATACGCGAGAAGCGGCGGAGCCAAGCACCAGTGCCGAACAGGCTTCGGGCCAGCCGCAAACAACTCTAGGCCCGGTGATGGTTCACGGTGAGACGCGGCTGGGAATTTTTTTCCGAGGGCCTGGAACAAATCACGATTAGATGAGGGCTCGCGGTGGGTAACTTGGACCGCGATTCTTGATTCAGACCGTGTATCAGGTGCAACAACTTCCGCATTTCCTGGCATTTTTCTTGGTCTTCCGAGCACCCGAGTGACCCTTACGGAGCCGCGCGTTTCACTGTTGCGCGAATTGATTGTGCGCTAGCGTTAGCCACGTGGTGAACACTATTGAGACGGGCAAACGGGCAAAGCGTGCGACGTTGCAGCGCGCTGCTGTCGTGTTCGGCGTCGCAGGCAGCTTGGCGTGCGCGGGCACGGCTCAGACGGCTCCGGATAGCGGTGCAGCCCCAACGAGCCCCCCAACCGTGGAAGAACCGCCGCCGATGGTGAATGTGTCTTGGCCGGTGGTGTTTTCTGGTCGAGCTTCGGCGATCCGTCGGCTCAGTCGCGATGAAATCGTGACGACGGCCACGGGCTTGATCGGGCAAGCGCCGCCTCGGGAGGCCCTGCCTGAAGAGCCGCGCACCGGGTATCACCCCCTCCGAACTTCAGGAGTACAGTACATTGGGCCCGAACTCGGCAAGCTGTACGAAGTGGTTAAGACCTTTGCCGCCGACAACAGCACAGCCTTGTTGGGACAGAGTGGTTGCGCACTAACGGGGCCGGCCCAGCAGGCTTGCCTGCTCACGTGGACCCAAGGCTTCGCCCCACGCGTCCTGCGCAGAGCACTGCGAGCCGATGAAGCTGCCCAGTTGCAGAGCATCCTCACCTCAGCCGACGGCACGCAGGACGGCGACAAGACGGCGATGAATCTGGCGCTCACGGCGTTGTTCTTTGCCCCATCATTTCTGTATCGCACAGAGATTGGAGTGCCTGATCCCGCAAGCCTGAGCGGGCGAATTCTCACGCCAGACGAGGTAGCCGCAAAGCTGAGCTTCTTCACGAGCCTGGGCCCTGCCGACGAAACGCTGAGCGCAGCGGCCCTTGCCGGCCAACTCGCAGACGGTGCGGCTCGCGTACAGCAATTCGAACGCCTCCGCCAAACGCCCAACGGCAAGCGTGCGCTCAGCCTCTTCATCCACGAGTGGCTCGCTGCCAATGAGTCACGCATCGCGCAGAAATCAGCTGCCTATCTGAATGGCCTCACGCCCACGGTTGCGGCCGACATGCGGACTGGTGCGGATAGCTTTATCGCGAGCGTACTGGGAAGCGCCGATCCAACCGTCCGCAATCTGCTCACCGGCAAAGGCTACGTTTCGGATCCGGTGCTGCTGCCCGTCACGAAGGCATCGCAGGATAGCGGCGTTTCCACCGGCGACACGCGAGCCTTCGCCCGGCTGGGGCTACTCATGCATCCTCAGATTCTCTCTTCACACACCAAGGAGAATGGTTCTTCGCCCTTTCAGCTCGGGCATTTCTTGAAGGAAGCCCTGATGTGTGACCCAGTGCCCGCGCCCCCGGCGGGAGCCGCGGCGCTTGTCAAAACGGGCGAGCCAGCTGGGCTCAGCATGCGGGAGGGTTTGGAGTACCGGACCTCCTCGGACGCTGGGTGTCGCGGTTGCCACAGTCAATTCGCACCGCTCGGGTATGCGTTCATGCCCTTCGATCCGGTCGGGCGTTGGCTAACTCAGGACCCTTCAGGGAAAGCTTGGGATCTATCCGGAAGCGTCACCACGCTGCGCGGTGACGCGCTTGGTTTTCAGTCACCTGCCGAATTGGCTCAGGTGCTCGCCGCGAGCCCCCAGGTGCAGGGTTGCTTCTCGCAGGCAGCGCTCGAATGGTCGCTCGGGCGAGGGCTCACGGGCGCCGAAGCGCCGCAGATTGTTGCGCTCGACGCAGCGCTGAGTACCAACGGTGGGAATGTGATTGAGATCCTGAAACAGATTGTGAGCGCTCCGGAATTCATCAACGCCGCTCAACAGGTGAAACCATGAAATCCCCTCTCGCTCGCTTCCTATCGCGGAGAAATTTACTGAAAAACGCTGGATTAATGGCGTTTTTGAGCCCCTTGATCCGGCAGCTGGATGCGCGAGCCCAAGCACCGGTATCGCCTAAAAGGGCCATTCTCATTTTCTCACCGAATGGTCCGATGAGCGTCACTGGGCCCGCCTCGGGCACCGAAACTGCGTTCACGCTGCACGATTGGTGGAAGCCGCTGGAGCGCCACAAAGCGGAAGGCATTTTCATGTCGCACATGGCGAACACCGGCGCCGGCGAGGTCAACGGCCAAGGACACGCGCTCGGCGGCCAAACCTACAGCGGCTACGGCGCTGGCGCGAACGGTGAGCAATACGCGCAGAACGGCGAAACGATCGATCAAGTGATTGCAAAACGCCTGGAACAGGAAGGACGCGGTGGGATGGTGCGTTCGCTCATCTGGGGCAATGTCACCAACCAAGCCACACAGGGTTCTGGAGATGCTTTCGCCGCGGGTCCCGGTCGGAATATCGTGCCCGAAACGAACCCAGCAACCGCGTGGAAGCAGCTGTTTGCGGGCCTGGTCGCGCCAACCACGCCCCTCGCTCCGGGGGGTGAACGGAGCGTGCTCGACTTCGTGCTAGCTGACTGCGAATCGATACAGACCGCACTCGGCAGCGTCGGTGCTGCAACCTTAGATCAACATTGCACCACCCTCCGTTCGATGGAAAAGAACCTGCTGGCGCCGGCCGGGGCAGGTTCTGCCTGCACTCGCCCCGCGCAACAGTCGGATCGCAATTGGACCAATCCCGAGACACGCGATCAACAGGTTGCGGCTTTCACCGATTTAATGGCGGGAACTCTCGCCTGTGAGTTGTCGCATTTAATTGCTTTCCAGATTGGGGCCCAAGCCTCACGCAACCGCCTCCCCGCGAATTACGGCGTACCCAGTTCGGCACGGGTCGACTCCGGAGACTCGGGCCCCGCGCACCACCCGTGGACCCACAGCGACGATTCACCTGCAAAAATGGATGCGCTGCGCATCTTCACCACAACCTACGCGGAGCAAGTTGCCTTGCTGATCGATAAGCTGAAAGCCACCAACGACGCCTTCGGCAAGCCACTGATCGATTCTACCGTCGTGCTTTGGCTCTCTGAGCTGGGAGGCAGCGAGGGTAACCAGGACCCGCATCTCAACAAATCGGTGCCTGCAATTCTATTTGGTAACGGCCAAGGCACGTTCAGAACGGGCCGCTATATTAAGGGCCTCTCGCAGAGCAGCACCCGTGGAGCCGGTGTCCAAGCTGCACAGTTGCTGGTGTCGATCATCCAGTACATGGGCTTGACGGACGTGGATACGGTGGGTGTCACCTTAGCCAAAGGTCCGTTGGCTTCTCTTTATTAGTGTCTGTCTCGTCCGAGAGCTGCACGTCCATCGAAGCCTATAAGGCTGGCGGCTCTCGCAGGCACCTGCGCGCTTTCAGGCCCCTGATTCGGCTGCAAGCCGATCTTTCAGCGCTGCAAAATTACAGCTACAGCGTTTTTAGTGCAACGCGAGCGGACGGAGCCCGCCCCGGATCCGCCTAAATCTGCAAGAGGACATATCGGAAACATTCCCGAAAAAAAGGACGCGCTAGGAGGATGAGTACGATCTTCGCCCAAGCCAGTTTGAGCGGTCCAACCACAAAGGAAATGAAATCGTCATGACGGGAAGTAACGTACGCAAACACGCGATCTCTGAGGTAGCGGGCCGAAAGCCCATTTCGCTGCCGGCTCTCGATCAGTCACCGGACGCACTGTTCGGCTGCAACGTCTTCAATTCAGCCGCGATGAAGAAGCACCTTCCCAAAGAAGTGTTTCGTTCGGTGAAACGAACCATCGACAAAGGCGAACCGTTAAACCCGATGGTTGCTGACACCGTCGCAGCCGCGATGAAAGACTGGGCCGCCGTGCTCGGGGCCACGCATTTTGCCCATATTTTTTCACCACTTACCGGTGGTATGGCGGAAAAACACGACGCCTTTCTTTCCCCGGATGGCGAAGGCGGAGCGCTCGGCGAGTTCTCCGGCAAAGCTCTGATTCAAGGTGAACCAGACGCTTCAAGCTTTCCGAACGGCGGCATTCGCCAAACCGCAGAGGCTCGCGGCTATACCGCATGGGACATCACCAGCCCTGCGTACGTTGTCGACTCGACGCTCTATATTCCCACTGCTTTCGTGTCGTGGACCGGCGAAGCGCTGGATAAGAAGACTCCCCTGTTGCGTTCGATGCAGGCCCTGAACCGTCACACCCAGCGCGTGCTGAAGCTATTCGGGCACGAGAACCCTGCCCAGGTTGTGGCGTACGCCGGTCCTGAACAGGAATACTTCCTAGTTGACCGCCTTTTCTTCTTGGCGCGCCCCGATCTTCTGAACGCAGGCCGCACGCTTTTTGGTTCGAATCCGCCACGCGGTCAGGAGTTTGAGGATCACTACTTCGGTGCGATCCCTGAGCGCGTACTCGCGTACATGGTGGAGGTTGAGCACGAGCTCTTCAAGCTCGGTATTCCTGTTAAGACACGCCACAACGAAGTGGCTCCAGGGCAGTTCGAGATTGCGCCCGTCTTCGAGAGCGCCAATCTTGCTTCAGACCATCAACAGCTCACCATGTTCACGATGCGTCGGGTCGCGGTTCGCCACGGCTTTGAATGCCTGCTTCACGAGAAACCCTTCGCGGGTGTCAACGGTAGCGGGAAACACGTCAATTTCTCGTTTGGCAATTCAACCCAGGGCAACCTGCTCGACCCCGGCGATACCCCGCACGAGAACGCCCAATTCCTCGTGTTCTGCAGCGCCGTCATCCGAGCTGTGCACAAGTATGGCGGCGTTCTGCGCGCCACGATTGCGACGGCCAGCAATGACCACCGCTTGGGTGCGAATGAAGCTCCACCCGCGATCATCTCCGTCTACCTCGGGGACCAGCTCTCGGACGTCTTCGACCAGCTCAAAGCCGGCGCTGCCAAGTCCTCACGGACGAAGGGCACCTTGGAAATTGGCGTGGACACGCTGCCGAAGCTTCCTCGGGATGCAGGTGATCGCAACCGGACGAGTCCGTTTGCCTTCACGGGTAATCGCTTCGAGTTCCGTGCCGTCGGCGGTGGACAATCCATCGCTGGGCCACTCATCGCGCTCAACACGATCGTGGCAGAATCCTTGGATTACATGGCTACCAAGCTGGAAGCCGCGCTCGGCAGTGGGAAGACGCTGAACGCTGCGATTCAGGGCCTGCTCACTGAGCTTGCCAATCAGCACGCAGCGGTGATCTTCAACGGTAACGGTTACTCGGCCGAATGGCACGCAGAAGCAGAAAAACGCGGCTTGCCCAATCTGCGCACTACGGTGGACGCACTCCCAGTTCTCAACGATCCGGAAGTGATCAAGCTCTTCGACAAGTACAACGTGCTCACGCCACGCGAGCTTCACAGCCGCTACGAGATCTACCTCGAGCAGTATGTGAAGACCGTCAACGTGGAGGCCAAGCTCGTTCAGACGCTCGGTAAGACGCAAATCCTGCCCGCAGCCTTGCGCTACCAGCGCGAGCTTTCGGATGGGATCGTCGCAGCCAAAGCGGCTGGGCTCAGCACCAGCACGTCGCTGGCGACGGAAGTGACCGGGCTCATCACCAAGCTGGAACAGAGCTTGAGCGCGCTTGCCGACGCGGCTGGTCACTCGGGAGCCTCGTTGCTCGAAGAGTGCAAGCATTTGCGCGATAAGGTGCTCCCCGCCATGCTGGTTGTGCGCAGCACAGCGGATGCGCTTGAAGGCGTCCTGGCTGATGATTGTTGGCCGCTACCCACGTATCAGGAAATGCTGTTTATTCGCTAATCCTAGCCCGCATTCTTAGGTACCGAGAAGGGGTCGTGACGAAAGTCCGGCCCTTTTTTCTTTTGTCCGGGCGAAGCAGCGGTTACGCGAGCGGCGCCGTTTGGTCGCCGATTTCCTGGCGAAAACGCCCGGCATTCTTAAAAAGTTGATCCAGCCGATCGATCGCCAACTGCGCCAATTCACCGGGTTGGCGACCGAGCGCACACTCAAGAAAGATGGCCTCGCGCAGGATCGGTTCGTAATCCGCGGCGCAACGCCGCTCCCAGGCGACCTCCGACACATCTTCGCGACGAACGGCCGCTTCAAAATCAATCAACAGAGCCTCAAGCGGTGCCGGACATACGATCAGATTGTGGAGCTCAGCGTCCCCGTGGGAAAGGCCTGCGGTTTGCAGTGTTCGCAGGCTGTGAAACGCTTGTTCCAGCAACATCCAGAGGCCGGCGGCTGTTGCCAGATGAAGCTTACGCGCGATTGGCACGTTGCTCTCAAACGGCTCGTTGCCAAACGGCGAAAGGCGATTGTAGGGAGTGCCCGGTAACAGGCAGCTACGAAAGACCGAGCTCGTGTGCCCAATCGGCGGCGGCAGACCGAGGATCGTACTGGCTTCACTCTGGCGATCAAACTCCGTTTTCGGATCCCCGTGCAGGCGCCCCGGAAAGTACGTCTTGCGAAAGTGCAAAGGATACTGGGCTGCGAGCTGGAAGCGCGTGCGCGTTTCTTCGCCTGCGATCACGATATCGGCCGACATCAACGGCAGACCGTTCGCCTCACGCCGTGTGATCGTGCGCACCACAAAATCCTGGCGCGGCGCGCGCGCCACCCACGCCGCATATTCGGGCTCCAAACGCACGGAATGCCGGGGCGAAACAGCTACCAGCGTATCGTCGGCATCACGGCTCATCGGACCTTCAACAGAGTTATCGGGAATACTGGTCCCCCACAAGCCCCAAACGCGGTTCATCTGCGGAGAGTGGGGAACGCATCGTGCTCAGCCCCAAGCGTCACAGCGGACGAGCGATGGCCCACGGGTTCCCATTGCTTGAAAACCAACAAACAGCACCACTCGTCCAGCAACAACGCTTAGAGCTGGTGCAGCACACGCCCGTCGGTCACATCTCGAAGCATTCAGTATCCGAGAGACAATGTTCATCTTGATGCGGGCAAAAAATCTCGGTGACAGATTAAAGAACACCCAGCCAAGAACGAAGGCGCCTCCGAGGAGACTCATTGGCGGAGCGTCACTTCGCGCGCGCACCCTTGAAATGGACCAAAATCGCCTCATCCCGAGTCAAAAGGGGCGCCTCGGCAACCAGCGCCGAGGCCACGATGAGACGATCAAAAGGGTCTCTTGTCCACTTGAGCGCACGCGCGCGGGCCACGACGTCACCAAAGTCGACTGTACACCGTCGCAATCCGATGGTTTCCGACAGGCCGCCGAGCACAGTGCTCGCAACCGGCTTGAGCCTGCCCAGCTCGTGCAGATACTCGAGCTCAAGCTCCACCATCGGTGAATACTCTAGATCGTGCGTCTCGATAGCCCTGCGCAGAGGGCGGAGTCTCAGAGAATCCGCCGTCCACAACCAGGCCACCACGTGTGTATCGATGTGAATTACCGACGCCATTCGCCCGACCAGTCGAGATGCACAAGGTCATCTGGATCGCCGACGATGTCGCCGGAATGGGGGGTGAGTCGTTCAATCTTCTTTCGGGGCACCGCAGGCAAGATGCGCAAGATTCGACCGTTGCGATTGACCTCAAGCACCTCTCCGGTTTGGAGCACGCGATCGAGCAGCTGGTAGAGATTGGCGCGAAGATCCGTGACTTTGACGGGCATTCAGGAATGCGTACGTTGGAAGCGTACGCTTGTCAAACCCGGATTCCGGCCCCCGTCGCGGCACGCGCGGCCTGCGATCCTCGGACGAACGTTGGGCCCTAATGAAACCCGTGGTAGCGCCAACGAACCAGCCAAGCCACTCAGGGGCACATCGTGGTGGCATGACAGCCGCGATCAAACAGCTTCTAAACCTGAGCTGTCGACGCCCCCACTGAGCCCTTGTGGGCGACCGGTCCGTACCACGGCTAGGCGCGCTATCACCCGCTCCTGCTCCCCGACCCTCCCCGACCGACCTCGGAGCCGCGCCTTTTGTGGTGAATTTGAGCTCCCCCCTAGGGCTCTGCCCCAAGCGGTCCGTATTCAAGAACTCACCCCCAGCTCATCCCAAGAAACGTGCAACGTCTCGCAGATCCCAAAGTAGGTGACATTGTCGATGGCCGCTACACGCTCAGTCGCGAGATTGCGCGCGGCGGCGGCGGCGCCGTATTTCAAGCAGTGCACCAATTCACCAAGCGCCCGGTCGCAGTGAAGCTATTAACGAGTCAGTACTTGGTGAGCTCTGAGCACAGGGAACGCCTGCTGCGGGAAGCGCAAGCGCTCACAGTGGCACGGCATCGCAATGTCGTGGAGGTTCTGGACGCTGGCATCAGCGAAACGGGTGGCCCCTACCTGGTGATGGAGCTCTTGGACGGTCGTTCTCTCGATGGCCTCCTGGCAAGCCGCAGGCGTTTGAAAACCGAGGAAGCGGTGTGGGTAGTGCAACAAATGGCGGCGGCCGTCGCGCGTATGCATCGCTTGGGATTGGTGCACCGTGATGTCAAGCCTGGCAACGCATTTGTCGTACACACCGAATCCGGTGAGGAAATTCTCAAACTCTTGGATTACGGCACCACTAGCCTGACTGACGTGGAAGAAGGTCGACGGATCACCCATCAAAGTGCTCTGATCGGTACGCCAGAATACATGGCACCGGAGCAGCTCCTCGGCAGTACGGATCCGGATCCGCGGATCGATGTTTATTCGCTTGGGATCAGCCTGTACGAGTGCTTGAGCGGCGCTGTGCCATTCGAAGGCACCTTTGGCCAGGTCCTCCTAAAAGTGCATCAATCATCAGCCCCTTCGCTCGCCGAGAAAGGCGTTGAAGTTCCTCAAGAAGTACAAAAGTTGGTGGACCTTTGCATAGCTAAAGATGCCGCCGAGCGCCCTCTCAACGCGGGCAAGGTTTGGGATGCGCTCGCAGCAATAGCGCGCACACTGCCAAGTCCAGACGAATCGCTGCTCGGCATCAAACCCGCGGAGGTCGCCGTCCCCGCCGAAGGACTGAAGCGGCGGTTCGCACGCGCTCCCTACGTGACGCCGGTGACCACCATCCAGCACGATGGTGTGCAGTTCTCCGGCCGCAATCAGGATCTCTCGGAGGGTGGTCTCTTGGTGCTCCTCCCGCTCGCTTGCAAGCCGGAACTCCTCACCTTCGCCGAGTTTGCTCTCCCTATGAGCGGACAGCTCGTCCGCGTTCCGATCAAAGGCCGTTGGGTGCGAAGCGCTCGCATGGCGTCGGCTGTGGGTCTCGAATTCACCCAGCTTTCCGACGCTTATCGCGAGGAAATCCATCAGTACGTCACCTCGCTCGTCAATAAATAGCATCGGAAGACCCACTCCCCTACCCAACAGGTCGACCGAATGAGCCAGCTGGGGCATGACACACCGTGCATGCATGCCTTGGAAGACAAAGCAGGCTCGACCGTGCAGCCTCCGTCAAACTCAGGAACCGAGAATGACGGAGTCGTGCGCAGTGCGGGGCGCGGGGGTCTAGCGATTGCCTTCGCAAAAATTTATTTTCTGCTGACCGGCTTGGCGCAGCAGATGTTGCTGCCCCACGTATTGGGGGGCATCGCGGGCTACGGTGCCTTCGCCAGCGCCCTCTCGCTCGCGAGCATCACCTACAACCCGATCACAACGACCTCGATCCAGAGCGTTAGCCGTGCCCTTTCGCACGCGCCTCAGGAGAGCAGGCCCCACGTGCTCCGACGCTTGCTGGAGCTGCACGCGATTCTTGCCGTGGTTTCCGCGCTCGGTTTCTTCGTGGCTGCCCCGCGCTTGGCGCTGGTGATCGGTGCCCCGCACATCGTGGGCACGTTGCGGATCCTGAGCTTAGTGCTCTTCGTTTACTCGATTTACACCCCGCTGATCGGCGCTCTCAACGGCGAGAAGCGATTTGTACACCAAGCGGCCTTCGACATTCTCTCAGCAACCTTAAGGACGGTCGGACTGCTCTGTGGTGCTGTCTGGTTGAGAGAGCTTTTTGGGGGGATTGCGGAGGGGAACCGCGTGGAGGGCGCGGCCGCCGGATTTGTTATCGCGAGCGGATTGGTGTTGGCAGCGGCGCTGTTGGTGGTTGGCGTGGGGAAGAACCAACCGGGAAGCTTTCAACCGAAGTCGCACCTGCGTTTCCTGTTGCACCTTTGGATCGGCCAAGTTCTTTTCAATCTGCTCTTGCAGGCGGATCTCACGCTGCTCCGCTACCTTGCTTCCAGCCGCGCCGTCACAGCTGGCCTATCGCCCACCGCCGCGGATTCTTTGGTGGGCGCCTATCGCTCAGTCCAGCTCTTTGCCTTCCTTCCTTTTCAGTTACTGGTGGCCCTCACTTTCGTAATCTTTCCGATGTTGGCGCGTGCCGACGCAGAGGCGGATTCCAAAAAGATCCGCCAATACGTCGAAAACGGCATGCGTATCAGTTTGATTGTCGTGGGCGGTATGCTGAGTGTGATCGCCGGCCTTTCTGGCCCGTTGCTCAGGCTCGTCTTTCCCTCACCTGCCCCCGAACTCGGGACTCGCGCCCTGGAATTGTTGTCGATTGGGTTTGGATTCTTTGCTATTTTCTCGGTGCTTGCGAGCGTTCTGAACAGCCTCCGCCGGGAACGCGCGAGCTTGATCATCACGTTGGGTGCGCTCGTGTTGGGCGCTCTCTCAACTTTCTTGTTCAACCACAACCAACCGTTTGGCGAAGGGCTCTTGATTCGTGTTGCGGCAGGGACCTCCGTCGGTCTGTTTGCCGCCGCCGTGGCCGCAGCCTGCTACGTCAGGCGAGTTGTTGGTGGCATCGTCTCACCCGTCACCTTCCTTAGAACGGCCTCGGTTACCGCAGCAACGATCGCTGTGGCTCGGCACCTGCCAGAGGTCGGCAAGCTGGGGACACTCTTGTTTTGTGCCATCGTAGCATTCACCTACTTCGGCGCCTTAGTCGCAACGAGGGAGCTTGCCCGTACTGATCTCGAAGTGCTCCGAAAAATCTTCGCACGGCGGCGACACGGCTGAGGGCCTATACGTGTGTTTCCTCAATCGCTTCGCGCAGAAACAAATCTTCCGGCGTTTCGTGACGTGAGTTGACCTCTGTGATCCGCAAATTGGCATCGAGAGCATCACGCAACAACGGAGCCAATCGCTCTTCACCTTCCACCTCGACAATCAGTCGCTCCGCAACCCTGCGCGTTTTGTGGCCCGAGGCCTGACAGCGGGCTTCGAAGCCAGCATCCGCACCTAAGAGCGCCACATCAATTCGACGCACATCGCTCTTCAACAGCGTTCGCAGCTCACCGCTGACCACGACTTCGCCCTTGCGGAGGATCGAGACTTGGTCGCAGAGAACCTCCACATCCGACAGAATGTGGGTCGAGAAGAAAATGGTGCGCCCGCGATGGCGCTGATCGAAAATCAAGTCGCGCACCTCCTTGCGCCCGACCGGATCGAGACCACTCATTGGCTCATCCAGCACCAGGAGTTCCGGATCGGCCACCAGCGCAGCCGCAAGCCCAGCACGCTGCAACATGCCCTTTGAGAGTCGGCACACCGGACGCTCTGCTGCGTACAAGATCCCGACTTCGTTGAGAACCTGGCGCGTACGCGCTCCGATCTGCCGCGACGGCATTCCGCTCAAGCGTGCCGACATTTCAACAAACTCACGCGGCGAAAGGTAGGGGTAGATGTACGGGTTTTCCGGCAAAAACCCGAGGCGAGCGCGTGCTTTGCGCGTTCCGACGGGAAACCCAAATAAAGAAGCCTGCCCAGAGGTGGGAGCGATCAACCCGGTCAGGATCTTGATGGTTGTGGTCTTTCCCGCACCATTCGGTCCCAGAAATCCAAAAATCGAACCCCGCGGCACGTCGAAAGAGACGCCCCTGACCGCGTCAACGCGACGCATCCAGAACCCTTGACGAAATGATTTGCGCAAGTCTTTGACGGTGATCAGCAGCTCAGCCAACGGAACCTCTGGTTGGAGTCAAGTGTAGCCGAGGAGGAGCACCCATCGCGAGAGCTGGGTGCCTCACGCGCCACCACAAGGCATCGCGCTGAACTCCTTGGCTAATAGGCCGGTGGGGGAATTCTGCCGCCACGAACGGTTGACCCGTGTGCGACAGCTCCCGACACCTCTAGCGCACTGAAATCCCAAAAACCAGGGAATACCCTGGGGTACTACAGCGAAGAAAAGGTGTTACAAGAGCCCGGCCTTGGCACCAAAAACCCGACCGCATGAAGCTAACGGTCAAAGGAAATGCACAGCATGAAAAGGGTTCATCTCACACAACAGTTGACCGGCCTTGCCCTCCTCGCTTTCGCTGCACACGGCGAAGCACAACAAGGGCAACCGTACCCGTACGGGCCAGCACAACCTGCGCAACCGACTGCTCCAGGTGCACCCACCAACTATGGACCGCAGCCAGAGCCGAGTGCACCCGCTCCCGTTGACGGTTCAGCCAGCGCACAGCTAGGTGGCGAGAGCAACGTTAACTTCGGATTAACACCTCCTGAATCAGAGAGCGTTGCCGATGCCGGGGCCGAGCCCGACATCACGGAAAAAGAAAGAGCCTTCAGGAAGACATCGCTGGGCATACGGAGCGGGCTTGGCGCTGCCACCGGCCTGTTGCGCGTCAGTGAAGCCGGCGGTGGGGCTGCGGGCATGTTTCGAGCCTCGTTCATCGGCTCCTGGTTCTCGGATAGCGGATTTCTCTGCAACTCTGGCGCACCCTGCCCCACACTGAGGACAGAGGCACCGAAGTCTGAGGACTCAGCAGAGCGTGTTGGCGCCCATTTCGTGGCCTCTGCCACCGTGTTGCCCTTCCTTGAGGCTTATCTCGGGTTGCACAACTCTGCGACCTCGGATAGCCGCAGCCGGCCCAAGCTACTTCAGGTTCTCGGCGATTCAAACCTTGGAGCCAAAGCTTTTATGCCCTGGGAGCCGGACCAAATCTTCAGCTTCGGCGGCCAGGCAGATCTATTGCTCCTCAATGGTACCGGTGGCGTCGGTTTGGATGGCGGAGGCACGAGCTTTGGTTTGCGGGCACTCGCCACTGCCGATCTCTCCAATCAAACCAATCCCGATTCGCAGGTTCCGCTGCGTTTTCACGCAAACTTCGGTTATCTCTTCGACAATTCAGCAAATCTGGTGGAAGGAATCGAGACCGCGCAGCCGCCCGTGGGGCGCGGCACGCGCATCTCGCGCATTGAACGCTTCGGCCTGGATGTGAATCGCGTTGACAGCATTCAGGTAGGGTTAGGCACGGAGTTCGTGCACCCTGTCGTCCGTCCATTTTTGGAGTGGAGCATCGATCTTCCAGCCAATCGACAGAACCACGTGTGCAATGTCACCCAAGCTGCGCAGGTGGGGGATCTGTGTTTAGGAAAAGAAGCGGGGTTTGCCACGAGCCCTTCCCGTCTTGGGCTTGGCCTCGGTCTCTACCCTTGGGAAGATCACGGATTAGTTTTCACCGGCGCCGTTGAGATCGCGACGGGGGGTTCGTCGAAATTCATCCAAGAAGTGGCGCCCGAAGCCCCCTGGAATCTCTATTTTGGTCTTGGCTACGCGTACGACACCGAGAAGCCCAAGCCCATCATCGAACGCGTTGCCAGTGATGCCCCGGTGTCGGCTCCGCCCGCGCCGCGCTATGTCGTGAACGGCCTCGTGGTCGAAAAGGGAACCCAAAATCCAGTACTAGATGCCCTGGTGCGCTACGAAGGGCGTGAACTTACCGGGATGATCAGCGACGCCACTGGCCACTTCCGCACCGTCGATCTTGAGCCTGGCAACTACTCTTTCAATGTGGCAGCCACTGGTTATCGGGATGGCAAATGCTCAGTCACTATTCAGCCTGGCCGAGCTGCGCCGGGCGTCGGAACCCCGGGTGCCGCTCCGGTCGATGTCAATCCTTTCGCGCCGGCAGCCCCTGCCCCTTCGCCACAAATGTTCCCGCAGTCGAGATCAACGCAACGCTTCGGCAATGAGTTCGGAATGCCCGCAGTTCCGTTCGCTCAGATGCAGCCCGGCTACGGTCCAGCACCCGTGCAGCCCGGCTACGGTCCAGCACCCGTGCAGCCCGGCTACGGTCCAGCACCCGTGCAGCAGATGGCACCCATGGCGCCACAAGCGCCGATCAATCCGAATGCCCCGGTGGTATTCGACGTGCAGTGCGAGCTCGAAGCACTGCCCAAGGTTGGCAACGTCGTGGGTAGTGTTCTGGACGGAGAGTCCAAAGCCCCGGTGGCGAACGCCCGAATCCGGATCAAGGACAAGCTCGGCCGTGAGTTGGAGCTAGCCACCGATGGTGCCGGTGCCTTCCGCTTTGAAAATGTCGTTCCTGGCCGTGCCTCCGTCACAGTTGAAGCGGACGGCTACATGGCGGGCGCTCAGGAGTTCGAAGTGCGAGCACTGAACGACGTGGACGCTCGTCTCCAATTGAACAAGCGTCCGCAGAAGCCGAACGTACTTGTGACCACACGTGAGATTAAGCTCACCAAGGAAGTACACTTTCAGCTTGATTCAGCTGACATCTTGACTGATTCCCTGGCACTGATCGAAGAGATCGCGGAGGTGTTGAAAGAGCGCCTCGATATCAAATCGGTTGAAGTGCAAGGTCACACGGATAACACCGGAGCCGCCGTCTACAACCTCAAGTTAAGCCAGCAACGCGCTGAATCAGTGGTAAATGCCATTGTCCGGCTCGGCGTCTCGCGTGATCGGTTGGAGCCCAAGGGCTACGGTCCAGAGAAGCCTTTGGTCCCTAACACAACCGAAGCCAACATGGCCAAGAACCGTCGGGTCCAGATCATCATCAAACGCCGCGGCTAGGTCCGGCGGCAAGCAGTTGCGGCAGCGGCAAACGAATGAAGCTGATTGCGGCAGCCAAGCTCACGGAACAGTGTTTGGCGATCTTGGATGACGTCGGCGAAGAAGGTATCGTGATCACCAAGCGCGGTAAGGCCATTGCGAAGCTGCTCCCCATCCGAGCTGCTTCATCGACGCTGATTGGCTGCCTGCGAGGCAAGCTCGAGATCAAAGGGAGACATCTTCACTACTGGGCTCGATTGGGATGCTCCGTTGCCGCTCATTCTTCGGGCGGCTCTTCGCTTGCTTGGCGTTCACTAGCAATTTCGCTCAAGATCTCCTCGACCCTGTGTGCCTTGTCGAAGCCTTCATCGTAGAAAAATCTTAGATCGGGCACTTTGCGTAACCCGAGGTGCGGGCCAAGCCCGCGCTTCAGTCGATTGGCTGCCGTGCTCAATTGCCGGACGACATTTTCGCGTTCCTTGGCGATTCCCGTGTCTTTCAGCATGCGCACGCGCACTGTCGCCAATGCGAGATCGTCAGTCAGCGTCACGTCTGTGATGATCACGGTCGAGAGACGCCGATCACTAAAATCGCGCAAGAGGCATTGGGTTAAATACCCCCTCACCAATTCGGCCACACGCAACGGTCGTCGACTGGCTGCCATTAGTCCTGCGCTTTCGACCCGCGGCCGGTTGAACCGAGCCCGAGTTCATTCGGATCCAACGTTTCCAAGCCTTCGCTCAGCCCCTTCCCAGCGTCTCCGAAGGAGATAACCTCGGTTCGACAGTCAGCCAAGATGGAGTCCTTGGCGTTGCCAACCAGGGCAGTGGCACGCGAGAGCGCTTCACGGCAAAGCCCCGAATCCCTTCCGACCACGGCGAGCCCTAGGGTTGCTACCTGATAGCGCTCAACATCGCCGACTTCCGCAACGGAAAGGCCCAGGCGCGCCCGGAGGCGCTCCTTCAAGCTCTTCACTACCTGCCTTCTATCCTTAAGCGACTGAGCACCAGGGATCTGAACCACGTAACGAGCGACTCCTACGAACATACGTGGCCCGACGCTCTGACAAATGCCAGCCAGCCCTAGAGGGTCTGCTTAATCTCTTCCATCTCGAAGGCTTCGATGATGTCGCCTTCTTTGATGTCATTGAAACCATCCAGCGAGATACCGCACTCAAAGCCCTCTTTTACGTCGCGCACGTCATCCTTAAAGCGCTTTAGGGTGGTAGCTTTGCCAGTGAACAGGACGTCTTTCTCGCGAATGAGCCGCATCCCAGCATTTCGTTTGATGATGCCATCGACGACCATGCAGCCGGCGACGGTACCCGCTTTGGTGATCCTGAACGTCTGGCGAACTTCCGCGCGCCCGATGATTTTCTCGACCAATGTGGGGGCAAGCAGCCCTTCCATCGCAGCCCGGATATCGTCCACAACATTGTAGATGATGCTGTACTGTCGAATCTCGATCTTCTCTTGCTGAGCCAGTGAGCTCGCTTTGCCAGCTGGACGCGCGTTGAACCCGATGATGATGGCGCCCGAAGCAATGGCCAGATTGACATCGCCCTCAGTGATTCCGCCCACACCAACGTGCACAACGCTGACCCGCACCTTCGGCGTCGCCAACTTCTGAATGGCTTCGGTGAGGGCTTCGACGGAACCTTGAACGTCCGCCTTAATGATAACCTTGAGATCGAGTCGATCAGTTTCGGACATCGCCTTGGCAAGCTCTTCCAGCGACATGCGCTGACCGCCCATGCTTGGCCCGAGGCTGCGACGATCTTTGACCTTGCGCGTCTCAGCCAAAGCCTGCGCCGTCTTCATGTCGCGAATGACATAGACAGGGTCCCCGGCGCTCGGCACATCATTTAAACCGATAATCTCCACTGGCGTCGACGGACCAGCTTCGTCCACCGAGACGCGAGCAGAATTCAGCATGGCGCGGGTCTTCCCGAAGGCTCCACCGGCCAGGATCACATCTCCGCGACGCAAAGTTCCGTCTGTGATCAGCACTGTCGCGACAGGCCCGCGACCGCGATCAAGCTGAGCCTCGATCACCACGCCAGATGCCGGCTTATCTGGATTTGCCTTGAGCTCCAGCATTTCGGCAAGCAGCGTGACCTGATCTAACAGACCTTCGATGCCAGCACCCGTCATCGCGGAAACCTCAGCGAACAACGTATCGCCGCCCCACTCTTCGGGGAGCAGGCCCACATCGCTCAGCTCACGACGAACGCGCTCGGGCTGGGCGTCGGGCTTATCGCATTTGTTCACCGCGACTAGGATCGGAACCTTGGCCGCGCGAGCATGGCTGATCGCTTCAAGGGTTTGCGGCATGACGCCGTCGTCGGCCGCCACCACAAGAATCACAATATCCGTTGCTTGGGCACCACGTGCGCGCATCGCGGTGAACGCTTCGTGGCCAGGCGTATCTAGGAACGCCACCGTTCCATGCTTGGTTTGGACCGTGTAGGCACCGATGTGTTGGGTAATGCCACCGGCTTCGCCGGCTGCGACAGATGCCTGCCGAATCTTATCCAAGAGGCTCGTTTTACCGTGATCAACGTGGCCCATCACCGTGACGACTGGCGGCCTAGGAACGCCACCGGCGTCTTCCACCGTTTCGATCCCCTGGGCCGCAACGATCGCATCTTCTTCGCTGACGGTGACGTCTTCAACTTCCCAACCAAACTCGTTGGCGACAATTTTGGCTGTCTCAGCATCCAGCGTGCTGTTGATATTCACGCCCGTCATGCCGAGACGCATGAGCTTCATCAAGACTTCCGTCGCCTTGATCTGCATCTTGCCGGCTAGCGTCTGCAGCAGTACCGACTCTTCAACGCGCACAACTTTCTTATGCGCAGAGCGTTCCTGGGTAACGGCCTGCCCCATTCCCTTGCTGCGCCCGAGCGACCCCAAGCCGCGTTGCCGCATCCCGCCGCCGCGCTGAGCAGGCCCCCTGGAGCCGCCACCGGACCCACTGGGCGCGCCACCCGTCATGCCGCCGCCACCCATCATCGGGGCGTTGCCGCGTGGTCGACCACCGATATTGCCGGCCTTGGCGTCGTACTGAACTCGGCGTGCGACAGGCCCCGTCGAGCGATGAACCTGTGGCATGGGCACGCCCGGACGGCCTCCCCAGACGTCAATACCCGTCTTGGGTGCGGCGGGCCGTAGACTTGGTGTCAATGCGGGCGGAGGAATAGCGGGAAGCGGCGCAGGGGCTACTTGAAGCGCTTCTGGTGCTACGGGGGCGTCAGTTGCTTCGGCCTGAACAACCTGAGGCGCGGGCTGTGCTGCACTTTCGACCTTAAGTGCGGGTGGCTCAACCGCAGCCGGGGCCGACTCTGCCTGAACGGGCGCTACAGCAACCTGGCTCTTTTCGGGCGCAGCAACACTGCTCTCTTCGGGAGCCACGGCGGCTTCCGCAACCGGGAGCTCAGGCGCAACTTTTGGAGCAGAAGCAGCTGCCTCAACGGGAACAGCAGCGACAGGGGGAGCAACGACAACCGGCGCGGCTGCGGCGGGCGCTCGCTGCACCACCGGCGGTGACGCTTCAGCGGCCTTGGCAACCTCAGGCGCGGGGCGTCGCACCACGACCGCCGACCGAGATGCTTCCGGTGCTGGCACCACAGAGCTGACTTGTGCTGGTGTTTCAGCTTCCGCGGGGCGCGGAGCTGCACGGCGTTTAACAACGGTTGGCCGGATGCGTTCCTCGACCGATTTCTCAGAGCTGTGCTGCTTCTCTATCAGCCTCTTCACCCTTTCAACCGAATCGAGCCCCACAACACTCATGTGATTGCGGACATCCGCGACTCCCACAGACTGGAACAGCGCCACAAGAGCCTTGTTTTCGAGGCCCAAATCTTTGGCGACTTCATAGACGCGCAACTTACTCATCGACCCTATTCATCCTTTTGTTGTGCGTCTTCTCTTGAACGTTGGGTTCAGGCATCTGCAAAACTGCGGAGCAGCGCAATAGTCCCAAAGCTAGCTCCCTGTCGACCACCGCGATCACGCCCACCTCGGTTCGACCGACAATCTTGCCCAGTTGATCTTTGGTGCCCCAGACGAGGGCACGACCTTCCACGACGGCCAGGGCCACTTCTCGGCTTGAGGCCGCGGCACGTGCGTCCGTTGCAATGAGTATCGCATGCGCACGCTGGTGCTCGAAAGCATCGGCCACCGCCGAAGCCCCCATCACCATTTTTCGGGAACGGGCTCCTGTTCTGAGCAAAGCCTCTACCCTCTGATGGGTGGCAGCCTGAAGCGCTCGAACGAGATCGAGCGCATTCACCGCCACGTGAGTCCGAAAACTACGTGAAAGCCCGACTTTTGCGGCTCGCTCAAGGCACGCCGGCAGGGTGTGGACCCAGGCGCCGCGCCCAAAAGAGCGACCCCGGAGGTCCACATGGGCTCCCCCAGCATCATCCAGAACGAGGCGCACGACCTCGTGCTCATCTCTAGCAACCGGCTCGCCACATCCGACGCAGCTTCGGTTCGGCCTAGATTTCTGCGGAGCTCGGGGGGTGTCCCCGAGCGGGACTTCACCTTCAGTACTTTCGAACATCCGTTTCAGACCTGCTCCTTCATTCAGCTCGCGCACCTAGCTCTGCAGGTGGAGGCGAACGGCGTTCGAGGATCGCGCCGTCGGACTTCATGAGCTCGCGTGCAGCCTCCGAAACTTCCTTCGCCTTGGCTGCGCTGATCCCTGACTGAAGTACCAGCTTGTCGGGATCTTCGTTAGCGACATGGCTGACCGTCTTGTAGCCGGCATCATCCAGGAGCTGGAGCGTTCTCACGCCAATGCCTCGGACGAGCCGAAGCTTATCCTGCTCACTCAGCGCCACGCTCTGCTGCCGGGCCTTCTGCAAACGTTCGATGCGCGAACGCTCCATCTCACCCAGCGCGTTCGTCTGCAGCTCTTGAGCCTTTTCTAGGCCACCCACTTCAGGGATAGCGACAAGCTCCTCGGCGGCTGCTTCAGCAACCTCTTCGAGCGCCCGAAACCCAAGCCGATACATGGCTCGCGCCAAATCCTCACCGACACCTGCGACTCCTCGGAACGCGCCCAGGGCCTCGTCCTCGATCTGCTTGAACTTGCTCTCACTGATGATGTCGAGCTTCCAACGTGTTAGCTGCGACGCGAGCCGCACGTTTTGACCCTTGCGACCAATCGCCAACGATAGCTTCTCATCGGGCACCACCAACTCCATCCGGTGCCCACTCTCATCCAAGATGACCTTGTTCACTTCGGCCGGTTGAATGGCGTTGATGATATACCGGGCCGGATCTTCATCATATGGAACGATGTCTATCTTCTCGCCGCGAAGCTCCATCACAACAGCCTGGACCCGTGAGCCCTTGATGCCCACACAGGCACCCACCGGATCCACGTCCGAATCACGGCTAGCTACGGCAATTTTGCTGCGCGCCCCTGGCTCGCGAGCCACTCCCACGATCCGCACAATGCCTTCGTAGATTTCTGGGACCTCAGCCTCAAACAGCTTTTCAACGAGCTGCGGAGCGGAACGGCTCAAAATGATCATCGGCCCGCGTGACTCGCGATCAATATTCTTCACGTAGGCGACAATGCGATCACCGGGACGATACGTTTCCCGCGGCGTCTGTTCGCGGCCCGGCAAAATGCCCTCCGTCTTGCCAAGGTCCACCACGATGTTGTGGCCCCGTTCGAAGCGCCGAACAATGCCGCGAATGAGCTGCCCCTGACGATCTTTGAACTCCTCAAAAATCAGGTCGCGCTCAGCATCCCGAACGCGCTGCAGCAACACCTGCTTAGCCGTTTGGGCGGCGATGCGACCAAACGTGCTTCGGGCCTGCGACATATCGAGGACCGCACCAAACTCCTGATCCTGCTGCTTCGCTCGCTCCGCGTCGCGGGGGTGCCAAAACACCTGAAAGCCCAGCTCTTCGCCAATTTCCGCGTCGAGACCGTGCTTTCGAGCGACATCAATCGCGATTTCGCGATCGTCGATATCGACCTCTTCGACCACAGTCATGTACTGAAAGAGGTCGATGTTGCCAGTGTCCGGGTTGAACCGAGCCTCAAGCTCACGCTCAGCACCGAAAGCGGCTTGAGCCGCTTTCAAAATCGCGGCCTCCATCGTCTCGATGAGAACCTGCTTGTTAATGCCCTTTTCCTGGGCCACCTGTTCGACGACCGAACCTAAATCAAAGCCAAAGGCCGCTGCTTGCGTTGCCATTCTCTTATCCTACCTCTTTTGCCGAAACGGTTGCTTTTGTCCGTTTCCGTTTGCTCTTCGGCTCCCGGGAGAGCCAGCCACTTTGGAACCAGACCACTCAAACACGAGCCGTGCCTGGTCAATATTTTTGAGCGGCACCGTGTGCTCGCCAAACTCTGTGCCCAGCTTGGGGTCACCCTGCTCGTTCAAGCCTAAAAGCTCGGCGTGAACAACCATCTGACCTGCCAGCGGCTCCACTAATTTGATGCGGGCGCGCCGGCCGCAAAAACGCTCATAATCCTTGGCCGAGTACAGCCCACGCTCCAGCCCGGGCGAACCGACCAACAACGAATAGCGGGACGGGATCACGTCGGTGACATCCAGCACCGCGGACAAATCGCGAGAAATCTCGCCGCACAGATCGAGGGTCACGCCGCCTCCCGGTTCATTCGAATCGGGTCGCTCGATCGTGAGCTCCAGCACGCGGCCACTTCGATCTGTTTTCCAGAGCAATTCGACGCCCACGACACCGTGCGAAAGCAACACCGGCTCAATAGCCGCGACGAGGCGTTCGCTATCAAGACCGCTGATTTTAGTGTGGGCAATGGGACTCATGGCAAAAAAAAAGGACCCTCTTTACGAGCGGCCCGGGGGCTCCACCGGGGCGGAGCCTAGCGGAGGGGTTTTCCGCTTGCAAGCACTGGAGGTGCGGGGACGAGCCCACGCGATAGCCGGATCGGGCGGCCCCCGTCCACCTGAAAGAACCAGGCTCCGACACCAATTGCCGTTGGCCCCAAGAGTGCACTACATCCGCCGGCATGGACTCGTCCGGCCAAGACTCGGAGAACCGCGCCTATTACAACGCATTCAGCAAGAACTATGAGCAAGCCCGGGGCGCGAACGACCCCGGGGGCTACCACGATTTGCTGGACGAATTGGAGAGCGAGTTTGTCGAGCGCTTCGGCAGGGGGAAGGATGTTCTTGAAGTCGGCTGTGGGACGGGGCTCGTTCTGGAGCGCATCCGGCGCTTTGCCAAGAGTGCTCAGGGCCTCGACCTCTCTCCCGGTATGCTCGAAAAGGCCCGTGCACGCGGGCTCGACGTGATCCTCGGGAGTGCGACCGCACTTCCCTTCGCCGACCAAAGCTTTGACGTGGCGTGCTCTTTCAAAGTCCTAGCACACATCAGCGAAATTGAGCTCGCACTCCGAGAGCTCACGCGGGTGGTTCGCCCAGGTGGCCACGTGATTGCCGAATTTTACAACCCAAACAGTCTGCGCGGTTGGGTGAAGCGCCTGTTCCCACCCCGAAGCATTGCGCAAGGTAAGCGCGAGAGCGATGTGTTGACCCGCTTCGATTCGCCAGCAGCCGTCGCGCGTTTGCTACCCAAAGGAACTGAGCTCGCGGCAGCTCGCGGTATTCGAATCCTGACACCCACCGCACACCTGATGCGGATCCCAGTCCTACGCCAGCTTCTGCGGCACGCTGAAAAAGCACTCGCTGATTCTCCACTCAAAGAGTTCGGAGGGTTCTATGTCGTGGCCTGGAAAAAGCTTTAGAATTTCCCGAAAATTCCCAGATAGACCTGAGTGTCGGTCGCCAGCACGCGAGGTGAAAGCTGAAGCAGCTTGGCCTGAGCGCGGCGTTCAGATTCGCCTTTTGTTCGTCGCAGGTTTTTCGGTAACTCGCGACGACGGATGAAGCTCACCTCCGGAACGAAGTTCAGTTGGGCCTCTAGAATGCCGCCGAGTGCCGCCGCGGCAAACCCGTAGCTGCTCACCGTCGCTACCGTGTACCAAGCGCGCAATTCGCGATTCACCTGACTACTTAGAAACGCTTGATCCGTAGCGCTGGAGCGTGAGTTGAGCGCGTTCACGCCGCGTGTCTGAAGATTCACGAATGCAACCGTCGAGACGAGCGCGGCCCCACTCAGCACGACTTCGCTGCTCAGCAGCACCCAACCCAAGCCATCTTTGCCGTTCTGAAATTGCCCAATCCCGAAGGGCAGCGCCGCGATCAAGCGGTGATTCTCGTGAACAACACGCTCCGTAGTCGCAAAAAGCTCGAGTCTTTCTACCCGTTTGCTTTCCAGGAAAGCATCCACCTGGGCCTCGTCGGTCTGCTGCCTCGCTGCAACAATTCGCTTCTCTTCATCCTCTTGCAGCATGAATCGCAAGCGATCCTGCGCTTGAATGAAAAGATCCACCAAGGCTCGAGGAAACGTGAGAGGGTCGGGGGCTCGCATCCCTGGCCGGGCACGGAGCGCCGCTTCCAACACCGTTTCCGCTTTGGCGGGCTGCCCATCTCCAATCAGGCAAGTCGCCAGCCAAAGCCGGCCCTTTTCGAGTGCGCTCGCCTCATGGATGCGGAGCGCTGGCTCGCCATCCAGCAGGGCGTTGAGCTCCGAAGCACACTGACCGTACTCTCCACTTTGGTAGAGAGTGATCGCCTTTTCCACGCGCGCGCCATCCGAGAGCGGCGCGTTCGCCGGCTGGCTCTGGGCCCGCGTGGGGATTTCTGCCTCTTGGGCAAAGGCCTTCGATGGCAACCCCAGGGAGACAACTCCCAAAACCATTAGAAGTGTGAGGGAATGTGGGAACATTGAGCGCGGCGGAACCGCCCGACGCGGGCCGGAGGTTAGGGCCAGGGGATGACGAAGCGTTCTCCAGCCCGGAGGGTAACGTCAATGCGTTTCGGTGTGAGGGTACTGCCGCGCGCAGGAAAAACCGTGCAATGCCCCTCAACGACCGGCTTATCCATGGCCAATTTCCTTTCCTCGGAGGCTGCGATTTCACCGAGCTGGCCACAACTTGCCTGCACTCCCGGAGGAGCTCGAAGCGCGAGTGTGGCTGGGCGGAGCTCAATGCGCCCGGCCACGATCTGTTCACTTTCAGGGTCAGCTGAGGCCTCAATATTCCTAATGATCTTCACTGGACCTTCACAACAGGTTTCGTTCGGGGGCAGAAATTCAAACGTATGGGGACCCACCGTTAACTTGAACTGCCGCCCAAACCACTCCACCTCCTCGGAATCCAGTTTAACAATCGGATTCTGAGGTCCAGAAACCACGATCTTCACCGAGCGCGTAGCCCCGAGTCGGGGCCGCTCCGGTGGGCTTGCAATTCTGGTGCTTTTTGGGGCGGGCAACCGCGTTCCCAGGTTCACCTCGGTCGACGACACCCTCGGAACGCCCAGAATCGGTAGCTGCTTCTGAGCGTCGGAGCTCTTCATGCTCGACCCCAGGGTACGGACCGCCGCTTCGTTGGCTGTGAGTTCGCGTTGCTGCCAAATACGAAAGGCCCCAACTCCGAGCACCGCAAGGATCAGCAGTGAAAATACGGCGCGCAAGCCCCACACCCGCAACCCCAGGTAGCGTCCGAGCCGGGCCACTTCGGCCAAAAGCTCCTTGTCGTCCGGGTGATAAGCCAGAGCTCGGTTGAAATCATCGGCGGCGTTTCGCACCCGCCTCAGCTTTCGCGCCTGGCGTGCAGCCGCCACCAATTTTGGTACCACCTGAGTCGCGTAGGTTGCCGCAACGCCTTCGGGGTTTTCCACGTATTGGGCGAGCAACGCTTCGCCGTCGATCGCAAGGCGGTTGAGCTCGTCAGCCAGCGCGCTCCTCAGCTCACTCGCGTGGCGGAATCGATCGTTGGGATCATGAGCCAACGCCTTGCCCACGATGCGAGCAAAAGGACCGCCCACGGCCGCTCGCACTCGATCTGCGGCAACAAACGATCCATCCAGCACGCGACGCAGCACCTGCGCCGGATTGTTACCCTCGAACGGCAGGCGCCCCGTCATGCACTCGTAGAGCATCACTCCTAAGCCAAAAATATCCGCTCGCTCATCTACGGCCGCCCCTTCGATCTGCTCGGGGGCCATGTGTGCCGGAGAGCCGAGGACCTGGCCCGTGGACGTGACGCCCTGGGCATCGAGCAATTTTGCGATGCCAAAATCCGTCATCTTGACCACCACACGAGCTTTGCCGTTTCCAACTCCAGCATCCCCGGATTCACGAGGAACCAAGATATTCTCCGGCTTGACGTCGCGGTGAATCACACCCTTTTCGTGCGCGTGGCTGAGTGCACCAGCAATTTGGATCCCAATCGCTGCGGCCACTTCCGGCGGTAAATACCCACGCTCTTGCAGCAGTTTACGGAGAGTCGTGCCCTCCACGAGCTCCACCACCAGATAACGTTCTGACTCACTTTCGTCAGACACGTCGTAGACCTCGACAATGTTCGGGTGGCGCAGCATCGCCACGGCACGCGCCTCACTCACAAACCGAGCGGAAACCTCGACGCTCTCGCGCAAGTGACGATGAATGATCTTGAGGGCTACTTCGCGCCCGAGCCGTCTATCGCGTGCGCGATACACGGTCGCCATTCCCCCATGGCCCAACTCCTCGACTAGCTCATACTTGTCTACGTGAGGCAGGCTTTGCGGCGCGAGGCTCATCCCTCATCCCTCATCCCTCATCCCTCATGGGTCCCGGACACTAGGGCAACGTCTCAACTCGGAGCGCGTTGGTGGAGCCCTCAATGCCCATTTTGACGCCATACGTGAGAACGTACGACTCGCCGCTCTTCAGCTGCTGGCGCGCTTTCAAATCAGCGGAAATGAAATCGACGGTAGCCTGAAGCTGGCCATCACCGGAGGTACCCAGCTGAGCCGGCTCGACGCCCCACAAAAGAGCCAGCCGGTTCAGAGTGACAGGGTTACCTGAGTAGGCCACGATTGGCACTTCAGGGCGGGACTTTGAAACGAGCTGCGCGGTAGCCCCCGATTCTGTCAAAGCCACGATCAAACGGGCGCCAACACTCCGGGATATCTCACGCGCTGCGTGGGCGATCGCGACCGGAGTTGGGCCGCCCAAATCGCCGGCAGGCGGATCGAAATAAGCGCTCTGTTCGCTGGCCTCAATGATGCGGGCCATGATGGCACAGGCGCCATCTGGGTAGGCGCCGATCGCTGTCTCTGCAGAGAGCATCACGGCATCTGCACCACCATAAACCGCAGCAGCCACGTCACTCGTCTCGGCTCGAGTTGGCCGCGCCGAATGAACCATTGATTGCAACATTTCCGTGGCCACAATCACAGGTTTTCTGAATTTCCTGGAGGCTTCGACAATCTGCCGCTGAAGAACCGGCACATCCTCTGGGGGAAACTCAACGCCCAGATCTCCACGCGCGACCATGATGCCGTCCGAGGCACGCACGATGGCTTCCAGGTTTCGAATCGCGCTCGGCGTTTCGATTTTCGAAATCACCGGCGTGGGGCGACCCAAACTAATGCAAAGCTCACGCAGCTCGTGCACCTCGGAGGCGTCCCGCACAAAGGAGAGCGAGACGTAATCAACGCCATTGGCGAGGCCATCTTTGAGGGCTGCTCGGTCCTCAATCGTGAGCGCTGGGAGTTGGATCTTATCTGCCGGCAGGTTCACTCCAGCGCGCGGCCGCAAGGTGCCTCCGTGTTCGACGGTGCAGTGGACTTCTTCACCCTCAATGTGCGTAACCAGCATCTGCAAGTGACCGTCCGCGAACATGATATGACTGCCCACGGCCAGATCCTTGCTCAAGCGGTCATAATCCACGCCGATTACGTTATTCTGCGACTTCAGCTCGGCTTCGCGAACCGGGTCGCGAGCGCCAAGCAAAATGTGCGTGCTACCCACCTCAAGCTCAATCGGATCGCGATGAAGACTTCGGATCTTAGGGCCGCACAAGTCTTGAAGAATTGCGACGGGAATATTGAGGCGTTTGGAAACTTCGCGCACCATCGCGATTCTGCGCGCGTGTTCTGTGGCGCTCCCCTGCGCGTAATTCAAACGCGCCACGTTCATTCCGGCAAGAATCAGTTTCTCGATTTGTTCGAGCGAGTCGACAGCGGGGCCAAGGGTGCAAACGATTTTAGTACGACGAGTCATGGGATGATTGGGATTTCCGCGTGGATAACGAATGGGAGGCGCAGAACTTAGCTTTTGCTGAACCCGATGACTAGCCCCGGCGGTCGTCAAAAGGTTGACCCGATGGTTCCCGCTGGTAAGGAGAGCCCACCTTGGAAACGAAGAATTTGGGCTTTCGACGCAACGCGCAAGAAGAGGCAATCCTCGGTGAGATGCGCGTTAAAGACGCGCTGAGTCAGGCGAACGTCACGACGCCTGCGTACATCTACGACGTTGGGGCCATGGCAGCGAGCGCGACGGAAGCGGCCAGAGCTTTTGGCACACAGCGTGGCTTCATCGCCTATGCCGTGAAGGCCAACTCCGCAGCTACCGTGATCCGGGCGATCACCAGCGCAGGTGCTGGGGCTGACGTGGTGAGTGGTGGCGAGCTCGCGCTAGCCCTCACCTGCCAAGTGCCAAAAGAACGAATCGTCATGAGCGGTGTCGCCAAAAGCGACCGAGAAATTGAGCTGGCCATCTCGAGTGGGATCTTGGCCCTGCAAGTCGAAAGCGTGGAGGAGCTCAGCCGGGTGAGCGCACGCGCTCAAGCGCTCGGCACGCAAGCCCATGTGTCATTGCGCCTCAATCCCAACGTTCGCTTCGAAACTCACTCCCATATCGCAACCGGTCACGATGCCGCGAAGTTTGGAATTGCCCTTTGCGACGTTCCCGCGGCGTTCGAGCTCATCGACCGCCATTCCCTCACCCTGCAAGCGGTCGGCATTTCGACGCATGTAGGATCCATGTTAACGTCACCAGCACCCTACCTGGAGGCTGCTCGCATCGTCTGCGATGTGGCCAAAGCTCGCCAGGCAGCTGCAGGCCCGCTCAGCTTCTGCGACTTTGGCGGAGGCTTTGGCATTAGCTATGGCGAGGCTTCTTGTCCGCCGATCAGCGATTACATCCGCGCTGCCTGCGCGTTACTGAAAGAGTATGGCCTTGATGTGCAGCTGATTGCCGAGCCCGGCCGATCCCTGGTCGGCTCCTTTGGCGTGCTGGTGGCTCAGGTGCTCTCAGAGAAACACGCGAGCGGGCGACGTTGGTTGATGATTGACGCCGGCATGAATGACCTGATTCGCCCCGCGCTGTATGGTGCACGACACCGCGTGGAGCCTCTCAGCGGATTGCCCGGCCTTGTCGAATGGAAGGTAGTGGGGCCAGTTTGTGAGAGTTCGGATGATTTTGGGGTGCACCCTTTTGGCGAGGGCGCTCCGAGCCACGTCGTGGTGCGTGATGCGGGAGCTTACGGATTTGTGATGGCCAGCCAGTACAATGGCCGGGCGCTCCCTGCCGAAGTCTTTGTGAAAGACGGGCAGATCATCGCCGTGTCGCAGGCCGAAAGCCCAGAAGCCTGGGTCCGCCGACGCGCGCAAGCCTGACTATTCAGAATCGGTGCCGCGCTTGACCGCTGGGATGTTCTGCGAAGAACGACCACTCGCTCGGTCCTGACCTCGAGAAACCTGGCGCGAACTCGGGGGCTTGAGCGTGCCCGAATCCAAGCGCCGAGCACCACTGCCCCGCGCAGGCGGCGCGATCGAACGGGTGCGATGCACCTCACCCTCGACGTAGAGCTCCACACCCAACGAACGACAACGACGCGCCAAACGATCCATTTCTACGCCCTGCACGAGCAAGAGCCCAGACGGTGGTGATGGATCAATGAAAAGATCTGCAGTCTGGCGGCGGGTGCGGAGCAGTTCGCGGATCTCCGGATCTTCAACCCAGATAAAACCTGCCGTTTGCACCAATTCGGCGCGGCCCAACACGGCCGTTGCCTGCGCCAAAAGCCGTGCAATTGGGTCAGGAAGCGCGGCGACAGCCTCAAGGCGCGCAAGAATAACGTCCCCTTCGAAGCCAGCACTCAGCGCCTGGGACACGGTCTGCGGACTGATGGAGAGATCAAGAGCGCCCGTAACACGGCCGATCTCGACGAATGGAGAAAGCCCCACCACCTGTCCGACGGTCGCTGAACGCCCTACGCGCAAGCTCTGGTTATCAATGAACTTGCAAGGTTCGGGAACCTCCGAGCTCGGCTCGCCGCGCAGCAGCTCTCGGCCCCGCGGAGTGATGCGAATGGTGGGTGGCACGTTCTCTAAATCGGAATCACCCTCTGGATCGCCGAGATCCACAATGCCAAGCACGTGCAAGCTCTGCAGCGCTACGGCTGCGGCAATTTCAGCGGGACTCAACGCTTCCACGCAAGCCCGCTGCGCCCAGCGCTCGATCAAGCGCGTGAGACCCGGAGTCCGACTGTCGGAGCGAACATAGCTTGCGATTGCCTCCCAAGGTGCCCAGCGCCCATCGCTCAGTTCGCGCAAGGCCTCGAGCACCATGGAACGAATAACGCCCACCGCGCTCGCCTCGCGAGCTTCGCCCTGAGCTCGTACCACTTCGCCGTCCGCACGAGCTTCATCCCAAGCACCACCGAGTTCCCACGCCCGAAACAGCTGACGCTGCAGCTCACCGACCACGTACGAGCCGGGCGGTGAGGCAACCCCGATCGCCGAAGGATCCCACAACCCAATCGCGCGGCTCAGGGCGGCAATCATCGCTACATCTTCCGAAGAACGACCGAAACGCGTGGCAAATTTGGCAATCAACGAGCGCGGCGTACCGACTCCCGCGCGCACTTCCACCCCGGGATCCCGCACCACAAGAGCCATCGCAAGAGCCAACGGCGCCGGATCTTCGGCGAAGCGGGCACGTCTCGGCGAGTGGTCCTCGCCGAGCACAAATGTACGAATATCCCGCCGGTGCGCTTCACGTTCATTTCGGCGCTCCAAGCCCACGATCTCCGCTACATCGGTCGGAACGAGATGCCGATTGGGATGCACGGGGATGAGAAAGCCGCGGCGCTCAAGCGCAAAGCCCACGCCTCGACGCGATGGCGTTGCCCCCATCGCCCCTCTTAGGCGCATCGGCTCGCGCTCGAGATCCAAAAGCTCCTCGGTATCCACTTCACCGCCCACACGTTCAATCGCCTGCAGAAGCTTCCGCTCCGACGGCGCGAGCTTTTCGATTTCCTCCGCAAGCTTCGAGCGGTCCGACACGATTTCCCAGGCGGCTTCGAGCGACAACGCGACCGGGGGCGTCGCAGTGCGCCCGAGGTAATGAGAAGCAATACTTGCCGCAACGTCAGGATGAGATTGGCTGAGAAGCGCGCGCATGCCGCGAGGATCCTCGCCCTCCCAAGACTTGAGCTGCATCATGAACGCGATCGGGAGGACCAACAGCTTTCCGCCGTCACTGGCTTCGCGCACGTAGACGATTCCGCGCAGCACCAGTGGCTCCGCCGCGGCCGGAAGCGAAGCCACGGCAAGTACGCCCCGCGCTTCGGCAATTCTGTACAGGAGCTCACGCGTAGGCCCAGGAAAACGATTCGGGTCCCTGGCCTCAGGTAGCATCAGAAGCGCCCGAGCCACCTGAGAGGAGACATCTATGCGCTTGTTCGCGTCGACGGAGATCCCGATTCGCTGAACTAGGGCCGTCAACTGAGCTTCCGGAAGCTGGCGCAGGATTTCTTCCAGCCTCAGTGAAAGGACAACGGGCGGGGAACGTTTGGACTTCGGGGCACGCGACATGTTGGGGAACTCCGTGTCAGCTCGTCTGGCCCCGTTTGGGGTGACGGGCGGGCGGGAAGCACGCAAGCAAAACCTGAATGGGGACTGATGTCCAGACCTACTTGGCCGGGTGACCGTTAGGTAGGCATTGGAATCGTGATCCATGCCGCAAGGATCACTCCCTGTCCACCCTCGCTCGCCCCTTTATGCTAGGCGATCTTTTGGATCACCGAGTGTCTCAGCGTGGGACTTTCTTGGGAGGCCTTTTACACCCGCATCGTGGCAAGCTGAGCCTTGATGATTCTTCGCGACCCAATTCACGGTTTGGTTTCTTTCGAAGGGGCCGAGGAATCGATTGTTGAGGCGCTGCTCGAGACGCGCGAAATGCAGCGTTTGAGGCGTATTCGCCAGCTTGGCCTGGCCTCTTTGGCCTACCCGGGCGCCGAGCACACGCGATTTTCCCACGCGATCGGCGCGGCTCACGTGATGAAGCTGCTCCTCAACCATTTGCGCTCGCTGCACGAGGAGCTTCCGTTCTGGCAACGGATCACTTCCGATCGGAAAGTGGAGGCACTCGCGGCGGCGCTACTCCACGACGTGGGACACGGCCCCTTCTCTCACCTCTTCGAATCCGCGCTACCCGAAGGCGGTCGGCACGAGCAGTGGACGACGCGGATCCTGCTCGACGAACAGAGCGAAGTGCATCAGGTCCTGCGCAACTACGAACCGACGCTGCCCAAACGTGTTGCCGAGTTGGTCAATGGGCGCCACGAGCTTCGGTACCTGGCACGTGCCGTTAGCGGGATTTTTGATGTAGACCGCTGCGATTACCTGCTCCGAGACGCTTATTTCACAGGCGTGGGTTACGGCGATTTTGACCTAGATTGGTTCATTCGCAGCCTGCGTTTTGGAATACCTGAGAATGAACTCACCGCCCCCCCGTTGGCCGTTGACGGTGCGCGCGGTCTGCCGGCCATCGAATCATTCGTGCTCTCACGTCTCTTCATGTTTCAGCAGGTCTATTTTCACAAAGCCTGTCGAGCCAGCGAGTGGATGCTCACCGGGATCTTGGCACGCCTCCGGACTCTCTTGTGTGCCGGCAAACGCATCGCAGCCGTGCCTCCGGCGTTAGCCAGCCTGTGCACCACCGGCGAGGCCACGCTGTCAGAATATCTGGACATGGATGATAGCTCGCTTTGGCACAGCATCGGCCAATGGCGAGCGGATCCCGATCCGGTGCTTGCCGATCTGTGCGAACGCCTGGTTTCGCGACGATTGTTCAAAACCTACGAGCTCTACGGCGACGCCACCGAGCCCGGTGCCAAGCGCCAGGCGTTGGAGATCGCGCGCCGCCTTTGCAAAGTTGAAGGGCTCGACCCCGACCTCTATGTCGGCTTGGATACTGCCGCCGTCGCACCGTTTGATGATGGCGACGAACCGCTGATGGTCATTTTCCCCGAGGGAGAAACGCGGCGTCCTGGCGAAGTGTCTTTTTTACTGAATCGGCTGCGCGGGGAACGTATGGAACGCATTCGGCTGATTTTCCCCCCCGAGATCCGAGCCAACCTCAAGGCTGAGCTCGCCGCCCTCAAGCTAGTGCCGTAACCATGCTCTGCCGCCGATACACCCTGGCCTTTGCCACGCTACTCGGTTCCATGTTTTGCGGCGCCGTTGCCCAAGCCCGCCCAGAAGCGGACGGCGTCTATCACCGCTTCGACGGTGATCTCGCTCTGCGCCTGTTCGCCGGCCCGCACTTTGACTTGGAGAATCAGAGCGCGCGTCTCGCGTTAGGAGCAGAAAGTCATTTCTTTTGGAGCGTCGGCCTGTACGCGAACTACGAGGAACGCCTGAGCCACGCGAACAGCCAGCCTTCCCTGGTGCGGGCCGCCGCTCTGGGCGTGTCCCTGCGTCCGCTCTTTCTGCTTCGATTTAAGGAGAATCTGGAGCAAGGGCCTGCACTCTTGGATTTGACATTGGACTCCCTAAGTCTTGGATTCGGAGCTTTTGCGGGTCAGCCCGAGCGCGGGAGCTTGGGCGATTCAACGGGCGGCGAACTCTGGCTTGAGCTAGGAGTCCCTCTACTAAAAAGCGCTCAAGGGCCCTGGATAGTGCTGCGGAGTGGGCGGCGTTTCGGCGGCGAGGAAGCGTGGTTCCTGCGCGGCGCGTTGAGTTTTGACGTGTTCTTCCTTTCGCCGGTGACTGCCGCAACACCTGGGTATTGAGCGGACTTGCAAACTAACGGAGCACCCAGCAGAGTATCTTTATGGCAATGCGCTCCCCATTAGCTATCCTATGTCTGCTGCTTGCCAGCGCGGTGATTGGCTGCGCAGCAAGCCCGGGGCACGGCAAGCTGAGCGCACTGAGCCTCGCCACAACCCACGATTGGAAAGCGTGCCGGCATGGCGTCCCCGATTCCGTGTGTGTCCAATGCCACCCGGACCGAGCTAAGGCGTACAAAGACCGCGGGGATTGGTGCCCTGAACACTCACTACCTGAATCGCAGTGCTTGAAGTGCCATCCCGATCTTGATTTTTCCCCGCCCAAGGCACCACCCAAGGGCGCCGACGTGAGCGAGATAGTGAAGGCCGGCGAGGCATTGCCCGCGCTCGAGCCCCACGTGGTGCCCGGCAGGATTACGGTATTTGACTTCTACGCAGCGTGGTGCACGGCTTGCCGCAAGCTGGACACCTATCTTTACGCGCGGATCGCCCAGGGCCTCCAAGTTTCAATCCGAAAGATCAACATCGTGGATTGGGATTCTAAGGTTTCGGAACAGTGGCTGGCCAATGTGCCAGAGCTGCCCTACGTGATCATCTATGGGAAACGCGGCCAAAAAGTGAAAGCTTTTTCAGGTACAGAGTTTGGCCCCTTGGAGGAAGCGCTGACCGAGGCTGCACGGTGATACCGGCTGCATCCTGCAGCGCCACCACAGCTGCACGCTGGTTGCTGTGCGCAGCGCTTGCCGCACTTCTCGTCGCTGTGCCGAATCGCGTGTTAGCTTGTGCTGGCTGCCGCAATCCCTCAATGCCGAGCGCCCAAGGCAGCCGCGGCGAGCTGGACGCGAGTGCTTGGCGAGCTGGAGCATCTCTAGCTGCGACGGCCATTCATGTGATCCATACGGCCGGCTGCGTTGATGTGACTCAATGCACGGAAGTTCCCATCCAGCCGCTGTATCTTCACGACCAGCGTATCTATCCCATGGAGCTACGGCTCTTCGGCGAGTACGCGCTCGGCGGCATCTTCGGGCTTGAACTCCAGCTT
>Ga0105048_10001857_pt1 | contig 34153 bp, 32 predicted proteins | sample MAT05_FD_78382 | JGI IMG/M metagenome (GOLD analysis project Ga0105048, IMG submission 78382) | Freshwater microbial communities from Lake Fryxell liftoff mats and glacier meltwater in Antarctica - MAT-05 | ecosystem: Environmental > Aquatic > Freshwater > Ice > Liftoff microbial mat | place... | reverse complement strand
GTTCTTTACGCTCACTTCCGTGCCGAGATCGATCGCGTAGCTCACCAATCGCTCCTCGTTCGGTTGAAGATCGAGGACACGTGTGTCGCCGGCGTAGGTCGAACCTTCGAAGACCGTGATCGGGCCTTGCGAGAGATTCATGCCGGTCGAGTTCTTGAACTTGAGGCCGAGTAACGGGTGCTTCGTTTGAACGCGAGGGTTGTAGATGCTGACGCGTGAGGCGTCGACATCCTTGTTGATGATCGGCAGCAGGGCCGATTTCTGACGACCGAGGTTGACCGGAACGTCGATGATGTACTGGAAGTAATCGCCCAGCGCGGAGGCCGTGGCGACGGAAGCCGCGGAGCGACCGATGTCCATACGGCCATTGAGTTGCGCGCCGAGCTGGCGGGCGTACTCGTCTCGGGTCCCTTTGTCCTCGCCCTCGGCCGTGCTCTTGAGTTTGGCCCGATCCATCTGTTCGACCGCCTTCTTGGCCTGTTCCTTGGACGCGGCCGAACGGTCGCGGTAGTTTGCCGCATCGCCTTTCGCGTTGCCAGCGAGAGCGTCGATTTCGGCAAATTCGGCGTTCCGCTCGTTTGACTTGGCCATGGCCCCGGAGTAAGTCGGTGGCCGCAGCGACGCGAAGAGTTCCGGCTCAACCAGCGGCCGCGCGATGAAGAGCGGGTTGTAAAGGTCCATGCGGAACGAGATCGGCCGTCCGGAGACGAGTGACATCTCGACGCCGCCCCAGTCTTCGTCAGTCGGGTTCTCGACCACAGCCCAGCCTTGCAAGTACGGCTTTTCCTTCTTGTCGAGGACGAGGCGATAGCTGGTCTTCCAGATCGGGGCCTCGATAACGTACGAGACCTGCACCTTGCGTTTGCCTTCACCCGTGAAGTGCAGGCTGACAGCCTTCTTCTGCGTGTCGTGAGCGAGAGAGAGTGTCTCCAGCGCCCGGCGGAACTCATTCTCGATCACTGGGTTCGAGAAACGCAGCCGCTGCATTTCGTTGAGTTTGACGGAGCGGACGCCTTCGGCACACCAGAGGTTCAAGACTTCGACTTCGCTCGCGCCTTCTTTGCTGGCGACTTTTTGTTTCTCGATGCCGATGATTGAACCGGAGAGCGTGCCAGGTTGGCCGACGGCCGACTGCTGCATGACGACTTCGACCTTCTCGCCCCGGGCTTGAACGAGGATCTGAGCGAAGGTCGGGTTGTTGTTGAGATTGATCGCGAAGCTGCGGAGCGTGCGGTCGATCGGTTCGTGCGAATCGTAGGTGACGGCCGAGACTCGACCCTTGTCGGAGAAGTCCTGGAGGACCATCGACTTGATGAGGTCGTTGATATCCTGTTCCGGGAACGTCAAATCGACGCGGGCATCGCCTTCGATCTCGGTCGAGCGGTTATAGTGGGCCACGCCGGACGAGAAGAGAATGACGCGGGAGATGGGCAGTGAATTGACAGTCTTCAATTCAGACGGATTCTGTTTCTGGGGTGCGGAGTTGAGATTCTGGGTGACCATCGCGGCCGACATGACGGCGGCGCCGGCCGCAGGCATGATCCAATAATGTAGTTGCATCAGAGAAACTCCAAGGAAGTTGAACGCCCGAGTGGGTGACACTGGGATAGAATGATCCTAAGAAGTAGACGACCGTTCAAGGCCGTTGGTTTGTCACGTGGCCTGAATCCGGGGAACAGATGAGTGAACATCGGAGCACCCCGGCTGGCGAGCACCGGCCGGTACTTCTTCGTGAAATCCTGGAATTCCTTGATCCGCGACCAGGTGAGGTGGTCGTGGATTGCACGCTCGGCTATGCCGGCCATGCGCGTGAATTGCTTCAAAAGGTTGGCCCGACAGGTCGATTAATTGGTATTGATCTCGATGCGGCCAACTTGCCCGCTGCCCGTGAGAAGCTATCGGCTGTTAGCCACCCGTACTCGGTCCATCATGGCAACTTCGCGGGCGTTGCGCGGGTGATCGGCGAGGAATCGTTAGAGGGAGTGGACGTGTTACTCGCCGACCTTGGAATGTCGTCCATGCAGGTGGACGACCTCTCGCGGGGCTTTTCCTACATGCGCGACGGGCCGCTGGATATGCGAATGGACCCCACAAGAGGCCGAACTGCATCGGAACTTCTGTTCACATCACCAGAAGAGGAATTGGCGGAAGCGTTTCGCGACTTTGGCGATGAGCCGATGGCTGATGTGATTGCAGCCGCGATCGTGAAGTCCCGCTCGAAAGGGAGACTCGTTTCGACTTGGCAGCTTTCTAACTTGATTCAGCAGGCGGCCCCCGTGAAGATCAATCCGCATCCTTTGCCTGGTGACCCGAAACCTTGGCAACAGAAGATCCGGCCGGTCGCGCGGGTATTTCAAGCAATGAGGATCCTGGTGAATCGCGAGCTGGCCAACTTAAAAGAGCTTCTCCGGGTTTTGCCTTCTTGCCTCAATCCGGGCGGGCGCGTGGCAATTATCAGCTTCCATAGTGGAGAGGATCGCCTCGTGAAGGCGGCTTTCAAAGAAAGTCATCGAACGGGAGTGTTTGAACAAATCAGCGACGATCCGGTGCGAGCAAATTACACGGAGAAAAACGACAATCGACGTTCCCGTTCGGCCAAACTGCGTTGGGCCAAACGAAGCTCGTAATCGGAAGATATATGCCGATCGCATTACTCGATTTAACCCTGCCTTCCTTGGCTGAGAATTTGGCACTTGATGAAGCGCTTCTATTAGAGGCGGAAGACGGCCGGGCGGGTGAGGTTCTCCGTTTTTGGGAATGGCGGACTCCCGCCGTTGTACTCGGAGCAGGGGGCAAGATCGAGGAAGACGTCGAACTTCGCAACTGTATGCTTGATGAGGTCCCCATTCAACGGCGTTCGAGCGGCGGCGGCACAGTTTTGCTTGGTTCCGGTTGTCTTTTGTTCAGTTTAATATTGCGGACAGATCGAGATCCGACTCTATGCGAAGTACGGTCGTCGTATCGTTGGATACTCGAACGCATCCGTGGCGCCTTGTCGCCATTGTTGGCTTCGGAGCAGCTTGGGATTTCGGATTTAGCCACCACGGAGCTCAAATTCTCCGGCAATGCCCAGCAACGAAAGCGAGACCATCTGCTTCATCACGGAACCCTCCTCTATAACTTCTCGATAGAACAAGTGTCTCGTTACCTGAAGTTGCCTGAGAAACGTCCAGAATATCGGGCGGGCCGAAGCCATATCGCGTTCTTGACGAACTTGTCAGCTTCTCCCGAGGAATTGAAAAAACGAATCGCGAAGGCATGGGACGTGAATGAAAGTCCTGTTGCGATCCCGAAACCGCGAATCATGGAACTCGTGAACCAGAAATACAACCTTGGAGAGTGGGTTCATCGGCGCTAGGCCGTATAAAGATGGCGAGTACGTGATCAAGTTGCGACAGGGGAGAGTACGATGAAGGATCATCCAATACGTGAATGGCAACTGGCGGCGGAAGAGGCGGCTCGCCGTGCGGCTATAATCCTTGAGGACTGGCGAACAAAGTTCTCAGTTCGAGAAAAGTCGCGTGCCGACTTGGTGACCGACGCTGACTACGCGGCCCAGAAGGCCGTTTACTCCTATCTTTCGGACACATTTCCGTCACATCTCTTTGTCGGCGAAGAAGATACGCCTGGTGTACTAAAAGGGAAGCCAGCCCCTGGATCGCCGCCGACCTGGATCGTCGATCCCTTGGACGGCACGGCCAACTATGTTCATGATGTCCCTTGCTACTGTGTTTCGATCGGCTTAATGGTCGACGGTCAAATGGCGGTCGGGGTGATTCTCGACCCACGGCAGAACGAACTGTTCTCGGCGGGGAAGGGCTTGGGAGCGACGCTGAACGGCAAGAAAATGGTCGTCAGCACGGTCGGAAAGCTTCAAAACGGACTGATTTCTACGGGCTTTCCGCCTAATCCCGACGCGCAGGAACGCAATCTGGAGATGTGGCGAGTCTATTCGTTTCAGGCTCAGGCTCTGCGCCGAACCGGTTCCACTGCCTTGAACATGGCTTATGTCGCGTGCGGACGTTTCGACGGTTACTGGGCTTTCGACAACTACGCCTGGGATGTGGCCGCCGGCGCGGCTCTGATCCAAGAGGCTGGCGGATCCGTGGCACGAGCTGACGGTTCGCCGGTTGACGTTTTCCAATCAGATATCCTAGCCACGAACGGTTTGATCCATGAAGAGATGCTTGTAAGCCTTCGTTCGCGGATGGCCAAATAGCAACTTGCGGTCAGCTCTAACTCAGCCGATTTTGCGATTGAATTACCTAGACAACCCAGATTATTCTCGGTTCAGGCCGGGAATTTTTCTTTCCCATTCAACTCATCTTTCCAAATCGCTCCGATCAATACATACTGAAATGTTTAACTATCCAAAATTAGCCTGAACGCAACTAATTGATATGGCGTACTTTGTCTACTATTTACCAGTTTCCGGTATTTTGCGGGTTGCGAGCCCCGGAAGATCCTCTTAGAAAGGGTGAGACATCCGCCTGATACGGAAGGGCGGAGTTGCACCACGACCCACATCAATGAAGATGGAGGATGGGAATGCAGACTTGGATTGCGATCATCGCCCTGGCGAACGGGCTGGCCTCCTCGAACATCCCGGAGCAACCGCAGTGGCGTAGCAGCTACTCGGAAGCTCGGCAATGGGCGGTCGAGCGAAGCAAGCCTCTCGCGGTCTTTATCGGCAGCGGCACCACCGGATGGTCAAGTGTCTCCCGTGATGGGAACTTTGACCCGAAGGTGTACCAACTGCTTAAAGACAAGTACGTTTGTGTGTACGTCGATACGAACACCGAGTCGGGCAAGAGCCTGGCGAAAGAGTTCGCGGTCGACAAGACGGGACTCGTCATTGGTGACAAGTCCGGTCGCACTCAGGCGTTCTATCACAACGGCAACCTGAGCAACGAATTGCTCGCCAAGGCGTTTGAACGATATGCGGAGAACAGGGAAGTGAAGGTCACTGAGACCGTCTCGACTTTGAACCCGCCGGTCGTGTATTTGAATGTGGCTCCGGTCACTTATTCGTCGGTGACGCCAGCGCATTACCAGAGCACCTGCCCGAATTGTCCCAATTACGTTCCGAGCTACGCTCAAAGCTACAGCAACTGCCCTAACGGCAATTGCCCGAAGCCGTAAACGGAATGCGGAATGCGGAATTCGAAATGCGGAATTAAGACAGGGCGCCCCCCTTCTTCAATTCCGAATTTTGCATTCCGCATTTTTGTTAAACTTCCGCAGTCAATCCTTGCGCCATTTTGATCTCTGTCCCGTGATTCACCGTCCAGGCGATTTTGTGCGTGACTGCCTCGACGAGACCCGCCGCTGACGGGTGGCCGTTGCCGCTCTTCTTCACCCCGCCGAACGGAAGATGCACCTCCGCACCGATGCAGGGCAGATTCACATAGCCCATGCCAAAATTGCACTCCTCGCGAACCGTACGCATCGTGCGGTAGCTTTCGGTGATCAGGCCGAGGGACAGGCCGTAATCGGTGTCATTGTAGATGCGAATGGCGTCGTCGAGGGTAGCGAACGGAATGATCGCCAAGTGTGGGCCAAATACCTCCTCGCGGAGGCAACGAACTTTCGAACCGTGCTTCAACCGGTAAACGAACGGTGACATGTAACAACCCTTCGCGTGATCACCTATCGTCATGCGGTCGCCGTCCAGAAGAATCTCCGCTCCTTCTTCCCGAGCGAGCTTGTTGTAGCGTGTGACCTTCTCGACTGCCGCCTCGTTGATGACCGGTCCCGTGAAGTTGGTCGAGTCAAGTGGGTCGCCAATGCGGATCTTCTTGGCCGTGGCGATGAATTTTTCGACATAAGCATCGACAAGTTTCTCGGCGACGAGTAATCGCCCCGCGGAGACACAGCGCTGGCCGCTAGTCTTAAATGCACTGATGATTCCCGCGGAGACGGCCAAATCGAGCCGGGCGTCGTCGCAGACGATGACGGCACTCTTGCTGCCCATCTCGGCCGCGACGATGCGATCGGGAAACTCCGCGGAAATTTGCTGAATCCGCTTGCCGACGTCGTAACTGCCGGTGAAAAGGACGACGTTTACCTCCGGATTGCGCACCAGAGCTTCACCAACGACACCATCACCGTGGATCAGGTTGATTGTCCCGACCGGGAAGCCCGCTTCGATAAAAATCTCGACGATCCGTTGGCCGACCCCAGGCGTGTCTTCCGACGGTTTGAAGACGGCCGTGTTCCCTTCCAGAAGGGAAGGCCCGAGCATCCAGAGCGGCACGGCAAACGGGAAGTTCCAGGGGGTGATGACCGCGACCACGCCCCACGGCTTACGTCGCACGAACGCATCTTTCTCGGCAATTTCGGAGGCGATAATGTCGCCGACCGGCATCCGGCCTGTGCCGAAGACATACTGCACCATGTGCAGGCCTTCGATCACCTCGGCTCGGCACTCCGTGACATTCTTGCCCGCTTCCCGCGCCATCAGGATCGCCAGAGAGTCGGTCTCACGCTGGATGATCTGCGCCAGTTTGTCGAAGAGGTCCGCCCGGTGGATCCGGCTCATGCGCCGCCAGGCCGGATATGCGCTCCGAGCCGCGGCCACCGCCTCTTCCGCTAATTGCGGAGTCCCGTTGGGGAAGTTGCCGATCACATCGTCGTGGTTGGCCGGGCTGGTGCTTGGAAAGGTGGAAGAAGAACTATCTATCCAGCTTCCTGAGATGAAATGGCGGCCTTTGATCGGTGTGTGGGTTCGTTCGATCGATTTCATGGCCTTTGTCCTTCGAGTGAAGCGAGAGAGGGGCCTGCGGACGGGACGCTCTATTATACCACTACCTGTCGAGCGAGGTTGCCGCCGCCTGCACGAAAAAGCGGCTCGTTCGTATAACGTCTTCCTTATTCCCCTTCTTTTCCCGTGAGAGCGCATGTCCACCACGAAATCCCGACCACGCAGTCTCGCCGCCTTCCAACGGGCCCAGCATGTCATCCCTGGCGGCGTCAATAGCCCGGCCCGGGCCTTCGGCGGCGTTGGCGGACAGCCGCTCTTCATCGCCCGAGGCGAGGGGCCGCATCTCTTCGATCTCGATGGCAACCGCTATCTCGATTACATCGGCTCCTGGGGGCCGCTGATTCTAGGGCATGCTCATCCACAAGTGGTGAAAGCGGCCATCGAAGCCGTGCAGGCCGGCAGCAGTTATGGCGCCCCCTGCGAGCGCGAGACCGAACTGGCCGAGCTGATTCGAACGGCCATGCCCTCCGTCGAAATGGTCCGCATGGTCAGTTCCGGCACCGAAGCATCCATGAGCGCCATCCGCCTCGCCCGCGGCTTCACCGGCCGTGACAAGATCATCAAGTTCGCCGGCTGCTACCATGGGCATGTCGATTCCTTGCTCGTCTCGGCCGGGTCGAGCGCTCTGACCCTCGGCGTACCAAGCAGCCCCGGCGTCCCAGCCGGCTGCACCAACGACACGATCGTGCTGCGTTACAACGATCTCGACGCTCTGCGCACGGTCTTCCAGGCTCAGGGCGACAAGATTGCGGGGGTGATTCTCGAACCGATCGTCGGCAACATGGGCCTGGTGATACCCTCCGTCGAATTCCAGAACGAACTCCGCCGTTTGACCACTCATCACGGCGCCCTGCTGATCTACGATGAAGTAATGACCGGATTCCGCCTCGCCTTCGGCGGCGCTCAGGAATTGCTGAAACAGAAACCCGACGTGACGGTGCTCGGCAAGATCGTCGGCGGTGGTTACCCCGTCGGCGCTTACGGCGGCCGGGCCGACATCATGAAGAAGATCATGCCGGCCGGGCCAGTGTTCCAAGCCGGCACGCTCTCCGGCAACCCGGTCGCCATGGCCGCCGGCATCGCGACATTGAAGGTACTTCAGGAAACAAATCCCTACCCGGCGCTCGAACGGTCGACGAAAAAACTCTGTGATGGTCTCGCTCAGGCTGCCGTCGCCGCCAAGATTCCCCACCAGATCAACCGCGTCGGCAGCATGTGGACCTTCTTCTTCACCGATAAGCCTGTGGTCGATCTCGACACGGCCAAGACCAGCGAAACCGCCCGCTTCGCCCGCTTCTTCTGGGCCATGATGGACCGCGGCGTATACCTACCATGCAGCCAGTTCGAAGCGGCGTTCGTGTCAACCGTTCACACGGACAAGTACATCGACGAAACGATCCTGGCGGCGCGGGAGGCGTTCGCGGTGATTTGAACAGGGCGTCAGACGATCGTTCTCAACACCAGCCACAAACTGCCGTAGATAAGGGCCGCGATCAGCGTCAGGAATAGCAACATCCAAGCTACCGCTCTCAGGGCGGCCTTTCGTTCGGGGCCGCGGCGGACGGAGAGGCCGACGAGGATCATCAAGACGAACGCCGCCAACAGATCAAGGAAGAGAAACGCCCCCACCACTCGCGCGGCGTCGTCCATTATTCGTCATCCTCGAAAGCTTCTCCCTCGTCGTCAAAGGAGATCGATTCACGTATGATTCGCAGCACTTCGCCGTTCGTTTCGATTTCCTCATCGGTGCATTGGCTCATCAAGAGCAGGCAACCCTCAGGTCCCGCCAGCGATCGAATCCAGCAGCTGTTGGTCAGATCAAGTGCCATGAAATTGACGTTGTAGCCGACGGTTGGCATGCTCGCCAGCGTTTCGATGACCTCTTCGGAATCGAGCCCCGGGTAGGTTTCGCGTGTCGCCTCCAGCGCCATGTCCGCGAGTTCGGACGGGTCGAAAGACTCCGGATAATGCGTGAGCATGAGAAAGGCCGTGGCCTTGCTGTAAATCGACGTCGTCCAACCGTCCTCCGTGTCTTCGGTCTCGATGCTCCAATCGTCGGGATAGACGATCTTCATCCCCGAACGCGCAAACTCCTTCGGCATATCTGGCCTCCCCATGATGGTAGCCGGCATTATAGGGGTGAATTGTCAATCCGGTCGAAAACCTTCCACAGTCGCTCTCACGCACCCACCCACCCAGGTCCAGACTCACCCGCCATCACTGACACTCACTGGCCGACCGACACCCCTTCACTCCTATTTCGTTGCACTGTCTCACCGGGACGGGGTTGCAATGAAAAGCATGCAATGCAATGCAACGATGCAATGAATCGATGTCGAATTCCTGTCCCCCGCGGTCGGATAGTTAAATCTCACCGCTCATTCAACCAATGCTCCACAACCTTGCGTCGATCACCCGACGAAGCCCCATGCGAGATGCCGATCGCTTTGCCGTTTGCGTCGATCATCCACACCGTTGGCAGCACTTGTACTTCGAATCGTGCCATGCTCAGGCCGCTGGCATCGACATAGGCTTTGACGCCCGGAGCGAGGGGGTCGAGGATCTCTTGGGCTTCTTTCGCGTCATCCAGGTCGGTGCAGATGTGCAAGACGGTGAACGGTCGGTCTGCCAGGTCGGTTTCCAGTTTCTTCCAGGCAGGCATCTCTTTCAGGCAGTGTTCACAGGCTGTGCCCCAGAAGTGCAACAGCACCAACTGGCCTTTCAAGGAACTCAGTTCGATCTCTTTTGCCTGAACGTCAGTGAGTTTCAACGCGGGTAAATCGAGGCCTCGGCGATCGATGAAGCCGGCTTCACGCAGCAACATCTCTTCGGGGGTTGGCACGTAGGTGATCGTCGGCCGGGATGTCGCCAGCGTGTAGACATGTTCGACGAGCAGATCGACGTCGGCCGGCGGCAGCATTCGCAGGGCGGGCATCGCGGTGCCTGGAATGCCCTGGGTAATGACACGGCGGATCGACTCCTTCGACACCTCGTAACGCCAAGGTCTTGCCGAGAAATCGCGGGGCGGCGGTTTGAGTGTCGCCGAGGTGAGGCCATCGCCGCGGCCGTCGGGACCATGGCAGGTCCCGCAGTTCATCTGGAACAGCAACTCGCCCCGCTTGCTAGTAGCAACGGGTGTCGGTGGCGACGGCTCGCTCTTCGACGCCTTCAACAACCGACCGGCCGCCCAGCCGCCGCCGACGGCCAGGGCAACCACGCCGACCACGCCGACCACAAAGAAGGCAACCCGGCTGCGCGGCCGGGCTGGTTGCGAAACATCCGACATCAATGTTCACCTTTGTTGTCCGGCTTCCATTTCTTCACCACGATCGCCTTGCCCGATTCGTCCAGTTCGTTCCAGGCAACGAAGATCTCATCGTCAATGGTGCCGGTGATCGTCGGCCGAGTTTGGAACACGCCCGGCTTCGGGGCGATCGCTCGAGCCTCGCCGAAAAACCGGCAGCACGACTTGGCGAACGCGTACATAATCACGCGACCGCCGCCCGCTCCCAGTTGTGGCGGCCCATGCCGATGTTCGCCGGTCGATGCTTCCTGGCTCTCTTCCCAGACCGCGTGCAAGCCTCCGTCTTGATCGGCGAAGATTTTTGCATTGCCCTGACTGCCGACGGGGAGACCATGCAATTCTTTGGAAGTGAACTTCAAGTCGGCCAGTTTCGCTTGACCATGATAGCAGCGGGGCGAACCGGATCGGGCGTCCATCCAGACGATGTGAAGGCGTTCGCCGGCGATCACCATCGAAGGGCCGTCGTGCGGGCAGCCATCAAATTTCCAGGTCGGCGCGGTCACGGGGAAGGGACCTTCAAAACCGGTTTGCCCCGGCTTCTTTCGGCCGATGGCGATGTCGCGATAACCGTCAGACAAGTTGCGAAACGCGACATAGACCGTGCCATCAGGCGCGACCAGCGAGGCTGTGGGGCAGCAAGGGCAGGTGCCTTTGCCGTCCTCGCCTGGGTGAATCGATTCTTCTGCCGCGAACGAGGCGGGGCCAGGCACGCGAATGGCCGCGAACGGCTGCTGCGATTTCTCACGATTGTCGAGCCAAGAAGCCACGATCGTGCCATCCAGGCCCACGGCTAGATCGGTGAATGTCGGGCGAGCGGAAGTCCCCTGATGAACGCATTCCGGCGTATCAAAGGATGCTCCGTTGTCGTCCGAGATTGCTTTCACCATGCGCACCCCGGCCATGTCGGGCAGGGCCCCGACCCAGGCCAGATGCACGGTCGAACCATTGATCGCCAACTGCGGCAACATGCGTGACTCCCGGCTGATCGTCTTCCCTTTCATTTGCGAAACAAACTTGACGATGCCCGTGCGCGCGACGGTCGCGGGCGGATCGAAGGCAGAAGTTTCTTCATTGAAACGGGAGAGATACAACGCGCGTTCCTTCTCGCTGGTCTGCGACGACCAGGCGAGGTAGACACGTCCAAAGGCGTCCGAAGCAAGTTCGGGGGCCTCAATCGGATCGCGGACATCGAAGGTCGAAAGAGCGAAGCGTTGCAAGGGTTCGGCTGCGACGGCTTCGGGTTTCGGTTGTTGGATTGGCTCGGTCGAATGGCCGGGCCAGCTTCCGGACAGGTAAAGCCCACCGAGCGTTCCGCCCGCGATCAAAATCGCGATCGAAGTGAATTTGAGAAACGAATGCATCGGTATCTCCGAATGAATTGGTAAGAGTTAGTGTACAACACGCTTGGCGCCTCAGTCGCTAGCGACCTCGCCGCCCGCGCGAGTTGAGAGCCATTGCCAGACTTCCGGTTTGATCGTTTCTTTGACAAATCGAACGCTGCCGTCGCCAAAGAGGGCATTGACGCCGCCCACATGATTGCTGCGGGCCGCGTACCAACCCTTGCCGTGCACCTTGCAGTCCGGCAACTTCGAATTGATCGGCAGGAAGGTGTTGAACCCGCCGCGGTGCATGCGTCCCCAGATCCACGAGATGCCACGATCACCATGCCAGATCGTCGCTGACGCACAGAGTGTCGGGGTAAGCGCGGGTGTCACCCCGCCCGGCGCGGCGGCGACCGGTCTCACCGTCGGGCTCGCTTGGGCCATTTGCCGTTTGGGGTCAGTCGGGCCCGCGCCGGTCGTGTCAATTCCGGTGCCGATGAGCGATTCGCTGATCACGAGCGTGTTCGAGGCGCCATCGCCAATATCAGCGAGGCTCGTGGATGAATTCTGCCAGAACAGGCCGTCGTTCGCGAAGGAATCGTCGTAGAACGTGCCGAGGCCGGTGCCGAAATTGACCATGTAATTGGTCGCGGCCATCGTGGCCTGACCGTTGTACGAGATGATGGGATTGGCCATGTCGCTGGCGCATAACAAGATTGCCAGTTTTTTCTCGGCGGCCGAGGCCTGGAGCGGGTTGAGTGTCTGAGCGCCGCCCGAGCCAACGAATAGAGGTTGGTCGAATTTGATCAGGTCTTGCAAGTTCTGTTGTTCGACGTACGGAAGCAATTTAGCCTGAACCGAGAAGGCGTTCTGGCTCACCGCGGTCACGTTGGGTAGGCCTCCCATGGCCACGTCGTAACCGTGGGCGGCAATACCGAGTTGGCGCAGATTGCTTTGGCACTTTGTCTTGGCGGCGGCCTGCCGCACCTGTTGCACGGCCGGAAGCAGCAAGCCAATGAGGATGGCGATGATGGCGATGACGACGAGTAGTTCGATGAGCGTAAAGGCAGTTCGGCGGAACATGATGTCTCCGGTGTTCGGCATGGGTGGTGAGAATCGCCGGCGCGCATGCGCGGGCGGTCGTGGATGGCGGGACGACCACAAGATGTGGGCGCGGTCAACGCGGCCGAGTCAATTGGGTCGTTGCGACAGGGAAGGGGATCTCACCCAAGGCGTGGAGGCGGCACCGGAGGAAGCGTGAAGTGAATGGGAAGGGTGTCAGAAATCAGGCGGAGTGATTCGGTTGTCGTCGGCAAACTGAGTGTGACGATTTCGGAATCTGCAGGGATCAAGGGTTCGAAAATGAAACTGCCCTGAGGCGTTTCGCCACGGCATTTTTGAGCGTGGACACCGGCGACCCAGGTCAGGCGCGGGGATTCCGTGTCCATCTTGGGAGTAGGGCTTTCAGCTGAACAACATGCTTTTTTCGTTTTGGGGGCGCAACAGTTCAACTCAAGTTGGGTGGCGACTGTCTTGCAGCAGCAGGCGTGGCGGTCCTTGAGCTCGGCTGGGCATCCGCATCTGCCGCCCGAGCAAGACGCATCCGCACTTTCGCTTGGCGTTGCAAGAAGGGGAAAACCGACTGTGCCCACGAAATGCCCGACCAGCAGCGAAATGCAGACCAACCAGCGGTGGGCGCGTGGGGAGAACATCTCCGACTAGAATATTTAGCGGGGTAGAAATTGCTAGCGGAATCACCATGGATCGCGAGGTTGACGCACGTCGCGCGTGAACAGTTGCCTTGCAACCAATTCCATTCACGTCGGCAGTGTGTGAAAGAACAATGAAAGTCGTGATCGACCTTTTTCACGGAGATTTTGCAGAAATGGTTGGGCGATAGCTTGCATTCCGGCGGACACGACCCTAGAACAGTCGAAACTTTTCCGCCCTCTCTTCGGGGCGGGATGATCTGTTTCCTCATTTATCGAATACGCACCAACAAGGAGCCAATTCAATGGGCGACTTTATCGGCTCGGTCCCCTTCTTCGTGGTCATGGGCCTCTTGCTCGCCGGCCTGATTGGCGTGCTGATTTACATGCGCACCCGTCCGAAGGACGACTGAGCAACTTGCGAAACGGCATGAGGCGAGCGTCAGCCCTACGGCATGATGCCCGCCCCTATGTCGTATGGTAGATTATTGCCCGCGAAGTCGGGCTTTCTCCTTATTCCAGTCGCCGACTGACACTTCCAAGACCGTTGTCTTCTTCTCTCGCCAAACTTGCAGGCGGACTTTTTGTCCCGCCGGCAAGGCACTGATCAAATTGATCAGGTGATTCTCATTGCGAATGGAGATCCCATCGACCAGCAGGACCACGTCATTATTCCGCAACCCGCCGATGGCTGCGGGGCTCTCCGGGTAAACCGATTCAACCAGCGCTCCTTGAACTCGGTCTAATCCGAGCTTCAACGCGTCGGCCGGCTCCATGGTCTGGGCGAGATGAACACCCAGATAACCGCGATTCACACTGCCATTTTCAACGAGTTGTTTGACGATCCGCTTGACGAGATTAGCCGGGATTGAAAAGGCAACGCCGCTATTACTGCCGCTGTGCGAGGCGATGGCGGTGTTGATGCCGATGATCTCGCCATCGAGATTCACGAGCGGGCCGCCGCTTGAGCCAGGATTAATGGCCGCGTCGGTCTGCAGAAAATCCTTAATCCGAATCGTACTGCCAAGGCCAACCTGGCCACGTTCACGGGCGCTGATGATACCCTGGGTTACCGTTTGATTCAAACCAAAGGGCGAGCCAAAGGCGAGCACCCACTGGCCGGTGCGAGTACGGTCGCTGTCGCCCAGGGGGGCGGTGGGTAGATTTTCGACATCAATCCGCAAGGCGGCGATGTCGGATTCCGGATCGGTCCAAACTTGAACAGGGTGGAACAGGCGACTGTCCGCTAAATGTACAGTAATCTGTTTCGGATCGGCATTACTGACGACATGGTTGTTGGTAATGACAACCGCCCCTTTTATCCCTTCGATCTGGATGATGACGCCCGAGCCCGATTCTTCCACTGGCTTGCCGCTGCCACGGCCCGTTGGGGTAGGCGCAGGCGGTTTGATGGCCTCAATGGCGACCACGGCTGGGGAAACCTTCTGGATGACCTGCTCGAAGCGGTCGCTGGTGCTGGAATAGCCGTGTGACGACGGCGCGGGAGGCGGCGGAGGCGGCACTTTGCTTGAGTCTGCTTGAAGATGGGAAGAGTGTTGCCAGAAAATGGCGCCGGTCAGTCCGCCCGCGAAGGCGCAGCTGCCGAGGAATAGGTAGGACAAAGTTCGTTTCATGGTTGGGTCGTGCTCCCTGGTGCAATAACGCCGAGATGGACAATTCTCCCTACCACTCTAATCGCGAGGGCTGCAATGAACGTGAGGAAATCCGACCTGGAATTTTGAGAAGTGATGAAAACAGGCGTTAAAGAAAGCACAAAGCCCGCCGCCGGAACACCGACGACGGGACTTTGGCATAAGACACAACCGGCACCGCCGGCCGTTTGGCCGACCGGCGGTAGCCGGGATTATTTCGACAGATCGAGCTCGAGGTCGGCCAGATTCACATGGCGATCTTCCATTCCACCGTCGCCGTCCGACACTTTATTCCAGTCGGATGAGCCACGGCTTTCCAGCCAGTTCGCGTCATGCTCCATTTCACGCTGACACTTAATGCAAAGCGTGCTGTAGGGCAGAGCATTCAGACGTTCCACTGGAATCTTGCAGCTACAGATTTCGCAGAGCCCATAAGAACCGATCTTCAAACGTTTCAAGGCCCGTTCAATCTGCATCAATTCCCGCGATTCCATCTCCGCCAATTGGGACGAGATTTCCTCGCCGCTATTGTCGAAGGCCGCGTCGGCTGAATCGCCCGTCGCCGACGACGACTTGGCCTGACCAAGATCAGCTAATTCCATGCCCAACCGCTTGCGTAATTCCGTTCGTCGCGTTGTCAGGGTCTTGTGTAGTCGCAGGAGTGCTTCACGTCGTGCCATGGGTCGCCCCCTTCTTGGTTGACTGAACTCGAATCGGATCATCCGATCGAGACAGATTTGGGATCGATTGATCCAGCGGTTGCCGACTTCGCCAATCGTCCTTCAGGATAATGAATCATCCCGCAAGCACTATAGATGCCGAAAACGCTATTTTCCATGTTTCGATCCGGAATTGCTGAAATTCATGTCCTCGTCGCAATTCCGATCGACCATTCTGCTTGCGGGCCACACCGGTCTATACGTTTCTCGAAAACAAACGGTCGTGGAAAAATCGCCCTAGTTGAATTTCGGTCAATCCCCTGTTGCGATTTGCCACATTCTCCAGATTGGATGCTGCCACTCCAGAAAAAGGTTCGCTCTTATCTTCCACTGGAAAACGTTCTCCCGCAACAAGTTCCGCCAACGGGGATTGAAAAATGTCCCAAAAAAGGCCAAAAGATAGCGCGATTTTGACGATCGTAACGGGGTTGTCACGAGCTCGAACTGCCCAGCTCGCTACTTCGGGTTGGGAATTCCGCCCAGTGCCTGGATGACACGCGGTTGCTCGCCCGGCACGCACATCAGGTCTATTCTTATATTCGCTTCAGTATAGATCCATTGTTCGAGGTGTCGACGGAGGAGGATCATACGCGAAATCTGATCGGGCCTTCCCATGAGTTGGGTCACGTCGTCCGCGGTCATTCCGGGCTTAATTTCGGGGGCATGAAAGTTCACGTCCGATTCTATCGGAGTCGCGACCATCAGGGTAAAAGCGATGAGAATCGACATCGTTCGCTAAATTTTGGTTAAGGGGCCACACGGGAACTCTCTTCCATCATATACTGCCCAAGCGATTTAAGGGGATTCAACCGGATTTCCCCCGATCGTAATTTCGATCCAACATGCTCAACACTCAGGAGTCTTCTGATGCGTCTTGCCTGTCTTGCCTTGCTCGGGTTCGTGGCCCCGCTTGCTGCCGACGAGCCGAAGAAAGTCGCGACCCCCCATGCCGAAGCGGTCGTCTGGTCCCTCAGTGGCTTCGAACTTCCGGAAAGCGCCTGCTACGACGCGGCCACGAACAAGATTTACATTTCCAACGTGGCCACCGCGCCAGATGCCAAAGACGGCAAGGGCTACCTCAGCGTCGTCGCTCTCGACGGCAAGCCGGAGAAAATGAAGTGGGTCACCGGGCTTAACTCGCCCAAAGGTATACGCATCTACAAAGGGACGCTCTGGGTCAGTTGTGTCGACGAACTCGTCGCCGTTGACATCGCTAAGGGCGAAGTCGCCAAGAAGGTGAAGATCGAGGGAGCGAAATTCCTCAACGACGTTGCGGTCGACGGGACCGGGAATGTCTATGTCTCCGACATGCTCGCCAACAAGATTTACGTCTACGACGGCAAGGAGGCCAGGGTCCTCGTCGAAGGCGAAGATACCGAATGGCCCAACGGCGTCCTCGTCGACGGCGACCGCCTGCTCGTCGGCGGCTGGGGCAAACCGGAGGCTGACTTTTCCACGAAAGTCCCCGGCCGATTGTTCGCCATCGATCTGAAGACCAAGAAGAAGACGCTGATCACCCCGAAGCCGACTGGCAATCTCGACGGCGTCGAACTCGACGGCAAGGGCGGCTACGTGATCACCGACTGGAAGGCCGGCAAAGTGTTGCACGTGACGAAAGACGGCGAGTCGAAGACCATCCTCGAAGGCTTCCAAGGCGCGGCCGACCACGCCTACCTGGCCGACAAGAACCTCGTCATCCTGCCGCGAATGGTGGAGAACACCGTGACGGCGTATGACCTGTCGAAGTTGAAGAAGTAATCGGAAAAAAGGGGCACTTTGAAAAACGTGCCCCTGTTTTTTTGATGCGCGACCCGTCTTTTTCGTCTTCTGCCCCCAGCGTTCCGCATTCTCCGCGATCCGCGCTTTCACCAGTTTTCGCACCAAAGTCGCCGGCAGCGGTTTCTCCGCCGCGAAGCGGATGACGCCTTTGCTGGTGTCGTAGTTCTTGAGAATCTCTTGGTGCGCTTCGACCGTGGAGCCGTTCATCAGGTAGAATGCACAGTGGTTCGCCCCCGCGCCGAGGGCCACGAGCGGCGGCCGTCAAGTCGGAAGGCCGCCAGCCCGTAACTAACGCACTCTTCCGCCTTGGGCGCGGCCGCGCGGATGACCTTGCGAAGTTTCTCAAGCGCGGCTCGCTGATCTTCGCTGAAGGCCGACAAGCAATCGTCGAATGTCTTCTGTTTCGTAGGCATGAAAACTCGCTCTAACGCGTGTATCTGATGGTGAAGAACATCACGCCCTGCCGCGAGGTGATCCCATAGAAACGCCCGACGCCGGCGACGTCGTGCACGGGGAACACAAATCTGGCTGCCCAATTCCAAGGCAACCTTCAAGCCCTTCGAGTTCCTGCCGGCCAAGGCGAACTGAGCGTGCGCCTCAAAAAGGAATTCCGAAATCATCGGGATTCCAGGTCGGTTCCGGTGACGGCGGGTCGAGCAACGCGCGGATCTGCTTCGTGAGGTCCTCGCATTGAGCGGCGAGTTCAGGACGGGCTGAAGCAACGTCGGCGAGCGAATCGGCGAAGTGATCGAGAACCGGATCGATCAGGGCCGCGGCGAGTGACACATCATCGCTGTTCAAGATTTCACGGAGGTTGGCAAAGTCGCGATTCAGTTGGTCGATGCGCCCTTGCGACTCCGGTGGAACGGCATCGCGTTCGCATCCAGCGCGAAGACCGACGATCAACTCGGCCAGGTGACTGCCGACGCCGAACACACGCACTCCCAACGGAACATCGGCTGTGTCCGCCACGGAGAAACTCCGCGACCAGATGGCTTTCGAGCGGTCGTCGCCGTACGCAACGCCGAGGCGTTCGCGCTCGGCTCTCTCCGCTTCGAATTTCTTGTTGAATTCCGCGTGACGTCGGTCTTCTTCATCCCGCTCGGCCTGCGTGCGGTGATAGATGTCGAAGGCCAATTCATCATCCATCGCACTTCCGTCGAGATGCCAAAACATCGGACCCGGCATGTCGGCCAACATCTGACAACAGGGGCAATCGGGATCGTGGATTGCTTCTCGCCCGGACATGCCCTCGGGAAGCCGAGCGCGTTCTCGCTCAATGATTGAACGCGGAGTCCGACCGTGGAATTCGGGATCGGGTGTGTCGAGCAAAGCTTCGCGTATCACTTCCAGTCGGGGAACTTCTGTCGTGAGAAAGTCGCCGGCCGTTTGTGCCTCAGGACGCTGGCCGGTCGTCGCCTCATGGGTAAGCTGCTCCCAGCAAGACCACAGCAAGTCGCGAACGAGATCGTAGTACTTGACGAGTTCATGAGTGCCGAAGCCACCATGCGCGTACGCGTGGGACGACTCTGAAAGGCCAGGCGGGCAGCGGCGCAGCAGCGACCAAGCGTGGCAGCGATCTTCGAGGTCCCAGTTGACATGGCTTCTCGTTTCCAAAGCGATCTCGCGCGGACATAAGCCACCCAGGTCATCGCGTGGCATCATCAACCAATCTGCGTGAATCTTCTTGATCGTGTCGTAGTAGGGACTGTCGTGAGTTGCTTTGTCAACAATAATTTCCCCGCGTTTGGCGAACGCGGCAAATGTTTCACGAGCCAGGAACTCGAGCATCGGCCGTCCGTAGAAAACGGCGCGAGCGTCCAGCACCGGTTTGGCGGCCTTCCGCCGCCGCCGGTCCTCGGCCAGGTTTTTCCAGTTGAGCGCATCGGTCGAGATCAGCCAATCGTCGGCCAGGTGAAAGGGCAGGCCGATATCGGTACACGACTTGCCATCGTGATATTCGACCCCTCCGCTGCGCGCAGGGAAAAAGTACGTTGTCTCCGCGACAATCATTCTTGCGATCAGATCGATGACGACCAGGCCTGCATCGTATGGCTCGTCATTCAAGCCTGCCCGAAGATTCGAGAAGTAGCGGTGATTTGCGTCGGGCTTGGCGAATCGCGAGACGGCCAGTTCGAGTTCTTCCAGAGTGGTGGGGTCAGCACTGAGTGCCGCGATGGCTCGATCCGCACAGCTTCCATGCATCGTTCCGGACCAATCGCAATGTGCCTCGCGCACGACCAGCCGTACTTCGCTCATGATGTTGCTCCGAATTGATTTGCCGTCAGCCTGTTTTGTTGGAGCCAACGATGAATTATCGAATCAGTTCTCGTGTGGCAAGAGTAGACGAAGCTGCCCGTTTAAATCCACTTCCGACGCAACAACCACATCTTAACCATCTGTGTCAGAATCACATAACCCAGCAGCGTCAGCCCCAGCAGCGGCCAGTAGGGGGGTGGGAGTGCGGTGAAGCCGAGAAAGCTCCCAAGCGGTGTGAACGGGATGGCGATGCCGACGGCCATGATGAATACCGACATCGCGATCAATGGCCACGACGGACGGCTTTGCAGGAACGGGATCTTGTTGGTGCGGATGACGTGGATGATGAGCGTCTGCGTCAGCAGGCTCTCGACAAACCAGCCCGTTTGAAAGAGGCTGGCGCTGTGGGCCGCGTCCTCGGGGGTCGCGACATTCCAGCAATGGAAGACGTAGAGCATGATGAAGAAGGTGACATAGTCGAATATCGACGAGCAGGGGCCAATGAAGACGATGAAGCGTGTCAGTTGTTTGATGTCCCACGGCCGGGGCTTCTCGACTTGCTCGGGGTCGACGTCGTCGGTGGGAATCGCCGTCTGGCTGACATCGTAGAGCAAGTTGTTGGCCAAGATCTGGATCGGCGCCATCGGCAGGAAGGGAACGAAGACGCTGGCCCCGAGCACGCTGAACATGTTGCCGAAGTTGCTGCTGGCCCCCATGCGGACGTACTTGAGGATGTTGGCGAAGACCTTTCTTCCCTCGATCACGCCTTCTTCCAGGGCCATCAGGGACTTTTCGAGCAGGATCATGTCCGCCGATTCTTTGGCGATGTCCACGGCCGTATCGACGCTGATGCCGACATCCGCCGCGCGAAGGGCAGGGGCGTCGTTGATGCCGTCGCCCATGAAGCCGACGGTGTGCTGACGCGATTGCAGAGCGACGATGATGCGCCGTTTATGAGCGGGGGAAACACGCGCGAAGAGTGTGGTTCGCTCCGCCGCTTCCGCGAGTTGCTCGTCTGTCATCTTCTCAACTTCGCTGCCGAGCAGCACGAATTCGGTCGAGAGTCCGACTTCTTTGCAGACCTTGCGGGCGACGAGATCGTTGTCGCCGGTGACGACCTTGACGCGAACGCCGTGGCCTTCCAACGCCTTGATGGCAGTCTTGGCCGTGTCCTTGGGCGGATCGAGGAAGGCGACGTAGCCGTTCAGGATCAAATCGCACTCGTCTGACTTCGAGTAAGGCGTGTCGCCGCTCGCGACGACTCGCGGCGAGACTTCCTTACTCGCGATGGCCAGAACGCGGAAGCCGTCGGCACTGAGTTCTTCGTACTCCTCTTTCAATTCCTGGATGAGCATGTGGTCTATCGGGAAGCATTGCCCATCAAGCTCGAACTCTCGACAGCGGGGGAAGATCTCTTCGGGCGCTCCCTTGCTGATGATGCGGTCCTGACCTTCTGGAGTACGAACGACGACCGACATAATGCGGCGTTGAAAATCGAACGGGATCTCATCCACCTTGGCGTATTCGGGAATGGCGGCGTGCGCGTGCGTCTCGGTATGCGCGAGAATCGCGCGATCCAGGACGTTCTTCAAGCCGGTCTGGAAGTGGCTGTTCATGTACGCCAATGCGAGAACGCCCTGGTCCTCCTTCAACACCACGTCACAGTATTTTTCCAGAATGACGTGGTCCATCGTTAGCGTGCCGGTCTTGTCGGTACAGAGCACATCCATCGCCCCCAGGTTCTGGATGGCGTTGATCCGCTTGACGATGACCTTTTTTCGGCTCATCGCCAGCGCGCCTTTGGAGAGGCAGACCGTCACGATCATCGGCAGCATCTCGGGCGTCAAACCGACGGCCACCGCCACCGCGAAGAAGAATGCCTCGGTCCAGTTGCCCTTGGTCAGGCCGTTGATGACGAACACCAAGGGGACCATGACCATGATGAAACGCAGCATCAACCAGGTGAATTGACCGATGCCTCGGTCGAACGCCGTCTTCGTCGATTGCTGAGAAAGCGACTCAGCCATGCCGCCCAGGTAGGTCTCGGCCCCCGTGGCGATGACGACCGCCGTCGCCGAGCCGCTCTCAACGCTGGTGCCCAGGAAGGCAATGCTGGTCAGTTCGAGCGGCGCGGTCGCGGCCGCCTTCTTCTCGATCTCGAACTTTTCGACCGGGAAGCTTTCGCCGGTCAACGAGCCCTGGATGACGAATAGATCCTTGGCCCCAACAACTCGGACATCTCCGGGGATCATGTCGCCCGCTGCCAGCTTCACCACGTCGCCCGGCACAAGTTGTGAGACGGCGATTTCGCGCGGCGTGCCGTCGCGAATCACGGTCGCCTTGACCGAGATCATGGCCTTGAGCTTGGCCGCCGCGTTGTCAGCCCGGGCTTCCTGAATGAGCTTCAACCCCACGCCGAGCGTGATCATCAACGACATGACGATCCCGGCCCGGGAATCGCCTGTGGCAAATGAGATGGTCGCCAGCACCGCGAGCAGAATCACGAGCGGATTGATCGCCGCGTGCCAGAGAAGTGTGCCGATGCCCGTCCGCTGATCCTTCGCCAACGCGTTGGGTCCGTATTCATCTAACCGTGTCGCGGCTTCGTCGGTCGTGAGTCCCTCGGGCCGTGTCTCCAATCGCGCATAGACTCCCGAAACATCCAGCCCCGCTGATTCGACGACGATCGCCGAAACCTGAATCTGCGGTTTCTCCCGTCGAATGGCGGTGAAGAGGTGCTTGGGAATGACCTGATGTCGATCGTGCCGACGCATGTGTGTTACTCCCTCGTCTCGCGAGCCAATTCGCTCGCGGCGCGGAGGGTGGTCCGAGCGTGAGTTACATTGTTGACGTAAAGTCTGGTTTACGCGTGAAGTTCAACGCCCCCAAGGTGCGATCGATTTTTCAGTGAAAATCGGGCTGCGGGTCAGTCAGCGAATTTCAGCGTCGTCGAAAGATGCTCGTGGCCGATGACGACGTTCGGGTAAATGGCCTCCGCTTCGGCTCGGAAGTAATGTGGGTTCGGCATGGCCGAAGTGAAGTGCGTGAACCAGAGGGCGCGTGCCCGGGCCGCGGCGCCGAGGGCGGCGGATTCGGCGAAGGTCATGTGTTTGTTCTCGATCGCCTTCTGGCGGTCGGCCGGGTCGCCGTAGGTTGCCTCGGTCACGAGCAGGTCGACATCGGTGAAGAATTCCACCAAGTTGCGTGTCGGCCGGCTATCAGTAACGAAGCCGAACGAGAGACCGGGTCGCGGAGCGCCGAGCACCTCATGAGGTTGTACCGTGCGGCCGTTGAACTCGACGGTCTGCCCACGCTGGAGCACTTTCCACATCTGCACGGGCAAGCCGAGAGCCTGGGCGCGTTCCGGCTGAAACGCGGGCAGCCGTGCCAAATCGAAGCGGTAGGCGAGGCAGGGGAGATCGTGCTCGCCCATGCAGGCCCGCAATTTCAGATCGCCGAGATCCACTTCCTCACTCGGGTTCCCCGCCAACTCCAGGCAACGAACCGGGTAGGAGAGGCGCGGGGCGATGACCCTCAGTGAATCGACAACGCGCGTGAGGTTTCGCGGGCCGATGATGAGCAACGGCTCGTCGGCCCCTCGGCCGCTATTGCCGATGGTGAGTAGCAAGCCTGGAAGCCCGGCCACGTGGTCGGCGTGGAAATGGGTGATGAGGATAAAGCCAATATCTTTCAGTCCCCAACCGAGCCGGCGCAGGCTCACTTGGGTGCCCTCGCCGCAATCGAGAAGAATCAATCGCCCGGCGTGGCGCATCAGCAGGCTCGAAAGAAACCGATCGGGCAAGGGCAGGGTGCCCCCCGTGCCCAGCAAACACACGTCAATCATCGTCGCGCCTCTTCCCGTGTTCCCATCCGTCGGCTATTTTACGGGAGCCCACCGCGCCTACCAGCGAGAATCACCATGCTGACCGTTTTCGAACGCATCTGCGAATTCCTGGCAAGGAACGAAATCCCCTTCAGCGTGAGCCATCACGAGCCGGTCTTCACCAGCGAACAGGCCGCGGCTGTTCGCGGCGTGCCGCTCGCCAGCGGCGCCAAGGCGCTGGTCGTGAAGGCGGGAGATAAGTTTGCCTTGTTGGTGCTACCCGCTGATCGCAAACTCGACAGCAAAAAAGCCCGGGCCAGTCTCGGCGTCAAGGCGATCCGCTTCGCCACGAAAGAAGAAGTGCTGGAATGGACGAGTCTCGAACCCGGCTCGATCCCGCCGTTTGGGAGCCTGTTCAACCTGCCAACGTTCGTCGACCCGGCCCTGGGGTTGAATGAGACGATCAACTTCAACGCCGGCGACCATGCCATCTCGATCCAGATGACGCACGCGGATTACCTCCGGGCTGAGCACCCGGAAGTACGCGAGATGAGTTAGGCCTTCACTTCAAACCGATAAACCTCGTTCCCCCCGACGTCGCGATGCTGGAAGAGGATCGATTTCTCGCTGGCACTCACCGTCAGGAATCCACCTTTGACGCGATGGAAGCGGTGGTAATTCTTGTCTTCGCCCGGTGAGCCGCCCGCGTGCTTGTCGCTGGCGGCGCCCACCGAAAACTCATTCAGTCCGGTATCGGGATGGACGGAGTGAAACTGCCAGTGGCGGTCGCCGCAGATGGTAAAGAAGTTCTTGGGCACGTTCTGTTTGAACCAGTTGCGGATTTCGGTGCCTTCGTGTTTGAAGGCTTCGTTGGCGTGATTGTCGCCCTTGTTGCCGCGATCGGGTCCGACGATTGGCGTCGGGCTGATGAGCACCTTCCAGGTTGCATCGCTTTCCTTCACAGTGCGGAAGAGCCATTCTTTCTGTTCCTTACCCCAGATCGTTTTCTCCGGACCGTCGGCCATGCTGTTCGCGGAGCGGAAGTCGCGACCGTCGGTTAGCCAGATTTGCAGGAACTGACCCCAGCGGAAGGTGCGGTAGATGCTCTGGCCGATCGCCACCTGTTCGCGGAAGATTTTTTGCCCTTCCGCGAAGGTGAGTTGCCCGAGTTTTTGTCCTGGCCAGGAGTCGTTCTTCACGGTGTCGTGGTCGTCTTTTTCCCAGTAGCTTGCCGTGGTTCGCAGAAGTTCAACATGGCGAGGCAGGCTGTACATGCGCTCCCAGTGATAACGAGCGAGGGCCGCGGAGACGGCGACCGGTTGTTCGCTGTCGTAGTAGACGTTATCGCCGGTGAAGGCGACGAATCGCGGCTTCAGCTTGGCGATGGCCGGGTAGATGTGAAAGCCGTCGTCATGATCGAGATCGGAATACATCTGGCAGGTGATGACGGCGAACGACACTTCACTTTTCTGCCCGAGGGCTGGAGCCGTGCGGAAGGAACCAGTCAGTTCGCCGTGCGACTTTCCCGCCTCGCCGGGGTCGGCCGTCTCGACCGCGAAATATGTCACAGCATCTTCGGGGAGTTTCTTCAGGCTGAATACGTGGCTGAAGTCGGTCGCGACATCCACGTCGACCCAACTGGTGGTCTGGGCGTCGGACAGATCGGGCTTCGAACCGTAGCGCACACGAATGCGACCGGCCGCCCCGGGGCAGGCGCCGTGCAGCTTCGATGTCTCGGCCGGGATCTCGTCGGACTTGTCTTTCTTCGGACGGCCGACGGGTTTGACTCCGTTCAGGTTTCGTGTCGACGAAACCGTGAGCCGGGTCCAGATCATGGCGGTGTTGGAAGTCACCTCGCCCACCTTGACTCCGCTGGCCTGGCGCGAAGTGGCTTCCGGCGAGGCCAACCCCAATTGCGGCTCGATGACGCTGGCCGCAACGCCGGTCGCCAGGAAGGTTCGACGATTCATGGTTTTGCCCCATAGTAGGAGAGGATACGGCGATGATTGCTTATGTGAAATGAGACACCGGTCAAAGAGAAACGGACCGGATTCAACGTGAGTTGGCCCTGGAATTTGTGGTTCGATTCTTCTCATGACAGCCGCCGAAGTTCGGATTGCTTGATTAGGGTGGATCGATTATCCTTCGACAAACTGTATTTAGCGCCCCGCTCATGGATGAGAGGATTCAATTGTGTTTGTCACCATGCGGGAATTGGCGGAACTCGTTCAAGGCGAATTAGTCGGGGATGGCGATCTTCGGATTCAATCTGCCCGCCCGGTGACTGATGCCCGCGATGGCGACATCACGTTTTTCGAGGATGAACGGCATCTCGCTAAAATGTACAAATGTGCCGCATCAGCGGCCTTGGTTCCTCTCAACGCCCCCGTCAATGGCAAGACACTAATCAAAGTGAAGGATCCGCTTACGGCATTCATCACTGTTGTTCAAAAGTTGCACCCGCAGGCTGCTCCCGAGTTTCGCGGTATCCACCCCAGTGCTTATGTTGCGAAATCGGCCCAGATTGCCGCCGATGTGGCCATTGGACCTTTCGTTTCGATTGGCGAAGGGTGCGTGGTCGAGTCCGGTTGTCAGCTCCATGCAGGTGTTGTTTTGGGCAACCATTGCAGGGTTGGCGAGAACACGACGCTCTATCCTCATGTCGTCCTTTACGATCGCTGTACCGTCGGAAAACGGGTCATCATTCACGCGAATGCAGTCGTCGGGGCCGACGGGTTTGGCTATCGGCTCGTACAAGGCCGACACATCAAGGTGCCGCAACTTGGCAACGTCGAGATCGCGGATGATGTCGAGATTGGCGCCTGCACGACGATCGATCGCGGCACGTTCGGGCCGACCCGTGTCGGCGACGGAACGAAGATCGACAATCTGGTCATGGTGGGTCACAACTGCCAGATCGGCCGGCACAATATGTACGTCAGCCAGATGGGAATGGCCGGCTCGGTTTCGACAGGTGATTATGTTGTGATTGCCGGTCAAGTGGGCATCGCGGGTCATGTGCATATTGGCGACCGCTCGCAGGTGGGCGCGAAGGCAGGCATCCACAAGGATGTGCCGCCCGATCAGCGCATGCTGGGAGCGCCGGCCACCACGGATAAGGAACAATTGCGGATCGTGATGTCGCTGGAAAAGCTCCCGGAAATCCGCCGCGACATCAAGAAGATAAAACTGCATCTCGGCATGGTGGACACGGATCACTAACACATGACGACGACAACAACCGAACCGATTGGACTGGTAGCCGGCTGGGGCCGTTTCCCCTACCTGTTCGCCGTCAAGGCGCGGGAAATGGGCGTGCCGGTCGTCTGCGTCGGCATTCGCGGCATGGCCGACCGCCGCCAGCTTGAACCGCTCGTCTCACGCTTCTACTGGACGCGGCTTGGCTCGCTGAATCGGCCGATCCGTTGCTTTCAGCGTGAAGGCGTACGCCGCTGGACGATGGCGGGCAAGGTCTTCAAACTCAAGATCGTCCGCCCCTGGAAGCTCTTCACGTTGTTGCCCGACTGGCGGATGATCCGCTTCTTGTTCTTCCGCAAACGGGCCAACAACGCGGATGACCAGATCACTATGGCGCTTATCAACGAATTTACCCAAGAAGGGCTGACCTGCATGTCGGCCCTGGAACTCTGTCCGGAGTTGCTCGTGCGATCAGGCATTCTCACTCGGCGAAAGCCCACGGCGAAGGAAAACGAGGACATCGCCTACGGTTGGCACCTGGCGAAAGAGATGGGTAGGCTCGACGTCGGCCAGAGCGTGATGGTGAAGGATCGCGCGGTGCTGGCTGTGGAGGCGCTGGAAGGGACCGATCAGGCGATCCGCCGGGCGGGTGAGTTGTGCCGAGCCAGCGGTTTCGTTGTCGTCAAAGTGGCTAAGCCAAACCAGGATATGCGCTTTGACGTCCCCGCGATCGGCGCCCTGACGATTGAGACGATGAAGCAATCAGGCGGTCGGGTGTTGGCCGTCGAGGCCGGCAAAACGGTCTTCCTGGATGAGCAAGCGACGATCGACTTGGCCGATCGCTACGGTATTACCATCACATCCATGCCGGGGGTTTAGCGGGTAGGTTGGTGTTCGTCGGATTCACAAATCAGTCAAAAACGGATACTAGACGCTTGACATTGGCCTTGACGCAATTTATAAGGGTTTCTCTCCCCACGTGACGACTCGCGATTAGCGACTTATAAATAGGACGCGCACATGCTCCGACTATCCTGTTGGAAAGCGGTTTGGCACTCTCTGCGCAGTTGGTGGATGGACAAAAGGGTAATGGTCCAGGTTCTAAATTCTCCCCTATCTCCCCCATCCTCGCACCGCCAATGCAGGCGTCCCATTTGATTGCCGAATCAAACAGACAATGGCAGCGATGGCCCGCTCTCATTTCAATCAAATGACTTTCTTCGACCGAAGCTTCTCGATTCTATTTTCATCCAGCTGAAGAATCTCGCGCAGCACCTCGTGCGTGTGTTGGCCCAGGGCTGGTGGCATCGTGGCTTTCGCGGTTGAAGTCCCATGAATGTGGAATGGGGAACCGATCAAATCGACCGGATTGCCGGCTGGGTCGCGAACCGTGATCTTCATGTTCCGTTCAGCCATTTGCTCCATTCGAAAGAGATCGGCATAGTCGCCCACCAGGGCGTGTGGCACATTGGCTTCGCTCAAACGATCACGCCATTCACTTGTCGTGCGCTTCTTCATGAGCGTCTCAACAGACGGCAGCAACAGCGTTCGATTCCGCACACGTAAACTGTTGGTTGAAAATTGCGCGTCGGTGGCGAGTTCAGGGGCCTCGGCCGCGGTACAGAAGTTTTGCCATTGGCTGTCGTTGCCGACATTCAGAACCAGCCAGCCGTCAGCCGTCGCGAATAGTTGGTAGGGCACGATCTGAAGGTGAGCATTGCCCTGCCGGCTCGGCACCTTGCCACTACTGAGATAAGCTTGTGCGACGTTGACCTGGGCCGCCACGGCACAATCAAGCAGGGCGAGATCGATGGCGTAGCCGTGGCCAGTTCGTTCACGAGCACGGAGACACGCGAGAATGGCAACACCGGCATAAAGGCCCGTGAGAATATCAGCCAGTGCGACGCCAACTTTGTAAGGCGGCCCCTCGACAGGGCCGGTGATTGACATGAGGCCGCTCAGTGCCTGGATGGCGAAATCGTAACCGGGGACTTCTTTCATGGGGCCGGTGCGGCCGTAGCCGGTGATCGAACAGGCGATTAGACGTGGATGACGTTCGAGAAGTTTCTCTGGCGTTAGACCCAGATGCTCGGCACTATCGGAACGGAAGTTCTCGATCAGCACGTCACATCGATCGAGCAAGTCATGAAGGACCTGTTCTCCCTCCGGCTGGCTGATGTCGAGTGTGAGCGAACGCTTGTTGCGATTGCACGAGAGGAAGTAGGCGGAGAACGGACCGAGGAAGGGCGGCCCCCAACCACGCGTGTCGTCGCCATGGCCCGGGCGTTCGAGTTTAATTACTTCCGCCCCAAGGTCGCCCAGCATCTGCCCGCAGAAGGGACCAGCAAGGATGCGTGACGCATCAAGGACGCGAAGTCCCGTGAGCGGCGGCGTGGGATCGGAAATGTGCATCCGGATGGCCTCCGGGCGAGAGCGAGCAGCGCCCCGTCATTGTTGCACAAACGACGTCGTCTGTCCCGGTGTTTCACGCGACTTGCGAGGAGAGGTAAGCGGTGGAGGCGGCGCCAGAGTGCTTGCCGTCGGGGGCACAAGCGGGGTGGAGACGTCGGCTGCCGGTGTCGCGGCCTGGCGCCCTGCGTTCGCCGGTTCCTTCTGATAGAAGAGAATGGCGACTACGAGCACTAGGACGACGCCGACGAATAGCCCGAATTTGGAATCGTTGGCCATCGGAACTCGCCTCAATTGAAGTCAATCAGCGTTGCGGTAGGATATTGTCGCTTGCCGCCTCGGTTCACGCGAGCTTAAGTGGAAAACTTGAGACGAAATTGATTGCCGTTCGACGGCGCGGTCGCGACAATGCGTCTGCTCGGCGGGTTCCGCATTCGCCCTACGGCCCGCAATCTCGTTTCGACCGGAGATTCATGGAATGACGCTTCTGCTGGCTGCGCTGATTATCGTGGCGGCGGTCTGGGCCGTGTTCCGCGGGCTCGACGTTCGACTCGCCCTCATGATCGCCGCTCTCGCCCTTGGCGGCATGGCAGGCGACCTGCGCCCCGTCATCCGCAAGTTTCTCGCTACCTTCAGCGATGAGAAATTCGTCGTTCCCATCTGTTCCGCCATGGGATTTGCTTATGTCTTGCGGCTAACCGAGTGCGACCAACATCTCGTGCAGTTGCTCACCCGGCCTCTCCGCAAGGCTCGCGTCTTCCTCATTCCTGGCGTCATCCTCGTCGGCTTCCTGGTCAACATCCCCGTCATCAGCCAGACGAGCACCGCCGTCTGTTTGGGCGCGGTCGTCGTCCCGCTCATGAAAGCGGCAGGGCTGCGGTCGATTACGATTGGCTCCACGATTCTACTCGGCGCCTCGATCGGCGGGGAACTATTAAATCCCGGCGCCCCCGAACTTTTAACAGTCGCCAAGAACCAAAATTGCGACTCTCGCGACGTGATCCCGGCGGTCAGCCGGCTCGTCTTCTATCACCTGGCTATCGCCACGGTTATCTTCTGGTGGATGAGCTTGCGGGCGGAACGGCGCATGCCGCCGATCGAACAGGAAGTGGAAACGGCCACGACGACATTTCGAATCAACTATTTCCGGGCGATGGTGCCCATCGTGCCGCTGGTGTTGCTCTTTGTCACGGGACCGCCGCTGAGCTTCTTCAAGGTCCCGCTCGATTGGGTCGTCGATCCCGGGTTGAAAGATGCCGACAAGATTTTCCCGACGCGGCTGATCGGCCTGGCCATGATCATCGGCGTGGCCGTGGCCGTGCTGGCGGCCCCACGGCAGGCGGCTCAGGTTCCCAAGGCCTTCTTCGAAGGGGCGGGGTACGCCTTCGCTGGGATCGTCTCATTGATCGTGACGGCCAATTGCTTCGGGGTCGCGATCGAGCAGATCGGTCTGGCCGACGCGCTGAGCGAGTTGATCCGCGCCGCGCCGAACTTGCTCATCCCCTTGGCCGCGAGTGTCCCGCTCGCCTTTGGCGCTCTGAGCGGTTCGGGCATGGCATCGACGCAAAGTCTCTACGGGTTTTTCGTGAAGCCCGCGGAATCGCTGGGCATCGATCGGCTCGATCTGGGCGCGATCGTCTCGATCGCCGCCGCTGCGGGACGCACCATGTCGCCCGTGGCCGCCGTGACTCTGATGTGTTCGACGATGACCCAGATGAACCCATTCACCCTGGCGAAACGTGTCGCGGGACCGTTGCTTTTGAGTTGGGCGATCGTCATTGCCCTCAGAATGGCTGGCGTTTTCTGATCGGTGCGTTTTTTTTCGTTACAGTGTCCGATCCAGAGATTACAATAACCGTAAATCACGATCGATTCGCAATGTTGTCATGACGTATCCCGAGGAGTGCCGTTTCAGAGGTTCGTCCCCATGCACGATACGATTTCACGCATCGTCCAGGAAGTGATGCAGCCGCCGTCGCTGCAGAGCTTGGCCATCTTCTTTTTAGGCGTCGGCATCGTCTTCGGGCTACTGGAACGCCTGTTCCCCGCCAAACGACGCGGCATCCTGCGTCCGGGTCTGGGCATTGATGTCTTTTACTGGTTGTTCACTCCCATCGTCACCAAGGTGATCACGAGCGCCATTCTCGCGGTGGTCATCTATGGAGTCTTCCTGGTTCTGGGCTGGCCGGTCAGTGCCGAGACGATGGACGGCTTTGGCCCAATGTCCCGACTGCCGATCTGGCTCCAGGGGCTTGCCGGATTACTGGTCGTCGATTTTGCCGGCTACTGGGTGCATCGCTGGTTCCATGTCACCTACATGTGGCGCTATCACGCCATCCACCATAGCCCGCGCCATCTCGACTGGCTCTCGGCTTATCGCATGCACCCGCTGAACGATGCCATCTCACGCGTCGCCCAGACATTGCCATTGGTGATGCTCGGCTTTTCGCCGCGTGTCATCCTATTCTTCATTCCATTTGTCGTCGTGTATGTCGTGTTTCTGCATTCGAACATCCGCTGGACGTTCGGACCGTTGCGATACGTGATCTCGAGCCCCACCTTCCACCGTTGGCATCACACCAGCGAACCCGAGGGCATTGACCGTAACTATGCCACCATGTTTCCCATCTGGGACTTGCTCTTCGGCACCTTCTACTTGCCTGATCGCCAGCCTGAGCGTTATGGTGTGAAGGACAATTCCGTTCCAGAGAGCTTTCTGGGTCAGATGCTGCACCCCTTTGTGTGGAAGGGGCCGGAACTGACTTCGAGCGACGAGGTGTTGGACGATCCGCTCTTTCATCCCGGCTACCAGAGCAGTCCGCGTTAAACCCTGGACACTCTGAATGGCCTTCTCTTATCGCGATCGTGTTGTCCTGGTGACCGGCGCCTCTTCGGGCATCGGCCGCGCGCTGGCGCTACGTCTTGCGAAGGAAGGAGCCAGGCCGGCTCTCGTCGCGCGGCGCGGGGAACTCCTCGAGCAATTGACTCATGAGATTCGTGCGGCAGGCGGGGTTGCCGCCTGGTCGGCCGCCGATGTGGCCGAGCGAGACGCTCTCCATCGAGCGATCGGCGACTTGCGCCAGCAACTCGGTCCAATCGATGTGCTCATCGCCAATGCAGGGGTCGGCACACCGACGTTGCTGGACCCCCTCAACATTCGCGATGTCGAACGCATGTTTCAGGTGAACGTCTTGGGCACGATCTATGCGATCGAAGCAGTCCTGCCGGAAATGCTGAAGAGAAGAGAAGGGCGACTGGTCGCCGTGTCGAGCATTGTTTCGTTCAAGGGGCTCCCCGGCGAATCCGCTTACTGCGCCACCAAGGCCGCCGTCAATTCCTACCTGGAAGGCCTGCGCATTCATCTGCGCTCGACGGGTGTCTCCGCGACCGTCGCCTGTCCCGGATTCGTCGAGACGCCGATGACGGCCATGAACAACTTCAAGATGCCCTTCTTGCTGAGCGCCGATCAGGCGGCCAGCGAGATCCTCTGGGCCATCCGCAAGAAAAAGAAAATACACCGCTTCCCACGCCGCATGTCATGGCTTATGCGTCTGGTCTCCTGGTCGCCCGACTGGTTGATCGCGCGGGGGATGAAAGATTACAATGAACATCCGCCGACTGGGTCGGTGTGAAGATCACCATTTGAAGAGTCGTCGCGCATTGCCGCCATACACCTTCGCCAGCACCTCGGGCGGAAGCGAAACGCCATGCAACATCGGCGACTTACGTTCACCGTCCCCGGCCCGATGATCCGGATCGTGGATGGGGCTTGGACCGGTCCAGCCGCTTTCCCACAAAGTCCGCTGACACCAGTAACGGCTGATGTAATGCTCGCGAGGCAGCGAATGCCGCGTCACCAGGTCCGAGCCGAAGAAGAAGCGATCGGGAAAACGAGAGACGAGCGAGCGGATCGCTTCGGGTCGGGCCGAGACTTCACGCACCTGCCACTTGGTGGCGCTGGTGTCGAAATTCAGATGCGGATAACGAACGAGCAGGTCTTCGAGATGGTCGGGATGCTCGGGATCGCCGCCCATGTGAGCGCCGATCCAGGTCATGTCGCTGAATTGTTCGAGCATGGCTTCCAGCGGCCGGTACTGGTCCGCTTTCGTGCCAAACTTCGCGACGTCCTGATAGGTATGCGTCCACCAGGCATCCGGATCGCCCACGTGGCACATGACCACGCGAACACCGGCCGCGCGGGCTCGCTTGAGGGCTTCGATCCTCCATGGGGCATCAATCACCAGGCCGCGCTCTCGACCACGGGGGGCCGCCCATAGTTTGATGATCGAGACCCCTTCCGCCAGAAATTGATCGAGGGTACGGTAGGCGGCTTCGTCCGGCTCATCGAGCTTCTTCGAGATCGGCCCATTGAACGCGAGCCGATTGCCAAATCGTTCCCGCAACGGGGCGATGTCCTGTGGTGGGCACATGGTAACTGTTCGGCTGATGCCGAACTCAAGAGCGGTGTCGAGCATGATCGCCGCCGCGACCGAGCTGCCCTTAACCCCCGCGCCGCCCGCCGCGCCATCGGGCTTCTCCTCGGTCGACGTCATCGTCACGTGCGAGTGTAGATCGATGATCGGCGGGCCGGCATAGGCAAAATGCTCGCGCCGATCGTAATCATGACCGTTGATGTTGTGTTCGCTCGGCATTGAACTAATTCCTTCTTCGATCTTAGAACAAGACGGGCTTGCCGAGTTTGCGGCGCAGCACGGTGAACTGGCCCGCGTGCATCATCTGGTGATCCCCGAGAAGCAAGAATGCCGCGCCGTACGTCGGTGCGTACGCGGCGACAGTGCCCGTCGTCGGTTTGTCGAAATCGGCATCGGGCATTTTCGCAAGGGCAGAGAGCGTCGCCACTCGCACTTTGTCGAGCAAATCCAGATATTCTTGCTTGGTGTGGAAGTCGTTAGGTGTATCGTCCAAGCTGGTCTTCTGCCATGCCCCCCCATCTTCCCTACATACCTTTCGCGGGAAAATGTAGAATCTGACATGATCTAAGTTCATTAACAGTAAACGTTTATAACGACAAGTACATTTGTACATTTGTCGTTTCTTTTTGCCTGAATATTTTTTCATCCGCTTACCGGTGTTTGTCGGCACCAATGGGTATCTGCGTGAAGTCGATCACTTAGCAATGTGACGTTCTAAAGAACGACATTTCTTCTGTTTTGGTTCGTTTCTTCCGGACATGTTGGATTCTTCTGGACATGTTG
>Ga0105048_10001856_pt1 | contig 34163 bp, 35 predicted proteins | sample MAT05_FD_78382 | JGI IMG/M metagenome (GOLD analysis project Ga0105048, IMG submission 78382) | Freshwater microbial communities from Lake Fryxell liftoff mats and glacier meltwater in Antarctica - MAT-05 | ecosystem: Environmental > Aquatic > Freshwater > Ice > Liftoff microbial mat | place... | reverse complement strand
TTACCCGCGTTCTTTGTTCCGGAGGCCACGGAGGAATTTTGCTCGTTGATTCAACCTCCGGTTGAATTCCTCCGTGCCAAATGCGAACTGAGCGGGCGCTTACGCGCGTTCTTTGTTCCGGAGGGCACGGAGGAATTTTGCTCGTTGATTCAACCTCCGGTTGAATTCCTCCGTACCTTCCGAAACAAACAGCGCGCCGAGGGATGCTTCCCTGGGCGCTCGTGACACCATGGTAGGCTGGAGGCTGATGGCGCTCGTCGACGATTTCAACGAGGAGCAGTTCCGCCGCGTGTTGGGCACCCGGCAGCGGAGCGCGCCCGGGGCCGCACCGAGCGCGGCAACGCGCGACGCTTTGACCAAGCTCGCCTGTTACCACACTGGCGCACCCAAGGGCGTCTTCCGCTATCGCAGCCACGAAGAAGCCAACGCCCATCGCGAAGCGTGGACCATTGCGCGAATCGTCGCACGAAAGGAGCCGTGACGGAGGAGCGGACACGACCGGCAACGTGGGACGACGTCCTCGATGTCCTCGGCAAGCTCGAAGCTCACGCTGTTGAGCACGCTCTGATCGGCGGTTATGCGCTGGCGGCCCACGGTCTCGTTCGCATGTCCGAAGACGTCGATGTGCTGGTGGCTCCGGATGTCGAGAACACCAAGCGCTGGGTGTCCGCACTGTCAGAGCTGCCCGATCATGCAGCGGCGGAGCTCGAAGGCGAGGAGGCCTCGCTTTGGGAGGGAGAGGGTCCGCTGGCAGTACGGATCAACGACGTCATCACGATCGACGTGATGGCGTCGGCTTGCGGTCACTCGTGGGCCGAGCTCGCGCCGATGATCGAGCGCAAGCGAGTGGCAGATCGAACGATTCGCGTGCTGACGCTGGAAGGGCTGCTGCTGACGAAGGAGGGCATGCGCGACAAGGATCGTGCGGACGCCCGCGTGCTGCGACTCTTGCTCGAGCGGCTCAAGCCCTAAGCCGACATCGCCAGTCGTTTCAAAAGCCGAAACGCACGCCGGTGCCGGTCATGATGCCGTTCAACGTGAGGCCGAGCTCAAGGTCGATCGCGACGCCCGGAGCTGGACGCAAGGCAAAGCCTGCCTGAGGCAGCGAGAGCCACGGGTAGACGAGAGGGCGGGCACCGCCCTCGGCCCAATACGCGTCCGGCTGGCCATAGCGATTCGCGTCTTTGTCGAGCTGGTTGCAATAGCGAAATGTGCCGCCTGGGTCGTTCGGGCCATTGCACTTCTTGTAGTTGGCCGGGTCGCCTGGCTTGCCGTCTGCCGGGTAGCTCTGCCAACGGTAGAGGTCGCCGGTGAACGCCAGCCCGATGCCGAAGCCGCCACCGATCCGGAATTCGGCGATGCCCTTCGAGTCGAGTGCGATGCGGTACAAGATGTCGAGCGCTGCGGTCGCCCCCCACAAGTCGCTCTCCAGGAGCTCCCATTCCGTGTCGGGCGTACCGTTCGGCTTGAATGGTGTGGTGCCGAGGTCGTAGCTCGTGAACGTCACGGAGGGTTGGATGTCGACAGTGCCAAGCCTCTCCGTGTAGCTGACGCCGACGCCCGGCCAGTAGGTCGAACGGCCGCCCTCACCCACGATGTTCATCAGGAACTGCGGCACGATCAGGCCGCGCATGTGCACGCCGATCCAGTGCGCGGGGAGCGTGGGGCCCGCCACTTCCGGATCTGGCTTCTTCGGCGCGCTCACGCCGCCGGCGTCGGCGACGAGCTTGATGGTCAGCGTCTTGTTCTCGCCTTCCGCAAGCACCACGCTCACTGTCTGTGGCTTGAAGCCTTGGGCGCGGATGCGGATCTCGACCTTCTCATCGGGAGAGACAAGGATCGGCGCCAGCGGAAACTCGATCTTGCGTCCTCCCGCATGCACGTCGAGCCCGTCCTTCGGGTCAATCTCCAAGGTCAGACGCGGGATCCGCTTGTCCAGCACGACTGCCTTTTGTTTCGCGTCGTTTGCGCTGGTCCGATCGTCTTTGCTCCAGCCTGGCTGAGCGCTCTCCTTGGCCAGTGCCTCGTAAATCTCGTGGGCCAGCACCAGCTCGCCGAGGGCGACATGGCACGCGGCGAGCGCTGAAGCCGTCACAGGCCGGTGATCTTCAGCTTCGGCTCGTTCGAGCGCCGCAGCTGCCGCGACACAGTCGCCCGTCTTGGCAAGGGCAAGGCCCTCTTTTGCCGCGGGACGCAACGGCTTCGGGGCCGCAGCAGCGGCGCCTGGAAACAGCCAGAGCGCCAGCAAAACCACGGCTTTGGGCGGAAGCCACCGCAAGAAAGAGCGGCTCGCGTGCCGCCTGCCGGCGGCCTGAGCGAGGTTGGCTAGAGGGCGGGTCACTGTTTCGGGCGATCGTCTTCCGCGACAAACTTCACGGACGATGTACTAGGCTAGCAAACCTCGATGCCCGACGGTTTGGACGGTCGACCCCGCGTCCTGGTGGTCGACGACGAGAAAGCCATTCGCGAGATGCTCGCGGAGTTCCTCGGCATGGAGGGGTACGCCGTCGCAACCGCGGAAGACGGCGTCGCTGCGGTGAATCAGCTGCAAAAGGCAGAGTTCGACCTCGTCATCAGCGATCTGAAGATGCCGCGCATGGGTGGCATCGCCCTGTTGGAAGAGATCGGCAAGGCGGCGCCCAGCACAGTCACCGTGATCATGACCGGGTTCGGCACCGTCGAAACGGCGATCGACGCCATGAAACGCGGCGCCTACGACTACGTTCTCAAGCCGTTCAAGCTGGACGAGGTCGTTCACGTGTTGAACCGCGGCTTGGAGAAGCAGCGCATGGCGGCGGAGAACATGCGTCTCCGGGAGGCCGTCTCGCTCTACAAAGTGAGCGAGGCCATCGCCGCTAGCCTCAGTCTGGACCAGGTGCTCGAGACGGTCGCGCACAGCTCCATCCACGAGCTGTCAGCAGACATGTCCTCTACCTGGCTCGACGACGGCGAGGGCGGCTTCTTCGAGCGCCAACATCTGCTCGGCCCAGACGCACCCAAGGGCGTCGACCTCGGCTGTATCGACCCCAGCGCGGTGCTCGAGCGGCTACGCTCCGACAATCAACTGCTCGAGCAGGGGCAGTCCGGCGTGAAGTACTTCTCCAAGGCCCCGGCAGTGCCGCTCGTCTCGCTGGTGGCCGTGCCGCTGCGGCTTTCGTCCGGCACGAGCCCCACCCAGCCGAATCGGGAGTCTCGCTTGGTCGGCTTCCTCGCTTCGTGCTCGTTTTCACCCAACAAGCGCTTCGATGAAGGTCAGCGCAAGCTGATCAGCTTGATCGCTTCGCGCGCTGCCGCAGCCATCGAGAACGCGCGCCTGTACGAAGATTTACAGGCGACCTTCCAGCAGACGATTCAAGGCCTCGCGAAGGCCATCGACAAGATGGATCGCTACACCTCGGGGCACTCCGACCGGGTCGCTGGCTACGCGGTCATCTTGGCGAAGAGCTTGGGCCTACCAGACGACCAGATCGAGATCGTGCGGCAGAGCGCGCTGATGCACGACATCGGCAAGATCGGCTGCGTGCTCAACCTGAACAAGCCCGGAAAGCTGACAGTCGACGAATACGAGATGTTCAAGAAACACCCGGCCTACGGGCGCGATATTCTCGACCCCATCAAATTCCTGCATCCGCTCATCCCGGGCGTACACCTTCACCACGAGCGCTGGGACGGCCGCGGCTACCCGCTCGGCATGAAGGGCGCCGAAATTCCCTTGATTGCGCGCATCATTTCAGTCGCCGACACCTACGACGCGATGACCAGCGATCGCAGCTACCGCCGCGCGCTGCCACACGCTGTCGCGCTGGCGGAGATCAAGCGCTGCCAGAGCGCGCAATTCGATCCAGATATCGCCAACGACTTTCTCGCGGCGATTCATTCGTTTCGCGACCAAGAGCAGTCGACGGGCAAAAAAGTCCCGGGCTGACGACAGCCGATGGCTCTTCGACCCGCGCGCGCATTCTACCTCGGCAGCCGACGCTACGAGCCGCTGCACGCGCTGCAGAAGCGACTCTTGGAGCTGCGTATTGCCAATAAGATCGGCAATGTCGTGCTGCTCTTGGAGCACGCGCCTGTCGTCACCCTGGGTCGCAGCGCAAAGCCCGAGAACATCCTCTTCTCCAGCGACGTGCTGGCGCAGATGGGCGTCGACCGCGTCGACACGGGTCGCGGCGGTGATGTGACGTTTCATGGTCCGGGCCAACTCGTCGGCTATCCGATCATCGATCTCAAGCCGGGTCGCTGCGATCTGCGACGCTACGTGCGCGACCTGGCAGAGGTGATGATCCTCATCGCGCGCGACCACGGCGTCGAGGCGGGCACGGTCGATGGCCTGATCGGTGTGTGGGTCGACAGAGAGCAGCCCGACCAATGGGCGACCGCGCCCTGGGCCCGAACGCTCGCGAAGATCGGCGCTATCGGCGTGCGGGTGTCGCGCTGGGTGACGATGCACGGGTTCGCCCTCAACTTGGACGTCGACCTGGCTCAGTTCGGCTTGATCGTGCCGTGCGGCATTCGAGATCACGAGGTGACGTCACTCGCCTCGCTCTGCAACGGGGCGCGCACCGTACGCCAGGTGGCGATGACGCTCGGCGCCCACCTGGAGACGGCCCTCGATCTCGAGGTCGGGCAAGTGATCGACCTCGAGGCCAGCGCAACTGCTGATCTCGAGCGGGAGATCGTGGAACAGTCAGGCGGCATTCAACCGGAGGTTGAATCGGCAAACAAAAATTCTTCCGTGCCCTCCGAGACAAAAAGCGCGCGCTAGCGCCCGGTCTGAGTTTGCGCTCGGCACGGGGGAATTTCAGCGGCAGAGCTTGCAGTGTAGGCTCGAGTCGTGGCGAAGCCGGCGGACGAATCCCCCTGCCCTCGATGTGGCGGGCCACCCGCACCTTCGCGCAAACCGACGGTGAAGAATCCGTTCTTGAGCAAATCGAAGAAGCTCTGTTGCAGCCTCTGCGGGCTCGATTACGACAGCGGTGCGGACCCGTGGGTTCCAGACGCCGGCCCCTCAACGCGGACCAAGAAGGCGCGATCTTGAAGCCTGGCTGGCCCCGCCGGGCAGCGTGGAGCGTGATTCGTGCGCTGACCTCGAGATGGGCGCTTTTCGCGGCCATTCTCGTGGCGTTGGCGCTGTTCGTGCGCCCCGAGGTCTTGGTGCGGCAGGCGCGAGACGACGCGCGCGCGTGTTTGGCGAAGACCCGCGCACCGCGCGGACCAGAATTGCCCAACTGTGCGCCAATCGTCCGTGAGTTCGATCTAGCGACCGACTTCAGTTACACGAGGCACGACGCCACCTATCGCGCGGAAGAGCTGCTCGCGCGCGTCGGCATGGATCGCTACGTCGACGCGGCCGTGGGCAACCCGAACGTCGATCGACTGGCAGATGCGGCCGTCGGTGTGATGCGGATGCAAGCGCTGCTCGAGAACGGCTCACGTCGCATCTCACTCGAAGATCTCGGTCCGACGGTGCCCGCGCCGCACCTGGGCAAGCTCGCGAGCTCCCTGGGAGATCGACGCGCCTTGCTCGAACATCAGGACAGCTTCGACCTTTGGTACCTTCGCCGCGATGTGATCGAGGCAGCGCTGCTCGAAGCCGACTTCGAGCAAGCCGCCGACGCGGCGCTCAACTACCATGACTCGAACCCAACCGAAGCCGACTTGCGTACGACGCTCGGCGCGCTGCTCTGCATCGTCTCGCCGATCGAAGGCTACGAGCTGTTGCAGACGGTGCCCGCGGCTCGGTCCGAGAAGCGCTACGCCAACATCCAACGCAACTACGGCGAGATGTTCGCGGTGCTCGAGTCTTGTGCGTGGAAGGTGGGAGCGGACGAACCGAGCCTGCCCGAGGACAACAACGCTGGCGACGCCGACGCCCCGGAAGTGCGCTTCTTGACGAAGCTGCGCAAGAGCGCGCCGGGGCCCGATCGCAAGCGCCGCGTCGCGACCGCGACGGATCTCTTGCGCGGCGAAAGCTCCCAGAAGCTCGATCCGAAAGTGCCCTACGCACGCGCGATGATCCTCGCGGCAGTGCTTTCACTGGGCGATGAGCCCCTGGGCGCTGCGGCGCTCGTCAAGCTCGCGACACCGCTCGCCGACGTGGGTGAGCCGCCGCTAGGACCAAAGGACCTGTCGCTACGAACCATCCTCGAGGGAGGCCCCGGCCTTCAACCGATCGTGTCGACGTCGATGTTGGCGGCGGCAGCCAACAAATACGAAGCCGCCGCGAAAGCTGCGTCGGCCGGCGCTTCGCGTGAGGCGCTGGAGCGCGCCGCAGCCGGGCTTCACACAGTCGCGGCGCTCGAGCTCGCCAACGCAGGCGAGGCTCCATCAGCGATCGTCCATGCCAAGGCGGGCGCGCGTCTTCAGCGCCTGTCACCGCGCGCGACTGCGCTTTCCGTGGCCAGCGTCGCGTATGTCGCGGGGGACGCCGGCAAGGCTCGCGCGCAGCTCGATGCCGCACCCGCAAGCGAGCGAGGCGAGCCGCGCACCATCGAGCTCGGGTTCGTCACGCTTCAGACGCTGCTGACCGCGAGAGACGACATGCCCGCTGCGAAAACGCTCGCAAGCAAGCTGTGGGCCCTCGCGGCCGAGGCAGACAGTCCGGAGCTCTCGCTCGACGCCCAGTGGCTCGCCGTCGCGTTGGCTCGCGAGACAGTCGCGCGTGACCACGCGGGCCTGCAATCCACCGGTCAAGCCGACAACTTGAACCGCTATCGTGATCGCGGCGCGCCCCCCATCTCCTCCACGCTCGCTGCTTGGGCCAACGCGCTCGACGCCGACGGGCCAACGCGACGCGCGTTCCGTTTCGCACTGTTGGATCATCGGGGCGATATGCCTGCCTCCGGCCTCGGCCAGCTGTTCGCTGCGGGGCTATTGCTCGACGACGACGCGCCAGGCAGCGCCGAAATCTGGCTGGACGCGTTCACTGCGTTCGACAGCCGACGGCTGCGCCTCCGCAGCTACGCCTGGTTGAGGATGGAAGCGGCACGATTCCGCGGCGACGCGCAGTTCGAGGAGCTGTGGTCGCAGCGATTGGCCGTCTTGCGTGGGGTCGCCAGCGAAGAAGCCGACCTGGAAGCAACACGTTTCCTCCGCTTTTGATCGCGCGCGTGTGTCACAAACACGCGGGGCTGCCAGATGGACCCGAAATGAGACGCCTCGCCGTTCTGACCTTCTTCGCCCTGGGCTGCTCCGCGGCGAGCGAGCCGAGCCCGCTTGCCCTCGATTCCTCGCGGGAGCGCACCGGCACCGACAGCGAAGCCGACTCCGCTCGGCCAAAGCTTCTGGCGTCGAACGGCGCTGGCCCGAACGAGGCCGGGCCCAACGACACCCGGCCGAGCGAAGTGAGCACGGAGCCGCGCGCTCCCACTAGCGAAGAGCTCGCCCGCTACGCGTGGCTTCAGCCGGAGGCACGCGTGCGTCGTCTCGAGGACGTCTTCGTGCCTCCGAAAGGGTTCGTTCGGGAAAAATTGAGCGACAAATCTTTCGAGGCATTCCTGCGCGGCCTGCCGCTGCGGCCGGCAGGCACACCAGTGCTCAGCTATGCGCACGGCCTTCTGCACAAGGGCGACGATCCGCGCATCGGCGCCGTCGCCGAGCTCGACGTGAGCCCAGTCGACATTCAGCAATGTGCCGACTCGGTCATTCGCCTTCACGCCGAGTGGAAGTGGTCGGAGGGCGACAAGAGCTCCATCGCGTACCACTTTCTCAGCGGCGACCTGGCAAAGTGGCCAGCGTTCGCCGGCGGTTCGCGGCCGATCATCGAAGGCAATAAAGTCCGCTGGGCACAGAACGGTAAAGCTGCCAGCGACCATGTTGCTTTCCGCAAGTACCTCGATCTGGTGTTCAACTACGCAAGCACCATCTCTGTCGACAAGATGTCGAGCGTGCCTGTCGAGCGGGACAACATCCGCGCTGGCGACTTTTTCATTCTTCCGGGCGGCCCTGGGCACGCGATCCTGATGCTCGACATCGTCAAGAACCAGAGCGGCAAGCGGATGGCGCTGCTCGGTCAGGGCTACATGCCGGCACAAGACTTCCAGGTGCTGCGCGATCACAGCGGCACGGGCAGTGTCTGGTTCTCGCTCGACGGCGACAATGTCGACACACCGTTTTGGCCGGTGCCCTTCCCCTGGTCGAGCGTGAGGCGCATGAAGTAGCCTGCTCGGGGTCAGGGCTACATGCCGGCAGCTCTTCGCTGATCTCGAGCCTGCCTCCAACGAGCGCACCGAGGTGGCGACGGCCCCCACGAAGATCGGCATCTTCCTCGACGCTTGACCACAGCATCGCTTCGCGCGCGGTGAGCCAGTCCCGTCATTGTTCGGCGCGTGCGGCGTGATGCCGAGGCCAGAACGCTGAAGAGATCCCCGGCCGCCCCTGCTCGTCTATGGGGCCGGGTTTCGATTCGTGACGCTCACCTTTCGCTTCGGCGCCGCAAAACACATTCGGACATGCCGCGAGCGCTGTGATCAGTGCTGAGGTGGCGCACACAGCGCGCCCACCTGGCGGCGTAAGGTCGACACCTCGGCGCCGAGCAATTGCGGCAATGACTCGATGCGCGGGTGCGGCGCGAGCACCAATACGAGCAATGCGACGACCTCCGCCGTGAGCTCCTGCTCGACGTGCTCGGCGACCGCAGCGCTCGCCAGCTCGAAGACCGGCGTCTCGCGAATGCCGCGCAGCACTTCTTCGATGTATGCGCGATGCTCGGGCGCGAGCTCCCCGTGCAGGGCGCTCGAGAGCGGCTCGGCGATCTGCGTGACAACGGACGCATGCTGGACGATCGCGCGCGACCATTGCGCTGCGTCCGCCGGCCCATCTTTGGTCGCCTCCTGCTCGAGGTCGCGGACCAGCCCGCGCCAGCCTTCAGGCGGCGCACTCAAGCGCAGGAACACCGGGCGCGGCAAGCTCGCAGCGCTCAGCGAGACCCAGCCTCGGCTCTGACCGGTTGCCTCGTCGATCGGCAGCATCGCTTCGAACAGGCGCTCGATGGGCACCCAATGCGGCGGGTACTTGAAGCGCGCGACGTCGAGCAAGAGCGCCAAATCGCGGCCCTCGTGGTAGCCGCCGATGGGCGAGAAGTGGCCGATACCCGTCTGGCCCAGCGCCGTGCGCTCGTACGCGGCGACGACGACCGGCCCGCTCGCGGAGCGCGACGCTTCAGCAATTGCGCGACGCAAGTCGGCGAGGGTCGCGTCGGCTGCGCGCGCAACGTGGGCGTGCGCGCCATTGCAGTCGGCCAGACAGCCGAGCTCGCCGAGGGTCACACCGCGCGTCGCGACCACATCGAGCGGCACGCAGCAGTCGAGCAGCGACTCGTCGAACCAGCGCCACGGCCCTTTCCACAAGCGACCCGGGTCCACGCCGAGCGCGTTCAACGCCACGACGAGCGAGCCGAGGCCGCAGTAGGCAGGATCGGCTTGCGTGTGGAACTGCTCCGACAGCACGAAGAAGCCTTCCATGGTGCCGGCGCTGAGCGCCTCGCGGAACAGCTGCTTGCCCTCGACACTGGAGAACGGGGTCAGGCCCTCCGGGAGCGGCCTGCGGTAGAAGCTTGGTGCAACCACGCCGGTACTCTAGCCCTAGCTCGCTGCCACCCGCCACCGGGCAACCATATGACGAGTTCGCCCTGTTGGAGGGTGCTAGAGCCGGGCGAGTAGGGATTTTGAACCGCGAAAGTGGCCCGAAGGCCACCTGAACCTGGACGCCAGGACGTTTGCGGGGCGAGTTTTCGGGTCCGAGGACCGCGGCCAAGAGGGTCGTGGTCGAGTCGGCGGGCGGGCTGGGGCCAGCGAGGTGCGGGATCGGGGTCTGCGGATGGATCTCGGCCCTGACCGTCGCCGTCTGCGGTGGCGGGCCGTCCTCGGAGGTCACCTCGGGCTCAAGCCAAGGGCTCAAGCCGGGGGGAACGCGAGCCGGAGCTGGCCTTTCGGCGGCGGCTTCGGCGGCGGCCTCGGGCCCAGGCCATGCTTGGCGAGGAGCCTGGCGATCGCTTCTGGCTTGGAAGTGAGGAAGCTTTGCTATGCGACCCAGAGCGAGGCGCTGTTCCTGCGAAAGGCCGGTGGCGCCGCCCATGTCTCGTCCTCCGCCTCGAAGAATGCCCGCCAGAACCCACGCGTTCGTTCGCTGACTTCAGCTGCCCACACGTCTCGGAAGAAGGCGTGGATGCGCTCGAGCCCGTAGGTCCGGACGAGCCAGGCCACATCGTCCAAGCAGCCACGTTCCAGAACCCGTGCGAGCACGCCATTGGCGTCGCGCCCGAGTTCGATGGCCTCGTGGTCGACGTGCCAGAAGATCCATCGAGAGCTGGCCGGAATGGCGGACATGACGCGGGGATCGCAGCACGCGGCAGCGAAGGCCGCGGTCCGGACCTCGTGGCCGAGGTCGTGAGCGCTGGGGCCGAGGACAAGGCACGCGACCATGTCGTCAAGCGGCGTGAGTACGAGGAGGCCGGCATCCCGGAATACTGGATCGTCGACCCCTTCGAGGAAACGATCACCGTGCTCGTGCTCGATGGCCCGATGTATCGAGAGCTCGGGGTGTTTGCACGCGGGTCACGCGCCACGAGCGCCACGCTCGAGAGCGTCTTCCTCGACGTGTCGGCCGTCCTCGACGCGCATTGAACCTCCGGCCGCTACTCGGCAGTCGACGGATGTCCGAGAAGCCCTGCTGGCTGCCCTGCTGGCTGCCCTGCTGGCCGCCGTTCGAGCCGCCTGAGCGAGGCCGAGATCACCTCGCCGGGTCGGGATCGCAATCGCCGCCTGGTATTCGAAAGCGCAGACGTCAATGGCGCCTGGGTTCCGTGCTACCATCGGGCCCTCACTTAGGAGGTCTCTTATGGAATTCTCACGCATCCGCGCGCTCGTACTCGTCAGCCCGTTTCTCCTCATCGCCTGCGGCGACGATACCGGCCTCGGCGGCTCCGGTGGAACCGTTGCGACTGGCGGCGGTGGCTCGACGGCCCAGGGCGGCGGCGGCTCGGTCTCCAATGGCGGGGGGGGCGCGAGCTCCGATGGCGGTGGAGGCGCGAGCTCCGACGGTGGTGGAGGCGGTGTCTCCAACGGCGGTGGTGGAGCAGGGCAAGGCGGCGGCACGGGAGGCGCGGCCGCGGCCACGCCCGAGTGTGAGCAGGACGCCGATTGCTATCTCTCCGACGATTGCTGCGAGTGCGCTGGCCGTCCTCTCGGCGAGGTCGCGCCGACGTGCGCCCAGCTGTGCATCCAGGATACGTGCCCCGCGCTCGGCATCTCGGGCGAGGCCAGCTGCGTGGCCGGGCGCTGCGTCGCGCCCGCGAATTGCGACGAGAGTGTCGTGACCTGCGACATCCCGACGCCGAATTGCGAACCAGGGTCGGTGCCGATCGTCGAGGGCACGTGCTACACGAACACCTGCCTTCCTGCGCTCGAGTGTACCGAGGTGACCGGTTGCGCCAGCTGTCCGGTCAGCGCAGACGTCACCTGCGTCGAGAACATCTCGCAGCTGCCGTCCTTCCACTGCGTGGACATCCCGGATCCATGTGACGCCGCGGATTGCGCGTGTCTTGGTCCTTCCGTGTGCCTTGCTCCGTTCGACTCCTGCGCCGAGGTCGCTAGCGGCCTCGATTGCTCGTGTCCGGCTTGCCTGCTCTGATGCGCGCCAAGACCGAACTCCCGACCACATCAAGATTGCGCCACTGACGGCGCTCAGTCTCCCATGACGCAGCTCGCAGCCTCGACGCAGCCATCTGCTCCGTCGCCGCCGCGCACGGGATCGCAGACCAGGTTGGGATCACATTCGGCGCATGAGATCCAGAAGCAGCCTGACTGCCCAGTCGAGCCCGCGCACTCCGCCATTGTCTCGACGTAGGTGCAGCTCGGCTCGGCGTTGCATTCGTCGAACGTCTGCAGGTTCTCGCAGTCGGCCGCTGCGCCACCGGAGCCACCTTGCTCGCTGCCGCCCGATCCACCGCCTCCAATTCCCCCTCCGGCGCCGCCCGTCGTGGTGTCATCGCCGCATGCCGGAAGCACGGCCAAGATCGAGCCCGAGACGGTAAATGCCCAGGCCAGTCCCCGAGTAAATGTCATGCACCGAGCATACATGGACTCGAAAGTTTACTGCGACGACCGTACGTGCGCGATCAGCCGACCGAGCCCCTCCTCGACGCCGACCTTCGGCTCAGCCGCCCGCACTCGCACTCGCACTCGCGGCGATGGCCGCTGCCGCGAAGGCAGCGGCCACCGCCGTGACTACCTAAATTTGGGGTCGTGGGTCGTGCCACATGACGTAATCGATGACAATCCATTCCGTTGCCGCGCTCGACCCCTGATTCGTTCACTTCACGTGCGCTGTTTCCGCCGCCATCCTTGGGTCGCTCTGCGCTGCTATTGCCACGCCGAAGGCTTGCGACTAGCCCCGATCGGCCTTGCGTCGTCGTCGGGGGGGAGCGGCTTCATCGGGCTCGAGCTGGGCGCGAAGCTCGCTTCGCGCTTCGAGGTCGTGGGCCTCTCCCGCTCGGCGCACGCGTCCGGCGCAAGCTTCCGAGAATGGCGGAAAGCCGATCTATTCAACCTGCGCGAGGCCGAGGAGGCGCTGAAAGCGCGCGGTTCGCGATCTATCTCGTCCACAGCATGCTGCCCTCGGCGCGCCTGACCCAGGCGTCGTTCGAGGACCTCGATCTCATCTGCGCCGACAACTTCGCGCGCGCCGCAAAGCGCGCGGGGGTGGAGCAGATCGTTTATCTCGGCGGTCTTCTTCCGCAGACCGAGGAGCTCTCGCCGCACCTCGCGAGCAGGCTCGAAGTCGAGAGGCCCCTCGGCCGCTACGGCGTCCCGGTGACGACGTTGCGCGCTGGGCTGGTGATCGGCGGCGGCGGCTCGTCGTTCGAGATCCTGACGCGGCCTTTCGCGTCTGCGGGCCTCCTTGGTGACGGGCGCACCGAAGGCGCTCGTGGCCCCGCTCGCCGAGAGCCTGCGCCACGAGATGGTCGCGCGCGATCACCAGCGCTGGTCCTCGCATGTGCGTGCCTCATCTCCACGCTCGTATTCTTCCTCGAACCGATACTCGTGAAGGAACGAGCGCCCCTCGAGGTTCAAGTGACGGCAGTGCTCCCGCGGCGCGACGATGAAAGCGGCGTTGTTCGCCAGGCCCCACTCCGGGCGAACCTGTGCCCAGCCCCGCGCGCGCGAACAGCGTCGTGCAATCGCGACGGCCCGACGCCCCCGAGTCCCACGAGCTTCGGCAGGGGCTCGTTCACGAGCTGTGCATCGTCCCGGACATCGCCGAGACCTTCTACGCCATCACGCTCGATCGGCGCTTCCCGCACCCCCTTGTGCGCTCGCTCCTCGCGCGCGACGAGGCGGAGCTTCCTGGCGTGGTCGGGTAAACGAGCGCTGGGTCGATTGACGGCAGCGTCGGACCAGGCGCTCATCCTCGAATGGCGAGATCTCCGGGGACAGGGCTCTTCGCGATGGGGACGATGGCGGTGTGGTTCGGCTGCTCACCGGCGCCGCCCATGTCTCGTCCTCCGCCTCGAAGAATGCCCGCCAGAACCCACGCGTTCGTTCGCTGACTTCAGCTGCCCACACGTCTCGGAAGAAGGCGTGGATGCACTCGAACCCGTAGGTCCGGACGAGCCAGGCCACATCGTCCAAGCAGCCACGTTCCAGAACCCGTGCGAGCACGCCATTGGCGTCGCGCCCGAGCTCGATGGCCTCGTGGTCGACGTCCCAGAAGATCCATCGAGAGCTGGCCGGAATGGCGGACATGACGCGGGGATCGCAGCACGCGGCAGCGAAGGCCGCGGTCCGCAGGTCATCGTCCGGCCCGCAGATCGTCGTCGCTCTCGCGCGCATGCGCGACGACGCCCCGACTTCCCCCCGAGCGTCGATCACGTCCGGTGCGGTGTGCATTCAGGCGGCGCGTCGATGGGCGCGTCGTTGCAGAGGATGCAGCCGAGTTCGTGAAGGTAGACGCCGTGAACCTCGCATTCGCCTTCCGGTGGCAGTTCGTCGGGCTTCCACTCGTAGACGTCGGGACCGGGTATCGCCGTCACCGGGAAGGCAACGACCATCTCTCGAAGCCTCTCCAGCGTGGGGATGATGCTCTCAAGACGAGGCTCAACCCCGAGCCGCTCCCAGCCCGACCTCGCACGTGCAGCGTCAACGACAGAGAGAATGAAGCGCTTCTTTGGACTGGTTTCGCGCCCAGGTTCCGAGTGCGCAGGTGGCCGGCAACTTCGACGCCATTCTCGATCCGCTCCCTGAGGACATCGACGACCCCACCATTCGGGCGAACTGGATCGGCGGACTGCAGACCCGGTTTGCTACCCGTCAGGAATACTACGACCTCCACAATGACGAGAGCTGCGTAGCTGCCCACCCCGGTGCGGACGCTTACCTTTGCGATTTGCCTTCTCACGTCCGGCTGAACCACATCACAACGCCCTACTTCCTGCGCCAGGACCTGCGAGATCCGTTCAGTACGGCGGCTTCCAACTCACCGGGGCCTCTCTCGCCCAGTTCGCGACCGCGGTCCGCAAGACCGCATTGCGGGTGCCGGATATCCAGACCAACGCGGAGGAGAAGGCCGACATCGTGCGCGCCCCCGGCGTGCACGTGAGCAACTGCGGCCAGCACATCGTACTCTTGAACCCACCATGGTTCGGCGTGGCAACCCAAGGCAATGCCACCGTAGAGACACCCAATGGGACGCCCATCACGGTGCACGATGCGCTGGGGAGCTGGATTCTCGGCAACACGGTGAGCGCCATCGATACCCAGCCCTCGACCCTATCGGTTTGCGCCGCCACGAGCTCGGAGCAATAACGCCAAGCGCACGCAACCGCCTGCGCCTGATGCCGAGCGCGTCGACCAGTCGACGTCCGCCTCGGCCGAGCGAAATCGCTCTCGCGTGGGCTGGGCCGGATCGCCCTTGCCGTCGGGCCCTCCGACCGCCCTTGTTCCACGCTCCACGCGAGCTTCGAGCGCGCACAACGTCCTGGCCCGCCGATGCTGCTCCTACTCGGACCCATCGTACTGTCGTTGATCGCAGTGCTGCTCGGCCTCGGCCCCTTCGTTCGTCGACTCTCGCGGCTGACGGAGACGGTGCGCCGTGCGTGCCGAAGTCGCAGTCGAGTTCCCGATCGACCGCAGCAGTCACGAAATTGGTCAGCTCTCGCGCGCCTTCTGGGATCTCGTGCGCGCGCTCGAGGCCGAGAAGCAGTTCGTCGACAACGCGGGCATGACCACGCAGAGCACGTACTACGTGACCCGGCTCAAGCAGGGCCCCTTCTCCCTTCAAGATCTTCGTCGTGCTCGGATTCCCGGCGAACGTCTTGGTCTCAGAAGACGCTCCCAGCCCGTACAGGCCTGCCAGCGCATCGAGCTCGCTCGCGGGCGTCCCGGGGTTCGCCGCTAGCGCGAGCACTGGCTTCCGCAGACGACCTCGGCCCACCGCTTTTCGTCGACTTCACCATGAGAGGACAGGCGGCCGCACCTCGAGCTGGGTCGACGGTCGATGTTGCCACACGCGCGTGCTACTTTTTTCGTGGGCACCGTCCAGCACAGCCCAAAAATGTCTGCCGAAAACCGATGCAGATCTCGCATCCGCGCGTGAGACATCCCGCTGTCGTTCGGCTCATCCCGAAGCGCGCTCGCTGATGGGCGCCTATCACCAGCCGATCAGCCACACGCCGCCCTCGACGTCTCCCGCGAGAAAGGACCCATCGCGATAGAGCAGCCCAGCGGGCAAAGCGGGCAGCGGGGATTCTTGCGCTTTGGAACAAGCCGGGCGAGCTGCGGCAGCACGAGCTTCGCGTCGGCTCCTTCGGCTAGCGCGGCGAGCACCTCGGCATACGCCTGATCGCCTCCGCACTGCGACCACAGCGCGTGCCACTTATCGGCCTGCAGCAACGCTGCCGCCGCGGCGAGGTTTGGCCTTCGAGAGTGTTCGGGCGAGGGCGCAACCATGGACGCCCAAGTACGGAGCCAACACGTGATCTTCCTCGGGCCTAGCCCCGCCGTGGCCCATGGTCCAATCACGCCGACTCTGGCGCGCTGTTGTTGTTGGCGCCACCACCTTCGCCGGAGGCGCTGTCGTCTCCGCAAGCAGCAAACGTCAGGAGCACAGCGGAGACGACACAAACTGAAAAGCGGATCATGGTGTACCTCGGTCCAAGGGTCGGTTGGTTCGAGGACCCTAGAGCGCACAGCGCCGCATGCCGCTCACATGGCGCTCACATCTCGGCGCGGTGGCACGCCCAAAACCTGCTGCGCGAGTTGCGCAGCTCCACCTGATCGCCGCGTACACGGCCTACAGCTACGCAGTCTCCAGCGCGGTGCTTTCACAGCAGGCGCAGCCCAATCTGTTCGAGCGCTTGAAGCGACAGCCGCCCTCGATCGGGGTCCGCCGCGTAAGCTGAAGGCTTGGCCTTCGATCGACTCTGGCTCTCTGCGCTCGACCAACCATCCGGTGGGCTGATCCTCGGCTTGTTGGGGGTCTTGCTCGCGATCGCGGTCTTCTGCGTGTGGCTCGTCGCGGCGCGATCACCTTCGGCGTGATCGCCATCATCCGGAAACGCAAAAAGGCGAAGCAGGCCGCGTCGGCCGCTCCGCCTCCCCCTGCTGGCTTCAGCTGATCACATCGAGGCGGGCAGTCACGAGCTTCATCACCTCGCGCAAGACCACTGCGTCCGTCATACGAAATGGGTGATCGGCGCGACCGAGCTCCATCATGGCGATGACGCCCCGTTCGCCCACCAGCGGCACCATCGCGATACCCGAGACAGCGTCGACGTCGCCGCCGAGGCGATTGGCTGCGGCGCGAAAATTCGGGTCGAGACGAGGCTCGCCGAGGGCGATGTTGCGCGCGGTGGCGATGCGGGTCAGCGGGTCGCTCTCTGCCAGTCGGCGCCCGACGTTGTCGGCGAGCGCGGAGCCTTCACCGACGCGAGTGATGGGCGCTTTTCCTGCATCGTCGAAGCAGTGGACGAGGCCTGTGCTCGAGCGGGTTCGTCGCATCGCCAGGTGCAAGCCGAGCAACATCGTCTCCCGCGTCGACTCACTCAGGCAGATCAGCGTCTCCAGCGCCAACGCCTCCGACGCTGTGCCGCGCATTCTCGCGAGGTAAGGCAGCGAGTCTTCCAGCGCGCGCACTTCGCGCACCGAGATCACCGGGCGCCAGCGCTGGTTGCGCGTGTCGCGCACGTAACAGCTTTGCCGGACCTTGCCGGCCGTTACGCCCATCACGAGATGTTTGGTGTTGATCGGTCCGACTGTGACGTCGCCGTTGGTGACGAGCCAGAGTGGCGGCGGCTGTGTGGCGCGCGGGGTGCCCGAGATGGATACGATCATGGTCCCTCCTACTTCGTGAAAACCGCCGTCGAATGGCACGAGCGGCTCGCCAGCGAAGTGTTCCTGTCAGCAACACGCGGGGCCAAGAAGCATACGTTTTGGCAGCGCGAGCCGCGCACCCAAGGCCAAAATCTGGGGCAAAATCTCGCCCTCTCCGCTGCTGGCCGTTACACTCCAAAGAGCCATGCACTTGAAGGACTACTTCGCGGCCCATCTCGCTGCCGCGCTCGCACACCGCGTCGAGCGGCCCGAAGCGATCGCCGCCCGCGCCTACCAGCTCGCTGATGCGTTGATGCGTGAGCGTGCGCGCGGAGAAAACGACGCCCACGAGTCGTTCTTGGCAACTGCCTACGGCGAGAACGACGATCTCGAGGACGAGCGCGCGTACTTCGAGGCGCGCGGGCTGCTCGATGAGCCTGCACCCCTCAGCGAGAGCGAAGGGTTCGAGGTCAACCCGGCGTGGCTCGATCGCGATATCGACGCACGCCTGGATATGGAGCCGCACTGGCAACCTGGGCCTGTGAGTGAGCGCCCGGGTCTCAAACGAACCGCGCCCCTCGCCGCAGAAGCCGACAAGACCAAGAAGCTTGCCTGACGAAGCTCGGCTGAAGGGCCTGACGAGCTGCTAGCGTCTGCCTGATGAAACGAATTCGCGGAGCAACTCCTTGCGGAGCCAGTGAAATTACTCCGTTTGCGACGGCCTCGCTCGTCGCGATCGCCGCGGTGGCCATGCCGCGGGACGCTCGAGCCTGAGGCGTATCGGCACCCGTCGGTGCGGCGGGCGCGATCGTGACGTGTGCGGGGCCGGAAGATCCGGACACCCAGCGCCCCGCTGCGCTCGTCGGGCGCACGTCAGCGAGCTTCGGTTGGGCGCGATCGCATTTGTTCTTCTTCGACGGAGAAGAGGCCACCTTCGACAAATTTGCGTCGGTGCTGTCGAGCGATCTGTTCTTCGGCAAATTCACAGTCACGCTCGGTGCTGGCTCGATCATCGAAGGCACGCTGAAAGCACCGGGTGGCAGGCGTCACGTCGGCCCCGGGTGGATCGGCGCGGCGGGCCTTTCTTGGCGCGTGCTCGATGAGACGCCGGAGATCCCGTACTTGGTCTTCTCGGCGACAGCGGGCGCGGCCGCAACCAGCACGCGCATCGACGACGAGCGCGGCAACTACATTGGCGTCGACTTTCGCTTCGGCGCGACGCTCGGCAAGACGTTCTTCGGTTGGCTCAGCCCCTACGTCGCGTTGCGAGCCTTTGGCGGGCCGATCTTCTGGACGATCGCCGGCGAGACCGCGGTCGGCAACGACAAGTACCATGTGCAAGGCGCGCTCGGCTCCGTGTTCATCTTGCCCGCGGGCTTCGACATTTTCATCGAAGGCAACCCGGGCGGTGAGCAGGGCGCATTCGGTGGCGTGGGCGTACGCTACTAGCGAGGCGCTCGAGGCGTCAGCGGTGCGCAACCGTCCTCGCTGAACGGTCCGAGCTCGACGGCGCTGGCGGGGTCGACCTTGGCACCAGCGTTCAGCAAGTTGCCGAAGCGCACGCGAAAGAAGCGCTCGCGTAGCTCGCGGGTGGAGTCGGTGCCGAGCGGCACCACGTCCAGGCCGAACGTGCGGATGGGGCAGACTTCAGCGCTGATCGCGCCCTTCGGCTCGAACGTGAGCCGCGCCAACATGCCGTATTCGGTCCACGGCTGGCTCGTCGACATGCGCATCAGCAGGTTGCCCAGGCTGTAGAAGATCGGCTTGCCGTCGTGGATCTCGACGCGCTGGATCACGTGCGGATGATGGCCCAAGACGACGTCGGCCCCGGCATCGAGCGCTGCAATCAAGAGCGCGCGGGTGCCGGGCAGCGGCTGATCGACATATTCGTCGCCACCGTGAAAGCTGAGAATCACGCGGTCGACGCCGAGCGCGCGCGCCCTTTTCACGGCGCCCAGCGTCAACTCGCGGTCGGCGTCGGCGATGAGCTGCTTGCCAGGGTGCGGCTCGAGCTTCTGGTTCCAGATGGCCGTGACCGCGACGAACGCCAGGCGCTGACCGCGGCTCTCGAGCAGCTGGGGCGCGTAGGCTTCGTCGAGGGTGCGGCCGGCGCCGACCCAGCGCACTTTTGCTGCCGTCAGGCGGTCGAACGTCTCGAAAAGCGCTGGCTTGCCGTAGTCCCAGGCGTGGTTGTTCGCCAGCGACACCAAGTCGAGCTTGGCCTGCGCGAGCAGCGGCGCTGCCGGCGGTGGCGCCGTGAACACCAGCGCGCTCCAAGACGACTGCGTCTCGCCTTTCTGGTCGGAGATGGTCGATTCGAGGTTCGCGAAGCGCAGGTCCGCCGACGCAAACAACGGCGCGAGCGGGGCGAAGTCGTCGCGCGCCGGGTTCAACAGCAGCGCTTGCCCGCGGAGACGTCCGAGCTCGACGTCGCCGCCGGCGATCAACCGCACGGGTTCTGGCATCGGGCCGACTGGCGGCGATGACTTCGCCGACGACGAAGTGGGAGGCTCAGGCTGGGCCTCGACGGGTAGGGTCGCCGAGCTCGCCTGCGGCGTCGCCGACGATACCTCGCGCGCGTCCGCGCACGAGAGCACCGCCAGCGCGGCGACACCGAAGAGCCTCATCGAACGATAGTAGCGGGTCAGAGGCGTGCCGGATCTTGCGAGTCTTGCTCGACGACTGCTTCGCCCTGAGTGTCGACGACCTTTTCGTGCGCCGCGGCTCGCTCTTCGATCGAGCGCGACAGCGTGCTCAACGCCTTGGCAGCGAGCTCGAGCGACTTGGCGCTGCGCTCGAGAGCCTGGGTACCGACCTGCAGCCCGAACGCGGCCCACTCGGCGCCCATCCCCAGAACGGATTGAACGAAGCGGTCTTGGGGCGAGTCGCTGTGGCTGTTGGATTCCGTATTCATGATGGACCTCCAGAGATCGCGTCGGCGAAACGCCGCGCGGGGTTGGTTGAATTCCAAAGAAAACCGCGCGGCGGACCTTCAGCCCTTGGGGAGACAGTCGTCGCACACGAACACGCGCGCTTGTGATGGCTGTGCAGGCCCGTCGGTCAAGCCGACGTGCGCGCGATCGCCGGGCGCGAGGCGCTTGTCACATTTCACGCAGCTCGCGCTCTTGGCCAAGGTCAGCGTTTGAAACGCGAACACGTCCCGCAGCGGGTCCGGCGCCACCTTGCGCTTCAGCCGCTCGCGTTCGTGCTCGAGCTGTTGCGCCGCGCGCTTCAAGTGACCTTCGACGTTCTCGCTGGCGGCGTCTGCAACCGACAGCGCATCTTCGAGGATGGTGCGCACCAAGTTGGAGACGGGGATGCGCAGGTTCTGGGCGAACCGCTTCAGCTCTGCCTCGAGCACCGCCGGGACGCGGGTGTGAAGCACCCGCTCTTTCTTGTCCGCGCGCCCGTCAGCGTCGTCTGCGACTTCGCTCTGCAGCTCGGCTGACTTACCCGGTGTCACGCCGTGATACATGCGTCACGATGTGACACGCGTCAAGAGACCGTGTATCACAAACCTCGTAACCAACTTATTTTACACAGTAAAAAAAGAAGCACCGCGGGCTTCCTGCAAAATCTCTCGCTCCAGTGGCCCCACCGGGACTCGAACCCGGACGCCCTTTCGGACCGCAGATTTTAAATCTGCCGCGTCTGCCATTCCGCCATAGGGCCGCACCCGAGCTTGCGCTCGCCATCACTCACTCGGGATTCCTCCGTGCGGGAAACAAGCGAGCGGTGCTACGCGCTTCTTTTTCCAGAGTGCACGAAGGAATCTTGTTTGATGATTCAACCTTCGGTTGAATGCTCGGCACACATTGGCGGGATCTTTACCCATCAAGTTGCCCATCGGATTCGCTTTCTCCGGAATTGGCTCCGGCATCAAGGCGCGTCGCAAAGACCTGGGCTTGATTGTCTCGGATGCACCAGCAGTTGCGGTCGGTCGTCTGACGCAGTCGGCCACGCGCGCGGCGCCGGTGCGGTATTGCGCTGCGCGCCTACCTTCGAGCAGTGTGCGCGCGATCGTGGTTGCCAGCGGCAACGCCAACGCCTGCGCGGGAGAGCGCTCGGAGCGAGACAACGATCGCATGGCGAAGGCCATCGCGAGAGCGCTCGACGTGAACGAAGACGCCGTCCTGACCGCCGCGACCGGCGTGATCGGCGTGCCGTTTCCGATCGAACGCATGGAGGCGAAGACCCCGGAGCTCGTCGCTGCGCTGTCGGAAGACCCCCTACCGACAGCCGAAGCGCTGCTGACGACCGACACCGTCACCAAAATCGCCTCGCGCGAGATCTACGTCGGCGGGATGCGCGTGCGGGTGCTCGGCTTGGCGAAAGGCTCCGGCATGGTGCACCCCAACATGGCGACGGTGCTCTGCTTCCTGCTCACCGACGCCGTGATCGGCGCCGAGCTGCTCGACGCGGCGCTCGGCCCCATCGTCGACGAGACGTTCAACGCGGTATCGATCGACGGCGCCACCTCGACCAACGACACGGTGCTCGCGCTCGCCAACGGCCTCGCTGAAAACCCCGAGATCACCTCGCTCGAGGGCGAAGCAGGCCGCGCCTTTTCGGCGGCGCTCTTGGCTGTCGCGCGCGAGCTGGCGATCGCCATCGCGCGCGATGGGGAAGGCGCGAGACGCCTCGTCACGGTCGAAGTCTCTGGCGCCGCAACCCAAGCCGACGCACGTCTGTTCGCGCGCTCGGTGATCACCTCCAGCTTGGTGAAGGCTGCCCTCTTCGGCGCCGACCCTGGCTACGGCCGCATCCTCGCGGCGCTGGGCGCGTGTGCTGCCGAGCGAAAGCTCGCCCTCGAGATCCCAGGCTGTTCGGTGGCGCTGCAGAAGATCCCTGTCTTCAAGAGCGGCACCCCGGTCGCATTCGACAGCGACGCGCTGCGCGCTCGGCTGCGCCAGCGTGAGGTAACTATCGACGTGCGCGTCGGCGCCGGCGCCGGCAGCGCCGAAGCCTTCGGCTGCGATCTCTCGTACGACTACGTGCGCATCAACGCCGACTACGCGGCCGTGCTCGTCGCGCCGAACGGCGGGCCCGTAGAGCGCGACAAGCGCCTCGACACCAAGACGCCAGAGCTGAAGACGGAGGTGCTCGTTTCTGCGCTGCGTTACATCGATCGTTTCGCTGGCACGCGCGCGGTGATTAGGTACGGCGCTGCGACGCTGAGCCAGCCCAGCTTGGCGCTCTCATTCGCCGAAGACGTGCGGTTACTCACGGCGGTCGGGTTGTCGCCCATCTTGGTGCAGCAGGGCTCCAGCGAAATGATCGTCACGGCGCTCGCGCGCGCAGGCAAACGCGCGCTCGGTCTGTCTGGCGCAGACGGCAACTTGCTGGCTTGGCCGCGCGAAGGCTCGCCCACCGAAGTCAGCGTCGACCCTGACGTGATCGAGACCCTGCTGACCAAAGGCTACATTCCGGTGATCGTCCCCGAGCTCACAGAAGAGGCGGCCTGGGTCACAGGCAGCTCGGGGCTTTTGGATGTCGATCACGTAGCAGCCGAAATCGCCGTCGCCTGTGGCGCCAAAAAAATTCTCTTTCTCGGCGAGTCCCCTGGCTTGATGAGCGACGGCCTGCTCGTCAGCGAGCTCAGCGCTGAAGATCTCGCCGAGCGCGTCGTGCAAAGCTCGATCGATCCAGCGCTGGTGCAAAGGGCGCGGGCAGCTTCTCGAGCGCTCTCGCGCGGCGTCGACAGCGCGCATTTTCTCGACGAGCGCATTCCCCACGTCGTCGTGGCCGAGCTGTTCACCGACAGCGGCGTCGGCACGATGGTCCGCTAGCGAAAGGCGTCAGGCTTCAGGCCACAGGCTTCAGCCAGAAAAGAGCGAGAAGGAGGCAGCCAGAAACAGAGCGAGAAAGAGGCGGCAACATCTGGCTCTGGCTGAAGCCTGTGGCCTGAAGCCTGTGGCCCCCCCCACGTGGTAACCTGGCCAGCCTTCATGCTGGTCCCTGTCGTCTCGCTGGCTGTGCTCGGTTACACCTATGTCGGCTATCCGATCTTGATCGGCGCGCTCGCAAAGCTCTACCCGATCGAGACTTCGCCAGACGACTCGTTCACGCCGATGGTGAGCGCCCTCATCCCCGCGTACAACTGCGAGGGCTATCTCGACGCCAAGATCGACAGCTTGCTCGCGCTCGACTACCCGAAAGACAAATTCGAGATTTTGATCTTGTCGGACGGCTCGACCGACGGAACCGACGCGCTCCTTCAACGACGCGCCGAGATGGATGCACGGGTCAGGCCGCTGCGCAGTGAAGTTCGCAGCGGTAAACCCTCCGCGCTGAACGTGATGAAAGACCACGCGCGCGGTGAGGTGCTCTTGCTCACCGATGCGCGACAGCCGCTCGAGCCACAGAGCCTGCGCGCACTGGTGCGTCACTTCGCCGACCCCAGCGTGGGCTGCGTGTCGGGCAACTTGGTGCTCGAGGGCGACGCCGGCTCGGGCGTGTACTGGCGCTACGAAAATTGGATCCGCGAACAAGAAGCGGCCTTCCGCAGCATGGTCGGCGTCACTGGCCCGATCTACGCGATCCGCAAAACGGACTTGCACGAGGTGCCGATCGACATCGTGCTCGACGACGTGTGGACGCCGATGCGTCTCCGACTCGAGGGCAAGAAGGTGCTCTTCGAGAAGGGCGCTGTCGCGCGCGACGCAGCCTTCGACGACGACCGCGAGTTCGGGCGCAAGGCGCGCACGTTGGCGGGCAATTACCAGGTCTTTTCGCGTTTGCCTGAGCTGCTCTCGCCGTTCACGAATCCGTCTTTCTTCGAGACGTTTTCGCACAAGCTGCTCCGGCTCGCGGGGCCGTGGGTGCTGGGCGCTCTCGCCGGCAGCTCGCTCACGGAAGCGTTGCGACCGGCAAAGGGTCTCGGCGCAATCAAGGTATGGGCCGCCCGCGGTCTCGTGGCGGGGCAAGCCGTGTTCTACGTGGCCGCGCTCGCCGGGCCCCAGGCGGGCAAGCTGCCGGGCGTCGCGCGCACGTTCGTGATGATGAACGCGGCGGCCGTCGTCGGTCTCTATCGGCACATGCGCGGCGCGCAGCGGATTACCTGGTAGCCGCTACCGCCCCCGAGCTAGAAGCCCTTCTTCATGACCAGGATGGTGTCGCGTTCCATCTCGAACGCGCTCTCCATCACGATTGCCATGCAAGTGTTGTCGCGAACCTCGACGACGCGGATCTCGCCGAAGGTCTCGTTGGGGTACTTCTCGTCCGGGCCGTCGATCTTCAGGTCGTCGACCTTTGCGTCGCGATCGTCCTCGGTCATCGCGCGAATTTTCGCGCCTGCACCGGCAGTGTCCAGCGACTCGACCCAGCGGTCGCCACGCCGCACTGCGATGAAGCGGTTGCCCGCCTTGACCCCTTGTTTTTCGCCGCGATCGAGGAACACGATCTGGTGCTGACCAAAGAACTGGTGCGGCCACAGCGCCGTCAAGATGCGGGCCTCGAGGTACTTCTCGTTGCGCACGGGCGGCTGCACCAAGAACTTTCGCGGTACTGGCCCCACGCGGACGCCGCGCTCGATCACGTCGAGGGCTTCCACGATGTGCGCGCGAATCATGCGGGTCTTGGGGTTGTAGCGGTCGACGCGCACAGTGCCGAGCACCTGCACGAGCTCACCTGAAGCGTCCGCCTCGCGGCCCTTCAGGGTGCGCACTTCACGCCAGACCTGCAGCTCTTGGCCGAGCTCGATCTTCAAGTCTTTGAACTTGTCTTCATCGAGCTCGATGTACGAATCATCGCCGTACGACAGCATCTGCTGATCGTCGGGCGCACCGACGAGCTCGCCCCAGTCCTGCTTGTCGGGGTCGTCCACCCAACCGTAGTTGCGCAAGAACACGGTCGACTCCGGCACTGTCTGAGGCCGAATGGTGCCTGAGCCTTGGGCCCGTAGGCGCAGTCTGTCACCCGGGTAGATCCAGTGCGGGTTCAGGATCTGCGGGTTCTGCGACCAGAGGCGCGGCCACTGGTACGGGTTCTTGAAGTATTGGCCGCTGATGCCCCACAGCGTGTCGCCGCGGCGAACCGTGTGCGCCTGGGGCACGGAGCCGGCGCCGTCGACGATGTATTGTCCTGTTGCAGAGCCCTTCGTGCTGGCCGCGCCTGGGTCGCTCTTGTTGAGATCGAACTCGTTGCGAGAGGCGTTGATGTCGGTGACCGAACGCGAGCTCGAGCCAAGGTGGCCGTCGAGCTCGGCCTGCGTCGGCCCTGCCGGTGTGAACGTGGTGGTGCTGGACGAAGGCCCGGGGATGACGATCGGAGCGTCGCCACCAGCGGGGCTGGTCGGCCCCACTTCTTCTTGGGCGAGCGCTTCGCGCGCGGAGCCGCTAGCGACGAAAGTGAGGAGCGCGGCGACGCAAGTTCGTTGGAGCTTCATGTTCCTCAGCGTTTCTCGGGCTTCTTGTCAGTGCTCTTCGGAGGGTCGGTCTTCGGCTTCGGCTTGATGCGGTTGAGATCGACAGGCGTGGAATCGTCGCCTGTCGTCTCTTCTTGAACGATCCCGCCGCTGGGCGTCGACTTGAAGCGCGTCCGCGGACCGCTCGCGGGCGGCGCCGCCGGTGCTTCTGCTGTCGCCGGCCGGGAGTCCGGCGTCAGCTTCACAGTGGGGAGCTCGGGCCGGTCGTACGGGCGCGACTCCTTCTCGGGCAGCGGCGGAGGCGCCGAGGCGTGCAAGGCGCCCGTCTTGATCTCGAGCGCATCGAGCCGCTCGTTCATGCCGCCGGTGCTCGCGCGCAAAGCCGTGAGCTCGGTGCGCAACGCGGCCAGCTCTTTGGCGGTCGCGTCGGAGCCCGCGCAGCCGGAGAGGCCGAGCGCCATCGCGCCCACACCGAAGGCCCACCAATTCTTGGATCTCACCCTCATGCCGATTCCCAGCGTACTCTTGCCTCACAAGAGCGGCCAAGAAGAGCGCGAAGGCCGCGCGCGGGATGCTAACGTGTCGGCCGTGTTCACCGGGCCCGCTCGACTTCGCACGCTGACTCTGCTCGCCACTCTGCTCGCAAGCGCCTTGGCGGGCTCCTTTTCGGTCAGCGGCTGCAGTGACAGCGGGACCGGCGGCGCGGGCGGCAGCACACCAGCGTGCGGCTTGGACGACCAAAACTGCTTCGACTACAGCTGTTACGAGGCTGGGCCCGATCGCTCGTTCGCGGCAGACGTGCTGCCAATCTTCGAACAGTCGTGTGCGCTGTCGGCGTCGTGTCACGGCGACCCCGGCAGCCCCGATCCATCCAGCGGCTACCGGCCGTATTTGGGCGCCGTCGATGGGCCGAGCGATGTCATGCTCATCTTCGACACCGTGGTCGACCAAGATTCGCATCGCGTCGCGCTGAAAATGATCGACCCCGGCAAACCCGAGAGCAGCTTCTTGATGCACAAAATGGACGGCGATCTCGAGTGCGGGAGCCTCGCCTGCCCCGAGGGCGACTGCGGCACTTTGATGCCTCAAAGCTCGGATCCGCTCCCGGAAGAGACGCGGAACACGGTGCGCGACTGGATTCTTCAGGGCGCGGCCAACAACTGATGATCGGTCGCCTCACGGGACGAATCGTCGAAGACGGCGAGGGTGGTGTGTTGGTCGTCGACGTCGGCGGCGTGGGCTACGAGGTGATCGCCCCGCTGGGGACACGCGGCCGACTCGGCGCTGATCTTGCTGGAATCGTTACCCTATTCATTCACACCCACGTCCGCGAAGAGGCCCTACAGCTGTTCGGTTTCGCGTCGACCGAGGACCGCGAGGCGTTTCGGGTGCTGATCGGCATCTCCAACGTGGGCCCCAAGCTGGCGATCGGGGTGCTCAGCGCGACCAACGTGAACGAGCTGGCCCAGGCAGTTTCGCGTGGAGAGGTCGCAAAACTCACCACAATCCCTGGCGTCGGTAAAAAGACAGCCGAGCGGCTCGTCCTGGAGCTAAAAGGTAAGCTCTCGGTCTCGGCGGCCTCCCGGCTTCCGGATGTTGGGCCCGTTCCTACCGGCGGGAAGGCCGAGATGGTGGTTTCGGCCCTCACGCGCATGGGGTTTCGAGCCAACGAAGCGGAACGCGCGGTGGCCACCTTGGCCCAAAGCCCAGACTTCGCAGACACTCCGCTGGGGGAGCTGGTGCGCGATGCTCTCGGCATGCTGTCCCGGTAACGAATGTCGACAATGGCCTTGGGTGGCGACTATCCTTCCCCCGCCACGCAGCGCGACCGCTAGGAGATCAAGGTGATCATCTGCCCGAAATGCACGAAGGAAAATCAGGACCACTACAAGTTCTGTCTCGGCTGTGGTGCCGAGCTTCCTCGTGACGCGGCCCCCAAGAAGTTCGCCCCGGCCTCGAACACACCGCCCCACGGCATCCCCGCCGTGAAGGCGGCGTCGGTGGCATCGTCTGCGCTGCTCGACGAAGCAACGTCGCAAGGCCAGGGCCCAAACTCCACGGCTGCAGCCATCGAGGCTGCCACTGGCGGCGGCGACACTGTGGTCTGCCCGCAGTGCAGCCACGTAAATCCGACGTCCAACAAGTTCTGCGCCTCGTGCGGGTTCAAGCTGGGCAAGGTAGCCAGCGTTCCCGCGCCGCAGCACGCCGCGCCAGCACCGGGCCCGGCAGCTCCGATCGCCCCGTCACCGGCAGTGCCGCTCCAGGGCGAGCTGCCCACCGCTCAAGTTGGCGGCATCACGATGACTGCGCTCCGCGCCGACGGCAGCGAAGCGGGCTCATTTCACATGGCCGCAGGGCCGACCATCATCGGTCGCGACTCAGGCGGCATCTTCGCGGGTGACAGCTACCTCTCGCCCAAACACGCGACGTTTACCGTGCGCGGCCGCCAAGTCGTCGTTCGCGACGAGAGCTCGCTGAACGGCATCTATCGTAAGATCGGCCGCGACGAGCCGATCGAGCTGGCCTTCGGCGACATCTTCCGCATCGGCCAGGAGATTTTGCGGCTCGAGCCGCTCACCCCGGCGCCGAAAAGCGCCGACGGTGTCGAACGTCTGGGCTCCCCCGCGCGGGGCTACATCGCCCGCATCGCCCTCTTGATCGGCCGTGACACCACCGGCAACGCCTACCCCATCCCAGAGGCAGGTATCCATCTCGGCCGCGAGCGCGGTGACGTGCTCTTCCCGGAAGACGGCTACGTTTCCGGTTTGCACTGTCGCCTGAGCTGGTCCACCGGCAAGATTCACCTGACTGATCTGGGCAGCTCCAACGGCAGCTTCGTGCGCCTCCAGAAGGACACCGCCATCAACAACGGCGATGTGCTCTTGATGGGCCAGCAGCTCTTCCGCGTTAACGTGAATTGACGCTCGACTCGATGGAACCCGCTCGCACCATTCGCGTCGTCGCCGGAGTGGTGGGTCGCGAGGGTCGTTACCTCATCACCCAGCGGCGGCCGACTGCCGTGCTCCCGCTGATGTGGGAGTTCCCTGGTGGAAAGGTCGAGACCAACGAGTCGGACGCCGAGGCATTGCAGCGTGAGGTGAAACATCGCCTCGGAGTGGACGTGCGCGTCGGTCAGCTGATCTCTTTCGTGACGCACCCTACGAGCGATACACGGTGGATTTGTACTTGTACGAATGCACCATCGCGGCGGGGGAGCCCGCTGCGCTGGCTGTTCATGCCTTCCAATGGGTGACCAGCGGCGACTTCGACCAGTACCCGTTCACGCCGGCCGACGAGGCCAGCATGAACAAGCTCCTCGGAATGGAACCCAAAGTCTAACCGCGTAGAGATAGGCTGCCGATCGTGCGCCCCTTCGTTCCACAGCGCTGGGTGTTCGCCAGTGCGACGGTGCTGACGGCGTGCTTCCCGGATTTCCAGTTCGGACCGGGCGACGATCCCATGACCGGCGGCGCTCCGACGAGCTCGCGCGCGGCATCCGGAACCGGACCCCAGATGTCGCTCGGCGGCGGCGGTTCCGAGAACGCGGGCGTGGGTGGCGCGGGCGGCCAGGGCGGCGCGCCCAGCCACGGAGGCGACGGTCCCACCGGCTCGACAGTGAGCGGCTCGAGCAGCACGGGTGTGGTGGCGATGCCCACGGTTCCGTGTGGCAACGGGAGCTCGGTGATCGTCGAGTGCGCGCCAGCGCAGGCATGTTGCTTCAGCCAGACTTCTGCTGCGTATGACGAGTGTGGCGCGCCCGGCGCTTGCGACGACTATGTGTTCACCTGCAACGAGCCGAGCGACTGCGCGTCGGGGGTTTGCTGCGCTGACGAAGACTTCTTCGGCTTCACCGGGACGATCAGCTGCGTGACGAGCTGCTCCGGCGGCGTGCTTTGCGCAGAGGACGCTGACTGCAACCCCGCTGAGACTTGCGAGCAGTACTTCGCCAACTCGTTCGCCCCCGAATATGCTCCGGCGTACCGCATCTGTAAGCCGTAGCGAAAAATCGTACGGCAGTCCGATCTGGACTGCCCGGCTCGCGATCGCGTTCATCGTGTGCCGCGTGATTCACGGCGCTGTCTACATCGGCGATGTGCCGCCCGCGCGCACAGGCTTCTTTGCGCTCGGTCTGCTCATCTCGATCGGCATCTTCGTGCTGGCGGCGATGGCCTGATCCGGCCGCTGGCGGCGGGCCGGTATCCCCGAGCGGGGGTTTCACAAAACGTAAAGTCTACTTTATGTTTCCGCGAATCCAGAACGGAGTACCCATCCGCGAAAGAGACGACCACCCCTCGTCGAGCAACGCTACCCGTTGTCGGTGAGATCGATGACGCGCTTCTCGAGACCGCGGCCCTTGGTGACGCCGCTGATCATCACGCGGTCTTGCAACAAGACCCACAGCGCTTGCCCAATCACTGTCTCCGCGTCGGTTTGCTTGCGCTCGAAGTAGATCACGAGATCTCGTGTCTCTTCGACGAACTCGGCGTGTTTCACGACGGGTAGGTCGATCACCTTCTGGAGCGGCAGTGGGCCGGGCGCGATCTTGATGTGGATCTCTTCAGCCGACCCAGTCAGCTCGCTGATGCTGCCGCTGGCGACGAGACGCCCGCGATCGAGGATGGCGGCGCCGTCGCAAATCTCTTCCAGCTCTTGCAGGTTGTGGCTCGACACGATCAGCGTCGCGCGACCTTTGCGACCCTTGATGATCTGACGCACTTCGTAGGCGATGCGGGGGTCGAGACCGGCGGTCGGCTCGTCCAGCAAGACGACCTCTGGATCACCCAAGAACGCTTGCGCGATGCCTACACGTTTGGCCATGCCGTGAGAGAGCGTGCCGCACTTCTGATCCCACCAGTCTTTGCCCTCCACTTCAGCGAGCGTCTCTCGCGCTTCTTTTTCTGCTTCTTCTGCCGACAAGTTCTGCAGCCGACCCATGTGCACCAGAAACTCGCCGACCTTGTCGCTGGCCGGCAGCATCGCATCTTGCGGCAACACGCCGAGCCGGCCGCGCAGCGCAGGCACGTTGGTGGGTGAGAAGCCGAGCACCTCGAGCGAGCCCTCTGTCGGGCGCAGATAGCCGGCCAACATCGAAAAGGTGGTCGTTTTGCCAGCGCCGTTCGGACCGATCAGCCCATACACCGAGCCGCCGCGGATGCGCAGCGACACGCTGTTTACGGCCGTGTTGTCGCCGAAGCGCTTCGTCACGTTGCTGAGCCGCACCGCGATGTCGGCGTGCTTCTTCTTCTTCTTGCCGGTCGTGCCCGCGGCGCGATAGGACGCGGGGCTCTGCGACTCGGGCGCATCTTCCGAGGGCAAAGGCGCGGAGGCCGGAGCCCCGGACACAGGAGCCGTGGACTCGCTCATCAGACGTCCTTCTTTTCGAGGATGAACGCCCCGAGCGCTGTAGGGACACCCGCAAACGCCAGACAGGCTGCGAGACCGATCGCCACGCGTTCGATCTTCGGCGAGAGCATGAAGACGTCGTACCCATTCGGGTAGAAGCCGCGCAGGACATTGGCGGTGGGGCTGCCGCCGCCCCGAACCATGCTGTCGAGGATGAACGGAACGAACGAGCCCAGCACGAAGATGCCGAAGAAGGAGAAGCCGACCACGAGCAGCGAGGTGATCGGCGTGCGGAAGAGCGAGCCGATCAGCACGGCGATGCCGCACCAGGCGCCCACGATCGGCACCGAGACCAGCCAGAGCCGCGGGCCCCACAGGAGCACGTCGCCCACCGGGTAAAGCCCCTGTGACAAGGTCACGATCCACATCAAGAGGTGCATCGCCAGCGTCATCACGGTGATGGTCGCCCACAAGCCCAGGAACTTGCCGACGTAGTACGAGACGCGGCGCGTGCGCACCGTCCAGTAACGGATGGTGCGGTGCTGCACTTCGCCTGATACGCCATCGAAGCCCGCCAGCCAAATCAGCGCCGGCGACAGCCAGATGCAGAGCGGCAGCATGAAGACGAGCGAGATGGGCGCGGTCGACAGGTGCTCGCCGACGGCTTTATCGTGGAACCACTCCGACCACAGCTCGCCTTGGGCCTGGCGCAGCACTTCTGGATTGGCGCCCTCGAGCTTGCGCTGAAAGGCCTTCACCAAGAGCAGCGCGACGGCTGTGCCCCCGATGAGCGACAGCGCGAGCAAGATGAGGCCCTTCACCCCGCGCAGATTTTTCTTCAGCTCGCGGCCGACGATCAAGCCGATTTCTTGGATTGGCTTCACGATAGATAACCAGGCCGGAGCTTCGTTCGGACTGCGCTCCTGGTCAAGACTCCTTCCCGCCCGCTCGAAGCAGCGTAAGGATCAGTGGTTCGTGCTGACACGTCGCAACGAACCGTTCCCCCTCGAGGCCGTGCGCGACCTCTTGGGTGTCGTGCGCGCCATCTACGCCGCCGCCCAACAGCGGGGCGCTTCACGCGTCGAGCTCAAGCGCATCGCGCGCGTCGGGAAGCAGCTCTCCGACGCCATCGACTTGGCTGTCAGTACGCGGCCCGACACTGTCGGCCACCGCGCCGCATGGCAACACGCTGAAGAGGCAACCAGTCACGTGATGGATCTCGTCGACGCGCTGACTCCGGCGGAGCCGCTGCTCAACGCTGCCAGGAGTCGCGTGACTGGTACCAGCGCCGCGCTGAAGAAGCGTCGCGAAGAACGGTAGCGTCCGCTTCGAGCGCGGGCCTGGTCGGCCCCGCTGCGGGCCCCGGGGTGACAGAAGCGGATGGCTTGGCCGGCCAGGGCGCGGTTGTGTCAGTGGATCGCAGTCGACCATGACAGAACCGACCCACTTTTCCGGCGAGGTGGGGCGTACCGTCAGGTCCGCGCGGAATCGGGCCTGGACGCCAACATGGACGCCATTGCGGAGGTGGCCGCATCGCGAAATCGTCTCGAATTCAATGGTGGGCGGCTCGAGCTGCCGCGCTGGCGCTCGCGACCACCCCGAGGCCTGGCACAACCCGGGTGCTTGCCGGAAAAGGTCGCGATTGTGTCAGTGGAGGCTGACACAACTCGATAGCTGACGTCCGTCAGCGGGCTGGCGTCCGTCAGCGGGCTGGCGTCCGTCAGCGGGCTGGCGTCCGTCAGCCCGGGCTGGCGTCCGTCAGCACCAATCGACGTCTGCCATGCGGCGCGCGACGAATTCAACGCAACTCCAGGCGTCGGTCGTCGATAGATCGCCATGTCGGATCACGAACGCGCGACGAAGTCGAGTCATGCACCTGCCAGCGGGCGACTGCGCCAAAGCTTTCAAGCCGGCACCGCAGCACCATTGGGATACCACGTCGTGTTGCGGCTCAGCGACGATCGGGTAATCGCACCCACGCCGGGCGAGCTCCGCATCGCGGCGTGCACGTTGATCGAGCGGGGCCGCCCTCATCGGCTGCTGGGGTGCTCGGTCGCCGACACCCACGCGCACGCCGTCTTGTTGTGCTCGCGCGCCGCGGCTGGGCAGTTCGCCGGACGCGGGGCGTCGGCGCTGCGCTATGCAATGCGACTGGCGGTGCCATTCGAGCCGGCCTCCATTCGCCCGATTCGAGACCAGCGCCACCTCGCCAACGCATTCGACTACGTGTTGCGACAAGAGCAGCGCCACGGCATCGCCCGCGATGGCTTCCACGAAGGCAGCAACTTGCCAGATCTGGTGGGCCTGCGCGTCGTCGGCCACGACTGCGCCAAGCTGCTCAGGCAGTACTTGCCGCGCACGAGCCAAGCTTCACTGCTGCGAAAATTCGACGTCGACTGGGCGACTCCGGTTGCGTTCGATCCACGGCTGTTGCTCGACGCGGCGCTGGCGACCTTCGGCATGACCAGCTTGAGCGGACGCGCACCTGCCACCATTGCAGCACGCGCGACTGCCATTGCCGCGGCCGGCAAACAGATGAGCGCAGACGAGCTGGCCAGCCTGTTCGGCATCGACGTGCGCACTGTGTTCCGCATGCGCGCGACGCCACGCGATCCGAAGGCCGTCCGCGCAGTCCAGCTGCAGCTTCAGCTGCGGGCGCTGCTTCGGTCGTCGCCTGGGCAGCCCAATGGCCAATGACTCCTGCTCAATCAGGGTCAAGCCATCGACTTGTGTCAGCCTTCTCTGACACAACGCCGACCTTTTCCGGCAAATCCCCCGGTTGTGTCAGGTGGAGTGCCGTTCGCAGAGGCGTCATGCGCTGACGCGGGCGCATGCACGCATCGATTCGTCGCGTTCTCGCACCTCGCTTGCGTCGTTGATCGCCCACTCGCGCCACTTCTCTCGATCACGCGCTGCACCTCTGACATTACCCACCACCTTGCCGGAAAAGGTCCTCGCTATGTCATGGGCGAGCCCGCCCCACTGACACAACGCTGCCCTTGCCTGCCGAGCCACCTAATGCTGTCAGCCCCAGCCGCAAAGCCAGCCGCAAAGCCAGCCGCAAAGCCAGCCGCAAAGCCAGCCGCAAAGCCAGCCGCAAAGCCAGCCGCAAAGCCACCACCACAGCCACCCCCACATCCAGCGCCACA
>Ga0105048_10001855_pt1 | contig 34167 bp, 26 predicted proteins | sample MAT05_FD_78382 | JGI IMG/M metagenome (GOLD analysis project Ga0105048, IMG submission 78382) | Freshwater microbial communities from Lake Fryxell liftoff mats and glacier meltwater in Antarctica - MAT-05 | ecosystem: Environmental > Aquatic > Freshwater > Ice > Liftoff microbial mat | place... | reverse complement strand
GCCACCGTGCTGCGGTGCCGCGTGCGTTACTTTACCGATGCCGCTGTGCTCGGTAGCCAGGCGTTTGTTGAAACCCATCTCGCCGCTTACCGACAACGTCACGGCGCCCGTAAACGTACCTCACCACGGCCGCTGGCTCCGATCACCGATTGGGGCGGCCTGACGTCACTGCGTGGCCTGCGGGTGAATGCATTCGGTTAAGAAGACCGCCACGATAAAACCACTCAATAGAAGGCAGTCTTGTCACTTGCCGAACAAGTTGCCCAGCGGGCCTGCGGCGTTGCCAACTAGTTTTTGCAGGAGCATGTTCACCAGAGCATCGGTGCCGATTTCAGACAACGTGCCATCGACTTTGATCGGTGCAAAGAGCGGCACATAGCCGAGCGAATCCGCGCCGCCTTGCAGCATGCCTTGTTTGCCAAAGAGCTCGGAGGCGCGACCATGCGTGCTCATTTCAAACTGCGCGGTAAGCGGCTGCTGCAACAGCGGCACACCTTCCTGTTGCAGCAACGTGCCGTTGCCCGTGAGGCGAATCTTGGGCGAGATCAGGGTGAAATCCTTCAACGTGCTGAGCGAGGCATTCGCATCGTGCGTCAGTTTAACGCTCAATTGGTCGTAGGGAATCGCAACCAGCAGCGAGGCGATTTCGAGGGCGGCCCCGGCTGCATTTCCATTTTTTGAACCGCTTGAAAGCGCGCCAACCACGCCAGAGAGATTATTAATCATTTTGCCCGACTTGTCCTGAAAACGGTCGGAAAATGCCTTCGGCAGCGCGAGCCCGCGAAACACGCCACCACGGCTGGTGAGGTTGAGATCGGCGGTGATCTTGCTCATGAGCAACGTGGTGCTGGGGGCCACACCGGAGAGTTTGCTCACGACATCGAACTTGCCCTCGACCGTCGGGTCGCGGCGCGGATTCGCCGTGCGGAAAAACGGCGCGGGATCAAAGCCTATCACCGTTGCGTCACCAGAAAACGAATACGGGGCGGGCTGCGCGACGTCGAAGGTCATACGTCCAGAAACTGCTGCCTCTCCGCCGGTACCCAGCACGGCGCGCACACTGTCGATGGACACGGCTCCCGGTTCGATCTTCAACGCGCCAGTGACATTGGCGACCTTCATGTCCGGCGAATAAATGATCTCTTTTAGTGCGAACTTAAACTGCCCCGTGCAGGCATTCCAGAACGGCAGTTTGTCGGCCGACTGTTTAGCGGTGGGATTGGTTTCCGGTGCGGTGGATTTCGGTGTGGTGGGCGCGGATGTGACAGACGGAGTAGACTTGGAGGCCAGGGTCGCGGCAAGCGCCTGAAGCGGTTTCAAATCCTGCAGGTACACGGCGCTGCTCACGAGGTCGGCGTCGATGTTCGTCGTTTGGCCAGGCGTGATGTGAGCGGTGATCTCTACATCGGATATGCGGCCAGCGGCGTCGAGGGTCAGCGGCAACTGTGCGTCGATCCGCCCGTCGGGTTGCAGGTCGAGACGGAGCAGGGCCTGAAGGCGCGGAAGGATTTCCACGTTTGGCGCGGTCAAGTTGTTTAGTTCAACCGAGGCCGAGATTTGTTTCGTGCCTTCGAAGCTGGCGGAAAATTCGCCGCTGGCTGTGCCCTTCGTGAGGAGCGCGGCGTAGTCTACGGCGGCGGGTTGCGCAAGGAGCGCGGGCAGGTTGGCTTCCCAGCGGCCAGTGGCCTTGAGCGGTTGGGCGGTCGCACCTGCGGGGCGTCCGGCCTTGGCGCTGGCGGTGAAGAGGGTCGCCGCGCCGCTGCGAAGCGAAAATTCAGAGATGTCGGCCTGCCAGCCTTGGAGCGAGGAGTCGGCGGTCAGTTTTACCGCGAGGTCGAGCGCGCGCACGAGAGGCTGACCGGCTTTTGTCACCGAAAGATTGGTGAGGGTCACCGGCGCGGAGGGACGGACAGTGAATCCACCGTTGCGCGTGCTGGCTAAAAACTCGCCGCGCACATCGTCGCCGCTGATCGCGATGTCCTTAATGAATGATTGTGCCCAAGCCAAAGGCAGGCCGTGCAGCGTGAGCCGGAGCAGCTCGGCGGAGGGATCTGCAACCTTGAGCGCGCGGGTGGAAAAATCGTAGTTGAACTTTTGCAGCGCCTGCACGGAAGCGATCGGCGCCGCGCCGGAAAGGGCGGCGGTAAAACGTTCGACTGAGATCAGATTGCCCGCTTTAGACAGATCGAAATCGAGCTGCGTGCGAAGACGGCCCAGCACGGCCAGCTCGGGCCTGATCACGGCAAGTTGCTCGACCGTGTTGTCAACGCGTCCGCTGGCTTGGATCGAGGCGAAGGTTCGGTCTGCCTCGAAAGCGCCCTCGCCCACGGCGTCAAACACCGGTAAGGCGCGGCCGAGCGTGAAAGGCGCGAGGTCGGCGTTGCTCACGTCGAGTTTCCATTTACCGGTCAGCGCCGCAGCCGAATTGCCCGCCGGATAAGCGGCCTCAAGACTGAACAGATTCTTCAAGCCGCCGGACGCGGGCGTATGAAATGCCACGACGTAGGTTTCACCCTTTTCGCCGCCATTCAGAACAAATTCAGAATGCAGGCGGGCACCGTGCGGGAAATCTGCGCCCACAGCCTTGACGTCGGTGACCACCGCAATTTTCCGAAACGTGCGCGGTGTATCCATCTGCACCGTGATCACGCTGTCGATCTCAACCGACGACATAGGCGCGGCGGCACCGGCAAAAACGGTCTTGGTGGAAGCATGAAAACGCCCCTCGCCTCCCGCGCCGAGCTTGCCGCCGGAAAAACGAAGCGTGGCGCGTCCGGGTGGATTCGCACCGGCGGCAGGGAAAATCACCTCGCCCTCGATCTCCACGCCGTCGAGTGAAAGATCCACCGGCAACTGCAGAAGTTTAAAGACACCGTCAAAGGCAAACGGCACCGGAGCGGTTTGCGCGGACGCGGGCTTAGTGGCGTACGGCGGCACGGCAGCTTGGGCGTTACCGCTGGTTTCGGCTGAAGCGGACGCCGGACCCGAAACCGCGGCGGGAGCCGTCAGATCAATTTTCCAGCCTTTGGCAACGAGACGGCGCACGGCGACGTTTTTGCCGGCCACAGATGCAAGCGACATCTCGACGGTGACAGAGGGCAGCGTCAGCGCGAAGCTAGGCTGTTGAAAATTGAAACCGGTGAGTTCGATCTGATTTAAGCCGACAGCGACACGGCCCAGCGAGGCCTTGACGCCAGGCTGTACTACCAACGCGCGACGCGCCGCCCAGGTCTGCACGGACGGGGTAAAGGCCAGCGCAAGAACGATGACGAGAAGTGCCGCCAGCACGGCGACGCTCACAAGAACGGGGCGTAGAATCTTCATGAACAATTGTGGGGACAACAGTTAGACGCACTGCGTCATAACATTCTCAGATAATAAAAAAAAACCGCGCCCGCCGTCGATGTCATTTCGACGGCAGGCGCGGTGAATATCCCCCAATAACTCAAGAAACGGGAGCGAAGGTATCGGCAATGCCCATCGCCTTGCGCAGGCTGGAGAGCGCGATGGTGTGATTATAGAGCGCCTCGACCTCGTTGGTGCGGGCCTCGGTCAGGGCGACCTGTGCCTGCAACACATCGAGCTGAGTCGCGGTGCCGGCATCGAAACGGGCCTTGGCCAAACGCACGCTTTCCTCGGCCTGACCGACGACGGCCTTGGAGGCAGTCACAAGTTCGACCGCTTCTTGCAGGGTCGAATGCGCGCGGCGCACCTCGACATCGATCGCGAGCTGCTGCTCGGAAGACGTGAGCTTCGACTGTGCGAGCGCCGAGCGAGCCTGTGCGACGCGTCCGGCAGTGGCACGGCCATCGAAGATCGCCCAACCGCCCTGCACCCCGGCGCTCCAGCCAGCATTGGTCTTGTCGAGATCGTTATTCGCCGAAGATTTTTTAACCTGATAACCGGCACTCACGCCCAGCGAGGGCCAGTAGTTACCACGGGCGGCGGTCACGTTTTCCGTGGCGGATTTTTCCAGTTTAAACAACTGCTGAAGCTCGGGGCGATTGGCGCGTGCCGCGTCGAGCGCGGCGGGCAACTCGATGGCGGTGGGTTCGTAGGTCAGCTCACCGAGAAACTCCGGTACCTTTGCCACCGCGCCGGGCGTGACCGAAGTGTAGCCGAGCACTTGGCGCAGCTCCTCGATGGCGATACGGTAGGCATTCTTGGCGCGAATGAGCGGCGGGCGGCCGTTGGCCACGGCAACCTCGGAACGGAGCAGATCAAACTTCGAGAGCGTGCCAGCGTCGTAACGATCGCGGACGGTCTTCAGCTGTTCGTCGAGCAAGTTCAGCGATTGCTCGGCGACGGCGATTTTCTTCTTCGCCAGCAACACGGCGTAGAACTTTGAGCGCACGCCGAAGAGCGCGTTGTTGATCACCGAACGCAGCTCGAGCAATGCGGCCTCGCGGCGGTATTTTTGCGCGGCGATCGATGAACTGATCGCACCGCCGGCAAAAACACTCTGCGTCACCGTGAGCGAGATCGCCCAATCTTGATCCGTGGTGCGCTGGAGTGGTTCGAAACGCTCCTTATCGAACTTCGTGTAATAGTAACTGACACCCGCATTCGGAATACTGCGGGCACGGATTTCAATGAGCAGGCCGTCCTGCTGTTTGATGCGTTCGCGGGCCTGGCGGATGGCGAAGTTATTGTCGATGGCGAATTGAATCGCACCCGGCAAATCGAGCCGTGGAGGGATCTCGCGGTTCGGCTCCGGCGCGGCAAAAGTCATCGCGGACGTGATGACTGTGAGCGCGATGAGCGCGGTTTTAAGCAGTGAGTTTCTCATATGAAAACGATGCTGGGTTATTTAGCGCCGACGGCTTCAGCCTCGGGCAACGACAATGATTTGGCCGCGCTAGATGACTTGCCGATGCTGTGGTCCTTGGCGATTAACATGTAAAGCGAAGGCACGACAAAGAGCGTGAAGAGCGTACCGATACTCATGCCACCGACAACGATAAGACCAATGGAGTTGCGCGCCGACGCGCCTGCACCGGTGACGAGTGTCAGCGGAAGATGGCCGAACACCGTGGCCGCGCTGGTCATGAGGACCGGCCGCAAACGGGTGAGACAGGCCTCGCGAATCGCATCGAGCTTGGTGTGCCCCTGACGCTGAAGCTCGTTGGCGAACTCCACGATCAAGATGCCATTCTTCGAGACGAGGCCGACCAAAGTGACGAGGCCGACCTGCGTGTAGATGTTGAACGTAGTCGTCCACCCATCGGTGAAAAAATGCATATTGGGATTAGGCATCTTCAGGAAGGTGAAGATCGAGGCGCCAAAGATAGCCAACGGCACCGAACCAAACAAAATCACCAGCGGATCGCGGAACGAGTTAAACTGCGCCGCGAGCACGAGGAAGATCAGGATGCAGGCGAGGCCGAGTGTCTGAAGGAAAGCGGTGTTGCCGCCTTCCTTGCGAAGCTGGCGAGACTCGCCGGTGTAATCGATGACATAGCCCTTCGGCAGTATCTTGGCGGCTTCATCTTCGAGAAAACGCAACGCTTCGTCGAGCGAGCGGGTGCTGACGCCGGAAAGCTTTACCGCGTTGAGCTGTTGAAAACGGTTAAGGGAGCGGGGCTGCACGCCCTGACGAATGGTGGCCACGGTGCTGAGCGGGATCAGCTCGCCGTTCGGGCCGGTGATATGGATGTTTTTCAGCTGATCAGGATTGAGGCGTTCCACGCGCTCGATCTGGGGAATCACCTTATAGCTACGGCCCTCGATGTTGAAGCGGTTGACGTAATTGCCGCCGACACTGACGGCAACATCCTGGCCGACTTGCTGAAGACTGAGGCCCAGCGAGGCGACCTTGTCGCGGTCGATGTTGAGCTCGGCCTGCGGCTGATCGTACTTCACGTCGATGAGCGGCGGGAAGAAAAACATCTTACTCTCAATCGCCTTTTGTTGGAGTTTCTTGGCAAATTCGAGCACTTGCTCTGGTTCGGCCGTTGAGGCGATGACAAACTCGATTGGGAACTGACCGCCACTCGGGAGCGCGGGACGGTTAACAATGAAGGCGCGAATGCCGGGAATTTTTGAGAGCCCGGCCTGCACGCCCGGCAAGACTTCCGCAGCGGTGCGGGTGCGCTCGCCCCACGGTTTCAACACCAGACCACCAATCGCGAACGTAGGCTGCGTGAGTTGGAAACTAAAACCAAACTCAGGCGTTTGCTTGTAGACCTCAAACATCTGCTTCGTGAAGTGCAGCGTCTGATCAATCGTCGAATTGGCTGGCGTCTCAGCAATGCCGATGAGCACACCCTGATCCTCGGCCGGAGCCAGTTCCTTCGGCGACATCGAGATCAAAAGAACCGTCAGCAGCGTGAGCACGATCCAACCCGTATAGATAAACGGACGGGCGCGCAGCGTCACATCGAGCAGCCGCGAATAACGGGCTTTCAATCCGTCGAAGCCACGGGTGATCCGACCGGCCAAACCGCGTTCGCTTTCATCGGAGTGCAACAGCTTGGCCGACATAACCGGCGAGAGCGTCAAGGCCACGACACCGGAAATCAAAACCGCGCCTGCCAAGGTGAAGGCGAACTCGCGGAAAAAAGCACCCGTGAGACCGCCAGAGAGCGCGATCGGCGCATACACGGCGACGAGCGTGATCGTCATCGCGATGATCGGGCCGACGAGTTCGCGCGAGGCAGCGAGCGCAGCGTCGATCGGCTTTTGGCCCATCGCCAGATGGCGTTCGACGTTTTCAACGACGACGATGGCGTCGTCGACCACCAGACCGACCGAGAGCACGACGGCAAGCAACGTGAGCAGATTGATGGAAAACCCAAACACCTGCATGAGGAAAACCGCGCCGATCAAAGAAACCGGAATCGCGATCACCGGCACGAGCACTGAACGGAACGTGCCAAGGAATAGGAAAATCACGATCACGACGATCAGGAGCGTCTCGGCCAGCGTGTAGTAAACCTCGTGAATGGCGTCCTCAATGTAACGCGTAGAGTCATACGCGATACCGGCCGACATGCCGACGGGCAGATCTTTTTGAATACCCTCCATCTCGGCGCGCACGCCCTTGATCACGTCGAGCGTGTTCGCATTGGGCAACACCCAGACACCGACAAAGACCGCAGTGTCGCCTGAAAAACGTACATCGACGTCATAGTTTTCCGCGCCGAGCACGACATCAGCGATATCGGACAGGCGCACAATGGCCCCGTCCTGCTGGCGGATGACGAGCTTTTTGAAATCATCGATACTACGCAGATCGGTGTTGGCAGTGAGATTCACCGAAATGAGCGAACCACGCGTCTGACCTACGGCAGAAAGATAATTATTCGACGCCAGAGCGGCGCGGACTTGCACCGGGCTGATGTTGAGCGAGGCCATGCGGTCAGGCTTCAGCCAGATTCGCATCGCAAAGGTACGGCCACCGAGGATGTCGGCGCGCTGCACACCGGGCACCGCGGAGAGCCGAGGCTGAACCACTCGAGTGAGGTAATCAGTGACTTGATTGGCCGCAAGGGTGTCCGAACCAAAGCGCAGGTACGCGGAGGCCAGCGCGGAGTCGGCTGTCTCAATCGTGAGGATCGGCACTTCCGAGCCGGGCGGCAGATCACCGCGCACCTGGTCGACCTTCGTGCTGATTTCCGCGAGGGCCTTGTTGCCGTCGTAGTTCAGCTTAAGGTGGGCCTTGATGATGGAGACGCTCTGCGAGCTGGTCGATTCCAGGTAGTCGATACCTTCGGCGGAGGCGACGACGCGCTCGACGGGCGTGGTGATGAAACCGCGCACCAGATTAGCATTTGCACCGACATAGGCGGTGGTGACGGTGATGACGGCGTTTTCGTTGCGCGGATATTGCCGAACCGTGAGCGTGCGGTAAGCCTGAAGGCCGGCGATCACGATCACGAGGTTGACCACAATGGCCAACACGGGGCGCCGGATAAAGATATCCGTAAAGGCGGAAGATTGCGTTTTCATATTACGGGCGGAGCGCGTTGCGGAGCGAACGTTCAGGAATTAGTCGGCTTCGGGTCGAGGCTCGCGGCAGGAGCCCGCGTATTGTCGATGATGACGGAGGCGCCGCTGCGGAGTTTGAAGGCACCGCTAGTCACTACATCGGCATTGGCGTCAACGCCTTTGGTGATCTCAACGAAATCGCCGCGGGTTTCGCCGAGACTGACGAAATGTTGTTTTGCGACGAAGCCGTCGCCTTGCGCGGCTTTTTCGACAACGAAAACCGAGTTGCCGTAAGCGGCGTAAATGATGGCAGTCACCGGCACCACGATCACGTCGCGAGACACGTTCTGAAAAATGCTGACGTTGACGAACATTCCGGGGCGAAGCATGCCATCCTTGTTCGCGAGGGTGGCCTGAAGCTTGATGTTGCGCGTGGCGACTTCGACCTCGGCACCGATGGCGGTCACACGACCCTGCTGCGAAACCGGATCGGCATCGGAGACAACGGTCACTTCCTGACCGACGGCGGCAGACGCGAGATTTTGCTGCGGAAGAAAAAAGTCCACATAGACCGGATCCAACGACTGGAGGGAAACGATGCGATCGCCCTCTCTCAGCGTCTGCCCGAGATTCACCAGACGCAGGCCAAGACGACCGGAGAAAGGAGCGCGGATGGTTTTCTTGGCGATGACGGCGCGGAAGTTGTCGGCCTGCGCAGAAGTTTGCTTGAATTGCGCGTCAGCGACATCGAGTTCGGATTGCGAGATGCTGTTTTTTTTCAACAAATCACGCGCACGATCGAGGTTCATTCTGGCCAAGGCGACGCCCGCTTCGGCCGAGCGCAACTGCGCTTCTTCGACTGAAGTGTCGAGCTGGAGGAGCAGGTCGCCTTGCTGCACAATCGCACCGGCCTCAAAGGCAATCTTGGCGACATTGCCCGACATCTGCGCTGAAACCATCACGCCTTGCATGGCGGTGACCGTACCGACAGCGCGGACGACCGGTCGCCATTGTTCAGATTTTGCCGCAAACGTCGTCACAGCATCCGATGGCTGAACGGCTGTTTTTCCGGCGGCGATCATGGTGGCGATCTGCGCGTATTTGGTGCCGCCCAGAATGGCGACAACCAGAATCAGGACGAAGACAGTGAGAGCGAGTTTCTTAGCCATAAGTGTAAACGTGGTTGTTTTGAGAATTAAAAAAAGAATCGCGGTTTTGCGAACGGCTCAGGGCAATCTTACTCAGCTGGCCGCGGGTTTGGCGGCAGCAACGGACGCGCCTGCGCTCACCTCGGCAACTTGGGTGATAACTTTGCCAAGCAGGCGCACCAACGTCTTCCGCTCCGCCTCGGATAGGCATGCCATAAGTTTGGCCAACCGCTTGAAATGTCCAGGCAACATGCGATGCAGCAACTCGGTTCCTTTCGGCGTCAGACACACCGTCATCATGCGGCGGTCGTCCGCATCGGGCGTGCGCTTGACCAAGGCGTCGCGTTCGAGCGTGTCGATAAGCCCGGTCATGGTCGCACGCGTGCAACCCGCCCTCTCTGCCAGCTCCGCCGGCGTGACTGCGTTGCCACTCTCGGCGCACGACTGCTGCTTCAACAAAAGCATGAGCACTGTAAACCGGCCCGAAGAGACGTCGAAACTCGCCATGTAATCATGGCTAAACTCCATGCAATCCGTGCCAGCACGCAGCAAATGCAGGTAGGCCTCCATCGCCGAGGGATCGAGATCGGGGAACTGTTGCGCGGCCTCTTGTAGGCACTCGTAACGCGGAAGGTTTTTCAGAATCAGCTGCGACATGAAGGGGACGACAATTAAAGTAAGGAGCCTGATAGTTAGGAGGCTAATCATAAAAAGCAAGTGTCTGCATTGCATTTTTTTCGCCAGCAGAAATGAGGTTTAAAGCCGATTGCGAACAGCCCTAAAGAGGCGAACAGCCCTACGCCGTTAGCGAGCGCAAAAAAGAGCGGCCCGGTGAGGACCGCCCTTGAGAAAAATCCGACAGTGACAAAGGCGTTACAACGCCTGAGCCGCGTTCACGACCGCGTCGACCGTGATACCAAGTTCCTTCATCACCGCGCCGCCGGGCGCACTGATACCAAACCTGTCAATACCAACCACCGCGCCATCGAGTCCGACGTACTGACGCCAGAGCGGGGTGACACCGGCCTCGACCGCTACGCGTTTACGCACGCTCAGAGGCAGAATTGAATCACGGTACTCGGCCGACTGGCGGTTGAACCGCTCGAAGGACGGCATCGAAACCACGCGCACACCGGCACCGAGGATCTTCGCCGCTTCGACCGCGAGCTGAAGTTCGCTGCCCGAAGCGAGCAAGATGTGGGTGAGCGGAGCCGTCTCCTGCACCGCGACGTAGCCACCCTTCAGCACGCCAGCACGGCGGATGTGGACGGGAATGTCGTTGAGGTTCGGTAGATTTTGGCGGGAGAGCGCGAGCAGCGTCGGACCGTCGTTACGTTCCATCGCCGCGGCAAAGGCACCCGCGGTTTCTTCCGGATCGGCAGGACGAATCACGTCAAAACCGGGAATGACGCGCAGGCCCGAAATCGTTTCCACCGGCTGGTGCGTGGGGCCGTCCTCGCCCACCCCGACGGAGTCGTGGGTGTAGATGTAGGTTACGGGCAGCTTGGAGAGCGCGGCGATGCGCAAAGCGGGACGCGAGTAATCAGCGAAGACGAGAAACGTCGCGCACGAGGTGCGGAAAATGCCGTCGTAGGCGATGCCGTTGTTGATCGCGGCCATACCATGCTCACGGATGCCGTAACGGATGTTGCGGCCAGCGCGGGAAGCTTTCTCGAAATCGCCCTGACCGACGATGTAGTTGAGCGTTGAGCCGTAGAGATCTGCGCTGCCAGAGACAAAAAGCGGCAGTTCGGCGGCGAGCGGCTGAAGCACATCGCGACCCGCGGCGCGGGTCGCGAGCTTAGCATCGGCAGGGAAAACCGGGATTTTTTCGAGCAGAGCGGCGGCGCTGATCGGGGTGCTGCGCGAGGCGAGCAAGGCGGCCTTGTCGGGATTGGCGGCGCTCCAGGCGGCAAAGTTTTTCTGCCACTTCTTGTAGGCGCGCACGAGGCGCTGCTTGTGGTCGGCAAAGTAGGCGCGCACCTCGTCGCTCACATAGAAATGCTGGTCGGCGGGCAGGCCGAGCGCGGGCTTCGCGGCATCGACAAACTTCGCGCCGCCTTCACCGTGGCCCTTCTGCGAACCCTGCACCTCGGGAATGCCCTTGCCGATGATCGTCTTGGCGATGATGAACTGAGGTTTGCCGGTTTTGGCTTTCTTGGCCTTGGTGATGGCTTTGGAGATGGCGGTGAGATCGTGTCCATCGGCAAGCGTCTGCACATCCCAGCCGATGGCCTTGAAGCGCAGGGCAGTGTTTTCGCCCTGTGTTTTGTCCGCCATGGCGTCGAGGGTGACATCGTTGGCGTCGTAGATGAGGATCAGGTTGTCGAGCCCCTGATGGCCGGCAAAGGCCACGGCTTCCATGGCGACGCCTTCCTGCATGCAGCCGTCGCCGGCAAGCGCGATGACGTGGTAGTCAAAAATCGGATACTCCGGCGTGTTGAAGCGCGCCTCGGCCATCTTGGCGGAGAGCGCGTAGCCGACAGCGTTGCCGACGCCCTGGCCGAGCGGACCGGTGGTAGCCTCGACGCCGGGCGTCTCGTTGAACTCAGGGTGGCCGGGGGTTTTGCTGTGGAGCTGACGAAAGTTTTTCACCTCTTCGAGCGAGAGGTCATAGCCGCTCAGGTGCAGCCAGCTGTAGAGGAACATCGAGCCGTGACCGGCTGAGAGAATGAAACGGTCGCGGTTGAGCCACTTGGGATCAGCGGGGTTGTGGACCAGAGCGTGTCCGTAAAGCACCGCGCCGATTTCCGCCGCGCCCAAGGGCAGGCCGAGGTGGCCAGAGTTGGACTTGTGGACAGCATCCATGGCAAGTCCACGGGCTTGATTGGCGGCTTTGGCAAGAAGTTCGGTGTTGAGTTTACTCATGTGAAAAAGGTTGGGTTGGAATGGAAGGTTGCGCCAACGACGCAGAGAAAAAAGAAACGACTTAAACAGCCCGTTGCGACGGGGGAAGTCGAAATTTGGACAGAAAAAAAGCGAGCCGGGAAGGCTCGCTTTGCAAAAGGAGAAAATCGTGCGGACGATTATTTCGCAGCAGCGGCGTCGTAACGCTTAACCTTGACGGCGACGGCGGCCTTGCCCTGACGCTTACGCAAGTAATAAAGACGGGCCTTCATCGGCTCAGACTCTTTCTCGACCTCGATCTTTTCAATGTTGGGCGAGTTCACGGGGAACACGCGCTCAACACCCTCGCCGTAGCTGATACGACGGACGGTGAAGTTCTCGTGGATGCCACTGCCTTTGCGGGCAATGACGATGCCGGCAAAAATCTGGACGCGCTCTTTGTCGCCTTCGCGCACCTTGGTGTGCACACGTACGCCGTCGCCTACCTTGAAAGAAGTCTGGTCGGACTTCACCTGAACGGCGGTGATTTCTTTAATGATCGGATTCATGTCTGGGTTATTTGAGTAAATCGGGTCGGACTTGGCGGGTTTTCTCGGTACGTTGCGCGTGACGCCACTTTTCAATCTCAGCATGGTTGCCTGAAAGGAGCACTTCCGGCACGCACATACCTCGAAATTCAGCGGGACGCGTGTATTGAGGAAAGTCGAGCAACTTGCCGGTGAAGGATTCGTGCGTCAATGACTTTTCTTCCCCGAGTACGCCGGGAATGAAACGCGACAGCGCGTCGATGACGACGGCCGCGGCCAAAGTGCCGTTGGTGAGCACATAATCACCGATGCTGATTTCCTGATCAATCACGCCGTCGCGGATGCGTTGATCGATGCCTTCGTAGTGGCCGCTGAGAAAAACGATGTGCTGCTCTTTCGAGAGACTTTCGGCGAGGGCGGGCGAAAGCGGCGTGCCATCGGGCGTCAGATAAATGCGGCGGCAGCCCGGCGTCTGAAGTTGTTCAATGGCGGCGAAGACTGGTTCGGGTTTCATCACCATCCCGGCGCCACCGCCAAACGGGCGGTCGTCGGCGGTCTTATGCTTGTCGGTGGTCCAGGCGCGCAGGTCGTGGACTTTGACCGAGAGGCGTTGCGATTCGATGCCTTTGCCCAGGATGCTCTCGCCCAAAAAGCCGTCGAGCATGCGCGGGAAAAGCGTAAGGACGTCGATGTGCAGAGGCATGTGTCGAAAGGGACGGAAGGCGTCGGTGATCGCTAAGAATAAAAAAAGCCCCGGAGGGTCCGAGGCTCATGCGGACGGAAGCCGTCTTCGCGTCGCTGGTCGATCTGACGGGCTAGGCCCGTTTAGGCAGCAACTACCGGAGCGGCTTTGCGCGCCTGCTTGATGAGTGAGTTGACGGTGTCGGATGGCTTCGCGCCTTTGCTGAGCCAGTAATCAACGCGCTCAACATTAAGGATGAGCGGCTGGGTTTTGGACTGGGGCGTGTAGGTGCCGAGGTTTTCGGCGGGACGACCATCACGGCGGGAACGGGCTTCGGCGACCACCACGTGGTAGATCGGCTTGTGTACAGCGCCAATGCGGGAAAGACGGATTTTGAGAGCCATGAGAACAGTTTTCGAACGATTGCTTTTTGGAAAAGTTGGTGAGTGCACCGACCGCGTGGAGAGATGTCAAGCGTGCGCTTGTAAGAGATTTTCTCGCCTCGTGATCCACTTCAACCGCCCTGCCCCGCCGCGTCAATCACGTGGAAAGAGTTTCTTGACCGGCCCGGCGATGCGCGAGAACGTCGCCACCTTATGCTCAAAGCTGGCATCGTCGGTCTGCCCAACGTCGGTAAATCCACTCTCTTTAATGCGCTCACCCGTTCCCGCAAGGCGGAGGCGGCGAACTATCCGTTCTGCACGATCGACCCGAATGTCGGCGTCGTCATCGTGCCCGACGCGCGCGCCTATATACTTAAGAGCATCGCCAAGACCAACGTCGTGGTGCCCGCCGCGATCGAGTTCGTCGACATCGCCGGCCTCGTCGCCGGTGCCAGCAAGGGCGAAGGCCTAGGCAACCAATTTCTCGCTAACATCCGCGAGGTCGACGCCATTGTGCAGGTCGTGCGCTGCTTCGAAGACGCCGATGTCGTCCACACCATGGGTGGCGTCGATCCGGTGCGCGACATCGAGGTGATCACCACCGAGCTCGTGCTCGCCGATCTCGAAGCCGTCACCAAGCGCATCGACAAGACCCAGAAAAAAGCGAAGTCCGGCGACAAGGAAGCCATCGCCGAAGTGGCGCTGCTCGAAAAACTCCTCCCCCACCTCAACTCCGGCAAGACCGCGAATCTGCTCCCCGCGACGCCCGAGGAGATCGTGCAGATGAAACTATTCCAATTGCTCACCGCCAAACCGGTGCTCTTTGCCTGCAATGTCGCCGAGAGCGACCTCGCGACCGCCGAGCAAAATCCCTTTGTGCAAAAAGTTGCGGAATTCGTGCGCACGCACCACGACGCGGCCTATGTGCCGATCAGCGCGAAAATCGAATCCGAGCTCATCGACCTGCCTCCCGATGAAGCCAAGGCGTTCCTAAAAGATCTCGGCGTCGACGACTCCGGCGTCTCCTCGCTCATCAAAGGCACCTACGACCTGCTCGGGCTGATGACTTATTTCACCGCCGGCGAAAAAGAAGTGCGCTGCTGGACGATCAAGCGTGGGTGGAAAGCCCCCCAGGCCGCGGGCGTGATCCACACCGATTTCGAAAAAGGCTTCATTAAAGCCGAAATCGTTTCCTACGCCGACCTCACCACCCTCGGCAGTGTCGCTGCCGCCCGCGAAGCCGGCAAATACCGACTCGAAGGCAAAGAATACGTTTTCCACGACGGCGACGTCGCACTATTCCGGTTCAATACCTGAACGAAGACACAAATTATAAAAAAGACGCAGCCTTTTCAGCTGCGTCTTTTTTATAGATTGAATCGGCCGCCTCGAAGGAGGCCGATCCAATGGCCAGCGCTACGGCTCAGATCACCGTGCCGCTCGGCACGATGCCGCCCTTCGGCACGAGGAGCACGCCGTCGCGGATGATGACGCCGTGCGCGTAAGTGCCGTCGGGTTTCCCCTCCGGCGAGAGTGTAACATTATCGCCGATACGTGCGTTTTTATCGATGATCGAGCCTTGGATGCGGCAGTTGTGCCCGACACCAACACTGGGTACACCGCGCTCGCGGTTGCCCTTGAGCTGCTCTTCCGGCTCGTAGAAATCCGCGCCCATCATGACCACGTCTTCCAGACGCGAGCCCTTGCGCACAAACGAGCGGATACCGATCACCGAGTGCTTGATAAAGGCATCCTCAATGATCGAACCATCGCCCAGCACCACATAGTCGACGGTGCAGTTGTTGATCTTAGAAGCCGGGAGATAATTATCTTTAGTGTAAATCGGCGCGGACGGTTCAAAAAAGTTGAACGGCGGCAACGGCTGCGCGAGGGCCAGATTGGCGTCGAAAAACGCACGCACCGTACCGATGTCTTCCCAGTAACCTTCGAAAATATGGGCAAAGAGACGCTTCTTGCCGAGCAGGCCCGGTATGATCTCCTTGCCGAAATCGGTCATTTTGTTGTCCAGCGCATCGGCGAGCGCCGAGCGGTTGAAAACATAAATACCCATCGAGGCCAGGCAGTACTTCTCGCCACCCGTGGCGGATTTGAGCGTAGCTTCGATCGTCGGGCTCAGCGTGAGGCTGTCGATCACCGCGGGGTCCTTGGGTTTTTCAACGAACTGCGCGATCGAGAGATCATCAGCCACGCGCATCAGACCCAAGCCTTCGACTTTAGAGGTGGGGAATGGTACCGCCGCGATTGTCACATCCGCCTCGTTGGCGATGTGTTGCTCTAGGATTTTATTGAAATCCATCCGGTAGAGCTGGTCACCAGAAAGGATCAGCACGAGATCATGCGGAAAACTGCGGAAATGTTGGAGGTTCCGGCGAACAGCATCGGCCGTGCCTTGATACCAATCAGCGCTCTTTTCCGTCTGCTCAGCCGAGAGAATATCGACAAAGCCACCACCGAACGGATCAAAATGGTACACACTTTGAATGTGCCGATGGAGTGACGCGGTGTGAAACTGCGTCAGCAAGAAAATGCGGTTGATGTTAGAATTGATGCAGTTGCTGATGGGAATATCGACGAGGCGATACTTGCCAGCGAGAGGAACAGCCGGTTTGCACCGTTCCATTGTCAGCGGATAAAGGCGTGTCCCACGACCGCCTCCCATGATAACTGCGAGAACTGTTTTCCCAATAGGCATAAATTTATGAAGGAGTACTAGAGTGAAAGGCCTTGCTAGAGATTTGTCTCACCGCGTAATTTCGCCAGTCAAAAGAATCTAAAAAACATTTTTTATGTGCGGAATTGTTGGATATGTAGGTAAACAAAAAGCAGCAGCGATCATCCTTGAAGGATTAAAGCGGCTGGAATATCGCGGGTACGATTCAGCCGGTCTCGCCGTGCTGCAGGGTAACCGCATCGATGTAGCCAAAAAAATCGGCCGCGTGGAAACGCTAGCGAAAGAGGCCGCGCGCCATTCTTTCACCGGCACGACCGGCATCGGCCACACACGCTGGGCCACTCATGGCGGCGTCACTGACGAAAACGCCCATCCCCACGTGAGCAGCGACGGCAAGTTCGCGATCATCCACAACGGCGTGATCGAAAACTACAACAGCATCAAAAAATTTCTTCTGAGCAAGGGCTTCACCTTCGCCTCCGAAACCGACACCGAGGCATTGGTCAATCTCATCGCCTACCACTATCAGAAGGAACCGGAAGCCACCGACAAGAGCCGCTTTCTGGAAAGCGTTCGCCGCATGCTCATGCACGTCGAGGGCACCTACGGCATCGCGGTGCTCTGCGTCGACCATCCCGGCGAAATCGTCGCCGCACGCAAGGCCTCACCGCTCATCCTCGGTGTAGGTGATAATGAATACATCCTCGCCTCCGACGTCTCCGCGCTGGTCAGCCGCACGCAAAACGTCGTCTACCTCCGCGACGGCGAACTGCTGCACCTCACGCCCACTAATTTCTCCATCATCACGCAGACCGACGAGGACGTTTCCCCAATCGTCAACCGGGTGACCTGGGACATCGAGGCTGCCGAACTCGGCAACCACGCGCATTTCATGGAAAAGGAAATTTTCGAGCAGCCCGCCGCGCTCGAAAACACCATGCGCGGTCGTTTCTCAGAAGACGGCAGCACCGCCCAATTCGGCGGCCTCAATATTTCCCCCGTGGAATTCCGCCAGATTGATCGCTTTTCCTTCATCGGTTGTGGCACCGCGTGGCATTCCTGCCTCGTGACCGAGCATCTGATCGAGCGCTTTGCCCGCGTTCCCGTCGAAGTCGATTACGCCTCCGAGTTCCGCTACCGCAACACCCCGCTCTACGGCAACACGCTCTTTTTTGTCATGAGCCAGTCGGGCGAGACGATCGACACCCTCGGCGCGCTGCGCGAAGCCAAACGCAAAGGCTACAAGGTTCTCGCGATCAACAACACCGTCGGCTCCAGCATCGCCCGCGAGGCCGATGGTGGTATCTACCAACACGTCGGTCCCGAAATTGGCGTCGCCTCGACGAAGGCGTTTACCTCTCAGCTCTTGCTTGGCGCGATGATCGCGCTCTACGTCGCCCGCATGCGCGACATGAGTTTTAGCGATGGCGTCGAGTACGTCAAAGCGCTCAAGTCCGTGCCCAATCTCGTGCGCAAAACCCTCGAACAGGCCGCGCACATCAAGGGCATTGCCAAACGCTACGCCGAGTACAACGACATGCTGTTCCTCGGACGGCTCTCCCTCTTCCCCGTCGCGCTCGAAGGCGCGCTCAAGCTCAAGGAAATCTCCTACATCCACGCCGAAGGTTATCCCGCGGCCGAAATGAAGCACGGTCCGATCGCGCTCATCTGCGAAAAATGCCCGACCGTCTTCTTCGCGCCGAAGGGCGAGATTTTCAACAAGCTCATTTCCTCCATTCAAGAGGTTAAGGCCCGCAAGGGAAAGACCATCGTCATCACCACCGAGGGCTGCGAACTGCCCGACGGTCTCGCCGACGAAATCATTCGCATCCCCGACTGCCACGAAGCCGTGCTGCCCATCGTGGCAACGGTGCCGGTGCAATTATTGAGTTACTATATGGCCGTGGAACGCGGGTGCGACGTCGACAAGCCCCGCAATCTCGCCAAATCAGTGACGGTCGAGTGATTCGCCGACGGCCACGATGAACATCTTTCCTTCTCTTGATGCCTTTCTTCGCCTCAGCGGCCAGGGCAACGTCATACCGGTCTATACCGATTTGATGGCGGATTTCGAGACACCCGTCTCGGCCTACGCCAAGCTGAAGGAAGCCGGTCCGTCCTACCTCCTCGAATCCGTCGAGGGCGGCGAAAATCTTTCGCGCTACAGCTTCATCGGCTGCCGCCCGCGCAAGATTTTCGCCTGCGGCCCGCAGACCACCGAAATCCGCCAACCGAACCAGCCCACACAGATAATCCCGACACCCGCCGATCCGCTCACGCTGATCGAGGCCGAGATGAAACCCTGCAAACCGGTCAGTCTGCCCGGCCTGCCGCGTTTCGTCGGTGGCGCCGTCGGCTTCATCGGCTACGAGTACATCACGCGCATCGAGCCCACCGTGCCCGCCGCAAAAAAAGACGAACTCGGCCTGCCGCTGATCTATTTCATGATCACGGATTCGCTGCTGACCTTTGATCGCGCGAAGCAAACCCTGCGCCTCTGCGTCAACGCCCATGTCCGCGATGATCCGACCGCGGCGTATCAGGCGGCCGTGACCGAACTCCATCATCTCTTCGCCCTGCTGAGCAAACCCAGCGAGCTCGCGCCCGCGCCCTTGATCGACCCGGGCAAAGTGGCAGTCCCTCCCGGCAACTTCACCCAGCCCGCCTTTGAGCAGGCCGTCGAGGACACCAAGGAATTCATCCGCTCCGGCGACATTATCCAGGTCGTGCCCTCGCAGCGCTTCACCCGCGCCTTCAACAAGAGCCCGCTCGATCTCTACCGCGCGCTGCGCACGGTCAACCCGTCGCCTTACATGTTCGTGCTCGATACCGGCGACTACGCGATCGTCGGCGCCTCGCCCGAGGTCCACGTCCGCTTGACCGACGGCTTGGTGGAAATCCGTCCCATCGCAGGCACACGCAAACGCGGCGCAACGCACACCGAAGATGTCGCGCTGGAGCACGAACTACTCGCCGACGAAAAAGAGCGCGCCGAGCATCTCATGCTGGTCGATCTCGCCCGCAACGATATTGGGCGTGTCTGCAAGTTCGGCAGCGTCACCGTTCCGGAAATGATGGTGATCGAGCGCTACTCGCACGTCATGCACATCGTCTCGCAAGTCGAGGGCCAGATCACGCCCGACAAGACCGCCTACGATCTGATGCGCGCCACTTTTCCTGCGGGCACTGTTTCCGGCGCACCAAAAATTCGCGCCATGCAGATCATCGCGGAGAAGGAACCGACCCAGCGCGGCTGCTATGCCGGCGCGCTCGGTTATTTTGGCTACGACGGCAATCTCGACTCCTGCATCATGCTGCGCACGTCGCTGCTAAAAGACGGCAAGATCCACATCCAGGCCGGCGCCGGTGTCGTCGCCGATTCCGTGCCCGCCTCCGAATATCAGGAAACGGTGAGCAAGGCGTCCGCGCTCTTCAAGGCCGTCGCCATTGCCGAACGCTTCGCCTGAGGCAAGCGGCGGAATTCCCCGCTCATTTCCCTCGCACCACTATCCGAGGCGCAGTCGTTGATCAAGTCCGGTGTGCGTGAGGCGTTTCTCGTTTCGCTTCACGCGATTGAGCATCGTCCTGCCCCTCTTCTGGCGCGGCGGCCATCCGCTGCACGGTGTCCACCATCTGCTCGAGGATAGCGACGTACTCAGCCATGCTTTGGGCCTGGGCGACGAGTTCTTGCGATGAGGAGGCGTTAACCTCGGCGGCGGCAGCGGTGTCCTGCGCGATACGGTCGAGGCGGCTGATCGCCGTATTGATTTGCGCGATACCTTCCGCGCTCTGCTCCGAGGATTTTTGGATTTCCGCTACCTTGCCGTGATAGCGATGGGTGACTTCGGTGATTTCCTTAAAACTGGTGTCAGCGGCACGGCCGAGCGCTTCGCTCATGGTGTTACAGGACAAGGCGGATTTTATTTTTCCCGCGGTCTCATGGGCCGCTTCAGTGCAACGCCGAGCGAGGTTGCGCACCTCATCGGCTACCACGGCGAAACCAGCTCCCGCCTCACCGGCACGGGCGGCTTCGACGGCGGCGTTGAGCGCCAAAATATTGGTTTGGAAGGCGATTTCCTCGATCGTCTTAAGTACTTTGGCGACGTCCTTGTTGTTCACTAGCATCGTATCCAGCGCGACGCGCAGATCTGCCATCACCTTCAACCCCTTGTCCGCGGAAGCGCTGGCATTTCGGGCGAGATTGGCGATTTCATGCACGCCAGAGAGATTCGAATTCGTCATACTCAAGAGTTCTTCTGCGGTCGCGCTGATTTCTTGGAGCGCGGCCGCTTGCTCCATGGAATCGCTGCTCAACTTCATATTGGATTCTCCGAGCACGTGAACCGATCTAAAAGTAATTTCGGAATTAGTGACCAAGCATTGGCTTAATTCCCCGAGTGGTCGCGTAATACTACGCGAGACCTTAGCCATAGCTATACACAAGCCCACGATCACAATGAAAACAGCCGCGCTCAGTCGTATCAAGCCGGTACGCGCAGCCTCCAGCCGCTGCTCAGTATAGCTAATGATCCCATGCGTTACAGTTTTCAAGAACACCTCAAAAACTTTTTCGCTTTGCATCATCTCGTTCGTCCTATAACTGGCTATATCATAATTCAACCATTTATAATCAGCCTGCCCACCTCCAGCCTTTAGTATTTCATCAGCCAAGCGAAGAATGTTTTGACAGGCCGGATCAGCCATCATGGAGTTTAAAGCCTGCAGGGTGGCGCCTGAGGAAACCTTCACTATGTGGAATATATTTTGTTTAAAGTTGCCCCGATTTACATTAAGCGAACCTAATTGTAGATCGAGTATACTCTGTTTGCGTAAAGTAGCCCCGACTGCTGCTCGAATAAACCAAAAATCACTCATTAACCGCGTAGCCCGACCTTGACCGATGATGCGGCGCACTAACTCAGGATCATCACTTTCGAGCGAAAGCGCGGTCATCACTAAGCCCAAAGCATCCCCTACTTCATCATATTTACCATAAATGGCCGTCGTGAAAACATCATCTGCTCGAGCCTCCAACTTACGACTGGGTGCGAGATATTCATCGCGATGGATATCAAGCTGTTCATCAAGCTGGAAAGCGGTTTCCAACGTCTCCCTAAAACGACGGGAAAATCGGTCCTGATGGGCCGCGATTTCGCTTATAAGATGGGCACGGATCGCTCGGCTCTTCGTTGCAGGCACGCGGTATTTTTCAATCATCTCTTGCGGTGTACCCGCTCCCCGCAAAGTCGCAGCAGCCCAAAAAGTGCCCCGTTCCTGAGTCACAGAGCTCAATAGGTCGTAAGCCTGGAGTGAAATCTCCGTCGTTTTCTTGAAGTTGGCCAAGCTATGATACTCGCGATAGGCCTTAGACAAAATCATGCCCGCCAAGATCAATAAGCAAAGGATTGCAGTGCCCACGAGCACGAGAAGCTTGGTGCTGACTTTCTTCATAACGGAGGAAAAAGCGGACCGGCGAACTCTCCCAAGCCATGATGACAGCAGACCACAACGGCTTGCCTGAGATCATGAGCTGAGGAAAATTGATATGACAGCTGCCGAGAAAGCAGGAGGAACTGAGAAATAATAGGGGAGAAGGTCACGTTTCCTAGTGCAGGGAATCGGCACAATTCGCCTCCACTTCAGCGCAAAATGCCTTAGCACGGTCCCCCATCTAACGCTTCAAAATCCATGAGGTACTCCACTCATCCGCCGCCTAACCCTAATATAGCGTTCGCACGAAAGGTGAACACTTAAGGAACGCTGTCCAACGCCGCAAAATTGCGGTTCTTCCGGTTTCTTAGTGGCAAGGGGCTGAATGCAAATGAGGAGCGAGATCGAGTTTACCGCAAAAGAAGAGGATGCGTGTGCGATAATTGGCGAAGCGCCGGAAGCCGCGGGCGGCGGTTTTCAGAGATTGGATACGCGAGTTGAAGCCCTCGGTGATGGCGCTGGTGATGGGGTGATCGAAGGAGTTGAGCAAACCGCCAAGATGGAACTGAAGCATGCGGGCCACCTTTTAAGCGGTTCGAGCTTGGAGCGTATGACGGTGTCATACCAGTCCTCGAAGAAGCGTTGGGCGCGGAGGCCGTCAGGCTGGCTCCAAAACTCCACGAACGCCTCCTTAAAAGCCCAGGCATTGGCGGTCTTTTAACTCGCGGGCCAAGAGCTGCTCAAAAGCCAGTGCCTGGTCGCCTTCGACGAGCGCACCTTGCAGCCAGAGGAACTTGGTATGTTTGAGGCTCTCGTCGCCTTTTTCCAAAAGACGGCACATTCAAGACTGAACGTGAAGATTTTTTGATATAAGCTCGTGGAAGCATGGGGCGGGAGATTTCCAGCCGAGGATTTTACGGGGGCGCTCGTTGAGCATCTCTTGGTAAGCGGCGAGTTGTTGATAAGAGATGAGGGAGAGGTCGGTGCCTTTGGGTAGATAGTGGCGGATACGACCGTGCTGGCTGGTGCCTCGTCGCGAGCGCACCTGCTTAGGTGGGCCCGGTTTGCGCAGTAACCGCTCCGTCCGCCGTTGCGTTTGAGTTCTAGGCTGATCGTGCCCTCCGAGCGGTTCAACCGCGTGGCCAAGGCCGCTTGCGTGTCTCCTGCGCGCAGCCCCGCCTGCAGTTCGATGCGTTCCTCCAAATCAAGAGGTGTGGTTATCGCGCCACTTCGACCTCGAGGGCTCGCGGTGGCGGAGCTGTAGGCGAACTCGCCTTGCACTTACTACTCGCTTCTTTCGCTTCTCTATACTCAGGACTTGGCTTTAGATTGCACATTCACGTTCATCTTTGAGCGCGCCGTGGTTAAAAGATCGCCTCCGGCGCGGCACGGGCGTCCCACTTTCTCGTTTCCGATCCCATGGGCGGGACACCTATGCAACCCCAAGCGCTGACATCACTTCTGTTGCACCCCGCGCCTGCCGCAGCCAACTCGACACGGGCACGCGTTGCAGTTTGCGCCGAAACCGTTTGTTTCGCGCCATGAAAGCCATCCGCGTTGAACAATTTGGCGGCCCCGAAGTCCTCCTGCTCACCGACGTCTCCATGCCTGCGCCGACCGCTGACCAAGTGCTCGTGCGCCTCCACGCCATCGGCGTAAATCCCGTCGAAACCTACATCCGCTCAGGCGTCTACGCGCGTAAACCCGCCCTTCCCTACACGCCCGGCAGCGACGCCGCGGGCATCATCGAAGCCGTCGGCGCCAACGTGAAAAACGTTTCCGTCGGTCAACGCGTTTATGTGACCGGCTCGCTCACCGGCACCTATGCCGAATTCGCGCTCTGCGCGTCCACCCACCTCCACCCGCTGCCCGCCCCGCTCTCTTTCGCCCAAGGCGCGGCCCTCGGCATTCCCTATGCAACCGCCTACCGCGCCCTGCTCCAACGCGCACAAAGCCAGCCCGGCGAAACGGTGTTGATCCACGGTGGCAGCGGCGCCGTCGGCACAGCCGCGATCCAGATCGCCGTTGCGCACCGACTCCGCGTACTCGCGACCGCAGGCACCGCGCGCGGCCGCGAACTCGCGACGCAGCAAGGCGCGCACGCCGTCTTCGACCACCACGCGCCCGACTACCTCGACGCGATCCGCGCCTTCACCGGCGACCAGGGCGTCGACATCATCATCGAGCTACTCGCCAACCAAAACCTTGGCAAAGATCTAACGCTCCTCGGCCAGCGCGGCCGCGTGATCGTCGTCGGCAGCCGCGGACGCGTGGAAATCGACCCGCGCGACACCATGGGCCGCGACGCCGACATCCGCGGCATGGTGCTGGGCAACGCCTCGCCCACCGAACGCACCGCCATCAACACAGCACTCAGCGCTGGCCTCGCCAACGGCACGTTGCGCCCCGTGGTGGGGAAAACTTTTCTGCTCGCCGACGCCGCCGAAGCGCACTGCGCTGTTCTCCAGCCCGGGGCTTACGGAAAAATCGTGCTGACGCCGTGACCGCCACCCGTGTCGCACGGCCGTCGCCAAGCTTGCAAAAACCGCCGCCCGGTGCTTCCACACTAGGCGACAAATGAGCATGCGGTTTTGCATTTTAGGCAGTGGCAGCGCCGGCAACTGCGCCTTACTCCAAACACGGCAAACCCGCGTGCTGGTGGACGCCGGGTTCTCCACGCGAAAAACCGAACAACTCCTCACCGCCATAGGCGAATCGATGGAGAGCATTGAAGCGATTTTCCTCACCCACGAACACGGCGACCACGCCGCAGCCATCAAAGGACTGGCCCGCCACCCGCACATCAAAGTCTTCGCCAACGCCGCCACCGCACGCGTCCTGCAGGACGGCCTCAAACACCGCGTCGACTGGCAGCTCTTCGAAACGGGCGCGCGCTTTCTTTTCAGCGATTTGGAGATACAGAGTTTCTCGGTGCCGCACGACGCGCAAGAGCCGGTCGGTTTTGTTTTTTCCCACGGCGACGACGATCTCCTCTCGACCCGCCGCCGTCTCGCGTGGTTGACCGACCTCGGCCACGCGCCCCGCCACATCCACGAACACATCCGCGAAGCCGATGTCGTCGTCGTCGAAGCCAACCACTGCGCGGACCTGCTCAAAGCCGATACCAAGCGCCCGTGGTCGGTCAAACAGCGCATCAGCGGCCGCCACGGACATCTCTCCAACCAGAGCGCGCGCGAACTGCTCGAAGCCGTAGCCAGCCCGCGCTGGCGCCAGATTTTCCTCACTCACCTTAGCCGAGATTGTAACAATTCTGAAACGGTGCAGCGCGCCTTCGCCAGCACCCTGCACTGCCCTTACTCGGTGGTGGAGGCAGGTGGTGGGACGCCCTTCTACGATTTTTTGTAGATCTATTCATAATTGGAATTTCGATTGGCGTTCTGAAAAGAACCCCTAATGATCCACGTTCGCTCACTCGGCTTCCGCCGCAAGCAGCGATCTATTTCCTAACATGAGTCACACAGAGAATACGTTTCGTCGCACGAAAATCGTCTTTACGCTCGGTCCAGCCACCGAAAGCGAAGAGATGCTTGAAAAGATCATCCTCGCAGGAGCCGATGTCGCACGCCTCAACATGGCCCACGCCAAACATGAGTGGGTCCGCACGGTCATCCGTCGCATACGTGCTGTATCCAAGAAAGTGGGTCGCGAAATCGCGATCATGATGGACATCAAAGGCCCCGAAATCCGCACGGGTGACGTCGCTGCTCCCATAATGCTCAAGCTGGGCGAACTCTTTGATTTTACGGTAAACCCTGCGATCCCGTACCAAGCCACCGAAGGCATCCACTCGGTCGGCGTCAACTACAAGGACTTGGCCAACGACATCAAAATCGGCGACACCGTACTCGTTGATAACGGTCTGATTCGCTTTGAAGTTCTCGAAAAACATGCCTCCCACATCCGCTGCCGCGTGCTCATCCCCGGCAAGCTCAGCTCCCGCCGCCACATCAACTTGCCAGGGGTAAAGGTCAACCTGCCTTCACTCACCGATAAAGACCGCGTCGATACCATAGTCGGCATCGAAGAAGGCATCGACTTCGTAGCGCTTTCCTTCGTGCGCGAAGCCAAGGACATCGAGCTGCTCCGCGAGTTTCTCCACGCCAATCACTCGAAAGCGCACATCATCGCCAAAATCGAAGATCAATCCGCCATCGAGAACCTCAAGGAAATCGTCCAGACCTGCGACGCACTGATGGTCGCCCGTGGCGACCTCGGCATCGAGTGCCCCTTCGAAGATCTGCCGATCATTCAGCGCCGCGCCGTCCAAAAGTGCATCGAGCACGGCAAGCCCGTTATCATCGCCACCCACATGCTGGAATCGATGATCACCGCGCCCATGCCCACACGCGCCGAAGTCACCGACGTGGCCAACGCCGTTTTTGAACGCGCCGACTGCGTCATGCTTTCCGGTGAAACCACTGTTGGCCTCTACCCGCTCGACTGCGTCAACATCCTCAAGAAAATCGCCGGTCGCATCGAGGTCACCCAGAGCCAGGACAACGCAGAACCCGCCATGTTCTCTCACGAGAAGATGAAGGTCCTTCGCGCCGCCGTCGTCATGGCCAATGAGGTCCCTGATTCGAAGATCATGACCTTCACGCGCCAAGGCTTCATTGCCCGCGGCCTCTCGGCCCTGCGCCCGCCGCGCGCTCCGATCTACGCCTTCACCCCGACCATCGAGGTGCAGCGCCAGCTCTGCATCCTTCGCGCCGTCGAAGGCTTCTTGATGCCATTCGGCTCCAACCCCGACGACACCATCAAACAGGCCATCAATCACCTTTTGGAAGCCAAGCTCCTGAAGGTCGGCGACAAGCTGATCGTCGTGACTGACATCCTTTCACAAGATCGCCTGATCGACAGCGTGCAACTGCGCACCGTGCGTCCGACGGATTGATCGAACACCGCTCTCAACAAAAACCGCCGACCAAAAATCGGCGGTTTTTTTGCGGAAAAATCACTCGAAAAAAAAGACCCGAACGCGAGCTCGGGTCTTGGTTGATTCATAATCGAAGCGCGATGCCGATCAAAACGGTACGTCTTCGTCGATGCCTTCCGGCACGGCGGGAGCCGCTGGTTTGCTCGGACGGGCCGGCGGCGTGTGCCGCTCGACCGGAGGCGTCTGATCGATGCCTTCCTCGGGGCCGCCCGGACCACCACCCGCGCCACCGCGGCTGGAGAGGAACTGGACGTTTTCAAGGACGACCTTCAGCTTGCTGCGCTTCTGCTGCGTCTGCTTGTCCTCCCACTGATCGAACTTGAGGCGTCCTTCCACCATGGCAGGACTGCCCTTGGTGAGGTACTTCGCCACGAGCTCGCCCTGCTTGCCCCACGCCTCGATATCGACAAAGGCCGTCTCATCGCGCGTCTGGCCAGACTCGTCCTTGAACTGGCGGTTAACCGCCAGACCGAACTGACAAATCGCAGTACCCTTAGGCGTGACCCGTAGTTCGGGATCGCGCGTCAGGTTGCCGATGAGAAATACTTTGTTGAGATAAGCCATAGGGTGCGGGACTTTCGGCGGACCTTAGACGGACTCGACGAACGTACGGTGGACGTTGTTGTTGAGGCGAAGACGCTCGGTGAGGGCGGCGGGGCCTTCAGCGGGAGCGGCAAAGCACACCTGTACATAGGTGGCGCCGGTCAGCTTGGCGTCGGTGACGCGCACGAAATCTTTTTTGCCAAGATTTTCGACGGCGGTGATGTCGCCCTGGATGGCGGCGATATCAGTCTTCACGCCTTCGAGGATCTGTTCGATGGTGTCTTCCTTGCCGCGATTATCGAGGATGAAGGTGGCGCGGTAGTTGCGTTTGGTGGAGCTCATTTTATTTCTCTGCGATTAAGTGAATTCATGGCCCGGTCGGCGCCCTCGGTAAGGAGAAGCGTAAGACCGGAGAGGTAGTGATCTAATTTCTGGTCGACGATGATTTGTTGTTCAGGTGTGAATTTTCCGAGGACGAAATCCTTGAGGTCTATTTGCGCGGGTTCTTTCGGACCGATGCCGAGGCGGTAGCGATTAAAGCCACCGCCCAGATGCTCGATCAGACTGGCCACACCGTTGTGGCCGCCGGCACTGCCGGTCGTGGAGACTTTGACGAGCCCCAGATCAATCGTGAGGTCGTCGTAAATCGCAAAGACCGAAGCAGGCTCGATCTTGTAGAAACCGGCCAGCGCGCTGAGCGAGCGGCCGCTTTCGTTCATGAACGTCTGCGGTTTTGCGAAAATAAAAGTCTGCCCCCTTGCACGGTCCCAACGGGCGGTCTCAGCTTGAAACTGCGCCTGTTTTTTCCAGGCGAGCCCGAGCTTGCGGGCAAAGGCCTCGATGACGATGAACCCGAGGTTGTGTCGGGTTTTCTCGTACTCGCGGCCCGGATTGCCGAGACCGGCAACGAGCGAAATAGACATGACTCAAAGAACAAACGTCCCGGCCCGCGCGGTCAAGCAGCGGGCCGAAACGGAAATACTTACTTCTTGGCGGGAGCGGCGGGTTTCGCAGCGGCCGGTTTGGCGGCGGCAGCAGGTGCGGCCTTCTTGTCGCCAGCGGCGGGAGCGGCAGCGGCAGCGGGAGCGGCAGCACCAGCGGCAGGAGCCCCAGCACCAGCGGTGGGAGCGGCAGCAGCGGCGGAAGCGATTTCACCCACGGGCTCAACGCACGAAACGACGGACTGGCTCTTGTCATCGCGATACTCGACGCCGGGGATCTGTTTAAGATCGCCGATGTGGAGCGTCTCGCCGACTTTCAATTCGGATACGTCCACCGCGATAAACGAGGGGAGATCCTTCGGCAGACAGCGGATGCGGACAAATTGGTTCGACGTTTCCAAAACGCCACTCTGGTTCTTCACGCCGAACGACTCGCCAGTGAGGCTAAGACGGACGCGGATTTCGAACATCTCGTCAGCCTTCACCTCGTGAAGATCGACATGGAGGAAGCGATCGGTGATCGGGTCGCGCTGGATTTCTTGGAGGAAGGAGAGCGCGGCGTCGGGCTTGTCTGTGCGCTTGAGCTCGATGAGCGAAGCGGAACCGGCGATCGCCTTAAGCAGACGGGTCAACTCCGGACCGTCGATCGAGAGAGACTCGGGAGCGGTGTGCTTCCCGTACAAGATGGCGGGGACTTGGTTGACCTTACGCAAACGACGGGAGGCACTGCGGCCCGAAGTAGAGCGAGGAGCAACGTTGAGGATGAGCTGTTGTTTTGACATAGGTTCGTTCCCCCTGTCACCTCGGGAATCGAGGGCAGGCGTAGTGGAAAAGGGTTCGATGGAATAGAGCGGCCCCTAGGTAAGGCAACCAAAACTTTGGGCGGAACTATTTTTTTCGAAGGAGGATGCAAAAGGAGCATTGACAACGGCGCGCGCCCGCATGTTTTTCGACCCTCCTTTATTGCCTGGTAGCTCAGTGGCAGAGCAGGTGACTGTTAATCACTTGGTCGTAGGTTCGATCCCTACCCGGGCAGCCATTTTAGATAAGCGAGTTGTGCGATTTCCGCCAACTCGCTTATTTTTTGTCTGGGCCATTTCAGGGCCATTTTCAAGCCCACACAAGAGGCGCAATGCTCCCCGAAGATCGGCGACTCGTTGAAACCGTGAACACCCCGCGATCATCCGCCCTCGGCTCACAGGGTCGATACACCGACAGGTCGCATGCGCGACGGAGGGGATACCAGGCCCAGTCCGCGGGCAAACGCCCTAGAAAAACATTTATTACACCTTATCGTCGTGGATAACCGGAGATTGCAATCGGAGTATCCGCATCTTTTTATCACGCCTCTATCCATGACCCCGGAGGTATTGAAAGATAGCCCTATACGGCGCAATGCTGCGCAAACATGTTTCAGGCTTTCACGAAAAGAATGTTTCCCCGCACGAGTTTATTCGCATTGGCACAAACAAAATCGGGCGGCGCCTGAACGCTCAGCCAACAAAAGCGAAACCATCACACAGACTCAATTCCTCTAATGTTTCGCTTCATTCATTCTGCAGACTGGCAATTAGGCGCTAGGTTTTCTCAATTCGGGATGCCGGGCGAAAAGTTGCGAGAGGCCAGGTTGGCCACACTAAAACGAGTCCTAGAGCGTGCCAGTCAGCTCGCTGTCGATGCGTTTCTTGTCGCAGGAGACTTGTTCGACGACAATCAAGTGGACGGAGCTCTGGTCGAGGCAGCCATCAGTCTCTTCCGCACCCACTCCACGCTCCCCATTTACATCCTCCCCGGGAATCACGACCCTTACACCGGCCCCGATTCCATCTGGCAGCGCAAGGCGTTCCAAAACGCACCCGCCAACGTCCATGTTCTCCGCGCGGCCGGTGCGTATCCGCTCGGTGGTGACGGCAACACTTACCTCGTCGCGTCACCGCTCCACCAAAAGCTCTCCACCACCGACCCGAGCCTGAAACTGGTTGAACTCGCCGCCAGCCTTCCGCTCGACGCCATCAAAATCGGCCTCACCCACGGCGCCCTCGCCATCGAGGCGAAACATCAGCCCAACGATTTCCCCATCGCGCTCAATGCCGCGACTCGCGCCGGACTCGACTACCTCGCCATCGGCCATTGGCACAACTGGCTACCCGACACCGACGGCGGCCGCATCGTCATGCCCGGCACGCCCGAGCCCGACCGCTTCGCCAACGAAGCCAGCGGCCACGTCGCCCTCGTCGAAATCGCCGGCCCCGGACAACCACCGCGCGTGCAAGCGCTCTCCGTCGCCACGCTCACCTGGCGCACGCTCACCTTCGACTTCACCTCCGCCGAATCCTCGCGTGCCAGCCTCGCCGCCGCGCTCGGCGAACTCACCCCCGCCGCCGATCGCACCGTCCTTCGTGTCACCCTCACCGGTATCGCTTCGCCTGACGCCCTCGCCGAGATCCACGCCTGGCTCACGCCCGCCCTCGCACCCTTCCTCGTCGGCCAACTCCGAGACGAAACCCGCGTTGCCCTCACCGCCACCGAACTCGCCGACCTTCAGTCCCGCCACCCCATCCTCGCCCAAGTCCTCGCCGACATCGACCGCCTCGAAACCTTCGCCAGCGGCACGGTGATCGCCTCCGGCGAATCTCAAAGCTCAAATCTGAAATCTGAAATCGGCGGCCCCGCTCCCACCACCCACGAGCCCCTCACGCTCACCGACGCCAACGCCCTCCTCGCTCCGTCGAAGATCGACCTCGCCAGCCTCACGCCCGGACTCCTCGCCCAACTTCGCCAGACGATTTTCCAAAACCTCCAGGAGGTCACCCGATGATCCTCCACGCCTTCGAGCTCACCTACGTCGGCCGCTTCCGCGAGACCGTTCGCCTCGGCCCCTTCGCCCCCGGCCTCAACGTCCTCGCCGCCCCCAACGAATCCGGCAAATCCACCTCCATCCGCGCCGCCGCCCGCGCCCTCTTCGACCGCCACACCACCAAGAGCGACGAACTCAAATCCCTCCAACCCGCCGGCACCGATCTTGCCCCGCGCATCGCCGTCGAGTTCGAGACCGCCGCCGGTCGTTTCCGCATCGAGAAAACCTTCCTTCAATCTCCCCGCAGCCTCCTCAAGCAATGGCAGTCCGGCGCCTGGCAACCCCTCGCCGAAGCTGACCTCGCCGACCAGCGCGTCCAAGCGCTCCTTCAGTCCTCGCTCCCCGGCAAAGGCGCCACCAAACCCGAGCATTGGGGCTTCCTCGGCTTCCTCTGGGCCCGCCAAGGCGAACCCGCCGAATGGCCCGGCCTCGACGACGAAGCCGTCGGCCAACGCATCCGCGCTCGCCTTGCTCGCGTCGAACTCGATCCCGTCATCGAGCAACTCCGCGCCCGCCTCGCCACCACGTCCGAGTCCCTGCTCACCTCCGGCGGCAAGCCCAAGGTCGGCGGCCCCCTCGCCATCGCCGAGGCCGACCTCGCCGCGCTCGACACCTCTCTCGCCACGCTCCGTCAAACCCGCGACGACCTCGACTACGCCTACCAACACCACCAACAAGCCGACGCCGACGTCGCCCGCCTGGAGAAAGAGCACGCCGACCGCAGCACCGCCACCACCGCGCTCCGCGACCAAGCCACCGCCGCCGAGCGCCTGCGCAACGAACTCGACGTACGCCAGCAAGCCCTTCTCCACGCGCAGGAAAAACTCACTGCCCTCGCCGCCGACGCCGATGCACTCGCCCTCCGCCGCACCGAACACACCGCCGCCCAAGCCGCCCTCGCCGCCGCCGAATCCTCCACGCTCACCGCCACCAAAGCCCACGCCGATCTTCGTTCCCGACTCGACACCACCCAGGACGAACGCCCCCGCCGCGAGAACGCCCTTGCCGCCCTCCGCACCCGGCACCAACGCCTCCAGTCGCTCCTAAAACTCCGCCAACTCACCGCCACCGTCACCGCGTTCGAGAAACAACTCGCCGCCGCCACCGCCTTCGCCGCCGAGATCGCACATCTCGAAGCCAAGAAAGCCAAACTTCCCGCGCTCACCCCGGCCAAACTTCGCAAACTCGAAGACCTCGCCGACTCCGTCCGCACCCTCCGCACCCAAGTGCAAGCCCTCGGACTCACCGTGGAACTCACCCCCGAGGCTGCGGCCACCATCATGCTCGATGCCAGCGCCGCAGCTGAAATCTCAAATTTCAAATCTCAAATCGAACTCGCCCCAGACGCCGCAGCTGAAATCCCTAATTTCAAATCTCAAATCGAACTCGCCCCCGGCGAGCTCCACCGCCTCCAACGCCCCCAATCCCTCGACCTCCACCTCGCCGGTTGGGGCCGCGTCGTCATCCGCTCCGGCGCGCAAGATGCGCAAACGGCCGCCGCCGATCTGACCAAAGCCGAGACCTCCCTGCGCGAAGCCCTTGCCGCCGCCGAGATCGCCTCGGTCGAAGCCGCCCGCGATGCCGTCGCCGCCCGCAAAGACCTTGAGTCCCAGCTCAAGACCGCCCACGCCGCGCTCATCCCGCACCTCGGCGACCACGACTCGCTCGCCGCCCTCCGCGAAACCGCCGCCACCGCCACCCGCCGCGCCGAAGCCCAGTCCGCCACCCTCGCGCCCACCGCCGAAGAACAAGCCCTCGGCCTCACCGCATTGGAAACCGCCGAAGCCGGCGAAGCCGAAGCCCTGCCCGCTGCCGAAAATGCCTTCCGCACCTTCGGCAAACAACTCGACCAACTCGCCGCCGACGAACGCGCCGCCGCGCAACACGTCTCCGCCGCCGAGAAACTCCAGTCCACCCACCGCGCCACCCTCCGCACGCTGGAAACCCAAATCGCCGACCTCACCGGCCGCTACCCCGACGGACTCGACGCCGCCAAAAAGGCCGCCCAACTCGCCTTCGCCCAAGCCGAAGCCCGCGTGATCGCGACCAAAGCCGAACTCCCGCCCGATTTCGAAAAACTCCCCGAACGCACCAAACGCGCCGCCACCGGACTCCAGCAAATCGTCAACGACCTCACCTCCCGCCGCTCCGAACGCGACGAAGCCAAAGGCAAACTCGAAACCCTCGGCGGCCAAGGCATCTACTCCCGCGAAACCGAGCTGGAGGAGAAAAAAGCCGAAGCCCTACTCCGCCGCGACGCCGCCCGCGCCCAAGCCTGGTGCGCCCGCCTCGCGCACGACCTCATCGAGCACCGCAAACAAGCCGCGACCAAGGCTGTGCTCACCCCGCTGGAGCAACGCCTCACCGCCGCCTTCGCCGACCTCACCGGCGACACCACCCGCGAAGTCTTCCTGGACGAACACCTCCAAATCGCCGGCATCGGCCGCACCCGCGATACTTCCCACGCCTTCGAAAACCTCTCCCAAGGTGCCAAAGAGCAACTCCTCCTCTGCCTCCGCCTCGCCGTCGCCCAAGAACTCTCCGCCGACGAACCCCAAGTCCTCATCCTCGACGACGTCTTGGTAAACACCGACCCCGTCCGCCAAGAACGCATCCTCGATGTCCTCGGCACCCAAGCAACCCGCCTGCAAATCCTCATCCTCACCTGCCACCCGGACCGCTACCGAGGCGTCGGTCAACCGCTCACGTTCACCGTATAGCGAACCCGCGCACGGTCCTTTCACCTCCATGAGCAAAGCAAAAAAAACCACGATCAACATTCAAGGCACGTCCGTGACAGTTCTCTCGGAGGTTTCCGGGGATTTTATCTCGCTCACGGATATGCTCACGGCCAAAGACGGTGATTTCTTTATTTCCGATTGGCTGCGCAATCGTAACACCGTCGAGTTCCTCGGCATTTGGGAAAACGTCCACAACCCCGCGTTTAATTCCGGCGAATTCGCCATAATTACCGCCTAATTTCCCACATACCCTCCGCCGCCACATCCGACTTTTATGAACCCCGCAATCATGGGCTGGCTTAATGGACAGGCACTTTGGCTTAGAATCGCCGCTGAGCGGCTCATGCGAAATAGCATGCTGTCCGAAGCCGACATCACCGACTTTGTCGCGGTCATCAAGGAGCCAACGCAGACCGGACAAGACACACAAGCCGAGCGCCTGACAATATTGCCTGTCGCTCAGGCCTCCGAACTCAGACTACTCGCCTTG
>Ga0105048_10001854_pt1 | contig 34184 bp, 29 predicted proteins | sample MAT05_FD_78382 | JGI IMG/M metagenome (GOLD analysis project Ga0105048, IMG submission 78382) | Freshwater microbial communities from Lake Fryxell liftoff mats and glacier meltwater in Antarctica - MAT-05 | ecosystem: Environmental > Aquatic > Freshwater > Ice > Liftoff microbial mat | place... | reverse complement strand
TCTTCAAATAGCCCCTTGCGCGCCGCAATAGCTCCGGTGAAGGCACCGCGCGCGTGCCCAAAAAGCTCGCTTTCCAGCAGTGTTTCGCTGATGGCCGCGCAGTTCACCGTGACAAACGGATGGGCCCCGCGCTTGCTATTCGCGTGAACAGCCCGAGCAATCAGTTCCTTGCCTGTGCCGCTTTCGCCGGTGATGAGCACGGTCGCGTCGGTTGGCGCGATCTTCACAACTCGCGTCATGATGTCGCGCATGGCCTGTGAACGTCCAACGATTTTAGCAAAATGGTAGCGCTCTTTGAATTCCTCTTGGAAGAGGCGCATTTGCCCGTGCATTCGCCGAGTTTCGAGCGCTTTATTGACCTTCACGAGCAGCTCCTGCTCCGCAAAGGGCTTTTGTATGTAGTCGAAAGCTCCGAGCCGCATCGCTTGAACAGCGCTCTCGATCGTGCCGTAGGCCGTCATCACGATCACCTCCGTCATAGGCTGCGCCTCCTTGACGGCACGCAACACTTCGATCCCATCCGATTCCCCCATGCGCAGATCGGTCATCACAAGATCATAGGCGCCGGTCGCCCCCATCTCCCGGCCTGCTTGCCCGTCGGCGGCTTCTTCAACATCGCACCCGGCGCCTCGGAGCAACATGGCGAGCGTTGTCCGCATGTTGCGCTGATCGTCGACAACCAAAATCTTCGCGCCTGCTAACGGCCCTGAAGCCGTCGCGTCATTGCTCAAGGACGCTAAGGGTGCTTCGCTCTTTCCAATTGCTGCCACGTGATGCTTCTCCGGTGGATGGGTGTAGCAATGCCTTCGCCTAGAACGCTACTGAGTCGCGAGATCCGCTGCGCTCGGGCGCGCCTTGGTGTTCGGAATCGGGGTTGCTGAGCCGCTCGGGCCCGAGCCTGATCTCGACATAGAAATCGCAAACAAACAGACCAGTGCGAGCACGAGCGTGGCTCCGGCGAGGGCGATATATCCGGCACGTGGATGATCGAGTCCTAGCCGAGCCGAGAGAGTCACCGACGTCCCTTGGGCACTTGTCCCCCCCGGCGACCCTGTGATCTGAGACGGCTCATCGAAAGCGCGCTCCAGAGCCCCACCGGGGCCCGTCGGTGTGAATGCGGGGTCGTTAGAAATCAAGCCGGTACCCACCCGACGCCCACCGAGCTCCACCAAGGCGTCCCGCACCGCACCGCGCCGTGCTTCGATTCGATCTCCCAGCATGCGCTTGAGAAGACCCGCGAGGCCTGAGGCTGTCACCACGATGCGTTGCTGTTTGAGGAATGCCGACAAATCCTCCTTGAGCGCCTCCGCCGTCTGGTAGCGGCTTTCGGGAGTGGGTGAGAGCGCCTTCAGCACGATGCGTTCAAGTTCTGGTGGGTACTCGGGCGAACTTGCCGAGGGGCGTGGCACCGCACACGTCAGCACTAGACGCAACGTGTCAATCTCATTTTTGCCCTTAAACAATCTGCGATTTGTTGTTAACTCGTAGAGTACAATCCCCAACGAGAAAATATCGCTGCGTCGATCAACCCCTTTCCCGCGCGCTTGCTCGGGCGACATATAGGCAAATTTGCCTTTCAGCTGGCCAATCTGCGTCGCCTCGGCGAGCCGCCCCACGGCCTTGGCGATGCCAAAATCCACTAGTTTTACCGAACCAGCCAAGCTAACCAAAATGTTGTGCGGCGAGATGTCACGGTGCACAACGCCCCTCGATCTTCCCTCCGCATCAACCAACTCGTGCGCCGCATGCAGGCCAGCCGCGCAATCTGCAATGATCTTGACGGCCATTTCCGGTGGGATCGGGCGCCGCTTACCAGCTTCGTGCATCAACGCCTGAAGCGACTCACCTTCCACCCACTCCATTGCCATGAACATGAGCCCCCCCTGCTGAGAGGCTTCATACACCTTGACTACATTCGGGTGCCGAATCGCGGAGACGAGGCGCACCTCATCCACGAACATGCTGACAAAGTCCCCCTCGGCCTCATCAAGGTCACTCAACATTATCTTGAGAGCCACGAGCCGATCTTCCTCGGGCCGCTCCGTGAGCATGCGAGCGACCCACACGGATGCCATGCCTCCGCGCCCAACGCCGAGCAGAAGCTCGTAGTTCGCAAGCCGTGTACCTTTGCGCAGCTCAGTGGTCATGGGTCATGGATCAGTGTGCGGACACGCAGCTTTTGCCAGGCGGGACTCACCAAGGGACCTACGGCTGGGCTCCTCCTAGGGTAAAGGGTGGCACCAAACGGCGCGAGCGGGCAAACGAGGGGGAAGAACCGCGTTTTTCTTAGAACCGCTGGTAGCGCGAGTAGGCTATACGGCGACCCGAGAGCACGTACACTTACCCTTCAAAGAGGAATGTCTAAGAAAATGCCGAGTCTCATGGAACAGCTTTCCAAGTCCCCCAAACGTGAATCCGTCGTGAATGACGCCTGCAAGGTGCTGGACCAAGAAGTGAGCGATAAGAGTGGGCTCTCGGGCCTGGCCATCAAGGGCGCCTACAAGCTCGTAGACGGCATCAAGCCTGGTTTCGTGCGGGAAGTCGTGGATAGCCTGCTCGATGATTTCCTCACGTCGATCAATCCCATCTATCAAGAGGCTCTCAGCCAGCAGCTGAAGGCGGGTACCCACATTGCTGCCAACGCCTCCCGTGTGGCGGACGCGCTACTTCAGGTCACTGACCGCAAGGCAGAAAAGGCCACTCGTGCAGTAATCAAGAAGACGTACGAAAAGCTGCGCCCGAGTGCAAAAAAACACGTGGAATCGGCGGTGCCCCGACTCGGGCAACTCGTTGAGCGCCACGCTGCCCCCTGAGATCGCGCTAGTGTTGGGTTTCGGAATCGCAGAAAAAAGCAGAATTGTTGACTTCCGACGGCCAGGCACTAGAGATCTGACCGGTTGGGGAACGGCTGGAATTTGGCCGCTCACTGATTTGAAAAATATTGGGATTGCGTTTGCCCGTTCATTGAGTCAAACGCAGGTCCGCTAGAGAGCACGGTTGTTGGGCCGACGCGCAGACCGCGCGACCCGAAGAAAGGGCACAGAAAACAGACATGGCATCCGAGGCCAATCCAGTCGGACACGACTCTCAGTCTTCCCAAAGTGTCGAGAAGCTCCAGAGCGCCATCGTGCGCTTCTGTGGAGACTCGGGCGATGGCATGCAGGTAACTGGTGACCAGTTCACAAGTGCCGCAGCTTTGGCAGGGAATGATCTTTCGACCTTCCCCGATTTTCCCGCGGAAATTCGTGCCCCGACGGGAACCCTCTACGGCGTGTCTGGCTTCCAGATCAATTTCTCGTCGCGCGACGTGTTCACGCCTGGGGATGCGCCCGATGTGTTGGTCGCGATGAATCCGGCGGCTCTTAAGACGAATCTTAAAGACCTGAAGCGCGGTGGCCTGTTGGTGGTCAACTCTGGGGCTTTCAACCAGCTCAATTTGAAAAAGGCGAATTACGCCACCAATCCTCTGGAAGATGGCTCGGTTGAGGCCTATCAAGTGATGTCGATCGACATCAGCAAGCTAACAGTGACAGCGGTCAGCGAGGCCGGGCTTTCAAGCAAAGATGCCGGACGCTGCAAGAATTTCTGGACTCTCGGTCTGATGTTTTGGATCTACGGCCGAGACATGTCGCCCACCTTTAAGTGGATCGACGCCAAGTTCAAGAAAGCGCCCGCTGTGGCGCTGGCCAACACGCTCGCGCTCAAGGCAGGTTATGCCTACGGCGAAGCCTCTGAAGTTTCGCATCACCGTTATGAAGTGCCGCCGGCCCCCGTGGCCAAGGGCACGTACCGAAACATCGGGGGCAATCAGGCAACAGCCTGGGGGCTCGTTGCGGCCTCGCAGTTGAGCGGGCTTTCGATCACGCTGGGGGCCTATCCCATCACGCCTGCGAGCGACGTGCTGCATGAGCTCAGTCGTTTCAAGCACTTTGGAGTCACCACGATTCAGGCCGAAGACGAGATCGCAGCAGTCTGTGCCGCGCTTGGAGCGTCCTTCGCGGGGAGCTTGGGCGTTACAGCAACGAGCGGGCCTGGCATGGCTCTCAAGATGGAAGCCATTGGGCTCGCAGTGGCGGTGGAGCTGCCGCTGGTGATCCTAAATATTCAACGCGGCGGCCCCAGCACTGGTTTACCCACGAAAACGGAACAAGCCGATCTCTTTCAGGCAGTGCACGGGCGAAACGGTGAGGCACCCGTGTGTGTGCTTGCCGCGGCTACCCCAGGGGATTGCTTTCACATGGTGATCGAGGCGGTTCGCATCGCCACCAAGTACATGACCCCGGTCATCCTGCTGTCGGATGGGTACCTCGCGAACGGCGCTGAGCCCTGGAAGATCCCGGATGTTGCCAGCTTGCCGAAGATCAACGTTGAGTTTCGAAAAGATCCGGAAGGCTTTCATCCGTTTCTGCGCGACCCAAAGACATTGGCGCGTCCGTGGGCCATCCCGGGGACTCCTGGTTTGCTGCACCGGATCGGTGGCCTCGAAAAGGACTACAATTCTGGGCACATTTCGTACGACGCGCACAATCATGAGCTCATGTGCCAAACGCGCGCGGCCAAGATTGAGGGCATCGCCGCGGACGTCCCTGAGTTAGAAATGGTGATCGGCGAAGACAGCGGGAAGCTTTTGGTTTTGGGTTGGGGTTCGACGTACGGTGCGATCCGTGAAGGCGTCCAAAGGTGTCGCGAGCGCGGCCTGAGCGTCTCCCACGCTCATCTGCGCAATCTCAATCCCTTCCCTCGAAACCTCGGTGAGGTGCTCAAACGCTTTGACCGCGTCCTCATCCCGGAGCTGAACCTGGGCCAGCTCGTACAGTTCATCCGCGCCAAGTATCTCGTACCCGCCGAAAGCTATCCGAAAATCCAAGGGCAACCTTTCAAGATCGAAGAAATCGAATCCAAGATCCGATCCATTCTGGAAAGCTGACCATGAGCGACACAACCACAGCACCCATCAAGCTCACGAAGAAAGACTTCGAATCGGACCAGGATATCCGCTGGTGTCCCGGTTGCGGGGATTACTCGATCCTAGCGATCGTTCAGCGCGTGATGCCCGAGCTCGGGATCCCGCTGCATCAGATGGTGTGGGTCAGCGGGATCGGCTGCAGCAGCCGTTTCCCGTACTACATGAACACCTACGGTTTTCACACGATCCACGGCCGCGCCCCCGGGTTCGCCATGGGGATCAAAGTCGCCAATCCTGAGCTTTCAGTGTGGTTGGTCACGGGCGACGGCGATGGCCTCAGCATCGGCGGCAATCACTTGATGCATTGCCTGCGGCGCAACTTGGACATCAACCTGCTAATGTTCAACAATCGGATCTACGGCCTCACCAAAGGCCAATATTCGCCAACCAGCGAAGTCGGCAAGATCACGAAGAGCACGCCTTCGGGCTCGATCGATCAACCCGTGGATCCGGCAAGCTTGGCCTTGGGCGCCAACGCCAGCTTTGTCGCGCGCTCGATCGATATAGAGGCCAAGCACTTGGGCGAGATGCTCAAGCGTGCGGCGGCCCACAGCGGCACCAGCTTTTTGGAAATCTATCAAAACTGCAACGTCTTCAACGATGGCGCTTTCGACCCCATCCGCGAAAAGGGCCTCAAAGAAGAGACGCAGCTGTTGGTCGAACACCAAAAGCCCCTACTCTTCGGACGCGAGCGAAACCGCGGTCTTCGGCTCGACCCAAAAACGATGAGGCTTGAAGTCATCACGCTTGGGGAAAACGGCATGGCGGTGGCGGACGTGCTCGTCCACGACGAAACCAACTCGGTGCTAGCGTACCTCTTGGCGAGGATGCCCTCACCCGAGTTCCCGGTCGCTTTGGGCGTTCTCTTTTCCGAAGAGCGCCCAACCTACGACGGCAGCCTGCAGCAGCAGCGGGTCTCAGCTATCGAGACAGCTGGCGCCCCTGACCTCCAGAAGCTCCTCAACTCCGGCAACACCTGGACGGTTTGAGTGCGTCGTTGATGCCCCCGTGATGCCCCCCGTGATGCACCCCGTGATGCCCCCCGTGATGCCCCCTGATTTTGTCCTCCCTTCCCCCGAAGTTTTGAGCTAGAAGGCCCCCCTCATGAGCAGCCCCCAAGATCCCCGAGCCCGTCGTCGTAAGCGCGCCCGCCGCGCGAAAAAAAACCTCGAGTGGGAAATGAACCGCGAAGTTGAAAACGCCGAGGCTACCAAGCCAAAAGCAGCTGCTAAGACGGCTACCTGAAGCTCCGCGTTCAAACCACAAGCGAGCCCTCCACGCGTGGTGAGCTGGGTTTCGATCGCCTGCCCCCTCGACAAGCGCGTCGTCCCTCACAACAATTTGGAGTGAATGGCAGCTAGCAAGCCTGCGGGCACCCCCAAAGAAGGCGATGGGCTCGCCGTCGCCGACAAACCGAAGGTGGAGCGGCCGCGGCGCTACCAGGTGGTCTTGCACAATGACGACTTCACCACCATGGAGTTCGTTGTGCATGTTCTCGTCAAGTTCTTCCACGTGAGCGACACCAAAGCGACCTCGATCATGCTTCAGGTGCATCACAAGGGGTATGGCATCGTGGGCCTCTACAGTCGCGATGTCGCGGAAACCAAAGTGGCTCAGGTGATGGCTTACGCTAAAGAGCAGGGGCATCCGCTTCGCTGCACGGCTGAGCCAGAAGGATTAGGGGGCTCCACATGAAGGTCAGCGCTGAAGTTGAAATCGCCTGTTCGTTGGCGCACCGCGAAGCGCAACGTCGCCGTCACGACACGCTCACCGTTGAGCACCTGCTGTACGCCCTCTTGCACGACGACGCCACGGCCAAGGTCCTTCGAAAATCCGGCTCCAACATCGAAAAGGTCAGAAGCGAGTTGGAGCGAGTCTTTGACCAAGAAATGACCGCGGTTCCCGGGGATGAGGAAGTGAATCCCACGCCTTCGCGCGGCTTTCAACGCGTCCTCCAGCGCGCTGCAATCCATGTAGAATCGAGCGGAAAAGAAGAACTCCGCGGCTACAACGTGATGATCGCCATCTTCGCGGAAGTCGAGTCCTCGGCCGTCCATGCACTCACTCACTCGGGTGTCACCCGTTATGATCTGGTCAATTTCGTCTCGCATGGCGTGGCCAAGGATGGCTCCGATGCTGAAGATGCACCGAACGAAACAGGGGCCGAAGGCGATGAGCCTGGAGAAACGGAGCCTGAGCCAAGTCCGTTGGAACGCTTCGCCTCCAATTTGAATGAGCGCGCACTCGCCGGAACCATCGAGCCACTAGTGGGTCGAGAAAAGGAGCTCCGTCGCGCGATTCAGGTGTTAGCCCGTCGCCGCAAAAATAATCCGCTATTCGTTGGCGACGCTGGTGTTGGTAAAACGGCGATAGTGGAGGGGTTGGCTGCAAAAATTGCGGCGGGCGACGTGCCAGAGCCGCTGAAAAATGCGGTGATTTACGCCCTCGACATGGGCAGCCTCGTCGCCGGCACCAAGTTCCGCGGCGACTTCGAGAACAGAGTGAAATCCATTCTAAAACAGCTCGAGAAGGTGCCCGGCTCGATCCTATTCGTGGACGAAATGCACACCGTTGTCGGGGCGGGAGCCGCCAGCGGGGGCAGCTTGGATGCGGCCAATTTGCTGAAGCCCGCGCTTTCAAGCGGGAAGTTGCGCTGTATTGGAGCGACCACCTTTGAGGAATACCGGAGCCACATGGAGCGTGATCGCGCACTCGCGCGCAGGTTTCAGAAGATTGAAGTCCTGGAGCCCTCGCTCGATGAGGCCATTCAAATCCTGAAAGGGCTGAAGGTCCGCTACGAAGAATTTCATAAAGTCACCTACACGGACGCCGCGCTAGAAGCCGCCGTGAATCTCGCCGCTCGGCATCTGCACGATCGCAAAATGCCCGATAAAGCCGTGGATCTCATGGATGAAGCCGGGGCCGATGCGAAGCTTGAGGTTGGCGATGGCGCGATCGTGGACGTGGATCGCATCGAGGGGGTAGTGGCCCGCATGGCGCAGATCCCGCCCAAGCAGGTTTCAAGCTCGGACAAGAGCTCGCTCAAGAGTTTGGAGTCGGATCTTAGGCAAGCGGTGTTTGGGCAAGATAGAGCGCTCCAGGAGATGGCAACGGCGATCAAGCTCTCGCGAGCGGGCCTTCGGCCGATGGAGAAGCCGATTGGCTCCTATCTCTTCACCGGACCCACCGGCGTTGGGAAAACCGAAGCCGCACGCCAGCTTGCGAAAACGCTAGGCATTGAACTGCTGCGCTTCGACATGAGCGAATACATGGAGCGGCACACCGTCTCGCGGCTCTTGGGGGCTCCCCCCGGCTACGTTGGCTACGATCGTGGAGGCCTGTTGACCGAGGCTATCGCGAAAACGCCCCATTGCGTGCTGCTGCTCGATGAAATCGAAAAAGCCCACCCGGACGTCTTCAACGTGCTCCTCCAGGTGATGGATCACGGAACGCTCACCGATAGCAATGGGAAGAAGAGCGACTTTCGTCATGTCGTCTTGATCATGACCAGCAACGTCGGTGCTCAAGATCTGCAGCGCCGCGTGCTCGGGTTCGGCGACCGCGACAGCGCTGGCCGCGAAGACATCGCCATGAAGAACACCTTCAGCCCGGAGTTCCGCAACCGCCTGGATGCGCGAATTTCCTTTGATCCCCTCTCGCCTGAAGTCATGGAGAAGGTAGTGACCAAGTTCATGAAGGAGCTCGACGAACAGCTCAAGGAGCGGAACGTAACGATTGAGCTCACGGGTAAGGCGCTCACGTACCTCGCCGACAAAGGCTACGATAAAGACAACGGCGCACGCCCGCTCGCGCGATTGATTCAAGACGAGGTCAAGCGGCCTCTGAGCGACGAGCTGCTCTTCGGTACGCTTGAAAAAGGCGGACACGTTGCGGTGGACTTCCGTGACGGCAAGCTCGTCTTCGACGTGACGGCTCTGGACGCCTAGGGTTCGTTCGCTGGCGCTTGGAGGCCCCGCACCTGAAGCGCCAGCGCGCAGGAGTTAGCCTGCCGTGCTTGGGCCGCTACGCTCTGCTCAGAGAGACCGGCCGAGGCCGGCCCCGCGGCGATCAATCGCCCCTCAGCCCAAGCTCGGAGGTTAACTAACTGTGCACCATCGGAGACGCGCCAGATGCCAATGCGCGCAAAGTGCGGCAGCCGCTGGCCTTGCTCCTCAGGCGTTTCCAGATCTCCAGGCTCCTTCGGCGGAAGACCGTTAGGGGGCGGCTCGTCAACTACGATGGTCGCGAAGCGGGCCTGCGCGAGGATATCGAGCGCAATAGGAACGTCTCGATGAGTGACGCTATCGAGGTCGCGTTCGTACGCCGTAACAGCGAGATCGCTATCTGCGAGGTGCAACTCATCAGTCCACTCGGTGGAGAGCACGCGCAGGGCCCGATACAAGAGACGCATGTTGTAGGGCCGGGGTGGCTCCACACAGACCTGATATTCGTTGCACAAGTAGTGCGGCTTGCAATCAGCAGACGAAATGCAGGGCTGCCCCTGTGAGGGATCGTAACCGCGCGTGTTCCGAAAAAAACAAGCGGTGAAGCCGTCGAGCAGAGAACGCACCGCCGCCTTCCGTAAACTCTTAGCATCCCGGGCGTTTTCGAGGCGTATCCTCAGGTAAACACCCGGTGCCTGTGCCATCGAATCATAGTTCCAACCTGGCCCCACAACCGTTGGTCCAGAATGCGCAGCCAGCTCTCTCGCCCAGCCTTCTATCTTCTCGCTAAACGGAACCAACGTGGGCCCGAGAACCTTCGCAACTGCACGCTGCTTGGCCATCACGTGCGCCCTCATTTGCCCCAGGTTACGCGCAGCCACCCACGCATAAACGGACAAGACCGCACCCAGCACCACCACAGCCCAGATCCAAAACTGCGGAGGCATCGCACGCACGCGCACCTTACCCGCAACCAACGCCCGGCGCCGCTCGTGCCGAGAAACAGCCAACGAGGGCAAGCCTCGCTCAGGATCAGTTCGTCGCATCAATCTGCCTCTATCTGGCATCTCCCACGCGGCATTCGCTGAAGCAGTCGCTCAAACACAAATGCCGCCTTGCCCAAACCTATGGAGCAAAGCGGCACAGCTGTGCGCTCACACGAATGACGAGAGGAACTACTACTCTTTCCCACCACCGCTCGAGCTAGCACCGCCCAAACGACCCACCATGAAGCTTACGTTTGGAAAGCCCCCGAGAGCCGCAGTCTGGAAGACGCTCTTCACCACCAGAGCTGGAACCTTACGGTCGACCTGAAGCACGACGACCCCTGGAAACGGCTTCCCAGGATTAAGCTGGGACCAGAGTTCACGCTTAGCCTTGAGTCGGGCGAAGAGGTCGTCGATCTTCTGCAGACGGTTAGCTTCAACGATGGCACGGGTGCTCCCGGCAGGGTTCCCATCAACCAGGATTTGGGTCCCAGTAATGGCAACGATGGGCGCGTCCGTCATGTCGATAACGTTCTCAGCCTTAGGAAGCTTCACATTCTTGTCGATCGGAAGCTCACCACTCGCTGAGAAGCTTGCCAGCAAGAAGAGCACGATACAGAGCAGGAAGTCGATGAATGGGATCAGAGGAATTTCCTGATTGACCGCACGACCGCCACCTCCGAGTACCTTCTTCCGTACAAATGCGAGAGGAACGTGGTGCATGAGCCTGCGCCCCGGCACCGAAATGGCCTGATGAAAACGGCTTAAAGGTTTTTCAGCGCTCATGGCTCAGTTCATCGCAAAAGTAACGTTGAAGGAGGCAACTTTTGTAGTCTTGCCGCCAATGTCAAAGTCTCGCTGGGGGGTGTAGATGGCATCAATCACTGCGATCACATCCGAAAACGGAGTCGAGTTATCGGTGTGGAGTACAGCTTGGTCGAGCTTCTTATCGCTCGCGGCCCGGTGCGTCCCGTTCTTCGTCCATTCCTCTTTGATCTTGTCAGCGAGGTCCGGGTACCGGTACTCGCCTTCTGCACCAGCATTGACCTGTTTACGGACGACATCAATGGTGTTCACCACGGTGCTGCCCTCTTTCCAGACAAGCTGAAACTTCCGCTCGCCGCGCATCTCGACATGGAGGTGCTTCTCCTTCTTCTCCTCCGTTGGAGGCTCGGAGCTAGGAGGACCCGGCACGCGCGCATCTGCGTTGATGCGTGCCATCTGGGACCAAACGGCCGTCACCAAGAGAAAGGCAACCAAGCACAAGAGGAAGTCAATGAATGGAATAAGCGGAATGTCGTGATTAGTGGCCCGCTTGTTACCGTGTCCGCCAACGTCAATACCAGCCATGATGCTCTCCCGGGTGCGCCATCAGGAGGTCCCTGATGGGCTGTTGGAAACTGGGCGGTCCCCCAAATTGGGTCCCGCCCGTTTGGATTGAGTAGAAACTCAACCAGCCTGCTCGAGGCCCTGGAGGTTGACCTTTTGGCGATTGGCCACCACCAAGTTCAAAACCTGAACGGAAGCTTCATTGATGTCGTCTTCCAGGCCCTGGGTCTTGCCGTTGAGCACGGCGAAGCCCATGAGTGCAAGGATTGCTGCAATTAGGCCGAAGGCGGTGCAGTTCATGGCCTCAGAAATACCTTCTGCCAGAATGCGTGCCTTTTGGCTCGGATCAATCGCTTCACCACCGACTGCACCGAACGCCTTGATCAGACCGATGATGGTACCGAAAAGGCCCGAGAGCATCGCGAGGTTAGCAAACAGAGCTAGATAGCCGGTGCGCTTGTTGATCTTCGGCATCTCGCGGAGAGCAGCCTCATCCATTGCTGACTGAACTTCCTCGTCGGGGCGATTCACCTTAACCAACCCAGACTGAACGATGCGAGCCAGCGGCGCGTTTGCTGCTGAACACATCTTGACTGCCTTGGCGACATCTCCGGCCAAAATGCATTTTTGCATGGTTGCAAGGAAAACGTCCTTGTTGATTGATGATCCAAACAAATAAACGGAACGTTCTGCGATGATCGCAATCGAGCAGATCAACCAAAAGAGGATGATCCACATCGCCCAACCGCCTGCCTCGTAGTGATGCCAAAGTGACGACATTGTTTGCTTACCTTCCGGCTGAAGCCTGGTGCTATCTGATTGCTCGGTACTGAGCTAACCCCTGGACGACGTTAGCTCGTGATACCTGCGGAGATGTTTGTGGGTTTGTAACTCTTGACGCGATACGCCCTGGTACGCCCAAGAGGGGGGCATAGTGCTGAAAGCCCCCGGGTTCCGTCAAGGAGAGAATGCAGCGGCGCGACAGTTCGTGTGCTGGGAGAAATTTCCTGAGGGGCCACTCAATGACGAGCGGCACTCTGAACCTACCTTAGCCTACCTCCAAAGCACGACATGCCTCACACTGACCGCGCACCGGCCACCAGCGCGCACCGGCCACCAGCGCGTGCTGCGAGGCGCGTGTGGCGGGCCACGCATCCGTGATTCGCGGATGTCGCAACGAACACAATATGCTTACGCAAGCAAAAATTTTCATGTTCTCCGGGACCTCCTCGAATCCACAACGAGCGTGGTCGCTACAAGAATAATTTCAGTATTTTGCCGAGCGCTTTGACACATTCCGAAATCTAAACGATGCGGCCGCCCATTCGGCCCACATGAGCTAAATGGTTCAGCTAATGTTTTCTGACAAATGCCCGCTTGCAGAAGAGAAATGCCCACGGCTATAGTCTTGGGCTATTCTCAAACACAATTGTTCCGCGTGAGCGACGCCAATTATTCAAGTGGTCGACCTAGTGGATGTAGCAGAAAGGGCGATGGGGAATGCAACTCATCCTTGTTGCAGCTGAAGGCCAGCTGATAGACGCATTCAAACACAACCCGACCTTCATGGTCCTCAATCTCATCACGTCCGCCATCGTTTTGACGATCGTGGTTGAGCGGTTCATATTCCAAAGCAGCAGATATCGCGTAAATTCGAAAGAATTTTTCGCACAGATTAAGAAGCTGGTGGTCGCGGGAAATATTGATCGCGCCATCAAGCTCTGTGAGGCAAGCGACTACCCGATTCTGCAGCTAGTGAAGGCGGGCCTCACGCACGCCAACAAAGGCGCTGATGAGGTGGACGCCGCGCTGAGCGAAAAGCTGGGTGAGCTCAAGCCGGAAGCTGAGAAGCGGGTGGGCGCCCTTTGGTCCCTCGCTAATATCGCGACGCTGATTGGGCTACTGGGAACGGTTTCGGGCCTGATTACTACATTCGCAGCGATCGCGGCACCTGGGCTCTCTCCGTCGGACAAGCAGGCGATGCTTTCAAACGGCATCGCAGAGGCCATGTATAACACGGCGCTCGGCCTCGGCATCGCAGTGTTCTGCATGATCGCGCACGTCCTTCTCCATGCACGCGCTAAGAACATCCAACACGATCTGGAGGGCACGGTAGAGCGCACGTTCAACCTGCTCACCATTCAACGCGCCGGTCAGTAGTAGGCGCTTCTTCGGCCAATCTTAAACCCGGATATTCATGGACCAACCCGGACAGCTCAGCGCAGCTCAGCGCAGCAGAATTCGGCGTCTTAGCCAGCCTAAAGAGCTCACACCGGACGAAGAAGGGGGCGAGCTAAACATCGTCCCCTTCTTGGATATCGTGATGAATATCCTGATCTTCGTGCTCGCGACGGTTGCTGTAACCTTCACCGCGAGCATTGAGTCCACTCCCCCCTCCTTGGGCGGCGCTGGAGTCCGGAGTGACATCAAGAGCGAGGCTCTGAACCTGACGATCCTGATCGTGAACGAAGGCTTCTCTTTGAAAGCGTCCGGCGGGAACATCGCAACGGGTTGCAACGGTGTCGGTGCTGGCTTGGCGATCCCCCGCAGCAGTGGCCGTTACGATTACAAAGCCCTGAATGAGTGCGCGCAGAAACTGAAGGGGTCAAACCCTGAGTTTGCCGACGAAACTCAGGTAACGATCAGCCCCAATCCAGCAACCCCTTACAGCGACATTATCGCCGTGATTGATGCTGTGCGGCAGACGGCTCAGGGCGAAAAGTTGTTCGATGACGTCAAGTTCGGAGTGGTTCGATGAGCGTCCCCATCGTTCGATATAAGGCGGAGCTCCGTAAAGCCATTCGCCGCAACGCGAGGGAGCCAGAGATAAATTTCCTAAACATCACGGCGATGTTGGACATCATGACGATCATCCTAGTCTTCTTGTTGAAGACCCTTGGAGAGTCGACAGCAGCGGTCCCACAGAGCGATGACCTGCGTTTGCCAAAGTCGGTGATTACCACTGAGCCACCTCAGGACGGCGTGGTTGTCACCGTCTCCAAGACGCAGATCCTGGTTGGCGATCAGCGTGTCGTGGCGCTACCCAGTCGCGAGTCGATGGTTCAGACCGGCGTCGGCGCGAGCTTCAAACGCAACGGCCCGTCGGATCTGTATGTGGTCCCGCTGGGTAATGCGCTTCAAGCTGCGGGGAAGACTGACAAGCTCATTCGGACCGCGAAGGGTCTGGATTCTTCATCCTCGGATGCTGTCATCATCGCGGATGAGACCACTCCCTATCGCTTGCTCATGGAAGTTATCTTCACCCTCGGTCAGTCTGGATTTGGCAAGTACAACATGATGGTGATCCAGTCCAAACAGGCGCCGGGCAACATCAACTGATCTAGCTCAAGCTCAGGATAGCCGCAGCGGCAGGCTGAACCCTGTGAACTGATCGACTGATCGACTGATCGACTGATCGACTGATCGACTGATCGACTGATCGACTGATCGACTGATCGACCGACGCCGACGTGTTGAGGGCGCGACTTCGACCGTTTTTGTGCCACTCAGGCACTATTCTGGCTATTGGCTCTTGTCTTGGACGGGCGGGTGCTATATCGCTCTGACATTCCCGGGCTTGTGACCGAAGCCCTCGCTTCGTTTCCGGTCGCGACGTGGGTTGATCGTCTGGGGACGGCGCTCGCAGCCAGCGCCGCCCAGGGTCGCCCTGACCGAGGGAGCGAGGGGCGGCCCGAAGTTCGAGAGCGACGAGACGATTCTGACAGCACGGTCTGAGTCGACCCACTCACAGGATCCCTGGGCAACGCGTGCACCAACTCCTTCCAGCTTTTAGCTAAAGCTTTCGTAAGAACGACACTTCTTCCCTCCCTGTTCCTCTTTTTGAGAGCGAACTCCACCTTGGACGCTGAGTAACAACCTTGTCTTCCCTATCTGACGCCCTCTCAACTCTATCCGACAGAGGTCTCCGACGTTTGCTAGGAGCGCGAACCTTCCTTCGCGGGCTCGATTACGAGAAGCGCAAGGTAGTCGACGATGTGGACGTGAACGATGTCCTGGCTTCCGGGCGCGTGAAGGGCTCCGATCCAGAACCCTACTCGGTCAGAATTCAGCTCGGTGGCGAGGGCATTACCTCGGATTGCAGCTGCCCCGCGTTTCAGAAGTCACAGCAGCATTGCAAGCACGTGGCCGCCCTTTTAATCACGGTTAGGAATCGGGCGCGCTCAAAGCTTCCCCGACCGCCGCTCCAGGCCGCGCCACAACAGCAGGCGGCGACTGAATCCAAGAAAACCAGGCGTGAACGGCGTCGGCGACCCCAATCACCGCAACCCAATAACGCGCCCCCCGGAGTCCAGGGTCCAGCCCAACTCGACACCAGCGCACGCGCAACTGGCATCGGCGCATGGCTCGCACCGAACGGAGCAGTTCGCGCGCTCACCCTGGAGTACCGCATCCATGTTCGCCCTGGAGGCCTAACGGTAACCGTGTTGGATGTAGAGAGTCGCTCACCCTTGCTGCCCTCGGTGGCGCTCACTTGGCAAACACTCGCCCCTACCTTGGATCGCGATGCGCTTCGACTCTTAGCGCGCTTTGAAAGCGGCAATCCCCGGCATCCTGCCGTGGACATTCGGGGCGAGGACGCGGCTGACTTATTGCCGATGCTCAAGACGCGGCGCGTGCTGCTTGAGCCGTCGCTGATGCAGCTCCGATTTTCAGAGGAAGTCTTACGTCCTCAGTTTGAACTCGAGCTTGTTGGTTCGGACACCGTTGTCGCAAAGGTTATGTTTGAACGTCAGGGTAACGGCAGAAGATTCTCACTGGCTCAAGGCGGGTGGTTCGAAGGATTCCCGAGTTGGCACGTGGACACCAACGAGGGTGTGGCGCGGCAATTGGAGGCCCGAGTGTCACCGGGGGCCCTGAAACGCCTGCTTCGGAGCCCAACCGTGGCGGAGCCAGCGAGTCAATTGATATCGATGATCATGGATGGCCTGCCCAAGGTGGCGCTTGAGGTGGGCGCCGAGCTACCCGATCTCTCCCAAGTTGCTGACGTTATCGACGCGGTGCCGGTGTTCAAGATGCGTGCGGGCGGCTCCCTCACGGAAGTCGAAGTATCGCTCCGAGCTCTCTACGGCGCAGACGAAGTGGAAGTGCGTGCCGACGGGATCTCGCCTCCCATCCTGATTCGCCCCCCAGTTGATGGTCGCAAACGCTTCGAGTGCATCCGCTGCGACATTGTGGCTCAACAAGAGGCCGCCCAGACGCTGTTAGGGCTTGGCTTGCGGGCTGCCGAAAGTGGCGAAGTTTTCGTTGCACATGGCGAGAATGCGATTCGATTCTGGTCCGAGGGCGTCGCCGCGTTGCCCGAGAGTTGGGACCTGTATGTGCCTGAGGAAATGGTGGGTGCGGAGATCCGAAGCAAGCCTCTGCAAATGATGGCCCGAGTATCGAGCGGCGTCGATTGGCTGAACGTGAACATCAGCTACGAAAGCGAAGGCGTGGGCGTCGACCGCAACGAACTCGAACGCTGTCTCCGTGAAGGCAAGAAGTACGTCAAGCTATCGGATAACACCTATGCCACGCTGGATGCGGACCGGGTGCGTGCCATGATGGAGCGCGAAGTCGAGCTCCTCACGGCTAGCGGAAAGGGCGGAAATATCCCCATCGTTCACGCCGGGCGTGTCCAAGAGCTCCTCCAACACGCGACCTCGTCACAGATCGCACCCTCGACGCGCGCGCTGTTCAAGAAGCTTGCCAGCATTGAGGAAATCAAGGTTGCCAAGAAGCCCCGTGGTCTCAAAGCCACACTGCGCCCCTATCAGGATCAAGGCGTCGCTTGGCTCCGCTTTATCCACGACATGGGGTCAGGCGGCGTGCTCGCTGACGATATGGGCCTCGGGAAGACGATTCAAACCATCGCCCTCCTGCTCTCGCTCAAGCAAGAGCAAAAAGACGAGCCGCTGCGCGCGCTCATCGTCGCACCGACCAGCGTTGTCTCCAACTGGATCCGGGAGATTGGACGTTTCGGTCCCTCTCTCACCACAGCTCTCTGGCATGGAGCAGGACGGAAAGAGCAACGCGCAGAATTGGATAACGCGAACGTTGTCATCACGAGTTATGCGCTCTTGCGGCGCGATATCGAGCTGTTAAGGAAGCTTCGGCTGGACTACGTGATCTTGGACGAAGCCCAGGCCATCAAGAATCCTACGAGTGCCACGGCGCAGGCCGCCCGGGATTTGCCCGCAGCGCGACGGCTGGCGCTGACCGGAACGCCCATCGAGAATCGATTGAGTGAAATTTGGTCTATTTTCTCGTTCGTGAGCCCTGGCTTGTTGCCTCCGTTGGCCCGATTCGAGGAGCGATTTGCGCGCCCGATTGACCAAGGTGATTCCAAGCAAGCGGCCCGACTGCGCGCCGTGATCCACCCCTTCATCTTGCGTCGCACGAAGAACGAAGTGGCCCAGGATTTGCCACCCAAGATCGAAGTCGACAAAATCTGCGATATGGCCGCGGATCAAAAGGCCATCTACTTACAAGTACTGCGTGAGGTGCGTGCCCAAGTGATGGGCGAGGTTGAAAAGAAAGGTCTCGCTAAGGCGCAGATCCACATCCTGGCTGGCCTTACCAAACTGCGTCAGGCTGCCTGCGACCCACGCCTACTCGGTTTGCCACGAGAATTCTCACACGATGATAGTGGTAAGTTGGCCGTACTCCGGGAGCTGATCGACGAAGTCGATCAGGGCGGGCACAAGGTTTTGGTCTTCAGCCAATTCGTGAGCATGCTGAAACTCATTGCGAGCGCCTTGGATGAGGACAAGATCCGCTATGAATATTTGGACGGCAGCACGATCGATCGCCAGCAGCACATCGACCGCTTTCAGGAGGATCCGACAGTGCCGGTATTCCTGATCAGCTTGAAGGCTGGCGGAACTGGCCTCAATTTGACCGCGGCGGACACCGTGATCCACTTTGACCCCTGGTGGAATCCGGCTGTAGAAGAGCAGGCAACCGACCGGGCACATCGCATCGGCCAAAACAAGGTCGTCACAGTTTATCGGCTTGTGGCGACCGGAACGATCGAGGAGAAGATCCTTGAGCTCAAACAGAAGAAGAAGGATCTTGTGGCTAGCGTCCTGAGTGAGGATGAGGGTGGGCAAAAGACGCTTTCGCGCCAAGATCTGGACGACCTATTTCGCCTAGATTGAACTTGCTCGACCTCATACTTTGAGCGACTCGGACTCAGCGCCTCATAGAAACGTTCATCAGAAAGCCAAGACTGATCAAGATTGTCACCACGCTGGACCCTCCATAGGAAAAAAGCGGCAGCGTGATCCCAACGACGGGAAACAGGCCGATCGCCATACCTAGGTTGAAGAGCGTGTGCCAAAAGAAGATGGCGCCAACCCCAATTGCCAGCGCGGCACCGAATCGATCCCTCGCCTGAGAAGCGATATGGACCGCCCAAATACACACAAAGCCGTAGAGCACAAGCAGGACCAAGCTTCCTAACAACCCCCAGTCCTCAGCAAAAACAGCGAACGGAAAGTCGCTGTACTGGTCCGGAAGCCGCCCAAACTGATTCTGGGTGCCCTGCATAAAGCCTTCGCCTGTCAGCCCGCCATTGCCAATTGCCGTCTGCGCTTGAATAGCGTGCCAGGCTGCTCCCGTTTTGTCGGCATCTGGATTGACAAAGCTTTCCAAACGCCGGAGCTGATATCCGTGCAGTAAGGAAGTGCGGTAGTTCCAAAACAGCACCATGCCAATCACCGCGGCAACGCTAATGTTAAACACGGTCCGACTCCGAATCTTCGTCATACCAACGACGCTCAAGGTCGTCATAATAAAAATTATGGCGGTCCCGAGGTCTGGCTGTGCCATGACAACCAATGCGGGCACTAATCCGAACGCGACTGGCGGAGCGAGGTCGATCAGGGTCCGGGGCTCTGTCTTTGGGTCGTTGTGGATGTAGCGCGCGATCATCAGCACGATGACGATCTTCATGAACTCACTGGGCTGAAACGTGAAGCTTCCCAGCTGAATCCAGCGTGAAGCGCCGCGGATGTCGGTGCCTAGAACCCAAACTAACCCAAGCGAGAAAGCGCCTCCCAAGTACAAAACGGTGGCCCAGCGCTCAAAGGCTCGATAGTCGATCACGGTCGTAATCACCCCCAAGAGCACGCCCACGACAATCCAGTAAATCTGAGACACATAAATGTCCGCGATTCTTCCGTGGGTTCCGGAACCGATGTACGGGCTCGTGGCACTGTACAGATTCACCAAGCCACAGGTAGCTATCGCAACGATCGCCACCAAAAGTGGCATATCGACATGCGGACCGCTTCTAAACGAGAGTTCTTTGTTTCTCACTGCACTCGGCTCCGGCTTGCGCCACCAGGCTTTGCCTTTTGCACTAAGCGTTTCTGCTTCAATTCATTCCAGGTTTGCACCACCTTCATCGCTACCGGAACAGCATTCTTACCGCCTCCGCCACCGTGCTCCACCAGCACAACAATCGCGATCTCCGGCGAGTCTGCTGGAGCATAACCGGCAAACCAGGCGTGATCGCGATTGAAGTACCAAACCTTTTGCTGATCCGCCCCTCGCCCCGTTGCGCGATCAACTTGGGCAGTGCCTGTCTTGCCTGCCATGTCGATGCCATCGATTCGATACTTGTAGCCGGTGCCCTCCTTTTCCATGATCACACCTTTCATCCCCAGCTTCACCAGGGACAGATCCGTTTGATCAAGCTCGACAACACGCCGAACTCTTGGCGGGAACTCTTGGACCACGGTTCCGTCGCTGGTCTCTATGCTGCGAACCAGCTGAGGCTGATACAAGGTTCCGCCATTGGCCAGCGCGGCATACGAAAGCGCCAACTGGAGTACGGTCACGGTGGTTGCACCCTGACCGATCGCCGCGAGCAGCGTCCAGCCCCCCAGGAACTGACCCTTATAGTGCTGGGTGTACCAACTGCGCGTCGGCATGCGCCCACGCGCCTCCGGATTAACTCCTATGCCTGTTCTGACCCCAAAGCCAAAATCCATACCGATCTGGGCTAACCTATCGATGTTGATTCCCTGCCCAAGTTGGTAAAAATAGCTATTGCAGGACTGCACCATGGCTTCATGCAGGTTGACGCGACGGTGGACACCCGTGCAGCGGAAGTAACGACGACCGTACTCGACACCTCCGCGGCAATCGACTTCATCGGAGGGCTTGATGGTGCCGTCGGCTAGCGCCGCGAGCGCGCTGAAAGGCTTATACGTTGAGCCCGGGGGATACGTCGCCGAGATCGTCTTATCGAGCATGGGATTGAGTGGATCACTATAGAGTCGCCGAAAGGCATCCCGCACTTCGGTCTTGCCTGCCCCTCCACTCAACACGTTCGGGTCGAATCCTGGCTTCGAGAGTGCCGCGAGAATTCGGCCTGTGCGCACATCCACGACAACAGCCGCCCCCGCAAGTTGCCCGCGCATTGATTGCTCCATCGCCTTCACAAGTTCAATATCGACGGTGAGGCTGATGTCCCTGCCAGGTACCGGCTCCAGGCTGCGGGGGTCTTCGAGGTAGCGGGCTTCCAGTTCGTCAAGATTCTTACCTTTCCTGACTCCCCGCAGGGACTTACGCCACCCACGCTGCCCTTTCAGGTAACTTTCCCAACGGCGTTCGACACCCGTTGCACCCAACCGATCTCCAGGTTTGTAGCCGCGGCTAGAGACACGAGTGAGCATCTCGCCGTCGATCTCGCGCATATGTCCGATCGTGTGCGCACCGAGCGTGCCATAAGGGTAGTAACGGACGGGGCTTGGGACTACCTCGATTCCTGGTAGCTCATCGGCATTGGTTTCAAGGACACCCAGGACATCTCGGTCCACGTCCGCAACAAGAAGGCTCTGCTGTGTCGCAAGGCGCGTACTATTGGCGCGAATCGCAACAATTCGTGCACGCAGGTCTCGCGCTTCTTGCTCACCCAGACGCATGAGCTCCACCGCCCGAGGCCAGACCTTCTCTAGATCGATTTTCGCTGGAACTCCGTAGACGTTGTACGATGGCCGATTGGCGGCAAGCACTCGACCCATTGCATCGCGAATAACACCCCGCGTTGTCGCCAGGGTGTTCTGATAGACAATATTTTCCCGTGCCGTAGAGCGATGCTGTTCACCCTGAAAGATTTGAAGCTGCACCAAGCGAGCAAAAAGAGCCAGAAAACACACCAACACGGCGACCACCATCCAGCGAAATCTCCGGCGAAATTCGCCGACATCTGAGCGCTGAACGGGAAAATTCACAGCAGCAACCCGAACGCTCTGGCCCTTGGCACCTGGTACTCGAAAACTGGACGACGCTTCACGCGTTGCTCCCTGTTTCCGCTGAGCGAACCACGGCCGTGCTGGCCGCGATCCTCTGCACCAAATGAAATACCAAAGATGCAAACAGCGCTGTCATCATGGCGCGCGGAAGAACCATGGGCAAAAGCTCGATCGGTCGACGATTGTCCGTCCCAAAGATGGCGAGCAAGGTGAGCACAATCGCGCTTTCAACCAACGAGAAACCAAAAACGAGTGGAATGCGGGTTAACGGTGTTTGAGCCGAAAAGCGTACGCCAGCGATCTTAGCCAGCCCCCACATCGCAACACTCACGAACGTGAATAGGTACATCGGGGAGGCGGCCATTAAGTCGGTGAGATGCCCCAATGCAAACGAGAGCACGACTCCCCGGGCAACCGAGCTCTCCTGGACTCCAAGAAAGATGATCATGGGCAAAACCAAGTTGGGCGTTGCCGAAAGGACACCTAAGAAACGCCTAAAACCCTCCGCGCCAACCGGAGCTGCGAGAGGACCAAACATTCTGTAGAGGTTGCCCTGCACCAAGATGAGCAGAAAACCAAAACACAAATAGGCCGCATTCCGCATCGTACCGCTACTTTCGCGTCCTAACGTTCGGCTTCTGCTCGCATTCCTTGGTATCGGAGAGCGTGATCAAAACCTCTTCGAGCCTTGAGAAGTCTACCGTGGGCTCGGCCTCGACCGTTTGGTAGATGCCGAATTCGCGTTTCTTGACCTCCTTCACACGTGCCACGGGTATCCCCCGAGGGAAGCGACACCCTACCCCGCTCGTGAGCAACAGATCACCAACTTCTACTTGATCGCTGCGCTCCATGTACTGCACGCGCAGCGTATAGCGTGCAGGATCACCCGTGCCTCGCACCAAGCCACGGGCACGGGTTCGCTCCACCACGACATCAATCCCGTTACCGCTATCGACGGTGAGCCGAACATCCACCTTATCGCCCGAGACGCGGAGCACCGTTCCCACCGCACCATCCACGGAGATCACGGGCATATTGGGCCGAATCAGCACACCTGGCCGGTCCAATACGACCTGAGCAACACGGAAATATTGGGAGGTATCCTTGGCGACCACCAGCGCACTCGCCGTCTCGACTCCCACCGTATCTCGGAGCGAAAGGAGCTTACGCAATCTGCGGTTCTCAGCCTGCTCTAATGTTAGCTCGCGAAGCCGTTGCATCAAACGCGCATTCTCGTAAGCTAACTTGTTGTTGTCGTCCTTCACATCCACAAGATAGACGTAATCATTGATGACCCCCGAAAGGCTGCGTGCGACCGCAGCCGCGACATATTGGAGGGGCGCTGATAGTTTGTTGATCGTCCTATCCAGAGGGTGCATATCCTCCGGAGCACGAATCGTTGCACGCAGGAAGAAGAAGGGCAGCGCAAGGAGCACCACCACCAAGAATATGTCACGTAGGCGGCGAAAGGAGGTCACGGCTCAAGACGCCACGTTGATGCAACCGCTTAGCACGCGGCGCCTAGCCGATCGTGACATCCTTGAGCAGCTCGATGTGGTCCAGCGCCTTGCCACTACCTAGAACAACCGCGCTCACCGGATCATCACACACCATCACGGGCAGCCCTGTTTCTTCCCGCAAGAGCACGTCGAGGTTCTTCAATAGGGCACCACCACCCGTGAGCACGACGCCCTTATCTACAATATCAGCGGCAAGCTCAGGTGGCGTCCGCTCAAGCGCCAGCAAAACGGCCTCAACGATGGCGTTGAGCGGCTCTGAAAGGGCTTCCCGGATCTCGTCCGAGTTGATCACGACTGTCTTTGGCACGCCGGCCACCATATCGCGGCCTTTGACCTCCATCGTCATCTGCTGTTCGAGGGTGTAAGCGTTGCCGATGGTGATCTTGATTCGCTCGGCTGTTTGTTCACCGATGGCCAAATTATACTTACGTTTCATATAGGCAACGATGGCCTCGTCCATCTTATCGCCGCCCACACGCACGCTTTGCGAGTAAACGATCCCAGCAAGCGAGATCACCGCGACTTCGGTGGTGCCACCTCCGATGTCGACCACCATGTTTCCGCTGGGCTCGGTGATGGGCAGACCAGCGCCGATGGCCGCAGCCATGGGTTCCTCGATCAAATAGACTTCCCTGGCCCCCGCGCTCTCCGCACTCTCTTTAACCGCGCGCTTTTCAACTTCAGTAATGCCGAACGGGACACAAATGATGATGCGGGGCTTCACCAGTGTTAGGCGGTTGTGAGCGCGCTTGATGAAATAGCGGAGCATCGCCTCGGTGATCTCAAAATCCGCGATCACGCCATCGCGCAGTGGACGAATTGCCTGGATGTTCCCCGGGGTCCGCCCCAGCATCTCTTTGGCCTCACGCCCAACGGCTAATACGCGCTTCTCGCCCCGGGCGTCCCGCTGCACCGCAACGACGGAGGGTTCGCAGCTCACAATGCCCTTTCCCTTGACATAAATCAGCGTCGTGGCGGTTCCGAGGTCAATCGCCAGATCGTTGGAAAATAGGCCGTATAGCCAGTCGAAGATCATCGGTAACGTGTCACTTCAAGCCCAGCGGAACGAAGAGAAAATCAACGAAACCGTGGATCTAGGGTCGTTTTGCCCGTGCAATCAGGCCAGGTCGTAGCACGGGGAGTAAACGGAGCGCAATCAGCACAGCCAACCTTCGCCGGGCGGCAAACCTGTAAGATAAATACATGATTTTATTGGATAATTTTTATGGACCCACCGCCCGCCGGCGCCTAGCTTGCTCAGTCATCGCTCCAATCGTCGGAATCAAGGCCGGTTCGCCAATTGTTTCCTCCGCCTCTCCGGCGATCGTCCGGAGCCGCCACCTGCTTCTTCTTGACCGCCTCGGGCTTCTTCTTCTTTCCCTCGCGGCGCCCCTCGAAATCTCGATTGTCGAACGAGCTCCGCTGCTGAGGAGCGGGTGCGCCAAAATCTGCTCCCATTCCTGAAGGCCGCCGATCCATTGAGGGCCGCTCAAAACCGCCACCCGGCGGGCCACCAGGCCTCGGTGCGAAGCCACCACCTGCGGGACGCTCTGGGCGTTCGCCTCGCGCGTGAGCCGCATTGATGATCAGACGCCGACCTCCCACTTCGAGATTGCGAAGCAGATTCAACGCTTCGTTAACGGCTTCCGGCGATGTCAGCGAAACGAACGCGAAACCACGGGCGCGTCCGTCTGGGCCTGCGGGCATATGAACACGCACCACCTGATTCACACCGCGTTCTTTGAGCAACGCTTCTAGCCCGGGGCGATCCGCATCATACGGGAGATTTCCCACATAAATTGAACGATCATCGCCCGCGCCCCCTGGCGCTCCACCACCGCCGGCAGCCGCACCCGGCGCACCCGGCGCACCTGGCCCACCCGTATACGGGCGTTGCTCGGGCCGTGGACGCGTGTCGCCACCTTCGCCCGGAGCGCGCCGCGAATCGGATGAGAAAACTCTCACGGAGATCGAACGCCCTGAGTGCATCGATCCGTCGAGTGTTTCTCGCGCACGGGTTGCTTCCTCGGCAGAAGAGAGCGTCACAAAGCCAAAGCCTCGTGGCCGGCCAGTCGCGCGATCACGCGGAACGCTGACCTGCACGACGGCACCACCTGTGGCTTCAAAGACTTGGCGAAGAGCGTCTTCGTCGACTGAGTCCGGCAAACCCGCCACGAAGAGTTTTCGCGCGTCGTCCGTCGCCATATGCTGTTACCTTTATTTTCCTGTGTGTGAAGGTTGTTAGTGGAAAGCCCAATGCTCGCTCGCGGACGATAACCCCGCTACGATTCGCGGTTCAAGGGCCCTGGAAGGGGAGCAACTAAGTTAGTCATCGCTTCCCCGGGGGCCGCTGTCGAGTCACCTGAAAATGAAAACCCAAATAATCCTAAACCCAAAGGCTGGAAGTGGTCGCTCCCTCACCGCCCTCGGGCGCCTAAAAGCGGCGCTGGACGCACAAGGAAGCGCCTATACCGTAACACCCACGACCGGCCCGAAGGACGCGACGCGGCTCGCGCGCGAGGCCCGAATGGGCGGGGTCGAGTGCCTCGCGGTGATTGGGGGCGACGGCACGGTCAACGAGGTCGTGCAGGGTTACTTGGAAAATGGCGGTGTGGCGAGAGGTCCGAAGCTTGCCGTGGTTCCCGCCGGAACCGGTGGCGATTTTCGAAAGACGTTCGGATTTTCGGATTCGCCGGAAGATGCGGCGCGCCGGCTGCTCGCAGGCAAGATACAAAAGGTGGATGTCGGCCTAGCAGTGGTCGACGCTCAACCTGACAACATAGCCTTCATCAATATCCTGAGCTTTGGGATCAGCGGTCGCACTGACGAATTGGTCAGTCAGGGGCCGAAGTGGTTGGGCGGCAAGGCCGCGTTCTTACTCGGAACCCTGCAAGCGATGGCGACCTATCGCAACGCACCCGTGCGTCTCAAGGTAGACGGGAAGGTCGTTCATGAGGGTCCCATATTTACGGTGGCTCTTGCCAACGGCCAGTATTTTGGGGGTGGAATGCAAATCGCCCCGGCAGCCGATCCGAGCGATGGTTTGCTGGATGTGGTGGTGCTGGGAAACCTAGGGCTTGCTGAGAGCCTGGCACTCTCCCGCCGCATATACCGGGGTGCGCATCTCGAGCGACCGAATGTTTCGGTCTTCCGGGGAACGCGCATAGAGGCTGAAGCGCTGCGGGGTGGTGAGTCGGTCTTGATTGATTCGGACGGTGAACTGCCGGGGAAGCTGCCGCTCAAGGCGTGGGTGGTGCCGTCGGCAATTGAGGTTCTGGTTTAGAGGTTGAGGGTCCGCCGCGCTGTGGTTCACTGCCAGCGGCAGAAACCACGATTTTGTCGTCTTCCTCGCTACCCTCGGCGGGCACCATACTCAGCTTCACGCCAGCGCACACGCGCACCAGGACCTCTGGGCTCTCAACTGGCCGCCCGCAGCTTTCCACGTTCATTCTGGGCTCCAAGAGCAATTCCACCAGGGAAATAACGCGCGCAATCGCCTCGATCCGCGCCTGCCCCAGGTCGCTGTTGACGGGTTGGAGCGACAGCGCCTCGGACAGGCGACTGAACAGCGCTGGGCCGCGCAACTCAACCGCTACCACGCCACCCGAGCGGAGCCTGAGCACTTTCGAGAATGCTGCATCACGTGCGGTTTGTTCCCGATTTTCTGGGATCGAGAATCTAAAATCAAAACGCTGATAGCAGCTCTCCCGATCGCAAAGCAGGTCGGACGCTGAGCTTCGAACGGCCACCTTGAATTCAGATGGCAAGTCACTCGGGCTGACACCAAAAGACTTGAGGCGAACCATTTGCTCGACGAAGCTTGAGAATTCGCGCACCAAGTGTTTTCGGTCTTCGCTCGCTTTCTCGAGCTCAGCGAGGAGCGCTCGGTCACGCGCGGAACGCTGTTTCGATTTCTTGGCTTCTGCTTGCTGTTCGCTGAGGAGCTCCACGATCCGCGTTTGGGCTTCCGCATGATGGGGACCATCGGGCAGCACGCTTAGGTAATTCGAAATTCCTTCGAGGCTCGCTCGCGACTGCGCGAAAAGCCGCCGTTCTCGCGGATAAAACCAAGCCTCTGTCGTGTCCCGCCCCGGTCCCCGGTAGCCGGCCTTCAGATACGCCCAAGCAGCGCGCAAGCGTGCAACCGGGGTCTTAGCGATCCGCGATTGGCGGTAAAGTTCGTACTCGCCAAGGCCGCGGGTGGCTTGTTGGATGGGCGTGCAAGCAGATTGCGTCAGAAGGGCCACGAGCGGCACGAGCGGCCAGGCGCCTAGCCTTCGACCTCGCTGAAGATACCCAGAAGTCATCATTGGGCGGGGCAGAAATTGCATTCCGTTGGAACCTCGGGGACTACTACGCGCACGTAGCGGGCGTAACTCTCACAATTGGCCGCTTCGAGCGCATGCAAACACACCTGCCCGTCGTGAACGAGCGGGACACAACCGGCAGGAAAAGTTTGAGCACTGTTGCTGGCAGCGCAGGCGCGCAAACAGGCCTGGGTCCGGAGCCTACAGCTGCCACACTGGGCGCAATCGATCGCGTCTTTCTTGCTAAAAAACCGCCCAGCATCAAGCGCCGTGGGCGTTTGCCCGCAGCTGCCGATATCGCCTGGTGTCGGCGCTGCGCAGAACAGGAAGAGGAAGCTCAGAGCGAGCAGCCGACCGCGCTTGGGATGGTGCGGACTCATGGCAACACCTCGTAGTCGAACCAGAGCCCGGCTTGACAAGCCACCACCCCGACCGCCGTTGCCGACCGTTCAGCGGTGGCGGCACCCAAGAAATGGCCGTAGCTCGCTTCCGCGCTCAAACCCCAGCCTGCCTGCACTAAAAACAGCGCCCCAACCCCGATTTCGCCACCGGCGTTAGCATCGGGCCGCAGCACAACCGGCACACCCAGCCGACCGAAAAGCATCTTACCGCCACGAAATCGATAGAGAGCCAGATAACTCGGAGTGACGACTTCCTGGGACACACCGCTTGCGGCTGCCGACAAGCGCACCATTCCGCCCTGCTGCAACCCATCAGGATCTCCAACGAGGCCACCCAATCCCAAATCAAAATAGGGCGCACTGAGGGACAAAGATTCAGAACTCCCGAGCTGCGTCGAAAGGCGATACGGATTATTGAGGCGCAAGCCACGGCCGAAGCTTAACGTCGAAATCCAGTGCCAATAAGCATCCGCACTCGCCGAAACCGTTGACCCTCCAGCCGCAGCACCACCCTTGATTTCCGCTTCCGCGCGCGCGCCACCGCCGCACGCCAAGCCCAAGGCGAGAATGCTCAAGGCCACTCGCGGTCGGTGCACGCTAACCCCTGCAGGCTTGCTCGATACCTTCGACGGTCTTCGGGATGGCTTGACTCAGTACCCGACAGCCCTCTGCCGTGATCAAGACGTCGTCCTCGATCCGGATCCCAATCCCGCGATAGCGCTCCGGCACCTTCGCGTAGATCTCTCTATATTTCTCGGGCACGAGGCCCACCTCCGCAGCCACGTAAACACCAGGCTCGACGGTGATCACCATATCGGGCGCCATGCGCCGCGCTTCGCCAGCCAACGAATAGGCCCCCACATCATGCACGTCCATTCCAAGGTAGTGACTCGTCTTGTGCATGAAGAACGCCTGATACAGCTTATCCTCAATGATTTTCGCAAGCTCACCCTGGAGCAACCCAAGTTCGAGCAGGCCCGCCGCGATCACATTGACCGCCGCGTCATGAATTTCGGCCAAGCTCGCCCCTGGCTTGCTGGCTTTGATCGCCGCCAGCTGGGCGCGTAACACGAGCTCATAAAGCTCGCGTTGTGCGGCACTGAACCGACCATTTGCAGGAAACGTGCGCGTGATGTCGGAGGCGTAGTACCCGTACTCCGAACCGGCATCTACCAACACCAGATCGCCGTCGGCCAAGCGACGGTTATTTTCTCGGTAGTGAAGAATCGTTGAGTTCGGCCCGCTCCCGACGATCGGCGAATAGGCATGACGCTCAGCGCCTCTCTGCCGAAAAACCTGATTGAGCGCGGCTTCAAGCTCATATTCGAATTTGCCCGGCGCCGCTTCCGCCATTAAGGCGGCATGCCCTGCCCGAGTGATCTCGATGGCCTTCTCCATGAGTTCAATCTCGGCCTGGTCCTTGAACAGTCGCATCTCGTGCAAGATCACAGCGCAGTCCACAATTTCAGTAGGATACCCGATCCCGCGGCGCTCCTTTTGCCGAACCCGTGTGAGGACCCGCAGGACCGTTTGGTCGAAATCTGGATCGATGCCCAGACGACAGTAGATCCGCTCCGTGTTCTCGAGCAGCTCGACGAGCTTCGTTTCCAACTCCCCGATCTCCAGGGAAACATCCGCACCAAACTCGATGCACGCCCCCTCCAGTCCCGCTCGACGACCATCCCAGATCTCCCGCTCAGGGTCCCGTTTTTGGACAAACAGATAAAACTTGGGCTCTTTACCGCCCTTCAGCACAGCTACCGAATGAGGCTCGACGAAGCCCGAGACGTACTGCAGGTCGGAGCTCTGCCGGTAATCATGGTCAACGTCGTTGTTCCGCACTGCCACCTTGGCCCCGGGCACGATGAGTACGGCGCCACCCAGCTTGTCAAAGATCCGTTCACGGCGACTGGCAAACTGTGATTTCATGGCACCTTCCTCCCAAGCTAGTACCGGAGAACCCTTCTGTTAATGGCCGGATTTGGACCGCCTCGGGGTCCGGCCAAAAAGGCGGCAAAACACAAGCGGTTTGACTGAGGCACGCGAGCGGGTTAGTTCCCACCACGTGGTCGCCCCGGAAGATTCTATACCCGAGGAACGCGAACGCGAACGAATCGTGCCCGAGCTCCTTCGGCGCGTGCTGGAGGCCGGCTACGAAAAGCTCAGCGATGGACCGGAAAATTTGAGACAGTTTGTGAGCGATCTCAAGCTCCCGAAGGAGGCTCTCGCGCTCTTGCTGGCCCAGGTGGAGGATGGCCGCCACGGCCTCTATCGAGCGGTGGCCGGCGAGGTCCGTGAATTCCTCCAACGCACCACCCTTTCCGAAGAGATCAAACGAGCGATATCTGGGCTCACACTTGAGATCAAAACTGAGATACGAGTGGTGCCGAAGGAATCCTCTCCAGGCAAAGCCGCCACCCAGGCTGCCAACTCGGAGGGCTTGAGCGAGAAGGAGCAACCCCTTTCGGGTTCTGGCACCCCCCGCGATTCCGCTCGACCCAAGCCCACCACTGAATGACGGAGAAAAGTTAGTGAAATCCTTAGTAGCAGGAAGTGAGATCGATGCCTGGTGTACCAAGTGTCGTTTAGACCTTGGCCATCGCATTGTTGCACTCATCGAAGGCCGCCCCAAACGCGTCATCTGCTTAACCTGCAGCTCTGAGCATAACTACCGAGCCTCCCAAGCAGATGCCAAGGCCGATTTGGTGTTGCGCACGCAGCGCTCCGCAACCAGCGGCCCAAAGAAGCCCAAGACGACGAAGGCAAAGACCGCGAGCGACCACATCAAAGACTGGGAATCCAAGATCGCAGGACAAGCCACCGCGGCGTTCGTTCGTTACACGATCGATCGAACATTTAAGCCTGGGCAGGTGCTGATCCACAAGACGTTCGGCGAAGGTTTTGTCACGGAAGTTATGGAGTCCGAGAAAATCAACGTTCTGTTCCGAACCGGCCCGAAGACTCTCGTCCACAGCAAGAGCGAATAAAGGTTTAGGGCACCGAAAGGCGCCTTACGCTTGGATTGTTCGGAAAGTCCCGCTTCAATCCTTCAGTGAAAGGGCCTGCACGCGGATCGCGCGCCAGCCCGAGGGCTCGAGCCGCTGCGATTCGCGTATCCACCGGGCCTTCAACCAGAAGTGGTAAGCTGCGGATGCGAAGTGTCACTTGAGGGGGGCCAAACTCAACCAGCGCCGTTAGCCAGGGCTCCTTGGGCTCAGGCAACAAACTCACAAGCTCTTTCAGTGTTTGTGTTTCCCCGGCGGCCATCAGCAGAAACGCGTGTTCGGTCAGCAATCGAGGAGTGAATGCCGTGCCTGAAACGAGCCGTGTTGTGATGTCCAGCCCATCTCGGAATCGTCCCTGGTAACGCCGCAGGCGCGCCAGACGCTGGAGATGCTGCGGCCTCTGATTGAGCCCCGGCCAACGCATCAGCGCCTCTTCGGCAAGCGCCAAGTCGCCCGCGTCCAGTGCCGCGTCGACAGCCACAACTTCACTCCAGAAAGCACCCGTGCGCAGAAGCGCCTGGATTTCGCTGTGCGTGGCCGTGCCTCCCGAGAGCAACTGCAGCCCGACGGCAGCCGATTCAAATGGGTCACTCATGGCTACTTCACTGCCCACCACTGCCAGCTCTCGGCGCACGGCCTCCGAGCTGGTGGCTTCATAGCCAACCATCGCCCTGAGCAGCGCCAGATCGATCACGTGCTTCCGACCCAAGGGATCTGCAGCAAGCTCGTTAGCAAGCCGAGTTGCTTCCCCAACATCGCCTTTAACAAGCGCCACCCGAGCGCGCAGCACTCGTGCCGTGGGCTCATCAGCATCAATGAGTTCTAAACTGCTCGCAGCACGCTCCGCTAAATCGATTCGACCCGCCTCAATCCCGATCAATCCGAGCGCGCCTTTTACCGCTGGGCTTGTGGCGCGACGGAGTGCGGCATCCAGCCCCTCCCCCGCTGCCACCAACTGACTTGAATTTAGTCGATTTCTGGCTTCTACCAGCTCGAGGAGTGCCCTCGCTGGTGCCATGAGCTGCGCTTCAGGAATGCTCCCAAGCCCTCCTCGCGCAAAGGCTTCCATCACCTGAGCTTCGAGCGTTCCCGCGAGCGGCGTGAGGAGTCCAGGCGGAAGCGAAACCGAAGCGCTCCGAGTGCGATCTAAAAGCGTTAATCGGACGTCCAAAACTCTCGCGATCCGCAACCCCGGATCCAACTGGAGCGCATGATGATAAAAGGCTTTGGCCCGAGGATCGGCAGTGAGCTCAAACACACTGCCGGCGACCAACTGAAAATACGGGTCACGTTCAAGCAGGCTCTCGAAGTGCCGTGCCAGCCCGACGGCACCCGCCAGATCACCCTTCTCCATCGCCAACAACAGCTCACCGGAGACTCTTGAGCGACGGGGAACACCCACCGTTTCGGCGGTTCGCAGGGTTTTCGCAAGGCCTTTGCAGGGCTGCCCCAGCGCCAAGGTTTGAACCACACAGCTCCGCAGCTGAAATTGAGCGAGCCGAGCGGGCTCAACCGCAACACCGGCGAGAATCGAAAGCCGCGCATCAAGGGTCCTCAGCTCTGCAGGATTACCTCGCTGCACGATCGCGGAAAGCTGCGCCAACTCTCTTGTCTGAAATTCCCTCTTATCCCAGAACTGCTGCTCGCTAAAATACGTATAAATGGCAAGTAGCGATGCGCCCAGCGCAGCCGCCCCGAGCACACCTTCAATCCAGGGCCGAAACCGGCTCCGAGGTTTCTTCACACGGCGCTGGGCAGTGGTCTCGTCCTTGAATAAAGGCGCACGGCTCTCGCCCATGCCCGAGGGAAGTCGCGGTGCAGCTAGCCCCTGCACTTTGAGTCGAGGACTTGTGCTCGGGTTTTCTTGGGGCGGTGGTGACGCGGGTCGAAGCGGTGGCCTGGGCAGAGGACGCGCGGTCAGTGGCGCCGCAGGGGCGGTGCGCGCCGGTGGCATCGTGGCTGATTGGGGCGGTGCAGACGCTCGATGCAGTGGTCCTCCGGGCACATTTCCCAAAGCGACGATGATGCTATCCTCCTCTGGGCGAGCGGGCTCTTCCTTGGCGGGCTGGGTTGCCGGCGCGTAGAAGGGGCTCGATTTCAAGGGAATTTCTGGCTCCGAGATGAAATCGACCGAATGCAACTGCTCCCGACCACGGAGTGCGTGCTCGGGGTTGGCCTCGTTCTCGTACGGCACGAGATCCTCATCCGCTAGCTCCACGGCCGAAGGCAGGCGTTCACGCTGCTTAAGCTCCTGGCGAACAGCCGCTACATCGTCCGCCGCGAGGACCTGAGTGTCGTCGTCATCGACGGAGGAGGACATCGAGCGCGAAAACCTCGCGGGACCACTCGCCTTCAACTGCCTTTCAGCTACCTCCCTGGCGAAGTGTTGAGCAACAGCCTCCACGCCCTCCCGTCGCTCCACCTCCATGTACTCGACGAGCTGCTCGTTCAGAGTGAGGATGTCGTCGCTCGTCACCCCATGCTCAAGAGCTCGCTGCAAGAGCTCACTCGCGCGCGTAGCTTCTCCTTGGTGCAGCAGCACCTCCGCGAGGTAGAGGAACGGCCGTGGGTCATGCTGATCGGCCCGCCTCGCGTAGGCCAACGCCCGCCAGGCCGCCGGGAACATGCTGGCGGCAAGGTACATCCGGCCCACGGCGATGAGCACGTCCGCGTTCTGACCGTAACGCCGTTCAGCGGTGCGCCCGACCTCATCAATCAACGCCAGCTGAAGCGTGGCACCCAGATAGCCACACAGAGCAGTGGTGGTGTCCTCCTCTGGATCGCTTCTCCAAGCCTTGAGAAGTTCGTTCAACGCGCTCGGCTCGGCAGCGTTCATGGCAGGCCGGGAGCATACACAGCCCGGTCTCGTTCCGGAACACATTCGATGCTAATTAGCCCGCGCCCCTGTGAAAAAGCTCATGCAAGCAGTTCGCGCCGCCGCCCTCCCGGCTGTCTCGACAAGCGGGACCAAGCTCGCTCGAGAAAAAACGGTGCGTCGCGAATCGCAGTCGGAAAGCGAGATCGTGCTCAGGGTGCGGGCCCCAGGCCATGTGGTTCCTTGGACCGTTGTCTTGTACCCAACGGATCTCGAATGGACCTGTGATTGCGACAGCCGCACCGATCCTTGCGCCCACGTCGTGGCCGCGAGCATCGCGCTCGCCCAACCCGAACTCCTCGCCGAAAACAGCGAGACCAAAGCACCCGCGCACGTACGCTATCTGCTCATTCGCCCAGAACCTGCAGCACTCGCGCTCGATCGCGAGCTGGTCTCGGAAGGCCGGGCCGAGCCACTCAAGGTGGCAGTTTCCAGCTTGGTGGCAGCCGGGAACGTGACCGTGGCCATCGAGCAACACGACATCGAACTCGACAACATTATCCGAGCCGGCCGCTCCGGAAGATTGGTCTTAAGCCGCATCGAAGAAACTCTCAAAGCCCTCTCGCTCGCGCAAGACGTGTATTTT
>Ga0105048_10001851_pt1 | contig 34223 bp, 26 predicted proteins | sample MAT05_FD_78382 | JGI IMG/M metagenome (GOLD analysis project Ga0105048, IMG submission 78382) | Freshwater microbial communities from Lake Fryxell liftoff mats and glacier meltwater in Antarctica - MAT-05 | ecosystem: Environmental > Aquatic > Freshwater > Ice > Liftoff microbial mat | place... | reverse complement strand
GGGTGCCCCTGGCCTGCACGTCCGGCGGCAGCGATGCGCCGGCGCAGGAATCAACCGGCGAAGACGGGACCTGAGAGACCGAACATGGTCGAGATCCGGCTCCGCGCAGTGAGCAAGCGGTTCGGCGACACCGTCGTGCTCGATCGGATCGACGCGAGCTTTCCCGATCGATCGTTCGTCGTGCTCGTCGGCAAGAGCGGCTGCGGCAAGTCGACGCTGCTGCGCTGTATCGCCGGGCTCGAGGAGGTCAGCGACGGCACGATCGAGTTCGCCGGGCGCGACGTCAGCCGGCTCGCACCGCGCGATCGCGACGTCGCGATGGTGTTCCAGTCGTACGCGCTTTATCCGCATATGACGGTGCGTAAGAACCTCGCGTTCGGGCTCGAGCTGCGCAAGGAGAAGCGCGAGGTGATCGATGCACGCGTCGCCGAGGTCGCGAAGCTGCTCGAGATCGATCACCTGCTCGACCGGCACCCGCGGGCGCTGTCGGGCGGTCAGCGGCAGCGGGTCGCGATGGGCCGTGCGATCGTGCGGCGGCCGTCGGTGTTCATGTTCGACGAGCCGCTGTCGAACCTCGATCCGGCGCTGCGCAACCAGGTGCGGGTCGACATCCGCCGCATGCACGACGACCTGGGCGCGACATCGATCTACGTCACCCACGATCAGGTCGAGGCGATGACACTCGCCGACGTGCTCGTCGTGCTCGACAAGGGCGTCGTGCAGCAGATCGGCGCGCCGATTGACGTATATCGCCGGCCCGCAAATCGGTTCGTCGCGGGCTTCGTCGGCAGCCCGGCGATGAACCTCGTCGATGGGCGCGTCGTCGATGCGAGCACCGTCGAGCTCGACTCTGGGGTCCGGCTGCCGATTCCCGCGGGCGCCGGCTTCGAGGTCGCGAGCGGCGCGAAGGTGACGATCGGCATCCGCCCGCACGACATGCATCGCGTCGACGACGGTCCGCTCGCGATGACGGTCGTGCTCGTCGAGACGCTCGGCTCGCACGTGCACGTCCACGGCAAGCTCGGCGATGCGACGATCGTCACCGCGTTCGAGGGTCACGAGGGGCCGAGAAAGGGTGATCGTCTGACGCTCGCGGTCGACGAACTGCACCTGTTCGACGCCGCGCGCGGAGTCTCGCTGCGATGATGCGCTGGCTGCCGCTGCTCGCCCTCGCGCTCGCGTGGTGGCCCGCGCTCGCGAGCGCGGCGCAGGAGCGCATCCGTCTGTGGCACGCGTGGCGCGGCGACGAAGAGGCGGTGCTCGTCGAGCTGCTCGCGACGTGGGACGGGCCGCCGGTCGACGTGCTCGCGGTGCCGTACGACGCGCTGTCGGCGAAGGTCGGCAGTGCGATTCCCTTCGGCGAAGGTCCGCACGTGTTCGTCGACTCGCACGAGCGTCTCGGCGACTACCGCCGGCGCGGGCTCGTGGTCGCCGTAGGTGATGCGTTCGAGTCGGGTGCGTTCGTCGATCAGGCGACCCAGGCGGTGATGCTCGACGGCGAGCCATATGCGGTGCCGCTGTCGCTCAAGTCGCTCGCGTTGTTCGTCAACGACGATCTGGTCGACGAGGCACCGCGCGAGCTCGAATCGGTGATCGCGTTGCAGTCGTCGCTGCCGCCCGACGTCGTCGCGCTCGCGTACGAGGCGAACAACGCCTACGCGCACGCGGCGATCCTGCACGCGTGCGGCGGACGCCTGCTCGGCGAAGACGATCGATTCGGCATGATCGGACCCGAGGCGGAGGCCTCGTTCGCGATCGTCCAGTCGCTGCTTGCCGCCGGTGCGGTGCCGAGCGAGGCCGACGGCGCGCTCGTCACCAGCCTGTTTCGCAGCGGCAGGGCTGCGCTCGCGATCAGCGGTCCGTGGCTGGCGGCGGACCTCGGCGATGCGGTGCGCTATCACGTGGAGCCGCTGCCCCGACTCGCACACACCGGCCTGCTGCTGCAGCCGCTGCTCACGGTCGAGTCGGCGATGCTGTCGCCCGATGGCGCCGCGCGAGCCGACGTGCGGGCATTCGTGCGCTGGCTCGGATCGGCGCCGGCCGCAAGGCTCCGGGCCGAGCGAGCGCGGGCCGTCACCGCGCGCGCCGACGTGCCGAGCGACGATCCGATCGTGCGTGCTTTCGCACAGCAGGCACGCACCGCAGTACCGATGTCGACGCGCACGGCCATGCGTGCGGCGTGGGAGCCCGCGAACAAGGCGATGCGCAAGATCCTCCGCGGCGACGCGAGCGTCGCGGACGCGCTCACCGAAGCGGAGCATCGCTTCGCGCTCGTCATGCGCCCCCCACCTGCCGCTCGCTCGCCGGTGCCGCTGTTCGTCGTGCTCGGCGGCCTCACGCTCGTCGGCGCGTTCGTGCTCGTCCGGCGCAGCCGCGGCACGGCGCTGCGCGAGCGCGTGCGTCGCTCGGTACCCGCGTGGCTGTGGGTCATCCACGCCGTCATCGCCGTCGGCGTGCTCGTCGTGCTGCCGCTGCTCGTCGGCGCCGCGACGTCGCTGTTCGGCGGACCCGCGGGCGAGGTGCACTACGTCGGCATGGCGAACTTCGTCGACATCCTCTCCGCACGCGGTGGTCCGTTGTTCGCGAGCGGATCGTTCTGGCTCACGCTGGTCGTGACGGTGGCGTGGACGGTCGTCAACGTCGCGCTGCACGTCGGCCTCGGGCTCGTGTTCGGGCTGCTGCTCGCGCGACCGGTGCTGCGGATGCGCGCGATGTACCGCGTGCTGCTCATCATTCCGTGGGCCGTGCCGAACTACGTCACCGCGCTCGCGTGGAAGGGCATGTTCCACCGCCAGTTCGGCGCGGTGACCGGCGCGACCCAGGCGATCGGCGACTGGCTCGGCATCGCGATCGAGCCGATCTCGTGGTTTTCCCGCTTCTCCACTGCGTTCACCGCGAACGTCGCGACCAACGCGTGGCTGGGCTTCCCGTTCATGATGGTCGTCACCGTCGCCGCGCTCGGCTCGGTGCCCAAAGACGTTCTCGAGGCGGCCGAGGTCGACGGCGCCTCGCGATGGCAGCGCTTTCGTCACGTGACGTTGCCGATGATCGGGCCCTCGCTCGTGCCGGCGGTGGTGCTCGGTGCGATCTGGACGTTCAACATGTTCAACGTCGTGTTCCTCGTGTCCGGTGGTGATCCCGACGGCACGACGGACATCCTCGTATCCGAGGCGTACCGGTGGGCGTTCACCCGCGACGCGCAGTACGGCTACGCGGCCGCGTACGCGGTGCTGATCTTCGTGCTGCTGTCGGGCATCACGCGCGGGCTCGATCGCATCGCTGCGCGCGCGCGAGGTGGCGCATGACGGGCGCGCGCGGCTCGCATTGGCTCGCGGCCTTCGCGGTCCACGGGATGCTGCTCGTCGGCGTCGCGTTCGCGCTGTACCCGGTGCTGTGGGTCGCGTCGCTCGCGTTCTCCGGCACCGCGACGCCCGAGCCACGGGTGCTGCCGTGGCCCGAGGAACCGACGCTGCGTCACCTCACCGAGGTGGTCGGCGCGACAGCGGACGACGGCGGAGAGACGATCTGGATCTTCGGTCGTCAGCTCCTGAACTCGCTCGTCGTCGGCACTGCGACCGCGATCGTCGGCGTGCTGATCGCGATCCCGACCGCGTATGCGCTCGCGCGATTCGAGTTCCTCGGCAAGCGCAGCGGTATGGGCGTGCTGCTCGCGACGCAGATGTTCCCGGCGGTCGCGAGCGCGATCCCGCTGTACTTGATCCTCGAGGCGAGTGGCCTGCTCAACACGCGCACCGGTCTCGTGCTGTGCTACGCGAGCACCGCGGTACCGTTCGCGATCTTCCAGCTGCGCGCCGCCTTCGAGGCGATCCCCGTCGACCTCGAGGAGGCCGCGATGGTCGACGGCGCGACGCGACTCGGTGCGTTCGTTCGGGTGGTCCTGCCGATCGCGCGCCCGGCCATCGCCGTGACATCGCTGTTCGCGTTCATGAGCGCGTACAACGAGTTCATCCTCGCGGCAACGCTCCTCGACGACAGCAAGATGTTCACGCTGCCGGTGATGCTGCAGCGCTTCGTCGGCGAGTACGACGCGCGCTGGGAGGCATTCGCCGCTGGCGCGCTCGTCGTGTCGCTGCCGGTGATGGGGCTCTTCTACGTCGCGCAGCGCCATCTGGTCGCCGGGCTCGCGTCCGGCGGCGTGAAGGGCTGAGGCGGGCGCGATCCGGTCACTGACACGTCGGGCCGAGCTGGCCCTGCGGACAGATCAAGCCGGGGCAACACGCCGCGCCGACGCCATTGCCACACGCATCGCCTTGGCCGAGGCACTGCAGGCAGAAGCCTTGGATGCAGCCGAGCCCATCGCAGCACTGTACCGTGTCGTCGCTGCACTGCTGCTGTTCGGTGGTGCAGTCCTCGCCGGTGCTGCTGCTGGCCTCCGACGGACTGCTGCTGCCCTCTGTCGATGCATTGCCGGTCGTCTCCGACGACGCATCGCTCGTCGATCCCTCGGCGGTTTCCTCACCGACGCTCGGATCGTCGGTCGTCTCGCCCTTGGTCTCGCTGCTGTCGCCTTGGGTGGTGCTCGCCGTCGTGCCGTCGCTCGTGCTCGCGCTGGTGCCCTCACTGGTGCTCTGGCTGGTGCCGGCGGTCGTGCCGTCGCTCGTGCTCACGGACGTGCTCGGGTTCGTGCTCGCGTCATTCGACGCCGATCCAGAGCTGTCGTCGCCGGTCGCGACGGGATCGCCGTCGGACGTGCAGGCCACGAGCACGAGCGACAACGCGAGAAAGGATGAGATGTGCAGGTTCATGGTGGGGCTCCCTCTTCTGATGTCGGCGAGTACCGCGAAGCCCCGCACCCGGCTCACCGAAAATCACAGCACGATCTGCAGACCGATCGTGCCGGTCCCCGCGACCCACCCCCAGCTCGCGACGCGGCGGCCGCCGAATCGGAGTCCGACGCGCGGCAACACGGCGCCCGCCGAGGCGTCGAGCCAGATCCGCAAGCGCGGATGCACTGCGATCGCGACCGCGAGGTCGAGCTCGGCGAGTGCCGCGACGACCAAATCGCGGCGACCGGCGTACGGTGGCCGCGCGTCGCCGCTCATCCCGACGAACGCGGGACCGATGCCGAGCCCGATGCTCGGCACAACGGTACGCTGCGGGCGGGCGAGCGCGAACCGGGGTCCGATCACCAGCCAACCGATGTGCACGCGCGCGCTGCCCTCGCTCGCGCCCACGCGCGCGCCGGCGATCGGTGCCACCGCGCGCGTCCCGATCCCGAAGCGCGGATGCGGCAGGTACTGCAGCGCGAGCAACACGTGCGCGGTCGGTCCGATGCCGCCCATCGCCCCCGCAACCATCGGTCCGAACCCGAGCCCGAACCGCGGCGCGGACGGTCGCAAGACCTGGCGCACGACCGGTGATGGCGCGACCTCGGCTTCGGGCAGCGGCGCGCGTTCCTCGAGCTCGCGGAGGCTCGCACGCAGCAGATCGATCGCTCGCACCGCCGCGATGCGAGCGGCACCGACGGAATCGGAATCCCCGACGGTGACCGAACGGATCAGCGTCTTGCCGGTGACGCGATCGACCACCCACAGCTCCAGCTCGCCTGGGCGCGCGTCGACGAGGATCGCCGCAGCGACGTCGAGCTCACGCGCGACGGCCTGCAGATCCGCGGGTGTCGTGGGCGGAACTTCTTCGACGCGGAGTACCTCGAAGCCGAGGAGCTCGAGCTCGGCTTGGAGCTGCATCGCGGTGTTCTCGGTCGCCGCTCCGAACACGGCGATCCGATCGTTGGGCTCGGCCGCCGGCGCCGGCGTGATCGCTTGCACGGCGAGCTGCGCGAAGAGTCGAGTCGCGAGCCCACCGAGCGCAATCATCGCTCGCCCGCGAGCACGCGCGCCGCGAGGTCGGCATGCGGACCCGTGGGATGTTCGGCGAGGTACTTGCGCGCGACATCGCGTGCCGCACTGCTGCGGCCGGCGCCGTCCAGCGCCTCGACGAGGCGACCCGTCGCCTCGCGGGCGAGCGCACCGCTCGGTCGCTCGTCGAGGTAGATCTCGAGCCACTTCACCGCCTCGTCGTGGCGAGGACGACCGCCCAACGCCATGCGTCCGCGCTCGAACGCCGCGATCGCGGCATCGTCGGTGTCGGGGAATCGGCGGCGCACCGCGGTGAGTGCCTCGACCGCGCGCGCGGGACGACGCGCGAAGCGGGCGACATCGGCGAGCCGCAGCAGCTCCGTCGACGACAAGTCCGCGCACAGCTCGGCCCATCCCGCGAGCTCCGCGGCGGCGAGCGCATCGGCATACTTGCCGCCATCCGCGAGCTCGCGCCACGCGGGCGCCGGCATCACCCCACGCACCGGCTCGCGCGCCGCACGGACACTCGGGCGCACGCGGGTGGGTGCCGGCTCGGTGGGCGCCGGTGTGATCGCCTCGCGTTGCGTGTCGTCGACGGGCGTCGCGAACCCAGCGACCTCGTTCGTCGGCGACGTCGCTTCGCCACCGGCGAGCTTCAAGAGCTGACCCGCACGCACCGCTTGGGCACCATCGAGCCGCGGTCCCTCGACGATGACCGCACCCTCGCGCAGGTCGAGCTCGAAGGCCTCACGCTGCGGATCCCAGGCGACGTCGAACGAAGTGCCCGTCACCAGCACGCGATACGGTCCAGCATCGATCTGCCAGGTTCGCTCGGCATCGTGCTCGATGCGTACGTCGAGACTGCCGCGCTCGAGTACGACGCGCGCGCCATGCCGATCGAGCTCGGCGACGCGCGCACGCGACTGCGGCGCCAATGTGATCTCGCTGCCGTCCGAGAATCGCAGCAGCTCGTCGCGCTCGGTCGGCGCCGCGAGCCATGCACCGACGACACCGCGTTGTCCGTCGGGGCCGAGCTCGAACGTGAGCGTGTATGCACCGCGCAGCGCCACTACCAGGACCAGCGCCGCGGCCGCGACACCGACCACACCGCCGATCGCCCAGCGGATCCGCTGCGGGCGTCGCGACTCGGCCCCGGCCGCGGCGCGCTCGAGCAATCGCGCACGGGCGTCGGCACGCCGCGACGGCGCATCGGCGATACGCGCGTGCTCCTGGGCGCACGCAACTTCGTGCAGGCGCGAGGCCAAGCGCTCGTCGTTCATCGCTCGCCCTCCTGCAGCCACGTGCGCAGCACCGCGTCGCTCGCCGCCAGCTTGTCGAAGCGTTCGCGCGCGCGCACCAGCCGTCGCTTCGATGTCGCGAGGGAGACGCCGCATGCCGCCGCCACCTCGGGGAGCTGCATGCCCTCGAGATGTCGCAACGCGAACGGGATCCGCTCGCGCGCCGGCATGCGGTCGAGCACGCGATACACGCGAGCGAGGGTCGCCTGCAGCTCGGGATCCGACGTGCCCGGTGCGTCGGGCAGCTCCGCGGTGTCGGTGAGGCCGAGCCAGCGTCGGGTGGTGCGGCGACGGATGCACTTTCGCGCGCTACGAACCGCGATCTGCACGAGCCACGGCTGCAGGCTCGCGGCGCCGCCACGGAAGCGGTCGGCGCCGACCATCACGTGCATGAACACGTCCTGCAGCAGATCGGGGATTTCGGCGTCCGCACCGAGCACGCGATGAAGCACGCGCTCGATCGTGTCGGCGTGACGATCGAACAGCGCCGCGATCGCCAACCGATCGCCGTCACGCAGGCGCGCGACGATCGCCGCATCATCGAGACGCGACGGCAACACCGCCAGGCTGGCTCTGCCCTTTTCGCGGGTTTGACCGGCCTGATTCACCACGAGACTCGTCTCCCCAGCGTGCAGATCACGCTTGCGCAGGACCAGGTTCCCCGAGAGCCCGCGGAAAGCTCAAGCTTTTTTGCACGGTCAGCGGCCGTAGCCCGGCGGCAGTCCCCCGCCCGAGGGCGGCCCACCGGGCCCGATCGGCGGCACGCCCGACCCCATGGTCTGTGCGGTGAGCATCGCCGCGGTCGCCTGCGTCGCCAGATCCGCACCACCCGCGAGCTCGCGCCCGAGCGCGCGCCCCATTTCCGACTCGATCTCGACGATACGACTCGCCCCCGCCGCGGTGAGAATGCGTCCGTGCCGGCTCGTGATCGCACGGGCGATCACATGCTGCACGCCGAGCTCGCGCAGCGCCGCGACCGTGAGCACCGCGCCCTCGAAGTTCTCGCCGACCGCGACGACGGCCGCGTGGCACGTGTGCACGTCGATCGAGCGCAGCGCCGCAGGATCGGTCGCATCGAGCTCGAGCGCATACGCGACCTTGTTCTTGATCGCCTCGATGTGGGCCATGTCGTTGTCGACCGCGACCACCTCGCAGCCCGCCCGCGCGAGCGACTCTGCGAGCGCCGCGCCGAAACGACCGAGTCCGACGACGAGAATGCGTCTAGCCATGATGTGTGTCCTTCAGCCGATCGGGAGGCTCTCGCGGGCGAGCCGGTAGTGGGGTCGTGTGCCCTCGGCACTCGCGACCGCGAGCGCGATGGTGAGCGGTCCGCAGCGGCCGATGAACATCGTCAGGACGATCGTGAGCTTGCCGGCCACCGTGAGCACGCCGGTGATACCGGTGGAGAGTCCGACGGTGCCGAATGCGGAGACCGACTCGAACAGCAGGCGCATGAACTCGTGCTCCTCGGTGATGCTGAGCAAGGTCACCGAGCAGAGCACGATGGCCAGCGACAGAGCGACCACCGCTGTCGCGCGACGGAACACCTCTGGCGCGAGCGCGCGACGTCCGAGCCGCGGCTCGTGCCCGCGCAGCTCGCCGCGCAGCGTCGCGTAGATCGTCGCCGCGGTCGTGGTCTTGATGCCGCCGGCGGTCGACCCGGGCGAGCCGCCGATGAACATCAGCACGCAGCTCCAAACCAGCGTCGGCGTGGCGAACGTTCCGAGATCCGCGGTGTTGAAGCCCGACGTCCGCGTGTTCACCGAGTGGAAGACCGCGGCGAGCACCTTGTCGCCCCAGCCGAAGTCCGCGAGCCCTCGACCGTGCTCGAACACCAGCGTGATCACGGCGCCGCCGACGATGAGCACCGCGCTCGTGGACAGCACCACCCCCGTAGCGAGCGACATCAGCGGCGGGGCCGGGGCGTCCTTCACGAATCGACGAGCGGCCCGCGCGCGGGTCAGGATCACGACTTCGCGGATCACCGGGAAGCCGAGCCCGCCGAACACGACGAGGAGCATCACGACGAGCTGCACGCCGAAGTCGTCCGCGAACAGCATCAGGTTGCCGGGAAACAGCGCGAAGCCGGCGTTGCAGAACGCGGACACGGCATGGAACACGGCGAGCCACGCGACGGACTGGCCCGGCGCGATGCGAGGGTCGCCGCTGAACTGCAGGTACAGCAGCACTGCGCCGACGGCCTCGATCGCGAACGTGCCGACGACGATGCTCTGCACCGTCGTGCGCAGGTCGCTGAGTGTCCGGGCATCGAGCATGGCCGCGTAGCGGAGCTGGGTCGCGAGCACCGTGTTGCGCGCGAACGAGAGCGCGAGCGCGGCGAGCGTCATGATCCCGATGCCACCGAGCTGGATCGACAGCAGGATCGTGACCTCGCCGAAGAACGTGTAGGTCGTGCCCGGATCGTTGACCGTCAGTCCGGTCACGCACACCGCCGACGTGATCGTGAACAGCGAGTCGACGAACGAGATGTAGGAGACGTTCTCGACCGAGACGGGCAGCGTCAGCATCATCGAGCCGACGAGGATCATCGCGGCGAAGCTGCCGGCGAGCATCAGCGCCGGACGCTGCGCGAGCTTGAGCGCGAGGCGAGCGAGCCGCTCGGGCATCGCGGCCGACAGCGCCTGCAGCGTGCCGACGACGACGAACACCAACACGTAGATCCGCGCCGCGCGGTCGTACTCGTCGCTGGGCTGGCCGAACTGCTGCGAGAGGATGTACGCGCGCGCGATGAACAACGCGAAGAGCGTGACGAGGATGATCGCGTCGGCGCCGATGAGCGCGCCGACCAGGCGCCGAATCCGACGGCTGCGCGCGCGGAACAGGCCCACGAGCAGGCCCATCAGCAGCCCGAACATCGCGAGCACGGCGAGCGTGCCGGGGATCGGGCCCGGCCACGCGAGGTCGAGCAACAGCATGAGCAGCGCGATCGCCACTGCGAGCCCGCGACGGATCACCGACTGCGGCTCGGCACCGAGCGGACCGAGCACGACACGCGGGCGTGACGATGCCGGCGCCGGGCCGCCGCTCGGCGCCTGGACTTCCTGCGGCTCGCGATCGCCCGGTTCCATCGCCGGGCGATTGAACCACAAGCGGAGGCCGGGCAGGTATTCTCGCGAGCGGTTCAACCATGCAACGTCGACACTTCCTGCGCACTGGACTCGCGACCGTCAGTGGTTGGGTGCTGGGCTGCAGCGACAATGCCCAGCGCGTCCGCGTCGTGAACGATGCACCCGATCTGTTCCCGCAGTCGGTCGCTTCGGGCGATCCGCGCCCGGACTCCGTGATCGTGTGGACGCGGGTCGAGGTCGACGACGACGTCGAGGTCGAGCTCGAGCTGTTCAGCGATCCCGAGCTGACGACCAAGGCGCAGTGGGGACCCGGCGGACCGACGGAGATCGCGCTCGCGACCCACGAGCACGATCACTGCGTGAAGCTCCGCGTCACCGGCCTGCTGCCCGATCGCGTCTACTATTACCGCTTCGTCATCGAGCAGGACGGCGAGCTGCGCGGCAGCCAGATCGGTCGCACGCGCACCGCCCCCGAGGACGACGCCGATCGTCCGGTGCGCTTCGCGTTCGTCTCATGCCAGGACTACGGCGGTCGCTACTACAACAGCTACATCCACCTGCTCACGCAGCCCGATCTCGATTTCTTCGTGCACCTGGGCGACTACATCTACGAGACGGCCGGCGACGAGGGCTTCCAGGGTGGCACCGAGGGCCGCACGGTCGAGTTCGAGGATCAGGCCGGCGTGCTCGTCGTCGCGCGCGGCGAGGGCGACAGCTTCCAAGCCGCGAAGTCGATCGACAACTATCGGCAGCTCTACCGCACGTTCCGCGGCGACCCTGCCCTGCAGCGCGTGCACGAGTCGCTACCGATGCTCGCGGTGTGGGACGACCACGAGTTCTCCGACGATTGCTGGGGCGCGACCGCGACATATCAGGACGGCAAGGTCGACGAGCACGATGTGGATCGTCGACGCGCGGCGAACCAGGCGTGGTTCGAGTACATGCCGGTCGACTACATGGATCCGGAGTTCGAGTACGACGCTTCCGTCGCACCACCGGACGACCTACGGATCTGGCGCGACTTCGGCTTCGGCAAGCACGTGCACCTCGTGCTCACGGATCTGCGGAGCTATCGCAGCGATCACCTAGTGCCCGAGGACGCGTATCCCGGCGCCGTCGTGATGACGCAGGCGCAGCTCGAGGCGATGGGCGACCTGCCCGCGGATGCGACGCCGTACGTCGAGGACATCGACGCGTTCGCAGGTGGCATCTACGCGGACGAGCTGCGCGCGGCAGCGACCGCGGCGGGCTACCCGACCGAGCGCATCGCCGGCGCGATCTCTGCGGGCTGGATCAACGACGTGCTCGAAGAGACCGGCTCGTCGGTCGCGCTGCTCGACGAGGCGATGCTCGCGACGCTGCCGCTCGGCCACGCGTTCGCCGACATGATGAAGGGCAGCCTGTGGGGTCGCATCGGCTCGCGCTACCTCGTCGGTCGCGACATCTTCGCGCGCTGGTCCGCGCAGCGCTGGGCCGAGTCGGACGGCGCGAGTGAGGTCGCGATGGGCGCGGAGCAGGAGGCGTGGTTCCTCGACACCATGCGCGGCTCGACGCGGACGTGGAAGGTGTGGGGCAACGAGTTCTGCCTGGTGCCGCTGCAGATCGATCTGAGCAATCTCGGCGTCCCCGACTCGTTCAAGCGCGTGTTCCACCTCAACGTCGACGACTGGAACGGTATGGGCAACCGCCGCGACCTGCTACTCGGCGAGCTGTCGGCGATCCCCAATGTCGTCGCGATCACCGGCGACATCCATGCGTTCTTCGCCGGCACACCATCGGTGCGCAGCGACCCCGCGAAGAAGATCGTGGAGTTCGTGACCAGCTCGATCAGCTCGACGACGTTCCAGAGCATCTTGCAGAACCAGGTCGAGACCGATCCGGTGCTCAGCAACGTCTCGGGCGCGAGCGCGCTCGCCGGTGCGATCAAGGATCTGCTGCAGCTCAGCGACGGTCCGAATCCGCATCTCGGGTACGCCGACGTCAGCTCGCACGGGTATGCGGTGGTCGAAGCGTCGGGCACGCAGCTGCTGACGACATTCTTTTATCACCCCGAGGACGAGGCCCTGGTCTCGCACTACGAGGACGCGGACATCGACGCGCTGTTCAAGCCGGTGCGGTTCCGCGTCGACGTCGGCTCGCCGGAGCTGTACCAGGAGATCGCCGGCACGTGGCGACGCTGGGAGCCCGAGTCGCAGGACTGGGTGTAGAGATCGTGGAGCCAGTGACACGCGCGCTCGCAGGGCTCGCGATCGCGAACAACCCCTTCCCCATGCGGCGTAGACTCTGATGGTGAGCTCGACCCGACGATGCTCGGTGGTGCTGTTCGCGATCGCGGGCGCGATGCTCGGCGCATGCCGACCGACGCCGGTGACCGCGGATCCCGTGAGCCCGACGCACGCGCTCGCAGTCACACCTGTCGAGGTGCCGGATGGCGCGGCGAAGATGCCGACAGCCGACGGCAGCGCAGCGCGGTGCGACGCGAGCCACAGCGCGGCGCTGCGCAGCTTTCCCGACGACGCGACGGTGCTCGCGGGCGTGAACATCGCGGCGGTGATCCAAGCGCCCGCGTTCGGGCCGTTCCTCGCCGTCGACATCCCCATGGATCTGCGCTCGGCGCTCGCTGCTGCGACGCAGTGCGGCCTGGGTCGCGACACATGGCGCTCGGTCACGTTCGCTTCGACGCTGTCGAGCTCGAACACGGGATTCGCACTGCGTGCGGACGGTGCCGGCTCGCTCGACAAGCTCGAGTGCGTCCGTGCGCGCATGAAGGCGGACTCCGGCAAGGATCCGTTCACGCTGGCGACGACGCCGAGCGGCATCGAGCTCGCCTTCGACGACGGATCCCGCGGTTGGGTCGTCGATCCCTGCACCGTGGTGATCGCCTCGAAGCAGTGGATCGCGCCGGTCCGTGCACGCATGCAAGGGGTCGGCACTGCGGCCGTCGAGGGTCGTCTAGCGTCGGCGACCGCGCGCGCAGATCAGCGCAAGCACGCGTGGCTCGCCATTGTCACCGATCCGGTGCTGATGGGATCGATGGTCCCCGGCGCACAGGATCTCGCGGTTTCCGTCGAGGTGACGAGCCGCGTCTCGCTCACGGCATCGCTCGCGTTTGCCGAGCCGAGCGCGGCAGCGAAGCAGAGCGCCGAGCTCGAGCGGCAGGTGAGCTCGATGAAGTCGCTGTTCGTCTCGATAGGCGCGCCGCAGTCGATCGCGGATCGGATCAAGATCGGACCCGCCGGATCATTCGTGATGATCTCGGCAGATGCCGACGAGCGCGAACTCGCCCAAATCGCGAAGCTCATGGCCAATTAGCGAAGCTCATGATCGGCACGGGCGGCCGCTGAACCGCTGGTGTCCTGACGCTAGACAGACACCGGCGTCTGCACGCCGCGGCCCATCCATCGATCCGCGGCCCACGCCGCGAGCGCCGCGATGCCGAGCGCGACGAACGACGTCGTGAGCCGACCGACCAGCGTCGGCGCCTCCGAGAACGCGAGCTCGGCCGTCGTCGCGATCCACTCGACGAGCACGTAGCCGATCGATGCGGCCGCGAGCGCCGTGCCCATCCGCCGGGCGAGCCCGACGGCGCGCAGGCTGTTGCCCCACACGTGGCGGAAGATCCACCGGAACCACATGCCGGTCGGCGTCGCGAGCACGGCGAGCGTACCGAGCACGACGAGCATGCCCTCGCTGCCACCGAGACCATCCTCGTCGCTCGCGAGGATCCGCCCGATCAGCGACGCGACACCCGATGCGATGAGCAGCACACCGACCACCGAGAGCAGAGCGACGAGCGGCCGCGCGAGCTGGGCCGCGCGCTTGGTCTCCGCGGGCGCCGGCCCAGCCGACACCGACGCCGCTTGTCGCGGCACGCTCACCACCGCCGAGCTCTCGTCGTCGTCGTCGTGCACGTGCGCGAGCGCAGCATCGAGCTCGGCGAGGGTCTGGAATCGCTGGTCGACATTGCGGGCCATCGCGCGCTCGATCACCAGCTCGACCGCCTCGGGAATCTCGGGAGCGATCGATCGCGGGCGCTTCGGCTCCTTCGTCAGCACCGCCGTCAGTGTCGCCGCCGGATCCTCGGCCTCGAACGGCTCGTGCCCGGTGAGGCAGCGATAGAGGATCGCGCCGACCGAGTAGATGTCCGCCCGCGCGTCGACCTTGGAGCCCTTCGCCTGCTCGGGGGCCATGTACGCGGGCGTGCCCATGATGACGCCAGTGCGCGTGCGATTCGCCGCGCCGGTGTCGTTGACGCGCGCGATGCCGAAGTCGAGCAGCTTCACCGTCAGCGCATCGCCGCCGACGAGGAACACGTTGTCGGGCTTGAGATCGCGATGCACCACGCCTTGCGCGTGCGCGGCCGACAAGCCGGCGCACAGCTGCCGCACGATCGGCACGGTCGTCGGCAGGTCGAGCTTCTTCACCTTCGCGAGCCGCTGCCCGAGATCCTCGCCGTCGAGCAGCTCGGCGACGATGAACGGCAGACCGGCCTCGGTGTCCGACACGTCGTAGACCTGCACGACGTTCGGATGCGCGGCGACGCACGCAGTCTCGGCCTCGCGACGAAAGCGGGTGACGAGCTCGGGCTTGCGCGCGAGCTCCTCGTGCATGACCTTCACCGCAAAGCGACGGCTGCCGAGCCGGGCATGCCGGGCCTCGTACACGCGGCCCATACCGCCCTGACCGATGAGCCGTAGCACGCGATACGCGTCGGCGAGCACGACACCGATCAGCGGATCGACCTCGTCTTCGCTGAGTCGTTCGAGCGGCACGACGTCGCGCGGACACACGCGGTAGTCGACGGGGAATCGCTCGCCGCACGTCGGACACAGCTTTGCCGCGGCGTTGCGCATCGTCGTCGGCGACGCCGAGCCGCGCGCGAGCGGTGGTCGCGAGGCCGGCGTCGGAATCGGCGCACCGAGGCCCGTCACCATGGTCGCGCTGCTCGCCGACCCGGCACCGACCGAAGCTACCGCGGCGCGCGGCACCGAAGGTCGCGGGGGCTGGACCACGTTTCGATCGTACGTACGTAGACGCGTCACCGCAAGACGATCGGGAAGCGATCGTTCAGTGCCGCCGTGCACAGCGGCCCGAATGCATCGTTGGCGGCATCGGTGTTCACGATGCTGCCCTGGGCGTCTTGCATCGGGCACAGCGCCTCGCTGCAGTGATCGAGGCCGAACGTGTGGCCGACCTCGTGCAGCGCCGTGTTCTTCAGGCGATGCTCGATCTGCGCGGCATCGCGCGCCTTCTTCTTCAGGCGAAACGTCGACACGACGGCCGATTGGCCCGGCATCTGCCCGAGCCCGAAGATCCCCCAGTCGTCGTGCGGCGGCTTGGTGGTGGAGATGTCCACCTGTGTGAGTCCGAGGATCCGCGTCGTTGCAGGCGCATCGGGAATCTGCGTCACGAGAAAATCGAGCAGCCGATCCGCACGATAACGCTTGCGCTTGGGTGTCCAGGCCTCGCGCGGCAATGCGCGCGGCTCGAGCCGGCGGACATCGACCGCTGCGTGCGTGCGCAGGTGGGCCTCGACCGCGTCGAGCTGCGCAAGGGGGAAATCACCGAGCGCGACGAGCACGACCTCGCCGCGTATCGTCGGTGCAGGCAGCTCGGGCTCGGGTGGCACGGGCGTCGCGAGCACGCAGGCGATCCACACCGCGCGCATCGTTCACGCTCCCGCGTCGTCGGGGACGAGCGCCACCGTCACCGCGAAGACATCGCCCTTCGCGGTCGTCAGCGCGCGCACGCGACCAGCATCGCAGACGTCACGCGCGACGGTGTCGAGTGCCGCAAGGCGATCCGCGATGTCGACGACGTGCGCCGTCGCGACAAGGGCCGCGAGACCGCGCTTCGCCTCGGTCTTCGCGCGCCGCACCTCGCCGAGCACGGCGCCCGCGAGCTCGAGCGCGAGCGGCTGCCCGCGCTTCGCGTGCTCGCGCAGCTTCGCCGACTCGGGCCAGCGCGCGTTGTGAATCGATCCCTCGCGCCACCAGCTCCACACCTCTTCGGTGACATACGGGAGGATCGGCGCGAACAGCAGCAACAACGTCTCGAGCGCGATGCGCAGCGCGAGCTTCGCGGAGTCCGCCGCCTCGGCACCATGGCCACCGTACGCGCGATGCTTGATGAGCTCGAGGTAGTCGTCGGTGAGGCGCCAGAAGAACCCCTCGGTACGCTCGAGGCTGCGCGCGTAGTCGAAGCCCTCGAATGCCGCCGTCGCCTCGTCGACGAGGTCGGCGAGCTTTGCGAGCATCGCCTGATCGAGCGCGTCGCTGACGACCGCGCCTCGTGCCGGATCACCGAGCCCGAGCGCGAAGCGGCTCGCGTTGAGCAGCTTGATCGCGAGCTTGCGCCCGATCTTCATCTGGCCCTCGTCGAACGCGGTGTCCGTGCCGGGCCGACCGCTCGCCGACCAGTAGCGCACCGCATCGGCGCCGTACTGCTCGAGCAAGTGCATCGGCGTCACCGTGTTGCCCTGCGACTTCGACATCTTCTTGCGGTCGGGATCGAGGATCCAGCCCGACAGCGCCGCGTTTTTCCACGGCGGGCAGCCGTGCTCGTGATGACTGCGCACCATGGTCGCGAACAGCCACGTGCGGATGATGTCGTGCGCCTGCGGCCGCACGTCCATCGGGAACACGCGCTCGAAAAGATCGGAGTCGCCCTCCCACTGCGCGGCGATCTGCGGCGTGAGCGACGACGTCGCCCACGTGTCCATCACGTCGGGATCGCCGACGAAGCCGCCGGGCTTGCCGCGCTGCGCCTCGGTGTAGCCGGTCGGGCAATCGGTCGACGGATCGATCGGCAGCGCGGCCTCGGTCGGCACGAGCACGCGATCGTGCTGCGTCGATCCGTCGTCGCCGATCGCGTACCACACCGGGATCGGCACGCCGAACCAGCGCTGGCGGCTGATGAGCCAGTCGCCGGCGAGCCCGCCGACCCAGTTGTCGTAGCGGTGCTGCATGTACGGCGGATGCCACACGAGCTCGCCGCCACGCGCGACCAAACGCGCGCGCAGCTCCTCGTTGCGACCGCCGTTGCGGATGTACCACTGGCGGGTCGCGACGATCTCGAGCGGCCGCGAGCCACGCTCGTAGAACTTGACCGGGTGCGTGATCGGCCGCGGCTCGCCGATCATCTCGCCCGATGCGACGAGCAGCAGGGCGACCTGCTTCTGCGCCGCCTTCGGGGCGAGGCCACCGACGACGCCGTACGCAGTGCGCCCCGCGTCGTCCGTGATCCATGCCGGCACCTCGGTCGCGAAGCGGCCGTCGAAGCCGATCAGCGCGCGCGACGGCAGGTCGAGCTCGCGCCACCACGTCACGTCGGTGATGTCGCCGAACGTGCAGATCATCGCGATGCCGGTGCCCTTCGCCGGATCGGCGAGCCGATGGGCGAGGATCGGCACCTCGACACCGAACACCGGCGTGCGCACCTTGGTGCCGAACAGAGCCTTGAAGCGCTCGTCGTCGGGATGGGCGACGAGCGCGACGCACGACGGCAACAGCTCGGGCCGCGTGGTGTCGATGCGGATGTCGCCGCCTCCGTCGGTGCGATGGAACACGAGCGTGTGATACGCACCGGGCGTCTCGCGATCGACCATCTCGGCCTGCGCGACCGCGGTGCGATCGTCGATGTCGTAGAGCGTCGGCGCGTCCTGCTGGTACGCCTCGCCGCGTGCGAGGTTGCGCAGGAATGCACGCTGGCTCGTGCGTCGCGCGTCGGTGCCGATCGTCGTGTACAGCAGACTCCAGTCGAACGACAGCCCGAGCCGGCGGAACAGCGCCTCGAACGCGCGCTCGTCGAGCGCGGTCACGTCGAAGCACAGCTCGACGAAGTTCGGTCGGCTCACCGCGACGGCGCGATGATCCTTCGGGACGTCGCCGCGAAACGGCGCGACAAAAGCCGGATCGTGGGGCAGCCGCGGATCGCAGCGCACACCGGTGAAGTTCTGCACGCGCCGCTCGGTCGCGAGGCCGTTGTCGTCCCAGCCGATCGGATAAAAGACCGCCTTGCCGCGCATGCGCCAAAAGCGGGCGACCGTGTCGGTGTGCGTGTAGCTGAACACGTGGCCGACGTGCAGCGAGCCCGACACTGTCGGTGGCGGCGTGTCGATCGAGAACACCTCGGCACGCGGCCGCGTTCGATCGAAGCGATACACCGCGTTCGATTCCCACGACGCTGCCCACTTGTCCTCGAGCCCATCGAGGCTCGGCTTTTCCGGAACGCTGCTCATATCGCGGGCAAAGCTACCGGCCCGGCGGGCAGGCGGTCAAAGCGTCCGCCCTCCGGGGCTCACTTCGGCCGTGCAGTGGGCGTGGCGGCCTTCGGGGCACACGACGTACTCGCACCGAGCGCGCAGCCGCGATCGCGATAGTGGGCCGCGGTCGTCGCATCCGCGGTGACGCCGACGCCCTCGTCGTACGCGCGCCCGAGCGCGCCGCAAGCGTCCGCATGGTTCGCGTCGCACGCGATCTGGAAGAGTCGCGCCGCGGCGGCGTCGTCGTGTTTCACGCCGACACCGCGGGAGAACATGCCGCCGAGGCGGAAGCAGGCGTCCATCTCGTCGGCCGCGCAGCCACGCTGATAGGCATCGGCCGCCGAAGCGACCTTCGCTCCGTCGACGAGACCCTGCTCGTGTACCTCGCCGAGCACGACGCATGCGTGATCATCGAGGTCACAGGCGCGCTCGAGCCACTGCAGCGGCTCGCGCCCGCGATCGCCACGCCCCATCCACGCCAGGTGCACGCACGAGTCCGCGTACGCGCCGATGCACGCGCGATCGAACAGGCGCGCGGCGGCCTGCGGATCCGCCGGACCACCGACGCCGTCGAGGAACATGCCCGCAAGATAGTCGCACGCCTCGACCATGCCGGCATCGCATGCGACGCGGTACAGCACGCGCAGCTCTTCGGGATCGATCCCCGCGGTGCCCTCCGCCGCCGCCGCACGACCGCACGCCTCGAAGAGCCCTCCGCGACACGCCTCGGCGTATGCGAGCGCGGCGCGATCGGCATCGATGGGCACACCGTCGGCACCGAGCGCGTGCAGATCGCCGAGCAGCGCACACCCGCGCGGATCACCGCGCATGCAGCCCGCCTCGAGCTGCGTGCGCGCGACCTCGGCCTCGCCGGTGTTCCGCGCGCGCAGCCCGAGCTCGGTGCACGACGCACCATCGCCGAGCTCGCACGCGCGCAGCTCGGCCGTCAGAGCCTTCGCCTCGCTCTTGGGGACGAACGTTCCCGCGTGATGGAAGCCCGCGAGCTGCCGACACGCCTGGGCCGAGTCCGCATCGCACGCGCTGACGAGCAGCGCGACGCCGGCCTCGGGATCGTGCGCCGTGCCGCGACCCTCGATCGTCGCGAGCCCGAGCTGTCGACAGCCGTTCGCATCGCCGACGGCACACGCCTTTTTCCACAGCTTCACCGCGCGTCGCGGATTCGGTGTGCTCGTGCGACCGCTCATCGCGAGCTCGCCGAGGCGCGTGCATGCCGTCGCGCGATCGACTGCGCAGCCGCGCTCGAGCAGCTCGTCGACACGCTCGGGATTCGGGCGCATGAGCTTGCCATCGGTGTACACGTCGGCCGCCTGCTCGCACGCCGAACCGATGCCGCGTGCACACGTGTACTCCCACAGCGACAGCGCGTGGAATCGATGCTGCACGACGCCGTACCCGGACCAGTATGCGGCGCCGAGTCGATCGCACGCTTCGACGTCGCCGCCTTCGCACGCACGCGCGAGCGTGTGGGCCTGACGCTCGGGCGGCGCGAGCATGGTGAGGTCGTTCGGCGAGCGCGAGCGCACCGCCTTGGTCGCGGCCTCGGGCGGCTGGATGCAGGCCACCACCACGAAGCAGGCTGCGGACAGCGAACAGACCCCGAGAAGGACGCCGACTGCGCTCACGTTCCTGTCAACGATACGCCCAGCGCGGCGCGAACGCCCGTCCGCACGCACATGCCGTCCCGCTTGACGCGTCGCGCGGGTTCGTCGTCTGCTTTGCGCCCCGACCACGCGGTCACGGAAAGGCGGACACACATGGGATTTTTCGACAAGCTCAAGGGTGCGGTCAGTGCGGTCACCGGCGGCTCGGCCACGGTCACCATCGATTTCAATCCTCGCACCGCCTTCCCCGGCGAGGCGATCGGCGTGCGGATCACCGCGACGTCCAAGGGCTCGGCGATCAAGGGCGACGGCATCTTCGTCGACGTCAAGGGCGTCGAGGAGATCCGTCTGCGCAAGAGCGACGCGCAGAGTCTGACCGACGACGTCTCGATCAACCGCGAGACGCTCGAGCAGAGCTTCCAGATCTCGGGCCCGTTCCAGATGGGCGCGAACGAGACGCAGCACTGGGAGGGCACGATCCAGCTCCCGTCCAACGCGCAGCCGACCTTCGACGGTGCGATCTGCGATCACGGCTGGGGCATCCGCGGCCGGCTGAGCATGTTCGGCAACGATCCCGACTCGGGTTTCGTGGCGATGCGCGTCGGCCTGAAGGCGTAGGAGAGAGAGCCTCGCGTCGATTTTCCGGGTTCGGGTCGAACGATCCGAGCCCGTTGCGCATAGTGCCGGCGACCGATGTCATCGGCGACCGACGAGGATCTGGTGGTTCGGCTGCGCGCCGGTGATCTCGCCGCGTTCGACGTGTCTGTATCGAGGTCATCGCAAAGCTCGACGACACCAACGCGAAGCTCGGGCAGACGAACACGCGCCTCGCCCCCTCGAGGATGGTGTCTCCACTCTGATCGGTCAGGTCACGGTCCTCGCCGACCGCGATCGCGGGCTCACGGACACGGTCGCCGATCTGCAGCGTCGCGTCGAAGCGCTCGAGCAGTCTGCGCACGGTTGATCGCGCCCCGCGGCGATTGCGGTACCGTCCGCCGCATGGATCCCAAGGACAAGGTCGCGATCGTCACCGGCGCTTCCTCCGGCATCGGCCTCTCGGTCGCGCGCATGCTCATCGCGCAGGGCGCGAAGGTGGCGATGGTCGCTCGTGGCGCCGAGCGGCTGATGAAGGTGTGTACGGAACTCGGGCCGCAGGCGACCGCGTTCCCCCTCGACGTCGGTGATCTGAAGGCGCTCGCAGGATTGCCGGACGAGGTGATCGCGAAGCTCGGGCGGCTCGACATCGTGATCAACAACGCGGGTCTGCATCACCGCGGCGACATGCTGCGCCACGACGCGGCGAAGCTCGCCGAGATGTTCACGGTGAACCTCGTCGCACCGGTCGTGCTGACGCGTGTCGCGGCCGATCGTTTGCCGGAGGGTGGCGTCGTCGTGAACGTCGCGAGCCTCGCCGGCAAGCTCGGCGTGCCGGGCTCCGCGGTGTACTCCGGCACGAAGGCGGGCCTGCGCTTCTGGGCGATGGGAGCGGCCGACGATCTCGAGCGGCGTGGGATCCGGATCGCGAACGTGAACCCGGGGCCGGTCGACACGGGCTTCTTCGACGACGACTTCGAGAACGTGAGCGCGTTGACGTTCTCGCAGCCGATGGTCACCGCGGACGCGGTCGCGCTGCGCGTGATGGAAGCGATCCACAGCGACAAGACCGGGCTGGACCTCGACATCCCTTACGGCTCGGGCAAGCTCGCGACGCTCGGCTATCTGCTGCCGGCGATGGGCCGGGTGCTGCGGCCGATGCTGGAGCGCAAGGGCGCGAAGGCGAAGGCGAAGTACGCGGAACGCCGGCACGCGCAGGGGAAGTGATCATTTCGGCGCGGTACCGAGCGACCGACGAATCACCCCTCCGAGCAGGCTCTTGCCGACATCCGACACCGACGGCGGCGCGAGCTTCGGCGCTTCCACGGTGCCCGTGATCCGCACCGGTAACGACGTCGCCACGCTCGCGACGCTCGCGTACGCACCACCACCGAACGCGGGCACCAGCGGCATCAGATCCGCGCTCAGATCCAGCTCGCCGTCGAGCGACACGCGTCCGGAGATCGGCAGCGACGTCGCGACGCCTCCGGCGGTCACCTTCACGAGCGTCACCCACCCCGCACCGATCCCGAACTCGATCGTCGACTCGCCGAGCGCCCACGGCTGATTCGTATCGCGCCCGATCAACCCCGCGAGCGACAGCAGCAGCGATCCCTTCGGCAACACCACGTCCTGCAGCCGCAGCGTGCCGGTCCCCGCGAGCGTCGACTTCACCTGCGACCAGTGCACGCCCGTCGCGCCGAGCGACAGCGTCGCACCGATGCTCCCGGTCGCGGCAGTCTGCTCGACGGTCGACGACAACGGCGGATACACGGCCGCCACCACGCGCCGCACATCCGCATCGAAATCGACGTCCACGAGCTCGACCTGCGCCGACCAGTCGCGATCCTCCGCAAGCAACAGCTTCGCCGATCCCGTCAGCGTCCCCTTGCTCCCGACGGTCGCCTTCAGATCGTCGATCGCGATGTCGCTACCGACCGCCTGCACGACCATGCTCACGTCCTTCACCGGCACGCCGCGCAGATCGATCTGCGCGACCCGAACCGTTGCCGAAGCACTGCGCGCCTCGCTGCGATTCGCGACCAGCACGCGCACGTCGACGTCCTCGAGCACGAACGTGTTGTCGCGATCGTGATCCTCGATCGTCACGCGCGCGCCGGTGATCGCGACGTCGAGGTGCAGATCGATCTTCTGCGTGCCACCGTCGGTGCTCGGCCGCACGAGCCCATGCACGTTCGTGACGCCACCCTTGCGAACGATCCGCAGCTCGACACCGTGCGCCGTGAGCACGCCGGCGATCTCGCGATCGAGCAGATCGCCGAGCGCGACCTCGAGATCCAGCTTCGGCGCGTGCATCAGCGGCGCCCCATCCCATCCCTCGGGATTGCCGACATCGACACCAACGAGCGTCACATGTCCGCGCGGATCGACCTCATAGTCTGCGATGCGAACCTCGCGACCGAGCGCGTCGGAGAGCGCGGCTTCGATCTCGCTCCGCACGTCGCGACCGCGCCACCACCACCACGCACCGCCCGCGGCACCGCCGACGACGAGGAGCAAACCGAGGAGCCAAATCAGAGAACGCGGCACGGGATCCCTGCGACCGCGCTCGACCGATCCCAATGCCCAACCCGACCGCGGCGAGCAACTTGGGCAGCCTCGGTTCCAGGCGGCGTTCCACTTGGGCACCCGCCCGCGAGGCTTCGATCCGGCTGCGCCGTCACCCTTCGGTTTTCCCACGGCACGGGCGTTGCTCCTAGCTGCTGCATGGACCGCAGCCTCGCCGTCGCCCGCCAAGCCCCCCCGAGCCACCTGCGCCTGGCCAGCCAGGATCTCTTCGATGGCGAGGAGTGCGAGATCGTCGAGGGCGGCGACGGCCCGACCAACGTGTTCTCACCCGATCCGTCCTACCGGGGCCCTGGGGCCGAGACCTCCATCGTTCCATCGTCGGTCTCGGGACCGGCCCCCAGGGTCCCGGCGGGCGGATACCTCGACGTCGATGCCGACGACGTGGCGGAGATCCTCGAAGGTCGTCTCGATCTCGTCCTCGACACCAACCCCAAGGCCGCCGTGCGACCCACGACGGTCGTCTCCGCGATGCCGGGCACGCCGGCGCCCGAGGATCGCACGCAGGTCGGCACGCCGCGTCCCGCCGGTGGCAACACCGAACCAGCCGGTGGCAACACCGAAGCGAACGCGCGACCGATCATGCGCACGCCCGAGGGCGTGCCGTGCGGCACGCAGATCGTCCAGCGTCCGATCATGCGCACGCCCGAGGGCATCTCGAGCGGCACGCAGATCGTCCAGCGCCCGATCATGCGCACGCCCGACGACGTCGTCGTCGCGAACGTGCCGCCGCTCGGCGTACCGATGACGCTGGCGTTCGAGCGCACCGAGATGCGCACCTCGCCGATCGTCGCCGCGCGACTCGTCGTCGCCGGCCGCTACCTCGTCGGTGGCGACGATGTCACCGAGCAGTGCCACAACGTCGGCACCTCGTTCGTGCTCACGCGCTCGCCGAGCTCCGCGTTCTGCGACGATCCGTTCGTCGACGTCGAGCACGGCGCGCTGACCTTCCGCCCCGACGGCATCGCGATCGACGACTTCGACTCGACCAACGGCGTGTTCGTCCGCGTGCACGGCAAGGTCGCGCTCAAGAACGGCGACATGTTCCGCGCCGGCGAAGAGCTGCTGCGCTACACCGCGCTCAAGGGCTCGCGCGCCGCCGGTCGTGCACCCGCGCTCGGCAGCCCCGATCCCGGCTACTGGGGTCGCATCGACGTGATGATCACGCTCGAGGACAACGCGGCGAGCTATCCGATCGACGGGGTCGAGGTCAGCTTCGGCCAGGCCGACGGCCACCTGCAGTTCCCCGACGACCCCTACCTCGGCGAGCTGCACTGCCGCGTGTGCAAGGTCGACAAGGGCGGCGCCGTACTCGAGGACTTCGGCTCGCCGTGCGGCACGTGGCTGCGACTGCGCTCGGGCGACGTCGTGCCGTATGGTGCCGAGCTGCTCGTCGGCCAGACGCGACTTCGCATCGAACAGCAGTAGATCAAGCGCGCATCGAGAGGTTGGAACCGGCCGCAGCCCGCCACCCGTGCAGGTCGGTCAGGTCGGCCGGGCCCCTTCGTCGTCGCTCCGAGCCCACCGCGATTTCTTGCGGCAGGGGTGAGGTTTTGTGTCGCGACGAGCTTCGAAGCGACGACAAAGGTTACGGCACGAAGCGGCGTAGGAGCACGCTGCGTGCCAGCAGGGTGCGGACGTGATCATGGGTGGTTCGCGGTCGGGCTCGGGCATTCGCGGGCGAGTTGTCGGATGCGTGGGGCGAATCGCCCAACCTCGGCGCGCCTTGCCGCGAACCGCATGGTGAGTGCATCGCGCTACATCGACAGCACGATCTCGCTGTCGAACCGCCGGCACTCGCCGTCGCACGCCATCACACCCTGCTCCTGATACGCCGGCACGAGCGTGTTGCTGGTGACCAACACCTCCGCCGCGTTGCGCACGACCAGATCGAATTCGACCGGTGCGTGCAGCCAGCGCACCACGACGTGCGGCACACCACCACCCGCCCCCTCGCCCCCGCTCGTACCCCCGCCATCGACCGCATCGCTCATCAGCACGACCGCGTCGCCCCGGCACTCGCGCTCCTCGCCGAGCGCAGATGCCACCTCGATCTCGCACGTCGCGACCTTGCCATCGGCGTTGAGCACGATCGTGTACGCCGTCGACGTGAGCATCCCCGCCGCCGGCACGAATGACAGCTCGACCACCTCTTCGCACGCGTCGTCGCACGGGTTGCAACCCACAACCACCAGCGCAATCGCGAAACCGATCGTTCTCATGTGCATCTCTCAGCCCTTGCGTCCGCGATAATCGACATAACCCGCGACGATCGCCGTGTACAGCATGTGCCCGAGCACCCGCTGCCCGGCGTCCGTGAGGTGGGCGAGGTCGCCGCTGATGAGCGGCGGCGACGCGCGGCGCCACCGTGCGACGGAACCATCACCGCCCATCGCCGCCTGGGTGTCGAAAAACCCGCAGCCTTGCTCGAACGCGACCTCACGCTGGATCGCAGTGATCTTCGCGACCATCGGATTGCTGAGCAGACGCTGGCCCTCGCGGAAGCCGTGATCGACCGGCGACATCACGAGGCACGCCGGCGGCGTGTCCTGGGCGCGGAAGCGCTGCAGCATCGCGCGAAAGTCGTCCTTGTACTGATCGAGGCGATGCGCCGGCAACAACAGATCGTTGCCACCGAACATGAACACGAGCATCGCCGCATCGCGGTGCTCGACCTGCGTGCGGATGTGCGACGGCTCGAGGTAGAGCATGCGTGACGTGAACGCGCCGAGCTGCGGCATGCCGTCCCACACCACGCCCGGCACGTCGCGCTCGATCGAGACCCCGTACAGGCGCACCTTGCCGCCGCCGGCCGCTCGCACCTCGAACGTGTGCGCACCATCCTCGACGTCGATACGGTGCCAGCCATCCGCGGCCTCGTCCGCCGCGGTCGCGACGATGACGGGCTCAGCCTTGTCGACGCGCACGCGAACGTTGCCGGCGTTCGGCTCGGCGCGGAACCACAGCTCGATCGACGAGGCCTTGCGTCCGTTCGGCGTCGAGTCCGACGTCGAGAACCGACTCTCGGCGCCGCCCGACGACCACACCGTCGTCCCACCGAGCCCGTACAGCCCGTCGGACTTGCACTTGTTGATGATGTAGCAGCGCGACCAGTCCTCGCCGCCGCGGAACTCGATCGCCTTGTGGATGTAGCTCGCGTTCGGCTTCGCGAGCAGGTGGAAGCCGTGCCCGGCGTCGCCGAAGCGCTGCTGCATCTTCGCGCGGATCGCCGACGTGATGTGATCGGCGGCGACGACCGAGTCGCCCCAGTGCACGACGCGCGTGACGGCACCCGCGTAGCCGGCGTCGCTCTTGGCGAGCCTCGCGTAGAACCCATCGAGTACCTCGGGCTGGGCGAGCTCGATCGGCTGCTTCGGCACCTCCGCGTCCTCGGGCTGCGGCTCGTACGGTGGGATCGCGTCGCCCTTCGGTGCCGCGATCACCTCGCGATCGACGATCGGTGCCGCATCGGCGTCGGCGACCTCGAGCACCTTGGTCGCGAGCTCTTCGGTCGCGGCGACCTCTTGCTCCGCAGCGGCCTTCGCCGCGCCCTCGCCGAGCAGCTCGCGACCGATGAGGTTCCAAAACGGCACCGCATCGTCGCGATCGCCCCGCAGGAATTCGAGCCCGCCCGGCGGCTCGCGCCGCACCCACGGTCGCGCGAACGAGAGATCCGGCAACGAGTACGACGCGATGATCGCGAGGACCACGGTGATCATGCCGGTGCCGATCTTCATGAACGTACCGGGCTCGAACCTGCGCACGCCCTCGTCCTCGCCGACGAGCTCGACGCGTACGCCCGTGTCCTCGCCGTCGAGGAGGCCGTCGCCTGTGGGTTCGGTGGTCGACATGGGACGTCAGAAGTTGAAGTAGATGAACGCGCGCGGCCCGGTGCCGAGCAGCATCATCACGCCCGTGCACATCGCCGCGAACACCAGACCGAGCAGCCAGCCCGGTGCCTTACGCACCACCGCGAGCCCGTACACGTCGACCCACGCGCGCGGCGTGAAGTGATACGCGCAGCCGAACGCGAGCGCGAGCCCGACCCACGGCGTGACGAGCCCCGGTCGAAGACCGTGGGTGTCGAACGCGAGCAGCCCGCTGCACAAGCGCTTGGCGACGTCGAAACTCTCGGCGCGGAAGAACACGCGCGACAGCACCGTGAAGTGAAACGTGAGCAGGACGTGCAGCGCGTTGTTGCCGAGCGTGCCGGTCTCGGGCAGCCACGCGACGACGAGGAACATCACCACCGCGAAGCCGCCGAGGCCCGCCGACGTCGTCCAGTCGAGATCGAGAACGGAGTGACCGAGCGCCGCGATCACGCCGCCGAGTACCAGCAATCCGGGTGCCCAGCGCGCGAGCTCGCCGAGCTTCGATCCGCGACGCACGCGGATGCGATTCCACCGGTTGAACACCATCGCCGCTGCGTGCAGGTTGGCGTAGATGACGAAGTTCCAGCTCGTGCCCTGCGTGTAGTGCCACATGCCGACGAGGAACATCGTCAGCCACAGGTTGAAGTACGTGCGCGCGGGCGAGCCCTTGCTGCCGCCGAGCGGGAAGAACAGGTAGTCGCGCAGCCACGTCGACAGCGTCATGTGCCAGCGTCGCCAGAACTCGCCGAGGTTCTTCGCCTGGTACGGGCGATCGAAGTTCTCCGGCAGGTCGTAGCCCATGAGCTTCGCGACGCCGATCGCGATGTCCGAGTAGCCGGAGAAGTCGGCATAGAGCTGCAGCGTGAACGCGTACAGCGCGAACAGCAGCTCGGCCGATGTGAAGTTCTCCGGCGACGCGAAGACCATGTCGGTGAGCTGCGCAGCGATCCAGTCGCCGAGCACCACCTTCTTCGCGAGGCCCTTGAAGATCAGGAACAACCCCTCTTCCATTCGCGCGGCCGACAGTCGCGGCGCGCGGTGGAGCTGGGGTAGGAACTCGTCGGCGCGCACGATCGGACCCGCGACGAGCTGCGGGAAGAACGTGACGAACAGCGCGAACTTGAGGAACGATCGCTCGGGCGTCAGGCGCCCGCGCCACACGTCGATCGTGTAGCTGAGGCTCTGGAACGTGTAGAACGAGATGCCGACCGGCAACAGGATCTTGAAGCTCGGCGCAGCCCACTCGATGCCGAGCACCTGTGCGAGGTCCGTCGCCGTGCGCAGGAAAAAGTCGGTGTACTTGAAGTAGCCGAGCAGGCCCAGGTTGCCGACGAGCGAGATGCCGAGGATCGCATTGCGTGCGCGCGTCGCTGTGGCGGACGGACCATCTCGGCGGATGCGTGCGTCCTGCACCGCGATGCCGAGCCCGCACGCATAGTCGAGCACCGTCGACAGCACGAGCAGCCCGACGTAGTACCAAGCCGTCGGCGGTGGATCCGTCGCCGGGCCACCCATGTAGAAGAAGTAGCTGGCCGCGAGCAGCAGCACCGTTCGGGCGAACGGTCGATTCGCGAGCGCCCATGCTGCGAGCAGCACGGGGATCACGAACAGCAGGAAGTCGAAGGTCGGAAAGAGCATCGCCGGCGGCCTGCGCCCGTGCGGGCTGACCTTAACTCAATCGACGATCCAACGCAGCGGCGAGGTCGACGTGTTCCGCGGCGTCACTTTTGCCGATTGGGTGGCGATCGTGTCGCCGTTTTCGTCGACGAGCACGATGCGACGCTCGCCGACCGCGACCTCGATCTTCTTCGGCGCGTAGCCCATTGCACGGCCATCTACGCGGATCTCAGGCTTCACGGCCTTGATGCCGCCGATCAGCACGAAGCCCGATCCGAGGGCGGCGACCGGGGTGGCGGTCGGCTTCGGCTTGGTCGTCGGCGCCGGCTTACCCGGCCGGGCCGTCGCGATGTCGGTCGGGGGCGGCGTGGTGATCTCCTCGGGAGGCCCGGCCGCCAGCGGTGGTGGGGCCGCCCGTGCGGCGGGCGATGAGGCCGGACGAGCGCGCGCTCGACGTCGAGGCCGAGCAGCGCATCGAGCTTGCCGGTGGGCGGGCGCGCGGCGGGGAGCACATCGCCGAGGAACGAACGCAGCATCGACCGCGGATCGGTGGTGATGCGGGTCGCGAGCGCAGCCCCGAGCGCGTCCGCCATCGCGGCGGCGCCAGCCTACGCAGCTGCTCTCGACCGCAGCAAGATGTGCGCAGACTTGTTTCGACGTCGTGACGAGTCGATCATGTCGGTCACGAGCCGTCCCGAAACCCTGGTCCCGCGGCACGGAGTCACGACGCGCCCGACGATCGACTCACACGCGCTACTCGCCGGGGTAGCTCGCGCCGTCGGGCGCATCCGCGGCGAGCCAATCGGTGAGCAGCCCGAGATCGGCCGCGCTGATCTCCCCGTCTTCGCCCTGGGCACCGCAGCCGAACGGGGGCATCGGCAGCGGATCCGAGAACACGACGCGGCGCTCGACGGCGAGGTACGCGGGCATCTCGGAGTAGCCAACCGGGAACGTGCCGAGGAAGCTCGCATGGAACTCGGTCCACGTCGCCATCGGTTGCTTGTCGGACAGATAGTCGACGTAGCCGCTGCCGGGCATCAGCACGTTGGTGTTGTAGTGACAGCCGCAGTTGCGCAGCAGCACCTCGCCGACCATCGTGGGAATCTGCCCGACGCCGTCACCGGCATCGATCACCATCGTAGGAGCCGCGTCGGGGTCGATCGTCTCGAGCGCGCACGACTTCGGCTCGGGCGGCGGCGGCAGATCCGAGGGCGTGACGTCCGACGTCGACTCGTCGCCGCCGCTCGACGAGGTCCCGCCGCTCGTCGTGCTCGCGTCGGTCGTCATCGATGTCGTCGTCGATGCACTGGTGCCGGTCGTGTCTGCTCCTGCGGGATCCGCTGGGGATCCGCAGGCGCTACACAACGTGAGGACCCAAGCCCGGCGCGACATCATCCCGGCGGCTCGGTGAACTCGGCCAGGTCACCGCCACCGATCTCGTACAGCGAGGAGCCCGACGTCGCCCAGAAGTGATAGAGCGCGCCGTAGCCCATGCCCTCGAGCGGTGCGCCTGCGGTGCCCGCATAGCTGAACAGGTTGACCTGCGTCCAGCCGGTGACGGGATCGAGACGGTACTGGCCGATGAAGTCCGACGTCATGTCCGAGACGTAGACGTACGCGATGTTCGTCTCGGGATCGGTGACGACCTCGAGGCCATCCATGTGATCGCCCGCGAGCTCGGGATAGAGGAACGCGATGCCCCACGTGTTCGTCACGGGGTCGTGCTGGAACACGCGCCGCGCGTTCTCCTGGCTGCCGTACCAGACGCCGCGCACATCGTCGTAGCCGATGTGCGACAGCCACGAGTTCCACGGCGGCGCGGTGACGGCGACCGCGCTCGCACCTCCGAAGATCTGCTCGGTGATCTGACTGCCGGAAATGTAGATGCGATCCTCGAGCGCGTAGATCTCCGACGTGCTCAGTGACGGCGTACCGAACGGCGGCAGCGTCTCCACGAACGTCAGCACCCGCTGCTCGATGGGACCCGTCGCATCCGGGTTGTCCGGGTGCTGGTTCGGCTCCAGCGCGCCGTCCATGTCGGAGTCGAGCAGCTCGATGGTGTAGTGATCGATCGCGTTGGAAAAGCCGAGGACGTAGATGCTGTCCTCGAAGCTGTCGACGTCGTAGCCGCCGAGAAACGGCGTCGAGCCCTGGATCAGATCCGCGAACTGGTAGTAGACGCCGGTCGGCTGGTTGGTGCCCTCGGGCTGCAACACTGCGCACGCACCGAGCTCGGCATCGCAACCCTCGCCGCTCGCCGGATCGCACACCTCGACGAGCTGCCACGCCGGCGGAATCGCGGCGTCGTTGCACACCATCACGTTCGGGCCCTGGCACGTGTACTGGCCGGCGAGACACACGACGCAGCCGACGTCCGCCACGCAGATGTCGGGATCGCAGTTGTCGCTGCCGAGGCCGGTGCCGTCCTCGGCACACTCGACTGCGGTGTTGCCGTCGCAGTGGATGCCGCCGCCGTGGATCTGACAGTAGCTCTCGATGCCGACGTCGTACTTGGTACCGTCGTCGTTGCCCGAGGGATTCGAGGTCTCGTCGGCCGAGCCCATGCTCGCGCTCACCGCCGCACTCGGATCGTCGGTCGCGATCGTGCCGGCACTGTCCGTGCCGCCGGGTGTCGTCAGTGAACCGATGCTCGTCAACGCCGGATCGCTGCTGCCAGCGTCCGACGAAGGCGCGGCTCCACACCCGAGGACCAACGAGAGGGTGACGAGATGTTTCTTGTTCACGGGGGACCCTTTGGCAGCCCTAGCTTGACACCGGACTCGGGCGAGATTCCACCGAGCGAACGCCGCGATCGTCATTCGGCGAGGATCCCCGCGCGCTCCGGCTCGCGGGGGCGGCCAGGCGCATGGAATGCGGCGGACGTGCTCGTGCTCGAACTGTGAGGTCGAGTACCACGGGCGATGCGGGGGCGGATCGGTCCGCGGTGGTAATGTTGGTCGCAGACCTGCGTTGCGCTGCCTTTGCGGCGGCCGACCTGCCCGTTCGGGCCGGGGCATCGTGCCGGGTCGGATCCGGCCGCCGCAGGCCTCAGGATGTGCCCCGTGGCCGACGAACCGATCGACAACCGCAAGTGGTGGGCGGTGTTCCGCTACAGCCCGCGGGCGCTCGCGCTGTGTTGGTCGACGAGTCGCGCGCTGTTCCTCGCGATCGCGGCGCTGACCGTGCTCGCCGGTGTCCTGCCGGCGGCGGCGGCATACGTCGGACGCCTCGTCATCGACTCCGTCGTCACCGCAATGGATACCCACGTGACCGACGACGTGGTCACGTACGTCGTCGCCGAGGCGATCGTCATCGCGACGATCGCCCTGGTGTCGCGCGCGACGTCGATCTGTCAGTCGCTGCTGCGCGCGCGCATGGGCCATCGCGTCAACGTGATGATCCTCGACAAGGCGCTCACGCTCGACCTCGCGCACTTCGAGGACTCCGACTTCTACGACAAGCTCACGCGTGCGCGCATGGAGGCCTCGAGTCGACCACTCGGGCTCGTGATGCGATCGTTCGGGCTCCTGCAGAACGGACTGTCGCTCGGCAGCTACGCCGCGCTGCTGTGGACGTTCTCGCCGTGGGCACCGCTGGTGCTGCTCGTCGCCGGCCTGCCCGCGTTCGTCGCCGAGACCAAGTTCTCCGGCGAGGCGTTCCGCATGATGCGCCGAAGATCGCCCGAGCGCCGCAAGCAGCTCTACCTCGAGCACGTGATCGCGACCGATACCAACGCGAAGGAAGTGAAGCTGTTCGAGCTCGGGCCGATGCTGCTCGACCGCTATCGCGAGACGTTCGACGTGCTCTTCGAGGAGGATCGCCGACTGACCCTGCGCCGCGGCGCATGGGGCACCGTGCTCGGCCTCGTCGGCACCGCGCTGTTCTACGCGGCCTACGCCTGGATCGCGCTGGTCGCCGCGGGCGGATCGATCACGATCGGCGCGATGACGATGTACCTGCTCGTGTTCAAGCAGGGTCAATCCGCCGTGTCGGCGATCCTCTCGGCGACCGGTGGCATCTACGAGGACAACCTGTATCTGTCGAACCTCTACGAGTACCTCGAGCAGCCGGTCTCGCAGACGCGTGGCCACGCGAAGGTGGGGCCGACGCCCGGCACAGGGCTGGTGTTCGAGCGGGTCTCGTTCACGTACCCCGGTGCGACGACGCCTGCGCTGAACGAGATCGATCTCGATCTGCGACCCGGCAGCGCGCTTGCCCTGGTCGGTGACAACGGTGCTGGCAAGACCACGATCATCAAGCTGCTCGCCGGCCTGTACACGCCGACCGCGGGCCGCATCCTGCTCGACGGTCTCGATCTCCAGCAGTGGGATCCGCAGGTGCTGCGCGCGCGCGTCGGGGCGATCTTCCAGGACTTCGTCCGCTACCAGCTGCTCGTCGGCGAGAACATCGGTGCCGGCGACGTCGCGCGCTTCGAGGACACCGAGGGCTGGGAGCGCGCCGCCCATGCCGGCATGGCCGACGACTTCATCGCCGAGCTGCCCGATCGCTACCAGACGCAGCTCGGCAAGTGGTTCTCCGGGGGCCGCGAGCTGTCGGGCGGGCAGTGGCAGAAGATCGCCCTGGCCCGCGCGTTCATGCGCGACAAGGCCGATCTCGTCGTGCTCGACGAGCCGACCGCGGCGATGGACGCGGAGGCTGAAGCAGAAGCGTTCGATCGCGTGCGCTCGCTCGCCGCCGACAAGATGGTCGTGCTCGTCTCGCACCGCTTCTCGACGGTGCGCATGGCCGACGAGATCGTCGTGCTGCAGGGCGGCCGTGTGATCGAGCGCGGGAGCCACGAGGCACTGGTCGCCGAGGGCGGTCGCTATGCACGGCTGTTCACGCTGCAGGCCGAGGCGTACCGCTAGATCGTCGAACCGGCCGACGGACGCCGCGGCGTCTGTAGCTCAGAGATGGTGACGTGCGCGGGCGCCGTTGGCCGCCGTTCGCGATTCGGGGGGCTCCGGCTCATCACGCCCGCGGCGAGCTGAGCGAGATCCGGAAACGAGGTCGACCGGATCTTCGCCGATCGACCTCGGCAATCAGAACCGGGCGACGCCGACCTGCAGCGCGATGCTGTTGAACGGTCGCGTCTCCGCCATGATCGCGAGGTCGTAGCCGATGCCGATCGTCACATGCAGGCCTTCGATCTTGCCGGACTTCTTGATCGGGATGAGGCCCATCAGCTTGACCGGGATCGCGACGCCGGTTTCTTGGATCTGTTGATCGCCGGGGCCTTTGCGACTGCTGATCGCGAGGCCGATGCCGGGGATGAACGCGACGAACTTGCGGCGCACGAGGAACGAGAGCGCGAAGTGGCCGTAGTTGGCCTTCACCGTCTTCTTCTGGATCTTCGTTCCGACTGCGCCGCCGAGCAACGCGTACACGCCGAAGCGCGGTCCGAAGTTGAAGCCGACGCCCGCGTCGAGGTTGTAGCTCGCGCGACCCGACGCGTAGTTCGGC
>Ga0105048_10001850_pt1 | contig 34235 bp, 25 predicted proteins | sample MAT05_FD_78382 | JGI IMG/M metagenome (GOLD analysis project Ga0105048, IMG submission 78382) | Freshwater microbial communities from Lake Fryxell liftoff mats and glacier meltwater in Antarctica - MAT-05 | ecosystem: Environmental > Aquatic > Freshwater > Ice > Liftoff microbial mat | place... | reverse complement strand
GGAAAGAGCACCATGCTGAAGCGTAGATACGCGTACGTGCCGAGCTTCAACATGACCGCGGCCAGAATCACGGAACCGCCGGTAGGCGCCTGCACGTGAGCGTCGGGCAGCCAGGTGTGCACCGGCCACATCGGCACCTTGATGAAGAACGCGAGCGAGAAGGCCCAGAAACAGAGGTTCTGCGCGTCCTTCGGCAGTACGACTCGCATCAGCGCGAGGTAGTCGAAGCTGTAGTGGCCGGTGATCTTCTGGTGCGTCCACACCATGTAGACGATGGCGGCGAGCATCAGCACGCTCCCTGCCATCGTGTAGAGGAAGAACTTGATCGAGGCCTTGACCTTTTCCGCACCGCCCCAGATGCCGATCATCAGGAACATCGGCACCAGCATCAGCTCCCAGAACACGTAGAACAGGAACAGATCGAGTGACACGAACGCGCCGAGCATGGCGCCCTCCAAGAAGAGGAAGGCGAAGCACAGCTCTTTTACGCGCGTCTTGATCGAGCCGAACGACTGGAACGCCGCCACGGGCGTGATGAAGGTCGTCAGCAGCACCAGCCAGAAGCTGATGCCGTCGAGCGCGACGTGATAGCGAATGCCGAGGCTCGGGATCCACTCCTTGATGTGCTGAAAATGCCAGCCCGCGGTCATGTTGGCCTTCAATAGCCACAGCGACCCGAGGAACGTGACGCCCATCGCGGCGTAGGTGAAGTAGCGCATCGCCGTCACGTTCTGCCGCGGCAAAAAAAGCACCGCGAAGCTCGCTACGATCGGCGTGAAGACGAGAAACGTCAGCAGGTAGGGCCACTCGCCAGCAGCAGCGTCAGCGACCACCGCGGCAGCGCCTTTCGCGGGTGTGCTCGGCCACATCGCGACGACGAGCCAAGCCATGAGCCCACCCAGCACACCGAAGCCGAGCCGCTGCTTGAGGCTGCTCCGCGTAGCAACTCCTTGCGAAGCAGAAGAGTTGCCGCTGGGGATACAGGCGCCGACGGCGAACGCCGCCAGCACCATCGAGAGCACGGTCAAGCTCATTGGCCGGCTCCTCGGAGCAGATTGGGGATGTCCGAACCCTCGAGCTTGATCGGCGCGCCGGGAGCAGTGCCGCCGGGAGCCGCGCCGCCGGGCGCCGCTCCAGGTGGGCGCGGCTGAAACTGCTGCGGGGTCGGCATCATCTGGCCCTGCGGCTTTTGACGGGTGATCACCACGGGTGTCGCGGTCTCACGTCCAAACGCGTTGCGCACACGCACCGTCACCTCGCGTGTCTCGCCCTGCGCGAGGGTGAGCTGGTACTTGCTCTGCCCCGGCGAAAACTCGATCTCTTTGACGTCTTTGCCTGACCACTTGTACGCATAACCCAAACCAGGCGCGGCAGTCATGACCACCTCGCCTGTCTGATTCAGCTTGGACTCGTCGATCGTCACCATTGCCTTGGGCTGGACGAAGAACCAACCCATCACAGCCAGGCCGATCACCATCGAGGCGGCGTAGATCTGCACGCGCCCCGTGTGGACGACGCGCAGCAGCGCACCGATGGCGGCGGTTACGAGAGCCGTGAGCTTGGCGATGATGCCGTCGACGATCCACGTGTCTGCCATCACGAAGATGTCGGCCAAGGCATCGACCATTCCGATCACGGTGGCGTCATACAGCTCGTCGATGCGCCACTTCTCGTAGATGAGGCTGTGCAAACGGGGGAAGCCCTGCTTGAAGGCTACCTCGGGCTCACCACGGCGGGTCACGTACACCGAGTACGCAGCCAATATGCCGCCGAAACACGCGACCACACCGGGGACCATCATCAGCCACATCTGGCCGCCGTGCTCGTGGGTGCCGGCACGAATCCCGACCAGCCGCTCCGCGTTGGCGAAGATCGGCTCGAGCTTGTGAATCAGCGGCGCGATGCCGAGCGGCTCTGCGCCGAGAAAGCCGGCGACCAGCGCGAAGGCGCCCAGCACCATCAGCGGGATCGTCATCGGCAGCGGCGACTCGTGCGGCTCCGGCCCCTCGAGCCTCTTCTTCGGGGCGACTTCCGCGTCTGGGTCGGCGTGCGCATGACTGTCGTGCGCGCCGTGATCGTCGGGATCAGGATGCGGGTGCGGGTCGACCCAGCCTTTCACGATCTTCCAGCCGCGGAACTCGCCGTGGAAGGTCAGGAAGTACGACCGGAACATATAGAACGAGGTCATCGTGGCAGCGACGATGCCCACCCAATAGAGCGACGGGCCGAGCCAGGTCGGCCACAGCCACATGCCCTCGGTCTTGGGCCCGCCAGCCTGGTTGATGTAGGCGCGCCACAGAATCTCGTCCTTCGAGAAGAAGCCTGCCGTGAGCGGAAAACCAGCGATCGAGAGACACGAAACGAAGTAGGTCGCGTGCGTGATCGGCATGTACTTGGCGAGACCACCCATGTTCGACATGTCTTGCGACTTGTCGGTGTCGTGGATGCGCACGTGAAGCGCGTGAATCACGCTGCCAGCGCCAAGGAACAAACAGGCCTTGAAGAACGCGTGCGTGAACACGTGGAAGAAGCCGGACGTGAACGCCCCGACCCCGACGCCGATGAACATGAAGCCGAGCTGACTGACAGTGGAGTACGCCAGCACCTTCTTCAGATCGGTTTGTAAGAGGCCGATGGTGGCGGCGAAGATCGCGGTGGCTGCGCCGACGATGGCGACCGTCGCCATCGCAGCCGGTGACAACACGAACACGTCGCTCATGCGAGCAACCAGGTACACACCTGCAGTGACCATGGTCGCGGCGTGGATGAGCGCAGAGACCGGCGTCGGGCCAGCCATGGCGTCGGGTAGCCAGACATACAGCGGGATCTGCGCGCTCTTGCCGGCGCAGCCGAGGAACAGCGACCAAGCGACGAGGGTCGCGGCCTTGACCTTGATGGCCTCTTCCGGAAGGAAAAGGTGCACGAGCCAGTTCGGCCACATGCTCTTGGGCGCGAACTCGACGTCCCACACCTTCTCGATCGGAAGGTTGCCGAGCGGCCACACCTTGACCTCGCTCAGCAGCGTGTTCGGGGCGGCGTTCTTGATGCCGTCGAAGGTGAGCGTACCGCAGTAGTAGAGCAACATCGCCATCGCACACAGCAGACCGAAGTCGCCGATCCGGTTCGCGATGAACGCCTTCTTGCCAGCGCTGGCGTTCTTCTCTTCCGTGAACCAGAAGCCGATCAGCAGGTAGCTGCAGAGACCGACGCCCTCCCAGCCCACGAACAGGACCGGCAGGTTGTCGCCCATGATCAGCACGAGCATCGAGAAGATGAACAGGTTCAGGTAGGCGAAGAACCGGTAATAACCCGGGTCTTTCTTCATGTACTCGCTGGAGTACAAATGGATGAGGAAGCCCACGCCGGTGACCACCAGCATCATCGTCGCCGTCATCGCGTCGACACCGAAGGCGACGTCGATGGGGACCGAGCCGTACTGACCGTTCAGGTCGAGCCAGCGCCAAGCGACCCAAGTCAGCTTGCCGACCGGATGAAATTTCTCGGTGGTGGCGGCGTGGGCGATCGCCTCGGCCTTGCCGAGCATCACGAAGGTGAGGACGCTGGCGATGAACGAGACGCCAAGCGCCGAGAGTGCCATCAGGCGCACTGCTTCTTTGCCGAGCCGCTTGCCGAAGACGCCGTTCACGAATGCGCCGATGAGCGGCATCGCGAGCACGATCGCGAGCAACGCGAAGTCGTTCGAGGGGAAGATCTTGCTGAGGGCGTTCACGTCAGTTCCTCAAGAGGTCGGCGTCGTCCGACCGGATCGTTTTACGGACACGGAAGAACGCGAGCACGATGGCCAGGCCGATCGCGGCTTCGGCCGCAGCGACCACGATCACGAAGAAGGCGAACACCTGACCGCCGTGACTCTGGGGGTACATGCGGTTGAACGCGACCAGGGTCAGGTTCACCGCGTTGAGCATCAGCTCGATGCTCATCAGCAGCACCAGCAGGTTGCGCCTCAGCAAGAAGCCGATGCAGCCGATGCTGAACAGCACACCGGCAACCGTGAGGTAGTACTCGAGCGGGATGGCGTTCATAGCGGCTGGCCCTTCTGCGCCAGAGCTTTCTGCGGGATGGCGTCGGCTGGGTTGCCCTTCGCCTTGTCCTTTGGCGGGTCGGTGCCGTGAACGAAGTCTTGTTTTCCGCTAGCCACCGCCATCGCGCCGACCACGGCGATCAGCAGGAGCAAACCCGCGATCTGAAAAGGCACGACCGCGCGCGTGAAAATTTCGCGGCCGATCGACTCGACCGAGCCCATGCCGGCCGCAGGCGGAGGCATCGTGACCAGCTTGTCTCCGCCGAAGCGCATGATCGCGTAGAGCGCGCCGACTGCACACAGCGCGAACACGATGGCGCCGAGATAACGACCCACGGCCCCGCGCGCGTCGCTGGTCTCGGCGGTGGTGGGACCTATCAGCATGATGACGAACAAGAACAAGATCACGACGGCGCCGGCGTAGACGATGACCTGAACGGCCGCGAGCAGCTCGGCTGCCAAGAGCAGGTACATGCCGGCCACGCCGATGATCGTCGCGAGCAACCCCATCGCGCCGCGGATGGGGTTCTTGGCGGCAACGGTGAACACGCCGCCCAGCAGAACCAGCAACGTGCAGATCGCGAAGAAGACGATTTCTAGAGATCTCATCGGGCCTCAGGCAGCAGGCTTCGGCAGGCGCTTCGTGCCGGCGCGTTCAGCAGCCCCTTGCGGAGCCAAACCAGGCGAGCCAACCGGCGGCAGGCGCGGCGGAAAATAGTCGGGCGCGAGGGTACCCGTGCCGGACTTGCCGCCCGTGCGAACGTAGTCCTCGAGCTCGCGGCGGAATTTCTTGAGGAAGCCCATCGCCGGCATCGCGGTGCCTTCGCCGAATGCGCAGATGGTGTTGCCCATGATGTTGTTGGCGATCTCGTGCAGGCGATCGAGCTCGGCCATCTCGGCCTCGCCATTCGTCACGCGGGTGAGAATGCGGTTCAGCCAGGCGCTGCCTTCGCGACAAGGCGTGCATTGGCCGCACGACTCGTGACGGTAGAAGTACATCAGGTTCTGGAACGCCAGCACCGGGTCGGCCTTGTCGGAGAGAACAATCGCGCAGCAGGTGCCGAGCATGGTGCCGAGCGCGCGATAGGTGTCGACGCCCATGGGGACGTCGAGCGCGTTCTTACCGTGCCAAGGGTGAAGCGGATTTTTCTCGTCCGGCGCGTTCACGATCTCGTCCGGCTTCAACAGCGGGCACGAAGAGCCGCCGGGGATGACCGCGAGCAGCTCGCCGTGGTCGATGCCGCCACCGAGATCGTAGATCAGCTCGCGTAGCGTGAGACCCACCGCCGCCTCGAACACGCCGGGCGTCTTCACGTGGCCGCTGACGCCGAAGAGGCGGGTGCCGCCGTCTTTCAGGTTGTGGATGCTGGAGAGCTTGCTGAACGCGTCACCGCCCATCTCGAGCGCGGTAGGCACCGCCGCGATCGTCTCCAGGTTGTTGACCGTGGTCGGCATACCGAAGGCGCCGACCATCGCCGGGAACGGCGGCTTCAGCCGCGGCTCACCGCGCTTGCCCTCCAGCGAGTTCAGCAGGCTTGTTTCTTCGCCGCAGATGTACGCGCCCGCGCCAGTGTGCACGTACACCTCGACCGGGTAGTCGATGCCGAACGGCTTTGCGCCGAGGTAGCCCTTGGCTTTCGCCTCTTTGATGGCGGCCCACAGGCGCTCTTTCGATAGGTGCAGCTCGTCGCGCACGTAGATGTACGCCGCGTGCGCGCCGATGCCGAAGCAGCCGATGATGCAGCCTTCGATGCAGGCGTGCGGATTCAGCTCCATCAAGGTGCGGTCTTTGAAGGTGCCCGGCTCGCCTTCATCGGCGTTGATCACCAAATAGTGAGGTTTCTCTGGCTTGGGAGGCCAGGGCATGAAGCCCCATTTCACGCCCATCGGAAAACCAGCGCCGCCGCGCCCGCGAATGTTGGCGGCTTTCATCTGCACCAGCAGATCGTCGCGCGACATGCCGAGCGCCCGCTTCGCCTGCTTGTAGCCGCCGTCGCGCTCGTACGGAGCCAGCAGCCAGCCGTCTTTTTCGGCGTATCGCTTGGTTAGGTAGTTCGTTCGTACGAGCATTGGGGGCGTCCTTGCGAAGCCGGAGGCGGGTCTCAGCGCACCAGCCGATCGAGGATCGTGTCGACCTCGGGCAGCGTGAGATTCTCGAAGTATTCTTTGTCGACCTGCATCATCGGCGCGGTGCCGCAGGAGGCGAGACACTCGGCTGTGCGCAGCGTCACTTTGCCGTCTTTGGTGGTGTGCCCGACCTTCACGCCCAGACGCTTCTCGCAGTGGGCGATGACTGCGTCGGAGCCCTTCAGCGCGCACGACAGCGTGCGGCAGACCCACACTTGGTGTTTGCCGACGGGGTGCTGGTTGAACAGCGTGTAGAAGGTGACGACTCCCTTGACGTGGGCGGTCGAGAGGGCGAGCCGTGCGGCGACGAAGGCCATCACTTCGTCGCTGACCCAGCCGTGTTCGTCCTGGCAGAGGTGCAGCACCGGAATGCAGGCCGCCTGCAAGTTCGGGTACCGCGTCAGGATGTCAGTCAGCTCTTGCTCGCCCTTTGCGCTCAAAGTGAAGGCAGAAGGCCGCTCAGCAATCCCGTGCTGAGCAGAGGGTGCGGTCGTCGCGTGAGCCGAGCCGTGGTTCGTCTTTTCCATGGGGGTCTGGGGGATCCCCCAGATCAGCAAGGGGGGCGAGGTATCGAGCGAAGCGCTCGTTAGGGCGCGTTTCAGAAGAGGGCTACGGAACTTCCGACCAGCGCCTGAGCGGCGCGCACGCTAGTGAGCCGCCCGGGTCGCTGTCAAGCAGCACATCAGGTTCGAGCGCGCGCCCCTCGCCTCACCCAAGTAAAAGCAGATAGGTGGCCTCATCCGGTCGCAAGACACCTTTCACTTGTGGTCTCGGAAGGAACCCGAGTACTCTCCGCGCACTTTCGCGCAATGGCTCGCGCGGAGGGTGCTGGGAGAAGTGGACCCAGCTGGCGGGCTCTTGGGGTTCAGCGCCTCTGGCTCGCTGCAGCGCGATACGCCTTGCGGAGGTGGTGCGTGTTTTGTCCCAACTGCGGCACTCAGAATGCAGAGTCCGCGACCACGTGTGTGAAGTGTGGCTTCAACCTCAAGGGCGCGGCCGCACCCAAATTCAAAGGCACCATGCTGATGAGTCAGCAGCCGATGATGCCCCCGATGGGTGGCGGTGCGCCGCCTCCTGGTCCCCCACCGCCCATGAATCCCGGCCTTGCCGGGACCGTGGTCGGTGTACCCCCGCCCGGAATGGGCATGGGTGCAATGGGCGGTCCTCCTCCAGCTCCGCCTCCCCCCGGCGCTGGCGGTGGTCCCGCGTTTGGCGGCGCTGCAGACCTCGGCATGAACGGTATGCCGGGCGGAAATCAGGGGGTCAATCCACTTGGAGGGACGATGGCGATCGATCAGGGCTTTCACTCACCACTAGGCGCAAGCCCCATGGGCCCGCCACCGCCGATGGGCGACCCCGGCGGCATGGGTGATCCGGCCAACGCATACGGTCCTCCCGGAGGTGGTCAGCCTCCCGGTGGCTACGGTCCTCCCGGTGGCGGTCAGCCTCCCGGTGGCTACGGTCCTCCCGGCGGCGGTCAGCCTCCCGGTGGCTACGGTCCTCCCGGCGGCGGTCAGCCTCCCGGTGGCTACGGTCCTCCCGGCGGCGGTCAGCCTCCCGGCGGCTATGGTCCTCCCGGCGGCGGTCAGCCTCCCGGCGGCTATGGTCCTCCCGGCGGTGGTCAGCCTCCCGGTGGTGGCTACGGCGGTCCTCCTGGCGGCGGCGGCTTCGGCGGCCCTCCGCAAGGTCCCCCCGGTGGCGGCGGCTTCGGTGGTCCCCCGCAAGGTCCCCCCGGTGGCGGCGGCTTCGGTGGTCCTCCGCAAGGCGGGCCCCCCGGCTACGGCGCGCCTCCTGGTGCTCCCGGTGGCTACGGCCAGCAGCCTGGTATGGGCCCGCCGATGGGCGGGCAACCCCAGGGCGGTGGCTTTGGCGGCATGATGCAGGCAGGCATGGGCGGCGGGGGTGCGGGCGTGCAGCGCCGCAATCCGACAATGGCGCTCATGCCCTTGTTCGCGATCATTGGTGGCGCGGTCCTCAGCAACGTCTTCGCCTTCATTCTCCCCAGCATTGCCTACCTGTTGTACCTAGTCGGCTTGATCGCATACGTGGTCCTGTCGGGCATGCTGCTCAACAAGATGGCGGAGGAGCTGAAGGGCGTGACTGGCGACCAAGAGATTGCTGGCTGGATGATGTGGCTCCCCGGCATCAGCGCGATCATGTGCATGATCAAGGTTCATCCGCTGATGGAGCGCGCGCGTCAGATGCGCGGGATCCAGGCGCCAGCGAAGCCGAACTGGATGTACTTGATCCTGCCCTGGTTCGCGTTCGCTTCCGATCTCAACGATCTGGCCTGACTCATGAACGTGCCCGAAAGGCACGATCCGTCGGCCCCTTCTGCTCGCGCAGAGGGGGCCTTCGTGTTTCGAAGAGGCGCTCACGTCGCGTTGCTCGCAGCCGCAGCGGCGGGCCTCGTCTGGTTGGGCACGCCCATGTGCCCATTCGCAGCGTTCGTACATCAGCCCTGCCCTGGATGCGGACTGACACGCGCCGCGCTCGCCGCGTTCGCGCTCGACTTCGACCGCGCCTTCGCGCTTCACCCGTTGGTCTTCTTCGCGCTGCCGCTCTTGGCAGCGGGCGCGCTGCTCGGCGCGAAAGCGTACGTGCTCGAAGGCCGCTTCCGCCTGTCACGCGGCTTCGCGCGCTTCTTCGGCCCGGCGTTCGTGCTGTTGATGCTGGCGATGATTGCCCTCTGGGTCGCGCGCTTCCAAGGCGCGTTCGGCGGGCCAGTCAGCGTTTGATGTTGGCTCGGACGTTTACCTCCGTGCCAAGTGCGAACCGGAACCAGAGAGGACACGAAGGAGTCCGAGCTTGCTGAGCGCGTTGCTCAGTGCAGAGGACGATTTGGATTCTTTTGTTGGCGCGTTGCGCGCGTGAGCGAGAACGAAGCGTCGTTCGATTCGGATCCTTCATCCGCACAAAAAAACTCGAGCCAGTGCACGCCCGCTCGATCGGACGAGCTCCTTGGTGTCCTCTCTGGTTCAACCCTTTGCGGTTCGGCACCGCGAGAACAGCACCGTGCACTCAGGCACTGCGTCAATCGCTCGCAAAATGTGAGCGGTCGCTCGCATTCGGCACAAGACCCCACGGCTTTCAGCGCACACCGCCGAGCCACGGAAGCAGCCTCGAACGCGAGTAGCAAACGTGAGCGATCACTCGCATATTGCTTGGGCCAAGGGAGGCATTCATGGACAGCATCGCCACGAGCACAACCAACGGGACACGTCGAAAGGCGATGAAGCCGGTCGCCATCGCAAAAGCCCTCTGGGCCTATGGTCGCATCGTGCGCGACCCGAATCGCTTGGCAGACGTGTTCAGCTTGTCGGACGCGTTGACCAACCCCGTGATCATGGAGCGCATCGCGGCGAACATCCGAGCTCGCGGCGCCGCCGCCGCGCTGGCCGAGAAGCACCGCATCGTTGTGAATCTGGTCGAGCTCGACAAGCTCCCGGAAGGCACCTTCGGCCGCACCTACTCCATGTTCATGCGCCAGAATGGGCTGACACCGGATGCGATTCCGCACCTCGAGTCCCTCGACGAGTACAGCTTCATCCGCGCGCATCTGTACGAGACACACGACATCTGGCACGCGGCGACAGGCTTCAAGTCAAACGTCGCTGGCGAGCTCGGGCTGCAAGGCTTCTACGCATCGCAGATCGACGGCGCTCTGCCCGCAGCGATACTCGCGGCGGGCTTGCTCAACACCGCGCTCACGATGCCGGCCGATCGCGCCGAGCGGTTCGAGGAGATCGGCCGCGGCATCGCCATGGGAGCGCGCGCAAAGCTCTTCTTCGGCGTCAAATGGGACAAGCTTTGGGATCGACCGCTCGCGACCGTTCGTGAAGAACTGTCGATCTCCTAGATGTCTGGTCCTTTCTCTCGGATTCAGATCACCACAGAGCAGCCGTGGTTGCTCCAATCTCGTCGGCTCGACCTAGAAAACACCGGACACCTACACCGCTCTGCCGCGCCGCTTGGGCTTGAGCGCATAGCGCACCACCATATCGGTGAGCTCGTCGAGAAACGCGTCGCTCTCGAGGAGCTCGGGCCGATCATGAACGGCCTGGTGACAGGCTGCCTCGACACTCGCCACGAGCAGAAACGCGCCGACCTCGAGATCGCGGATCAACACATCGCTGCGGCGGCGTAAGAGCGCATTCTTGATCAGGTCTTCTATCGCGCGGTCGACTACGCGCGGCCCTGTCGTCGGCAATTGCTCGAGTAGCACGCGATGAAGCCCTGGCTCGACTCGATGAGCGTCGAGCACGGCGGCGACCAGCCCGCGCGCGAGCCGTGGCAGATCTTCCACGTCGAGATCGACTAGATGGCTCGAGATGACGCGCAGCATGCGGTTTTCGTGACGCTCCAACAACGCCGCGAGCACGGCCTCTTTGCTCGGAAAGTATTGATAGAGCGAGCCGATGCTGACGCCAGCGGCTTCGGCGATGCGGTTGGTGCTGGCCTTCTCGACGCCGTCGCGCACGCAAAGCTTGGCGGTAGCACCCAAGATTGCCTCGACCGTCTCGCGTGAGCGCGCTTGCTCGGGCACCTTGCGGGCCTGAATGCGCGGACCGCTGCGTTTGCTGGCGCTACGAATATGAGCCATCGCTCACATTATAGCGCAGGACCCCTCACCAACGTACGCGATCAGCCGCGCAGTTTTTGCTTCAGCGTGGAGAGCAACGTGAGCGCGTCGAGCGGCGTCATGCGGTCGACATCGACGTTGGCGAGCGCTGTCAGCGCCGCACGTTCCCCCACTGAAACGCCGCGCTCCGACGCTGGCTCGAACAGCCCGAGCTGCGGAGGTCTTTTGCTCGACCTCTCCGAGCGACCCTTTTTCTGACCTTCACCTTCGAATGTCTCCAGCAGTGCACGGGCACGGTCGAGCACGCCTTCTGGTAGGCCTGCAAGCTTTGCGACAGCGATGCCGTAGCTGCGACTGGCTGGGCCATCGACGAGGCGATGCAAGAACACGATGCCTCCGTCGTGCTCACGGGCGCTGACCGAAACGTTGACAACATGAGGCGCTGTCTTGGCGAGCTCGGTGAGCTCGTGATAGTGCGTCGCGAAGAGCGCGCGACATTGCACCACGTCGTGCATGTGCTCGGCGACAGCCCACGCGATCGCGAGGCCATCGTAGGTGCTGGTGCCGCGACCGATCTCGTCCAGCACGACGAGGCTCTTGTGCGTCGCATGTCGCAAGATCGAGGCTGTCTCGATCATCTCCACCATGAAGGTGCTCTGCCCGCGGGCGAGGTTGTCGCTGGCGCCCACGCGCGAGAGCAGACGGTCGACGATGCCGATGCGTGCGCGTTTCGCGGGCACGTAGCTGCCTGCTTGCGCCATCACCGTGATCAGCGCGACTTGGCGCATCAACGTGCTCTTGCCGGCCATGTTCGGCCCCGTCACCAAGAAGAGGCGACCTTTGGCGCGGTCGAGCAACGTGTCGTTGGGCACGAAGTGGCCCTTCTCGACATGCTCTTCGACCACCGGGTGTCGGCCCTCTTCGATGTCGATGATCTCCGAGTCATCAACCTCCGGCTTGGCGTAGTCGAGCTGATGCGCGACCTCTGCCAGCGCGGCTGCCACGTCCCACTCGGCGAAGCTCGCTGCGAGATCGCGCACACGCGTCTCGCATTCACGGGCGCGTGCGACGACGTCTTCCCACAGGACGAGCTCGCGGGTGCGCGCTCGCTCTTCGGCGCTCTCCAGATCGGCCGCCAGCTGATCGAGGCGCTCACTCGAGTAGCGCTCGCCAGTGGCCACTGTCTGCTTCCGCCGAAACGAGCTCGGCACCTTCCCGAGTTGGCTCTTGGTGACCTCGATGTACCAGCCGAACACGCTGTTGTACTTGACCCGAAGGCCCTGCGCCCCTGTCTCTTCTCGTAGGGTCTTCTCGAGAAGGACGATGAGCTCGGTGCCGTTTCGCTGTAGCGCACGCGCCTCGTCGAGCGCCTTGTCGACCCCGTCACGCACGATGCCCGGTTCACGATCCGTGACTGGCGGTCGCTCCGACAGAACATGCGAAAGGCGCGCGGCGAGGTCTGCGGCGAGATCGACTTTTTGAATGCCGGCGAGGTCGCGCTCACCCGCGGGCAGACCGAACAGCGCCTCGACGAGCTTTGGCGCGAGCTCGAGCCCGTCACGAAGCAGACCGAGGTCGCGAGGCGACGCCTGACCGAGCGCGACCTTCACCGCGATACGTTCGAGGTCAGGCATCTTCGCGAGCAGCTCGCGGACCTCTGCGCGCACGCGCCCGTGCACGACGAACAGCTCCACCGTGGCGAGCCGCTTACGAATCGCGGCGACGTCGGTCAGCGGGCCGAGGATGCGGCGCTTCAATGCACGCGCACCACCCGAAGTGACCGTCCTGTCGATGGACGCGAGCAGGGTGCCGCGCCGCGAGCCGTCGCTGGCGCGGGCGATCTCGAGGTGGGCTTGCGCCGTCGCGTCGAGGTGCATCGTGTGCGAGACGTCGAGCAGCGCCACGCGGCGCACCGGCACACCGAAGCGGGGCGAACAAACAGCGGCAAATGCGAGCGCACGGGCAGACGCCGCTCGAGCTGCAGCCGCGTGGTTCTGCACCGCGTCCTTCAGCGCGTCGGCGCCAAGCACCCGCCCGAGCACCGCGTCCGCTGACTCCATGAGGCTCTGCTCACTGCGGAGCGTCGTGGCCGGCAAGAGCTCCTGCAGCGACGCGGCCAGCGCGTGTAGACCCGGGCCCACCAACAGCTCACGTGGGTTTGCGCGACACAGCTCGGCGATCAGCATCACTTCGCTGCTGACCGACGCTGCCAAAAGCTCACCAGTCGAGAGATCGAGCAACGCCACACCGAGACTGTCGGGCGACAGCTGTTCGACCGCAGCCAGGTAGTGATTGTCGCGCGCGTCCAGCTGATCGTCGTCGGTGACCAGACCCGGCGTGACGACTCGCACCACCCCGCGCGGCACGATCCCCTTCGTCTTCTTCGGGTCGGCCAGCTGCTCACAGATCGCGACTTTTTGGCCTGCAGCGAGCAGGCGCGACACGTAGCCATGCGCCGCGTGGTGAGGCACGCCAGCCATGGGGTCACTCTTCGGGTCTTCTTTGTTGCGACTGGTCAGCGTGATCCCGAGAAGCTGCGACGCGATCACAGCGTCTTCGCGAAACATCTCGTAGAAGTCGCCGAAGCGGAAGAACAGGATGGCGTCGGGGTGGAGGGCCTTGGCCTCCGACCACTGCTGCATCACCGGAGTGAGCTTCCCCGAGGAAGGCCCCTGCCCCATCTCAGAAGAACTGCCGGATATCGCCGACCAGATCACCTGGCACCAGCAGCATGCCCTCGAGCGCCCCGTCGGTGACGAAGATCTCGTCGGTGGCTGGCACATAGCCGAGCTGTTGGGCTTGCACGTTGAGCCGATCGTCGCTGGTGAGCTGCCCGCGAATGGGCGTGAACGCAGCTTGCGTGCGGAAGCGAAACGACATGTCTCGGGCCGGCAGCACCACCTCTTTGGCCGGATCTGAAGTGGTGGTCTTGACGACGATCGCCAGCGAGAAGAGCGCGTTCACGAACGGGATTTTATCTTCGTCGGTATCGAAGCTGTACCGGATGCGGGATTTCCGTCGCTCGAGGCGGCTGTCACAAGATGGCCGACACTCGCCGCTGCCGGGCGTCGCGATCGTCGAGTGCACGAAGCCAGACGCCCCGCCGACGAGCACCCACTCGTCTCCGGGACGCACTTCGTAGTCGACCAACGTGGGGAAGCAGCACTCCACCAGGTCAGCCGTCACGTCAGCCGGCGTCGCAATCTCGAGCCTGTCGTCGAATGCCTCCGTGATGCGCAAGTCGCGCGCAGTGGTGGGCGACTCAGGAGGCCCGAAGGCGCCGCGACACGCTTCGAACGAGCAAGCTGCGTTGCCCCAATAGTCGGAGTCGTTGGGGGCGAGGGGCTCGTTGATGAATACTCTGTCGGCGAGGCGAACGGCTTCTGCGTCGATATCACCTGTCGCTCCGGAGTCTGTCAGCAGCGCACGCACGGCTTCTTCGGACTGGACGCCGAGCTCACAGAATCGAGTCGTCGAGTCGACGAAGAGGCCATCGGTCATGCGCAAATCCGCGACCCTCTCCTCGAAGCCAGGCAACGCGCCTTGGTAGGTGATCGCCCAGTCTTGATCGGCTTGGTGCACGCGCGGGTTCGCCAGGTTTAGAAACAGCGTGTTGCGCGGGCCTTGTTCGTCGGAGGCGACGCCGTCGGCGATGTCGTCTCCCTCGAGGATGTCGCCGCCCACCGCAAGTCGAAAAGCCTCTCCAACTCCGACTAGCGTCGGGCCAAAAGCTTCACCGATGACAGTGCCGTCTTCTTGCGAGAGGACAGGAAACGACTGAATGCCAGGCTCGTGCCGCCCCACGTCGTCGCTGGACAGCAAGTAAACTGCGCTGCGCGGTTCATGGGGGATCACGACGCCGCACGATTGTTCGTTGCTGGTCTGGCCGCCCTCGAAACCCGCGTCGCAGCCGGCCGCCTCCGACGGAGTCTTGGGCCCCCGGCAAGGCGCGTCGAAGTCTTCGATGTCGATCACCGCGAGCTCTCCGGAAGCCAGGGCAACCATCGCAAACACGCCCCGCAAGGTGAAGGGGCCGGCCCCCACCTCGTAGTCGGCGCTGGTGCGGTACAACGTCCCGAGATCGCACTCGGTGGACTCCGAAGAGCAGACCTTGGCGTTTGGGTTCGGGTCGCACAGCGTGCCCAGCGGCGTGACACCACCGGCGATCGACTCGGGGTCGTCGCGCTCGAGGATCATCACGTCGACCGGCGCTGCGCCGAAGCGTACGCGGTCGCCGGGCTGGAACGGGTTCAGCTCCGGATGCGCGGTACGCAGCGGCTCGGGAAGATTCGCGCCATCGCTGACGTCGAACGCCATCACGCTCTTGTCCATGAAGTCGATCGCGTAGAGGTAGCGACTCTTCGAAGGGGTGATGCCACTGACCGCCAGCCGGTCGGTGAATACAGCGCGCGTCGGGTCTGCGCTGGAGGTCGGCAGCAGCGCACCGATCTCGTCTTTGCGTGGCTCACAGGGGTTGCTCAGATCGATGTTGTGGATCTTCGGCGCAGTCAGATCGGCGATGTAGAGCCGCGCGCCCGTTGCGCCCGGGGTGCCGCCGATCGGTTGAACCAGCGCGAGGCCAGCCGGCGTCACTGGATAGGCGCCCGATGCGCGCGGGATGGCCTGCTCGGGAACTGCGCAGCCGGGCCCCTGCTCGATCTCGTCGGTGAGCTGCGGCGCAGCGTCTCCCGAAAGCACCAAACTTCTCTCGACCGTACAATCGTCGAACGAGCCAGCGTCACGCTCGAGCAGCGCTTGTGCGTCTATGACGACGATCGACCCTTCACGTGGCAGGGTGACGTAAAGCTTCTGGCGACCGTGTCCCTCGGAGTCGATGTCGCCCAGGGTCGGCCTGTCGTTTACGCGCGGCTCGTAGTCGCCGTCGCAGCTCGTGCGCACCGCACCTTCGTTGTTCGCGGGGTCTGCCACCATCACCATCGCGCCGGGCACCGACGAGAGACGGCAAGCAGGCCATGAAGCGATCGTCGCGGGCGGGTCGTCGCAGCGCGCGCCGCTGCGATCGGACTCGCACGGGCGCATGAGCTCGCTCGGAAGTGCGTACAGGCCGGGACGAGTGACGTCCGCCGACGCCACGAATGCGGCTGTACCGTTTGGTGTCGCCGCGATTTCGATTGGCTGGGCGCCAACCGGAAGCGACGTCTCGCCGGGCGTCACCGTGTCTTGGTCGAGCACGTTGGACTCTTTGGACGTGAGATCGACGACCGCCACCTCACCGCGCGTCTCGAGCGTGATCAATGCGTAGACGTGCAACGCGAGGTCGTCGCTACCGAAATCGCTATTGGTTTCGCGGCGCTCGTTGGTGCATGCCGAGAGCGGCTGCAGCGATGACGCGATGTCGCGCTCACTGTTTTGGTCGTCGGTGTCGAACGGCGCTCCCAAACAAACGAACGCCGCACGGCCAGCGCGCTCGAGTGAACGAACGGACGCATTCGTGTCTTCGCCGGTGCAGCTGCCGAGCAGCGCGGGCACGAGCAGCGCGCCGAGCGCCAGAACCACTGCCGTGGCTCGCTTGCCCGTCCGCTTCGTGGCGCCGTTCGTTTTCATGCTGGGGCTCACTGCTCTTCGCGAGGAGCGGTCGGCGGGCCGATGTTGAGAATGGGTGTCGCATACGAGCGCGGATTCCGCGAATCGAGGTCGACAACGGTCAAATACGAGTCGGTGAAGCTGCCGATGATCATGAAGCTCTCCGGGTTGCCGGAGTCGGTCTCGCCAGTATCGAACGCAAGCCCAGACGGCCCACGACCGGTGCGAATCATGGTTTCGACGCGCCGCAGACGCGGGTCGTAGATGGTGACGAAGCGCGAATCGAAGTCGGCCACGAAGACACGCGGCTCGAAGCTGCCATCGAGGCCAATCACACGCCCGATAGCGACGGTTGCCGGACCGATCGGCATCGGTTCGGATTCGTCGAGGCTGATTTTTTCGGTGAGGCTGGTTACTTCCCCATCGACTTCGTTGGCCTCGACCGAGAGCGTGCCGATGAGGAGCGCTGCTGGCGCGCGATTGGCCAAATAAAAGCGGACGTCGATGTCGAGACACGCCCGCAGACACAAGCCGTCGTCTTCAGCGCACTCGGCTTCACATGCGTCGCGTTCGCTGGTGTCGAAGGCCATGCCGCGCGAATCGCTGCCGTTGTTCGACAGCGTGATGGCGACGTCGCTGTCACGAACCAAAAAAGGCCGCGGCGGCGTGGCGCCTGCGTCGTCGTAATAGCGAACGACGGAGAGCGCGGCAGCGGCACGGTAGCTGATCACGAAGCCTGGCCGGTAGTCGATGCCCTCGAGCGCCGCGAGCTTGGGAGCTGGCAGCGCGGCGATGCCGGTCGGGCCATCGAGCAGCCCTTCGAGCAGAAACTCAAGCGAAGGCGTCGCGAGAAACGGCGTCGCGTCGCCGCCCGTCGGCCACTGATTCACGACGAGGCTGGCCGTCGCGGTCGTCTGGTGCGGCATCAGCAGGGCGTCACCGGCAGCGCTGACTTGAGCGGCAACGCCTGTCGGCTCGGTCGGCAGCAGCAAGCCACGTTGACTGGTGAAGATGTTCTCTCCGATGCGGTGGCTCGGGTCGCAGCGGCGATCGTCTCCCGTGGCCTGGCACTCGAGGCAAAACTTGCTGCCGCAGGGCGAAGCGAGATTCAAGGGGTCGGGGACGCGGTCGTCGTGGATGTCGAAATAGGTGACCGAGGGATCACCGCGCACCGACGCGAACAAGCGCGCCCCCGGCTCGCCCTCGCGCGACACCATAGTGAGGCCGCTGGTGAAGGCCCCAATCGTGGCGAACGCCTCCACGAACTGCGAATAGTCGACAGCAGCGCACGCCCCTGGGTGAAGCGTGCGCGTCAAATTCGGGGTCGTTTTGAGCGATGCGCAGAGCTCGGTCTCACTCTGATTGGCGGCCAACCCGCGCACCGCCTTGCGCGCAAGCCGGCGCAGGTTGATCAGATCGACCGCCTGCACCGTGCCGCCGTTGTATTGCAGATCGAAATCGCTGTTGGCGACGTAGAGCGTGGTGCGGCCAGGAGAGACCGCCAGCCCGGTCGGAAAGTACAGACTCTTGGTCGGAGGCTGCAAGCCGTCACTGCCAGTGAAACACGAAGCCACCAGCGCGCCGGTCACACACAGGCCAAGGGCGGCGCCCAGCAATCTTGTTGCTGGAGCACCAACTGCGGCTGCCGAGAAACGCGAGAGTCGGGACATCGACGACGGAAGTAGTAGTCGGCGCCGGAGGGCGTTGCAATCGGACTTTCTGCCGCTCTCTCGGCCCTCGACCCAGCAAGGTGGTGTATCGTCGCAGCGTGAGAGCGAGCGCATTCGGCCTGTGTTTCATCATCGGTTGCGCGTTGGTTCCTGCGTGCACTTGCGCGGACCCGCCGAGCAAGTGCGAGCCGGACGGCAGCTGCGCGCCATTCGTGCTGTCTGCGCCCGTCGAAATCGTGCGCGACGCCGATGGCGTGGTGCATGTGTACGGCAAGACAGACGCCGACGTCTTCTACGCGTCCGGCTACATGCAGGCTGTCGACCGCTTGTTCCAGATGGATTTGATGCGACGTCAGGTCTACGGGCGTCGCGCCGAGGTGCTCGGCGACGGCTTCGTCGGCGACGACGAGCTCATTCGCAAGCTCGACGTCGCTCGTTGGGGCAAAGAGCACAGCGCCGACATCCGTCAGAACCAGCCACAGAGCTTCGAGCTGGTCCTTGCCTGGGTGGCAGGCATCAACGCGCGTATCGCGGAGGTTACCAGCGGAGAAGCGGAGCTGCCGGTGGGTTTCGCAACGCTCGCATACGAGCCGGAAGAGTGGACGACGGACGATGCCTTCGCGATTGGAAAAACGATCGTCTTCCAGAACGGCAACCAGCTCGAGTTCGACCTCCTGGCGACGCTCATCAACCAATATCAGCCAGATTTATTTGCGGCGTTGCCTGCGTACTCGCCGCTGGTCGATGAGTTCATCGTGGCAAGCGACTCGCGGTCGCCCTCCCCGTCTCCGCTGCCGCCCGCACCGCCTCGGGCGCCCGCATTGCCTGGCGATGCTGGCGATGCTGGCGATGCGGGCAAGCGCCTCGAGTCGATGTTCGCTCGGCTCCGGCAGCTTCGCCCGGGCGCCAGCAACAACTGGGCTGTCGGCGCAGCTCTGACCGAGAACGGCAAGAGCCTGATCGCAGGTGATCCGCATCAAGGTCTGAAGAGCCCGTCGCTGATGTGGATGCTCCACTTGAACACGGTCGAGCAAGGCGGCACGCTCGACGTCGCCGGCTGGACGTTCGTGGGCACACCTGGCGTCAGCCTCGGTCACAACCAGCATCTCGCGTGGACCGCCACCACCAACTATCCGGACGTCACCGACCTGTGGGACGTGCAAGTCGTCGACGGGGCGGTGCTGATCGCAGGCGAGCCCGTCCCGATCGAGGTGCGCGAAGAGCAAATTCTCGTGAAAGGCGGGGAGTCACAGCCCGTTACGGTCGAAGTCGTGCCCGGCTACGGGGTGCTCTTGCCGACTGATTTGTCGCCGCTGCCCGTCGGAGATGCAGGCAATCGTCTGCTGTTCAACTGGACTGGCTACCGGACGACGCATGAAGCGCAGGCCTTCTTCGCGATCGACAAGGCCACCACCGTCGACTAGTTCGACGCAGCGGTCGACGGGATGGAGCTCGGTAGCTTCAACTTCGTCGCAGCGACGGCCGACGACATCACTTATCGCTCGAGTCCGCTCGTGCCTGACCGAGGCGACCCGGCGGTTGCGTCAGCAGCGTACAGGGTGCTGAGCGGTGACGATGCGCAGAGCTTCTGGACGGGCGCGTGGCTCACGCCGGCGCAAATGCCAGCGTCGCGCCCCGGCCCGAGCGGCGTCGTCGTCTCGGCCAACAACGACCCCTTCGGCTTCACGAAGGATGGCGATCTGGGCAACGACCCGTACTACTTCGGCGCCTACTTCGACCCCGGTACCCGAGCAGGTCGCGTTCATCAACAGCTCGACGAGCTGATCGAGGCGGGCCCGCTGACGGTCGATCAGATGCAAACGCTGCAGCTCGACAGCTACTCGCTGCTCGCCGCCGAGGTGCTGCCGCTGCTCGACGAAGCCTGGGCCAAGGTGCCCACTGACGATTCGCTGAGCGAGTTCCGCGATCGCCCAGAGCTGGCGGCGCTGGTAACGCTGCTCTCCGACTGGGACAAGCGCATGACGCGCGAGCAAGCAGCGCCGGTGGCGTTCGAGGCACTGCTTCACTTCTTCGCGGCGGGCGTGGTCGCCGACGACATGGGTCCATTTTTCTATCCGGTGGTCGAAAGTTCGCCGATCTATGCGATCAAGTATGCGCTGCTCGCGGTTCGGCAAGAAGACCAAGCCCTGCTTCAAGAGGGACAAGATCAGTTGATCCTGGAGGCGCTCGCGAGCACGGCCGAGCTCTTGATCGAACGGTACGGTGCAGTCGACAGCGGCTTCACCTGGGCCGACTACCACGCGACCACGTTCCACAGTCAGTCGACCTCCGAATACGATGGCGGCCGCGTAGCGACCGACGGCGCCGAAGGCACCGTCAACGTCTCCGAGGGCCGCTTCTTTGCCGCGAGCGACCCCGCCGAAGAGCACCTCTCCGGCTCCGGCGCCATCTATCGCATGGTCGCCACCTTCGACGATGATGGCACGCCGCGCGCGTACTTCACGATGCCGCGCGGCAGCGCGGAAGATCCAGCGAGCGATCAATTCGACCCCCTGACGAGCGCTTGGGTCGACGGTGAATATCGACTGCTCCGTTTCGCGCGCGCAGACGTCGACGATGGCGCCCAGCAGAGCTTCGTCCTCGAGCCGTGAACTCAGCTCGGGCTGGCTTTTCGTGTTCGTCGCGACAGCTTGCGGCGAGTCCACCGAAATTGGGCCGCCCGAAGGCGCCGCCAGCGTGCCATTCGAAGACCTTCCTCCTGCGAACGTCGCCCCGCCGTTGCCCACGGGGCCAACGCCACGGGTGAGCGCGAGTGCAAGCGCCAGCGCAGCTCCAGCTGGGCAGACGTGCGCGGTGTCGCTGTCCTATCGCAGCCGCATCGACGCCCGCACGCGCGACGCGCTCGGTCGCTGCGAAAATCTGCGCACGGGGCTGGGCAAGATCAGTAAATCGTGCGGCCTCGGCGAACGCACCGCCAAAGATCGGGCACGCTTCATCGAGGCAGTCCCAGCCCTCAGCGACGCGACCAAGGCCCACGTGCGCGAGGTGTTCCGGCGAGGCCAGGCCCTCGGCCGCAAGCCCGACGTGTTCGGCCTGGTCGGCGACAGCATCACCGTGTCGAACGATTTTTTGGCACCGTTTTCGGCCAACGTGAAACGCAAAGTCGTGCTGGACGAAATCGCTCGCGCCGCGCTTTCGTTCGCCGACGGTAGTACGGTGATCGACGTATTCCGAAAGCCGATCGCGGAAACCAAGCAGGGCGGCGATCGCGACTCTTTCAGCGCGTTTCGTGCAGCCAAGGGCGGCGCCAGCGCCAACTGGCCACTCGAAGGTGGACCGCAATCAGCCGTCGCAGAGCTGATGCTCAAGGTGAACCCCTCCATCGTCGTGGTGACCTTCGGCGCCAACGACGCCGCCGCCAAGAATGGCTCCCCAGAACAGCTCGCCGACGAGTTCGAGCGCCACATGCTCCAGATCGTTCGCTACTTCGAAGAGCGCGGCGTGGTGGTGATTCTGTCCGGCGAGATGCGTCACGGTGACGCCCCAGGCGTGAAAGCGTGCCCGGGCGACGGCAAGCCCAACGACTGGGCGATCGCGGTGGCCACGAACGCGACAGTCGCTCGCGCCGCCGAGATCGCGTGCCGCGATCACCACCCGTTCATCGATTTGCGCCACGCGCTCGATCGCGCCACCAACTTCGGCCTGGGCCCCGACGCCGTGCACCTGTCCACCTTCCAAGAAGGCGCCGGTGTCCTCGACGAACGCGGCCTCGACTGCGGCAACAACATCCGTAACTTCGTCACCCTCTTGGCCCTCAAACGCGTGCGAGAAGCGCTCCTCGAATAGGGGGAGAGAGCAGAGGTATTTACCGCAGAGGCGCAGAGGGGAGACGCAGAGGTCGCAGAGTAGGAATTCAGGGTTCGGTACAAGCTGTGGCGCCGCTTGCGAGAGGCTCGCGCGCTGACATCGCCCCCGGCAGCGCAGGTGCCCAGCTGAACACCTAAATAATCTGTGTGTCCTCTGCGTCCTCTACGTTAAGTCTCGTCTCGGACAAATCAGAATGCGCGTTTGGCGTCGCTCGGGCAGTTCGGGTGCTTGAGCAGGGCGTTGCGCAGGTGCACTTGGCGTTTGACCAAGGCTTGCTTCAGGAAGTGGGAGATCACCGACGGCGGCGTTGCGGCGAAGCGGGTGAAGCTCTGCACCAGCATCACGCTCATGATTTGACGGCCGCAGATCAGCGCTGCCGTTTTGCTATCGATCGAGAGACCGCTCAAGGACGCGAGCGCCCTGCCCTCGGTCTTCCAGATGAGCTCCATTCGGTCTTCAGCGTCGGTCGTGGCGAACTTGTTGCGCAGGTAGCCGCGCGCGCTGGCGCGGGTGCGCTCGGAGGCTTCGCGGTCGAGCGTCAGCTTGTAGATATCGAGTAGCCGCTTCGGCACCAAGATGCGCCGCAGCAGCGTCTCGCTCACCATCGGGTTTCGCACCAGCCGGCGCTGCGTGTGTGGATCTTTGAGGAACTCGTTGCGTTGCGCGATCAGGTCGAGCCCTGCGGCGGTGCGGTGATTGAACGCGGCGAACCGGGAGTGCCCATGCGTGATGTTGATGTTCTGCCAGAGCGCCCGAATCACGGACGGCTCTTTGTCGAAACAGAATGCGTAAAGCTCGATCGGCGTGGCGGTCGTGCTCGCCCGCTTGGCGCGCTCGTCGGGGTTGATCTTGCTGAGCACGACCTCGAAATGTGCGAGGGCGTTCGCGCTGTCTGCGTCGGAGTCGGTGGCGCCGCCGGTCAGGGGCGAATCGTCGACGATGTCGGCATCGCCCTCCATCGACGCGCCGTCTTCCTCGACCGGCGCGTGCGACACGAGCGGCGGCTCAGGGCTCTCGGCCTGCCTCGCGATCGAGGGGAATTTGGCCTTGCCCGAGGCTGTTGCAGGAAGGTCGCCCTCGAAGGCGCCGTTGTCGACGATTGTTTGCTCCGGGTCGATCTGGCCGTCCGCGAAGGCGTACTCGTCTGTCCGACGCATCGCGTCCGCGCCGAGCTGCTGAATTTGTTCAAGCTCGAGCTCGAGCAGCGTGGGGTGCGAGTCGAGCTCGCTGGGCGCGTCGCGTGTTGTCTGCGCACGGCCGCCGAGCGGGGTGCCCGCAAAAGGCGACAACGCCGCTTTCGCGGACGCCGGCAGATCACGACCGCCGAGCGGCGTTCCAGCGAAGGCGGACGCTGACGCTTTCGATGACGCTGGCAGATCGGTGTCCGCAGCCGCCGACGGGCCCTGGAGCGGCCCTCCGTGGTGCAGCTCGCTCTCCACCGAGCGCAGCGCCTCAGCGAAGTTGGCGCGCTTCGCGGCGGCGCCCCCGAAGACGGGTCCCTCGCCCGGTGTGGTATCCGGCGGGGTGGTATCCGGCGTCGGCTGAGAGTCGGCCTCGGCGTCTTCGAGGACGCCGCGCCTGCGTAAATTGTCGACCACATGGCTCACGCGAAATTCGGTGAGGCCGGTGCGCTCTGCGAGCGCGTCGACCGAAAGCGATTGGTCGTAGTGTACGAGCACGAGCGTCTCTTCCGAGTTCAGCGCGATCGGCTCACTCGGCACTACCGAGCGGCCAGACTCCGGCGCACGCAGAGCTTCTGGAGCTGGCGCAACCGGAGCGGTCGGAGCGGGCGGCGCCGCAGCGGGCGGCAGCTGTGCTGCAAGACCAATTGGTGGCGGTGGCGCGGCCGACTGCGCAGGCGGCGGCCGGGACTCGAGCGCATCTTGCGGCGGCGCCCAATCGGCTCGTTGCGTCACCCACGAAAACATCGACGCGACAGAGCTTTTCGGCGGCACATCCGGCGCCGCCGCCGGTGCAGGCTCGGGGTTCTTGCGAGGAGGGAGCTGCAGGCCCTTGGCGGCCGTTTTGGTCGGCGCAACAGAGGCCTCTTTCGGCGGCTCGGAGCGACCGGCGGGCGCAGCGGTGCTGGCGCGTTTGGCGTCCGCCTTCAGCGAAGGCCCCGGCGCAGGTGCAGGCGTGCTGGGCGTTTCTGTGGCGGAGCGACCCCAGACCCCCATCGATACTTTGCGCAGCGGCTGCGCTGGCGACAGCGACCGATTCGGCCCCTTTTCGTCGCCGACTGGCTCGGCTGCCCCCGGCTGGGCAGACAGGCCCTGGTGGCCAGACAGACGAGCCTGCACAGATGAGCGAGCCTCGGGCCCCCCCGCGCGCGGACCTGCCGGCGGCGCCGTCTGCGGCCGCGGCAGCACCATCTCGAGGGTGCGCGCGTCGTCACGGACGGGTCCTGAATCCGGCCCTGCCGGGGGCGCTGGCCGGCCAGGCCCCGGGTTCTGGATTGCCGGAGCCTTCATCTGGATGGTGCCCCTGCGGATGGGCCCCGGAGACGCACCCTCAGGCTTGCCGGCGGCTGCCGGACTGGTCGCGATCGGTCGAACTGCCTCGATCAGCTGCGTATTTCGGGGCCCGCGCTGCTGCGCGGGGCCTTGCGCTTGACGGGCAGCGAAAGCGCGCCCCGGTCGCCTGGCCGTCGTCCCGGGATAGACCTTGCGGCCCAGGGTGTCGGCATTGGTGACCGCCTCCGTCTCCTCGCGGTCCTCGGCCTCGTTCTGGCGCACGAGCTCCAGAAGGTCGCGGGCTGAGAGGAGCTTGCTCATCGAAAATTTCCCGCGCCAAAGCACGCGGTCAGGGGGCGCTTTCGCGCGTTCTTTGTCTCAGAGGGCACGGGAATTGTTGCTCCGCCCAAGTCGTGACGGCCGAGCTAATGCGCGCCCAAATCCAGATCGGGACGCTCGTCGCAGGATACCGAAACCCGAGCCGTCCAGGTCGCAAAACGCGCGATGCAGCGCGATTCACGCGCTTGGCAGAACGAGCTTGGGCACCGTCACTTGCCTCTTGCTTTCGCGATTGCCTCGCGGAGCTTCGCTTCGCCGGGCAAGGCGGCGTTCGCGTCCAGGTCGGCCGCGAGCTTCGCGCAAGGCACGAACTCGGTGACGGTGACTGCGTTCTCGGGCGGCTCACGAAACGGGCTCTCTTGGGAGCGGAGCTCGACGGTGCCCGCGAGAGGGACGAGCCGAACCGCGGTTGGCCCGCCCGGCCCCACTGAAGCCACTACCGCACAGCCCTTGTCCTTGATCGCAAGCACTGCGCCGACGCTCACGCCCTTGCACCCTTCGCGCGGACACACACGCTCCGGGTTGGGGCGCCGGTCGACGCTGTCGCTCGACTGCTTACTCAGGAGCTCCAGGCGCGCCTGAATGCCTTCAGCGATGGCGAGAATGGCGGGGTCTTCAGTCCGGGGCAGAATGCGCGGCCACAGGACGACGATGCCATCGGGTTGTCCGACACCCCGGCTGATCTCCGGAGAGTCGTTCGCTTTCGAATAGTTGATGGCGCCTCGCTCGCGGCGCTGCTCGGGCGCATCGTCTTTCGGCAGTGGCTTCTGCGGCGCGGTGGAGACGCTGCACGCAACCAGGGACGAAAAAATCAGCGAGACGACCAATCGCAGAGGGCATCGCATCGTGGGGTCAGCATACACGAGAGCCCGACGCCGATCCGCGTGGTAGCCTGCCCTTCTTGGCCATGGAATCCCATATTTTTGCTTCGATCTGCCTCATGTTACTCGCGACCCACGGCTGCGGTGGGGTCGAACAAGTCGGTGGTGGCGGAGCCGGAGGAGAGCCCCCGATCGGGGGTCAAGGCGAAGGCGGCGAAGGTGGTACGCCAATGGCCCAAGTGGTGACCGTGCTGCACCCGGACCAAGAACCGCTGCCGGGCGAAACCGAGTGCGTCGTGACCATCACCGAGAATCAGCCGTTCGAAGGCCAAACCCACGTTCCGGTGTGCGACCCCGTCAGCTATCAGACAAGTCCGCCCTCGAGCGGCAATCACTGGCCGGTTTGGGCACAGTTCAAAACGTACACCACGCCGGTGCCGCATCAGATGTTGGTGCACAACCTGGAGCACGGCGCTGTGCTCATGCTGCACGACTGCGAGCCAGCGTGCCCCGAGGTGCCCGCTGCGTTCGAGGCAGCCGCAGAGGCGTTCGGCGTAGATCCCCTGTGCGTCATGTCGCCCTCCGGCGCCGACCGTTCACGCATCGTGATCGCGCCTGATCCGACACTCTACGCGCCGATTGCGCTGTCCGCGTGGCGCACGACCTACACCGCAACGTGCATCGACCCGCCGAGTTTGTTGAGCTTCATCGAAGACCACTACGGCAAAGGCACCGAAGCGGTCTGCGCCGACGGCAAAGACCCGCTCGACCCCGCGTCGGGCGTGCCGGCCTGCAGCGAGTAAACGGATCAGTCGGCGCGGCGCTCGGCGCGCGCCATCGCGATCAAGAGCGGCTCCCCGGAGGGGCTGGTGGCAGACTCCCAGCGCGCGCTGACCTCCAAGCTGCCGGCCGTGAACGGGTGCGGCGCGAGCAGCAGCCTCACGCCGACAGCACCTTCTCGCAGGCTGCGAAGGTCGAGCTCGACCTCCTGAAACCCGACGTAGCGCGCGCAAAAAGGATGGATGGCCTTGTAGATGGCCTCCTTCACCGAAAACGCGACAGGCACGGCGCGCGCGCGATCCGCTTCGCAGAGCATCTGTCGCTGCTCGACCTCATGCGGCGTGAGCACCCTGCGCGCGATGTCGACGCGTGGGGGCCGGTCGTATTCGACGTCGACCCCCAGCGTGTGCAGGGCGAGATCGGCGAGAGCGACCGCGACGCTCTCCTTGTGGGCGATGGATGCCGCGACGCCCTCGGGCAAGCGAGGCTCGCCACGCGAGCCGGTCAATACTGGCTCGATGCGAGCCCCCACGGTCGAAAGCGCCCGGCGCAACGCGACGCGACCTGCGAGCCAGGTGCGACGGCGAACGTCGCCGAGCTGGGCGAAATGCGCGCGCTCTTCCGGTTCGAGCTCGGCTTCCTCGAGCGTGCCGTCGATCGCGACCATCACGAGCGTGCCGAACGCAGCGCGCGGCAGCTCGGTCATTGAATGCGAGCTGGGCAAGTCATGGGATTCGACCGAAGGTCGATCATAAGCAAAATTCCTCCGTGCCCTCTGCGGCAAAAACGCGCGCAAGCGCCGCCCGATTGTGACTTGCCACGGAGGAATTCGATAGTCGCTCGTGGAAGAGTACCATCCACGCGATGTCTGCCGCACGCCCTCCCCGATCGTTGGTCGACGCTTCCGACCCCGCTGACGATGCCCACGGTGAGCTCGCGCCACGCTCGGTGAGAGCAGACTTGCCGCACGAACACTTCGGCGCGTCGCCGACGATGCTTCATCTGGACGACGCAGACGACGAGCGACCCCAAATCGTCTTGGTCGACTATTGCGCTACTCGCATCGTCGAAAAAACGCTGGCGAAGATCGAAGACTGCCTGCCCTATCTTGCTCACGACTCCATCAGCTGGATCGATATCCGCGGCATTCGTCACAAGCAGACCTTCGAGAAGCTTGGCGAGATCTTCAAGATTCACCCGCTTGCGCTAGCCGACATGGTCAACGTGCCGCAGCGGCCCAAGACCGAGAGCTATGCCGAGCAGCACTTGATCATCACGCGCATGGTGGCGATGCGGGGCGACAGCTTTCAAACGGAGCAGTTCGCGATCTTGTTCGGCAAACACTTCGTCATCACCGTGCAAGAGGAGCCGGACGTCGATTGCCTCGACCCGTTGCGCGAACGCATTCGTCTGGCGGGGGGGACCATTCGCCAGAGCGAGTCCGACTACCTCGCTTACGCCTTGCTCGACGCAGTCATCGATGGCTTCTACCCGGTGCTCGAGTTCTACGGTGAAGCGCTGGACCAGCTGGAGCTGCGCCTGTTGAAAGCGCACGGGTCTTCGTCGGTCGAGATCTTCGGGATGAAACGCGAGCTCTTGCAACTGCGGCGGGCGATTTGGCCGCAGCGCGAGCTCCTGGCGCAGCTCTTGCGCGAGAACACCGTGCACATCAACGAAGCAACCCGCCCCTACTTCCGCGATACGTACGACCACGCCGTACAGATCATGGACATGGTCGAAACCTTCCGTGAGATCGCGTCCAGCTTGATGGACCTGCAGATGACCGGCATCTCCAATCGGTTGAACGAAGTGATGAAGGTGCTGACCATCGTATCGACCATCTTTCTGCCGATGACGTTCGTCGCGGGCGTCTACGGCATGAACTTCAACCCGGATAAATCGCCTTTCAACATGCCGGAGCTGAACTGGCCTTACGGCTACCCGTTCAGCCTTCTGCTCATGGTCTTGAGCGTGGTGATCTTGCTGGGGTATTACCGCTCCAAAGGCTGGATCGGCAAAAAGGGCGACAGCTTCGGCAAGGTGTTCACCGGCTACCGCCGAATGAAACAAGCAGTGTTCGACGAGGCTCCCCGGCCCCGCACCGCGAAGAAGACGAAGCAAAAATCACTGTAGCGAAGCGTGTTACGAGCGCAGGCGGCCAGCAGGCGTCACCACCTTCGCCCGGATCGCGGTGTTGCTCAAGAGGCTTCCCGACAGCACGCCACCGATGAAGCCGAACAGATGCCCCTCCCAGGAGATCCCTTGCTGGCCGGGCAACACGCCGAAGAGCGCGCCGCCATAGAGAAAGAACACCGCGATGCTGCCGACGATCGGCCAGAAGCGGCGCTCGAATACGCCGCGCGAGAGCATGTAGCCGAGGTAGCCGAAGACCAGAATGCTGGCCCCGATGTGCACGCTGTTGCTCGCGCCGATGAGCCAGATGCCCATTCCGCCGACGACAGTGGAGATGGCAGTCACCACCGCGAGATCGCGCTTTCTGCGCAGCATGATCAAGAACGCGAGCACCACGAACGGCACTGTGTTGGCGATCAAATGCGGGAAGCCGCCGTGCAAGAAGGGCGCGAGAAAGATACCGATCAGACCGTCGAGTGTGCGCGGATGAATGCCGAAGCGATCGAGCGAGCCGTGCAAGAACACAGTGTCGACGATCTCTTGCAGCCACATCACGCCGACCAATGAACCGACGATCGCCGCCTGGCCCTTGGCCTCGCGGACCAGCGCGAGCGTCAACGGTGGCTCTGCTGCGGGAGAAATGGCGCGAGTCGGGCGCTCGATCATGTGCCGAGTATGCGGCCGACGGCGCCTTCGTGCCAGAGGTGTCCCGCGCCCGTCGCTTTTGATAACGTGGCCCCCATGGCCAGAACGCCCCTCTTTTCCTCGCTTCGCCGGCTCTATCGCAGCGCGCTCCTGGGCGCCTCGGCCGAGCCCCCTGTCAAGGGCGACGCCGCGACACGCTTGGCGAGTCGGCGAGAGATTCTGCGGGCAAGCGCTTCCTTGGCTGCCGCCGCTCTGCCCGCGGCCGCGCTCACCGGCTGTGGTGACGACGAGACGGACCCCACGCCGGAGAAAGAGACGGTCGTCATCGTTGGCGGCGGCATCGCCGGCATTCACTGTGCGTATCGCCTCAAGGAGGCCGACGTCGTCGCCACTATCTACGAGGCCCAAGACCGTGTGGGCGGCCGGATGTTCACCGCGCGCGGCGCGTTCAGCGAAGCTCCAGATCAAATCTGCGAGCTCGGCGGGGAGCTTGTCGACAGCGGTCACGCGACCCTCTTCGCGCTCTCCGAAGAGCTCGAGCTCACGCTCGACGACCGCGTCGAAGCGGGCAAACGCGATGTCTATTTCATCGAAGGGGTCGACGTCCCCGAGAGCGTGTTGGTCGATCAGTTCAGCGAAGTCGCGCCGATCATTGCGGCTCAGGTCGAGGCAGTCGAGATCGAAGGAAGTGTCGCGTACGCGATGTTCGACGAGCAGAACATCAACCAGTGGTGCGACGAATATGTTCCGGTGGCGATGTATCCGGAGCTCAACAAGGTGCTCAAGGTCGCCTATCGCAACGAGTATGGCCTGGAGAACGACGAGCAGTCGTCACTCAATTTGATTTACCTGATCGGCTCCGACGACCCTGATCCGTTTCGCTTGTTCGGCGAGAGCGACGAGCGTTACCACACCCACCTCGGCAACGACTCGTTTCCCACCAAGCTGGCGGCGGCGCTCGACGCAGAGCAGATCAAGCTCGAGCACACGCTGCTCTCCGTGAAAGACGCCGAGGGCGGCTTCGAGCTGAGGTTCGACACCCCCGACGGCGAGGTAACCGTCACCGCCACGCGCGTCGTATTCGCGCTGCCCTTCACCAAGCTGCGCGAGGTCGACCTCACGGGTCTCTCCCTCTCGGACGAGAAGCGCAACATCATCGATACGCTCGGCTACGGCACCAACGCCAAGGTCATGATCGGCTTCAGCTCGCGCGTATGGAACGCCACGCACGACACCTCCGGCGGCATGGTGACCGACTTGCCCGTGCAACAGTCGTGGGACACCACCATCGGCCAGGACGGCGCGCACGGCATCCTGACGAACTTTCTCGGCGGGCAAACGGGTCTCGACGCGGGTGCCGGCGAAGCCACCGACTGGGCAGAAAGCGTCGTGCCTGATCTGGAGACGATCTGGCCGGGCATGGCCGCTGCTTACACGGGACAAGCCGTTCGCATGCACTGGCCCACGGTGCCGACGATGAAAGGCAGCTATGCCTGCTACAAGCCTGGGCAATGGGCGTTCTTCGGGCTCGAAGGCGCGCGCGAAGGCAACCTCCACTTCTGCGGTGAGCACACAAGCCTCGATTTTCAGGGCTACATGGAAGGCGGGGCCGAGAGCGGCGCGCTGGTCGCGGCCGAGATCCTCGTCGACTTCGACATGAACCAGCCGCAGGGCATGATCAACGCGCTCGGTGTGAAGCTGCTCATTCCGCAGGCAGGCTATCGCGCGAAGGTGCACGGAAACATGAACGCCTTCCAGCGCCGACGCATCGCCCGCAAGACGCTCGCAGATCTGGCAGCGCAGATCCGAGACGCACGGAGCACGCGAGACGCCGCGCACTGACTGAGTCACACACGCACTGAGTCACACACGCACTGAGTCAAACCAGGGCGGCGGCGGCCTCTTCGACTTGAGAGACATAGCCGCCGCCAAACATCACGACGTGCGCCAGCAGTGGGTAGAGCTGATGGAGCGGCACGCGCGCCTCGTGACCCTGCGCGAGCGGAAACGCCTCGCAGTAGGCAGCGAACACCTGCTCGGAGAAGCCGCCAAAGAGCCGCATCATCGCCAGGTCGATCTCGCGATGACCGCCATACACAGCCGGGTCGATCAACCACGACTCGCCGTCTTGGCCGACGATGCGGTTCCCTCCCCAGAGATCACCATGCAGTCGCGCGGGTGGTTCCACAGGGCCGACGAGAGAATCGATGCGCTCGAGGAGCCGCGCCATCATGCGATCGAGGCGGGCTGATACGAGCCCGCGCGCGCGAGCCTTCTCGAGCAGCGGCGCCAGCCGACGATCACGATAGAAGGTCGCCCAGCTGTCGCACGGCGTGTTGTCCTGCGGCAAGATGGCCAGGTAGTTCGGTCGACCGAGACCGAAGCTCGGTGCACCGAAGCGATGCATCCCGGCGAGCGCGCGACCGAAGCGCTCCTCGCCTTCCCTTGGAGCGCCGCGGGCGGGCGCAACACACTGGAGGAGCAGGAAACCCGGCGCCTCGTGTGCCACGGCGAGAACTTTCGGCACGTTGACCGTTGAAGTCTCTCGTAGCCACTCGAGTCCACTCGCTTCGTCAGCAAACACGCTCGCGGCGAGCTTTGCGTGCGTCTTCAAGAATGCCGAGCCGCGCCCCTCCAGCTCAATCACGAAGGTCTCGTTGATGCTGCCGCCGGAGACACGGCGCGCCGCTGTCACGCGCGCGCCGAGCGCACGCTGCACGGCGTTCGCGAGCGGCTCGGCGATCACCGGAGGGCGTGCTCCGTTTGGAGGTGCGCGAGCAAACCGGCGCACGCGCGCTCGACCATGTCGAGCACATCGTCGAAGCCGCTGGGGCCGCCGTAATAAGGGTCGGGCACCTCTGCCAGTAGAGGAGCCGTGACGTCGAACGACCGCAAGAGGGCGAGCCTCGCTCGAGAGGTCCGGGGCGACTGCTTCTTCAAAAGCGCCAAGTTGTTCTGATCCATCGCCAGGAGGTAGTCGAAGCGATCGAAGTCTGCGGCCACGACTTGTCGAGCCCGATGCTCGAGCTTCATGCCGCGAGCCTCCGCAGCACGGCGCGAGCGCGCGTCAGGCAGCTCGCCTGCGTGGTACGCATCGGTGCCCGAGCTGTCTACGCTGACCAACGTGCCGAGCTCGGCCTTCGCGACCAGCGATCGCATCACCCCCTCAGCTGTCGGGGACCGACAGATGTTGCCGAGACACACGAAACACACGGCGATGCGGGCCATCGGGCGCCAAAGTATCACGCGACTTCAGCCGCCTGCGCCTCTCGTGCTTGTGCTGTCGGCCTGCCGATGGTCCCATTTGCCGATGCGCAAGAAGCTCGGCTGGTGTTTGATCGGCTGCGTCTCGCTACCGAACGTTGCGACGGCTGAAATCATCGAAATCGGCCCAGGCGACGATTTGATCGCGACTGTCGCGACGCTGGCTCCTGGCGACGAACTCGTGCTGCAAGGCGGCACCTACAACCTCACGCAACGCTTTTCAGTGGGGGTGAGCGGCACCGAGGCCGCGCCGATCGTGATCCGCGCCAAGGACGGCGAGGTGCCGATCATCACGCGACCCGACGCAAACGAGAACACCATCAACATCGAAGACGTGAGCTACGTCGAGCTCGTGGGCTTGGAGGTCACCAGCGGCTCTCACGGCATCCGTATTTCGAGCTCGAGCTTCATCACAATCGAAGGCTGCCACGTGCACGACACCGGTGATGTCGGCATCTCGGCCAATGTGCCTGGCTCCGATTACGAAGGGCTGCGTCTCGTGCAGAACCACATTCACGACACCGACAACACCGGTGAAGGCATGTACCTCGGCTGCAACGACAATGGCTGCCAAGTGCACGACTCGCTGATCGCCGAGAACTACATCCATCACACCAACGGCGGCGGCGTGGTTCAGGGCGACGGCATCGAAATCAAAGAAGGCAGCTACGCCAACGTGGTCCGCGACAACGTGATTCACGACACCAACTACCCGTGCATCATCACCTACAGCACCGTGCAAAACGGCGGACCCAACATCATCGAGCGCAACGCGCTGTGGAACTGCGGCGACCATGGCATCCAATCCGCCGCCGACGCTGTCATCCGCAACAACATCATCTTGAGCGCCGTCGCCGACGGCATTCGCAACCAGCCCCATCAAGCTGGCGACCCGCAGAACCTGGTGATCGTGCACAACACCATCTTGAAGGCAGGCGGCGACGCCATTCGCAGCGACGGCATCGTCGGCAGCGTCCTCATCGCCAACAACGCCATCTATGCCCAATCCGGCAACGCCATCCGCGTCGCAGGCGAGCTCGGCGCTGTGAGCGTCACCGGCAACGTCGGCACCGGCTCACTGATGGGCATCACCGCCGGCTTCGACCCGGGCGGCGCGATCGCCTCCGATTTCGTCGCCGCGACATTTTCAGGAGCGCCTCCGAACGATGTGTTCCCAGCCGGTGGGTCTCTTTTGGTCGGTGCCGCGAGCGCCCCAAAGCTCGCCAGCGACGACTTCAACGGCACGCTGCGCGATGGGCAGCTCGATGCAGGCGCTTACAAGTTCGACGCTTCAGGGAACCCTGGCTGGGTGATTGTCCCCGGCTTCAAAGCCGACGTCGCCGAGCCGCAAGGCGGCGGAGGCGCGGGCGCCGGCGGCGAGTCGTCAGGCGGCGGCGGTCCCCAGAGCGGCGGCAACGGCGTGGGCGCCGGCGGCGCCGACGGCGAAGACGTTACAGGAGCGGACGACGGCTGCGGCTGCAGCACCAAGCAGAACCCCCGAGAGACCTGGGCGTTGGGCCTGCTTGTGCTGCTGCTCATCGGTCGCTCGAGGTCGCGGCGAAAGAACTGACAGCACGGCGCCTTCTGACTGCGAAGACCACGTCAAAACGCGTGAACTCCGCTATGGTGGCCCACATGGGCTCGCACGCGCAGGCGTTCTTGGAACGCGACTGGACGCTGTTCGAGGACGAAAATACGAAGCACCAGCGCGCGCTGCGCGCCTCACAAGGCACCGGCGCCCTCGTCGCCGTCGGCGACAAGCTTCGACAACATGCGGCGAGACTGCGGCCCATGTGGCCGGACCGCGCAGCGCGCAGCCAAGACGAAGCCCATCATCTTCGAATGATCGCCATCTTGAGTCGTGTCGACCGCCAGCGTCCTTGACGTGTTCCGCGCGGTAGCCAGCGCGACAGCCGCCGCCTCGCTTCGCTGGTACCTCTTCGGCGCACAAGCCGTACTCGCGTACGGCGCCCCTCGCCTCACTCTGGCTCTGGCTCTGGCTCTGGC